>Ga0335069_10016372_pt1 | contig 10342 bp, 5 predicted proteins | sample Lox_Sample_11_FD_206714 | JGI IMG/M metagenome (GOLD analysis project Ga0335069, IMG submission 206714) | Soil microbial communities from Loxahatchee National Wildlife Refuge, Florida, United States - Lox_Sample_1.1 | ecosystem: Environmental > Terrestrial > Soil > Wetlands | place: USA: Florida...
TGTAGTGCCCGCGGATTTGGCGACCATCTACGATCTCAATCCTCTCTTCGCAGCGGGAATAACTGGCCAAGGCGTATCGATCTTGCTGCTGGAAGATTCCGACCTGGCCAGCACCACGGATTGGACCACTTTTCGATCGAAGTTTGGGCTTTCCGGATACCCTGGCGCGTCGCTGACGACCGTTAATCCCACTCCCGGCCCCGACGGTGCGGGCACATGCACCGATCCGGGCGTAAACGGCGATGCGTTCGAAGGCGCCTTGGACGCGGAATGGTCCAGTGCCGCGGCACCCGGCGCGGCAATTGTGTATGCCTCGTGTGAAAACACCTTCAATATGGGAATTCTCATCGCCTTCCAGAATATCCTGTCGCAGCCAACCGGACCGGCGATCGCCGATATGAGTTACGCGGAATCCGAAACGAAACTCACCCAATCCGAAAATGAATACGTTAACGGCTTATTCGAAGCAGCTGCGGCGGATCAAGTGTCGATTTTCGTTTCGTCGGGTGACTGGGGTGCGGCGACTTCCGATGCGGCCCATCCATGGCCCGCGGCCGCAACTCTCGGCATCAATGTGAACGGGCTGGCATCCACGCCCTACAATATGGCTGTAGCCGGCACTAACTTCGAAGACACATACTTGGGTGAAAGCAGCACCTATTGGAGCCCGACCAATGGCGCAGCCTTCGGTTCCGCACTCTCTTATATTCCCGAAATTCCCTGGAACGATTCCTGCGCGAGCACATTGATAGCCAACTATATCGGCTTCGGCACCACCTACGGCTCAAGTGGACTTTGCAATAACGGCGACGCCTCGGCTGACGGGCTTCTTACAATTGCCGCAGGTGGTGGCGGTCCAAGCGCCTGCGCTACCGGCTTTCCGGCTGCAAGCGGCGTCGTGAGCGGATCCTGCGCACCTTACACCAAACCCGCCTGGCAATCCGTATTTGGCAACCCCGCCGACGGTGTTCGCGATCTTCCCGACGTATCGCTGTTTTCGGGCGGCAATGCCTGGGACAGCGGTTACGTCCTTTGCTACACGGGCAATGGTGGAAGTTGCACCGGAGACCCTAACACTTGGCAGGCCGCCTTTGGATCGTCAGCTACCGCTCCTGTAATGACCGGTTTCCAAGCGCTGATCGATCAACGTGCGGAATCCGCGGAAGGCAACCCAAATCCCTCGTACTACGCGGTTGCCGACGCCGAGTATGGCGCAAGCGGCAGCAGCGCTTGTAATTCGTCGCTGGGCAACGGCGTGTCGAGTTCCTGCGTATTTTACGACGTAACCGAGGGTGACACCGACGTTCCATGCACCGGCACCCACAACTGTTATATGCCGTCGGGCACTCTAGGCGTCCTTTCGAACAGCAACAGCTCGTATGAACCGGCCTATCCGGCGACGCCCGGTTGGGATTTCGCAACCGGGCTTGGCACCATGAATGTCCTTAACCTCGTTCAAGCCATCGGCGGTTCGATCGCAACCCCTACCCTGTCGCCAACCGCAACCAAATCGCCAACTATAACCGCGACTCCAACGCCAACCACGACGCATACCGCCACCGCGACGCCAACGGCTACAGGAACACCCACCGCGACACTGTCGCCGACGGCCACAGTATCTCCCACCGCCACGGGATCGCCGACGAGTACGATCACGCCAACCCCGACCATCACGGTAACGCCATCCTCCACCGAAACCGCAACGCGCACCACAACAGCCACGCCGACGCTGACCACTACCCCGACAGCGACTGCTACGGCAGTGGTGGAAACGCTAAAAGTGTCCCCACCGAGTCATAGCTTCGGCTCGGTAACCCATGCGACGACGAGCAAGCCGTTCAAATTTACGATCTCGAACAAGGACACCAAGCACAAAAAGCCGGCGATAATCGAGAATGTCAACGCCAGCGCAGGCTTCACGATCGTGCCGACCGGCACCACTTGTGGGCAGCCGCCATTCCAACTCAACTTCAACTCATCATGCATCGAGATGGTTGCCTGCATTGGACCTGCGGCGAAACAGAAAAGCAGCGGCACTCTATCGTTTACGGATAACGCGACCCGCTCGCCGCAGTCGGCCAAGCTGACGTGTACCGGCAAGTGAAAATGAGCCGCACATCACGGTAAGGCCGGCTGAACGCAGAGCTAAAGAGTTGTGAAGATTGGCCCGCGCGGGATCGCGGCCTCCGCGATAATTGGCATTCAGGCAACGCCACCCGCCAACGTCCCGGCCGACGGCGTCGTATAGGTGGCTATCGCCCGCTCACCGGACCGGTGGATATTTCACCTAACAATTGTTAGCGTTTGGTGAGTATGGCTGCTGCGTATATTCCGCCGCACGAGGAAGCGATCCAGCTGGAGAAGCGCAACTCCACGCGCGCGGCCGCGTTGGACAAGCTTCCCAGTTGGTACAATCCCTATCTTCACCTTGCTGTGCCATCCGCTTTCGGTATCGCCGTGATCGTAACGGCGATCGCAATGCTCAAAGACGTGGCTTGGTGGCAGCTTCTGGCGGTCCCCATTACGTGGATAATTACCAACGCGAACGAATGGCGGATTCACCGCGACCTGTTGCATCGGAGATTCGCTCCGGCAGCGATCCTTTACGATCGCCACACGCCCGAGCATCACATGATTTACATCACCGACGACATGGCGATGCGCGACCGGCGTGAGTTCGGGCTGGTTCTGATACCGGCCTACGGATTATTTTTGATATTTGTGACGCTGCTTCCAGTAACCAGCCTGTTGTGGATTCTCCTCTCCCGCAACGTGGCGCTGCTATATCTGGCAACCGCGATGGGCTTCACAGTCAGCTACGAGTGGCTCCATCTGTCGTACCATCTCCCGCAGGATAGCTGGATCGGGCAATTGTGGCTCGTCCGTGTGCTGCGGCGGCATCACGCGATACATCACGATCCGCGCCTGATGCAGCGCTACAACTTCAACGTAACGGTTCCGCTGTGGGACTGGGTACGCGGCACGATGATCACCGATCGGGCACAGGTTCTGGGCGCGCAACCCGCGCAAAATTTGCCCAACGCTCAGATGCCCTCCCCCGGCCTTCGATAAATCTATCCTGTCTGGCGCTACGCATCGCCCCATAGCGCTCTCGGCCAAAAATCAAGCGGGCGAATCGCACTTGCGACTCGCCCGCCTGAGGTTGAACTGTGGTTCTGATGGCGATTATGCGATCTGTGCCCGGCGGTACATTGTCACCACCGCCGCGCCGCCCAGCCCGAGATTGTGCTGGAGCGCGACCTTCGCGCCTTTGACTTGCCGCTTGTCGGCCTCGCCGCGCAATTGCCAGTTAAGTTCCGCGCATTGAGCCAGGCCGGTTGCGCCTAGCGGGTGTCCCTTCGAAATAAGCCCGCCCGAAGGATTCACGACGACCTTGCCGCCGTACGTGTTGGCTTCCGAATCGACGAACTCGCCGCCCTTCCCCTCGGGGCACAGGCCCAAGGCCTCGTAGGTGATTAGTTCGTTGCAAGAAAAACAGTCGTGCAATTCGACCACATCGACGTTCTCGGGTCCAAGTCCGCTCTGCTCATAAACCTTGCGCGCGGCCGATTTGGACAGATCGTAGCCGACCATCTTGATGCAGCTTTTCTCGGTAAAGGTGCTCGCGAAGTCGGTCGCCATCGACATGCCGAGAATCTCGACGGCCTTGTTCTGCAGATTGTGCTTCTTCACGAAGTCTTCGCTGGCCAGAATCGCGGCTCCCGAACCGTCGGAGGTCGGGCAGCACTGCAGCTTGGTCAAGGGATCGTACACCATCGGCGCGCTCAGGATTTCCTCAAGCGTGTATGCATCCTGAAACTGTGAATAGGGGTTGTTCACCGAATGCTTGTGATTCTTGAATCCGATCTTGGCGAACTGCAGCGCGGTAGTGCCGTACTTATCCATGTGCTCGCGACCGGCATTGCCGAACATCTGCGGTGCCGGCGGCGCTTTCGCAAAGCCACGAGCCTCGACCATCACTTGAAAGTGGCGATCCATCGGATTGGTGCGATCGGTGTATTTCGCGCCGAGCGACCCCTTTTCCATCTTCTCGAATCCAACCGCCAGCGTGCAATCGGCGATTCCGCCCTCGACCAACTGCTTGGCCATGAACAGCGCCGTGGAGCCGGTGGAGCAATTATTGTTCACGTTATAGATGGGAATGCCGGTGGTCCCCAGCGGATAAAGCGCGCGCTCGCCGCAAGTCGATTCGCCGTAGCAGTACCCGGCCACCGCCTGCTTGATTTCATCGTAGGAAATTCCCGCATCCTTGAGCGCGTTGCTCACGGATTCCTTGGCCATGTCGGGATAATCCCATGCCTTCGAGCCCGGCTTCTCGAATTTGGTCATACCGACGCCGACGACAAATACCTTCCGACCCATATTTGATTTCTCCTTGGTTCGCCGCTCTTGCCCGTCTGCGGCCCGAAGGTTCTAACGGCCGTTAGGTAGGTGCAAGGCGATGGTTAGCTATCGACTAGCCTCTCTCAATTCGGGACAAAACGCAAGGTTTTTATTTGCAGTTTCCTGACAACCGTATCGACTGCGGGAGGTTTATTTTGACGGGCGGACTACGATTGCGTCCGCGTTGCCAGCCTATAGCCTGAATTGAACCAAGCATAAGGATTTCTCTCAGGAATTAGATGGAGCGCTAGTATCGCTCCGCCTGCTCGCCGACCACGATGACAGCGGATTTGGTGGCATCCGTGCTACATATCGAGCCTATTTCTCGACTCGCGCACTTCGACGGTGCGGCCGGAACTTGCTTTGCTCGGCTAAGCTATTGATATTGAAGCGAATTCTTGCTTCAGAGCCGAGCACTCGATCCGGTACGAGATTTGCTCGTTTGGTTCAGTAGCTTTTCATAGAAGGCCGCATCGTGGTTGCGGCTTTTTATGCAAAGACCGGGTGATCAATCTCACTTCCCCCCTCCGAACCGAGTCAGTACCGGTTCCGATGAACTTGGCAGGCTTGATTCTCTTGAGCGCGAGTTGGAAGCAACTCGGGAAGAGCTGGCCGTGCAGATGGAGATACTCCGGGCTACTCAGGCGCGCCTGGATTCCGAAATCGCCAATCGTAAGCGAATCGTGGCCGAACGCGACGAGACCGTTCGCCAGTTACGCGAAAGCGAGGAGACTTTCCGAAAACTGTTTCAGTACAACCTCGATTCCATGACGATCATCGACGTCAATACGCGGAAATTTATAGACGCTAATGAACAGTACACCCTGCACAGCGGCTACCGGCGGGAAGAGGTCATCGGCAAGCGCGCGCGTGAAATGGACCCCTTTTACGATCCGGAAGAGGCGGCGCGCTTCATCGCCGAGCTCAAGACCCGGCTTGTGGTGCGCAACATGGAGGTCCGCTTCAAGCGCAATGACGGCAGCGCGTATCCTGTCCTTGCCTCCGCGATCATTCTCCCGCTCGGCGGACGCCCCTGCTGCGTCACTATTTCACGCGATATCTCCGCCATAAAGGAAACTCAGCGCCAACTGGTAGAAGCGCGCGAAGCCGCACTCGCCGCCTCCGAGGCAAAGTCTGAGTTTCTTTCCAGCATGTCGCACGAAATCCGTACCCCTCTCAATGCCGTCCTCGGTATGGCCGACCTGCTTTGGGAATCGCACTTGGACGACGAGCAGCGCCACTACCTGGAAATTATGTCCGCGAACGGCAGCGCCCTGCTCGATCAAATCAATGACATCCTGGATCTCGCCCGGATCGAAAGCGGGCGGCTGCGCTTGGAAAGAACGGAGTTCGACCTGCGTGAACTAATCGACAATGTCGGCGACATGATGGGTGGCCGCGCGGGCGAAAAGCGGCTCGAGCTGGCCGCGCGCATCGTACCGGGCGTCCCAACCCGGCTGATTGGCGATCCGATGCGGCTCCGGCAGATTTTGGTCAATCTGATTGGCAACGCGATCAAGTTCACCGATAGCGGCGAGATCGTCCTGACCGCGGAACTGGCCGCGCCCCAAGCCGCAAATCGTTTCGCAGTGCTCCGTTTTTCTGTCGCCGATACCGGAATCGGGATTCCGCCTGAACGGATGAACGAAATATTCTCGCCGTTCACCCAAGCCGATGTGTCGGTTTCACGCAAATACGGCGGCACCGGTCTAGGCCTTGCTATAGTCAAGCGGCTGGTCGAACTGCATAAGGGGAACATTTCGGTCGCAAGCACCCAAGACAGCGGCACCACCTTTATTTTCACCGCTGAATTCGACGTACAGGCCCCCGAAGCCGCCGCTTCCGCAGCCAGCGAACTCGCCGGCGCCCGCGTGCTGGTCGTGGACGACACCTCCGCCAATCGCCTGATATTGCAGGAAACTTTGACTGCGCAGGGCGCCCGCGTCACCTGCGTGGCAAGCGGTGAACGCGCGCTCGAAGAGTACCGGCGCGCCCGCATGACCGACGACCCATATCGGCTGGTATTGCTGGATTGCCGGATGCCGGGGATGGACGGTATCGACGTGGCGCGCGAACTCAAACGGCCCAACGGTGCCATGGCCGCCGGCAATCCCCTGATACTCATGCTCACCTCTGACGACTTGAGCACCGTGCGCGCCCGCGCCCGCGAAACCGGCATCGAGGCCTACCTGGTCAAGCCGGTGAAACGCGCCGAACTGCTCGAGACGATTGCCCAATCGCTGCGCCGGTCGGATTCGGCCGCGGCCGCCGGCCCATCCGCCTTCCCTCAACAGAAGCTCGCCGAGCGTCCCCGGCGTGCCCCGTCCAACCCCGCTTCAACGCTCCCGCGCCTGCTGCTGGCCGAAGATTCCCCGGATAACCGATTTCTGGTGCGCGCCTTCCTCAAAGACTTCCCCTGCACAATTGACGAAGTGGAGGATGGAATTGCGGCGCTGGAAAAAGTTAAAGGCGGAGACTACGACTTGGTTCTGATGGACATCCTGATGCCGAAGCTGGACGGCTACGCCGCAACCCGCGCGATCCGCGAGTTTGAGCGCAATTCCGGCCGGGCCCGAATCCCGATCATCGCGCTCACCGCTTCGGCCATGGATGACGCGGTCCACAAGGCCCTGGAAGCCGGATGCACCGCACACGTCGCCAAGCCGGTGAAGAAACCCACCCTGATTGCCGCCATTCGCGATGCCATGGGCGAGACGGCCGCCGCCCGCGATACCGTCCCGCCGGCATAACCCGGCTCATCCCGATTCCCTGCCGCACCGCCTAACGGGCGTTCGGTCATACACAACATTCCCTTGCGTATGATTTCAATTTCAGCGTACGATTGGCGCGAGGAACCAGCCGATGGCAGCAAATCCTTCCGCCGGCCGCGACGCGCCGTCTTTGGGCGGCCTTAACCCCGGCCTCCCGGAGCTTCGCAAAAATCCGTACCCCATCTACCACATGCTGCGCACCGCCTCGCCCATCCTTCAGCCCGAGGCGGGGATGTGGGTCCTCACCCGCTATGACGACGGCGACGCCGTCCTGCTCGATAAGCGGTTTGCCACCGTCGATTTGAGCCGCTTGGGCCGCGCAGGGAACCTTCCCCCCACCGAGGTGCTTAAATCCGCCCGCGAAGTGATGGGCCTGACGATGCTTTTCATGGATCCGCCGGGACACGGGCGCATCCGCGGGTTGGTCGGAAAAGCGTTCTCGCCCCGGATGGTAGATTCGCTCCGGCCCAGAATCGAACAGATCGCGGCCGAACTGCTGTCGCACTTTAATTCCAGCAGGGAAATCGATCTTATCGGCGAGTTCGCCTATCCGCTGCCGGTGATCGTCATCGCGGAGATGCTGGGTGTTCCGGCCCAGGACCGTGAACTGTTCCGCCGATGGGCCTCCAATCTGGCCCCGCTAATCGACTTTGTGCAGGACATGGCGGTCGTTCAGCGCGCGATGGATTCGATGGCCGAGGTGCGCGATTACCTGTCCAAAATCGTCGAAGAGCGGCGCCGCAATCCCACGGACGATCTCATAAGCGCGCTCACCCAGGCCGAGGTGCAGGGCGATCGGCTCACGACCCAGGAAATGCTGGCCAATATCGTCCTATTGCTGGTCGCCGGCCATGAGACCACCGCCAATCTGATTGGCAACGGCATGCGCGCGTTGCTGGAGAATCGAGGCGAACTGGAACGGCTTCAAAAAGACCCTGGGCTTATCGGCGGTACGGTCGAAGAGGCGCTGCGCTACGACAGTCCCATCCAAGCCACCGGGCGCCGCGCTAACGAGGATGCCGACATCGCCGGAACCAAGATCCACAAGGGCGATCACGCCGTGGTCTTGATTGGCGCATGCAATCGCGACCCGGCCCGCTTCCCTGACCCGGATCGCTTCGATATTACCCGCGCCAACAACGAGCATCTCGCCTTTGGCGGCGGCATCCATTACTGCCTGGGCTCAAATTTGGCCCGTCTGGAGGCCCGCACCGCCATCGGCGCACTCGTTAGAACCTACCCCAAGATTGAACTGGCCGGCGGCCCGCTTGAAATCCGCGATATGTTCAACGTCCGTGGCCTGAAAGCTCTGCCGGTCTTGGTCTAAGCCGCGTCCGCTTCCTGCCGACCGGGCCCTTCCCGCTACGGTCCCGCGCACCTCGCAGCCGGGTACCGCATCGCCATACGCCTGTCCGTGTCCGGTTACGCCGCCGCACCGTCCGGTTTCCGGAGACCGCTAAATTCCGCCGTCGCCAAACCCCGTCACTATCTCGCAAAAGGAAACGCCCCGCCCGGCCTTTCGGCCGGACGGGGCGTTGTTTCCGTTTCAAGGAGAGCGGCTATTACCGCTCTCCCCGCCGGGCAGAGATCCGCTTACGGCGTTCCGTTACCCGACAGCGTGATGCTGCGCGGGCTCTTCGGATCGGGGCCGTCGCCGATGCTGACTGCACCGTTGATCGGCGATCCAGGTGCCGCTGGCGCGAACTCAATGCCCACCGTGCAGCTCGAACCACCCGCCAGCACTGCGCCGCAGGAGCCGCCGTTGATCGAGTAGCTGCCGCCGCCGCTGTTGCTGATCGAGTTCGGTCCGATCGCAATCGGCACGTTGCTCAGGTTGTTGATCGTGACGTTCTCAGTCACGTTGTTGCCAACCTTCACCGTCGGGAACCCAAGCACCAGCGCCGGGGATACCGTCGCCGGGATGGTCGCGCCGGTGGTCAGGCTGAGCGTCGCCGGTCCGCTTGGAACCGTCGGGGTGCCCCCAACGTTCAGCGTCGCCGACTCCGTGCCAAGGGCGCCCGGGGTAAACGTGATGCCGATGTTGCACTTCGCAGGCGAGCTGCCCGTGCCGGCCGGGATCGAAGCGCCGCAAGGCGTTCCGCTCGTAGGCGCACCGACCGAGAAATCAGCCGGGTTGGAGCCCGTGAAGGTGCTGCCGCCGGTCAGCGTTACGGGGTTCACGGTAAAGTTCTGCACCGTCACGTTCAGCGTGCTCGAAGTGCCCCACAGGATCTGGCCGTAGGTCAGGCCGATGCTCGGCGCCAAGGTCAGATCCGCCACTCCAGTGCCGCCGGCCGAGGTATTGGTGATGGCCGTCGGGCTGTTGTCGGTGATCTGAATCGACGACACGATCGGGTTGGCCACATGGTTCGGCGTGAAGGCGATCGTAATCAAGCAATTGCCGCCCGGAGCAACTCCCGGAGGTCCGGTCGGGCAGGTGTTGTTGCTGACACCGTACTCCCCCGGATCGCCGATGTTCACACCCGTGACCCACATTCCATTGACACTGCCGGTATTGATGACCTCAAGCGTCTTGCTGGCCGTGTCTCCAACCGCAGTCGGCGGATAGATCAGGCTCGTGGTCGTTCCACCCTGCTGAACGACCTGGATAGTCGTAACAACCGGTGGCGGCGTGATAGTCGGCGAAACCGTCGCAGTTGGCGATAGTGTCGCAGTCGCAGTCGTGGTCGCCGTCGGCGTCGCGGTTACGGTCGCCGTAGGCGTGGTAGTTGCCGTAGAGGTGGTCGTCAACGTCGGGGTTGTGGTTTGCGTCGCCGTGGTCGTCGGCGTCGAGGTTGTAGTGGAGGTCAACGTCGGCGTGGTGGTCTGCGTTGCCGTCGTTGTCGGCGTCGAGGTGCTCGTTGCCGTCGTCGTCGGCGTGGTCGTGAGGGTCGCAGTATCCGTCGGAGTCGTGGTCTGCGTTGCCGTCGTCGTCGGCGTAGTCGTCGCGGTCGAGGTAGTGGTGTCCGTCGGCGAGGTTGTGACTGTTACCGTCGGCGTCGCTGCCGTTGCCGTAACGGTGACCGTCGGGGTCGGCGAAGTCGTCGCCGTTGCCGTCGTCGTATCCGTCGGTGTTGCCGTAATCGTTACCGTCGGCGTCGCCGTCGTGGTATCCGTCGGCGTCGCCGTCGTGGTATCCGTCGGTGTTGCCGTCGTGGTATCCGTCG
>Ga0335069_10016373_pt1 | contig 10341 bp, 6 predicted proteins | sample Lox_Sample_11_FD_206714 | JGI IMG/M metagenome (GOLD analysis project Ga0335069, IMG submission 206714) | Soil microbial communities from Loxahatchee National Wildlife Refuge, Florida, United States - Lox_Sample_1.1 | ecosystem: Environmental > Terrestrial > Soil > Wetlands | place: USA: Florida...
GTTTTGCCGGCGACCGTCATCGTCCGCGCCGTATAATCGATGTCGAGGGCGCCGCAGCCGACAACACACACCTTCCCCATCTGACGTCCCACCAGAGCGGCGTGCGAGGTCATGCCGCCGCGCGCCGTCAGGATTCCTTCCGAGGCGTCCATTCCCCGGATATCTTCCGGTGAGGTCTCGATCCTGACGAGGATCACCCTCTCGCCCCGTTTTTTCCATTCTTCCGCATCAGCCGCGTTGAAGACGACCCGGCCGGTCGCCGCGCCGGGACCGGCATTCAGTCCCTTCGCCAGGAGCCGGCCGCCCTTGACGGCGTCGGCCTTTTCCTGATAATCGAAGATCGGACGCAGGAGCTGATTCAGCTGTTCCGGTTCGACGCGCATGACCGCCTCTTCAGGGGTGATCAGCTTTTCTGCCACCATGTCGACCGCCACGCGAAGCGCCGCAAACCCGGTCCGCTTGCCGTTGCGCGTCTGAAGCATGTAGAGCTTCCCCTCCTCGATCGTGAACTCGATGTCCTGCATGTCGCGGTAGTGCTTTTCGAGGATCTTCCGCACCTTGAGAAGCTGTCCGTGGATGTCCGGATACCGTTCGGCCAGCCGGTGAATCGCCAGCGGGGTCCGGACGCCGGAGACCACATCCTCGCCCTGGGCGTTGAAGAGGAATTCGCCGTAGAAGACGTTCTCCCCGGTCGAGGGATTTCTCGTGAATGCGACGCCGGTACCGCAGTTGTCGCCCATATTCCCGAAGACCATCGCCTGGACGTTCACCGCGGTGCCCCAGTGCGCCGGGATACCGTTCAGTTTCCTGTAGGCGATCGCCCGGTCGTTCATCCAGGAATTGAACACCGCGCCGATGGCCCCCCAGAGCTGTTCGAGAGGATCCTGGGGGAATTCCTTCCCGAGTTTTTTCCGGATTTCCGTCTGGAAGTCGTGGACCAGGTCCCGCAGATCGTCGGCCGAGAGATCGGTGTCGTTGTGGACGCCCCGCTGTTCCTTTTTCCGCTCGATGATCACCTCGAACGGATCGCGGTCGTCCTTGGAGACCGGCTTGAGTCCCATGACGACGTCGCCGTACATCTGGACCAGACGTCGGTACGAATCATAGGCGAACCGGGGATTCCCCGTCAGTTCGATGAGTCCCTTGATCGTGACATCGTTCAGGCCGAGGTTCAGGATCGTATCCATCATGCCGGGCATGGATGCCCGGGCGCCGGAGCGGATCGAGACCAGGAGCGGTTTCTTCGGATCCCCGAATTTCTTCCCGGTCAGTTTCTCAACCTTCTGCATTGCCGCCAGAACATTTTTTCTGAAATCCTTCGGAAGCGCACCCCGGTGCGCAAGAAAATAGTTGCAGACTTCGGTCGATATGGTGAAGCCGGGGGGCACCGGCAGTCCGATGTTTGTCATTTCGGCAAGGTTTGCGCCCTTCCCGCCGAGGAGTTCCTTCATGTCGGCTTTCCCGTCGGCTTTTCCTCCGCCGAACGAGTAGATCGTTTTACGGTTCATTGCGGTATCCTATTCTGAGAATGTGAATGTGAAATAGTCGTTGTCTGTAAAAACCTGTTGAGAAGATTCCGTGCAAACACGTTCCCCGCGTCAGCCATCCGTTCGGGATGATACTGGACGAGGCAGAAGAACGAGTGGCCGGCCGGCTGACGAAGCTCCAGCGCCTCGACGATTCCGTCGTCCGAGCGGGCCGCCAGCCGGAGCCGATCCGGGATTCCGGCGACCGCCTGATGATGGCTCGAATTCACTTCGCCGTTCAGCGCGCCGATCATTGCGGCGAACGAAGTCGCCGGTTCGGCCGCGATGGCGTGGCGGCATTCCCCGTCGTTCGTCCGGTGCGGCCTGTATCCCGCCTCCACGAGGTCGGGGATCAGGCTACCGCCGAGGCAGACCGCCGCGATCTGCATTCCCCGGCAGATGCCCAGGAGCGGAATGCCGCGGTCCAGCGCGGTAGTCAGGAGGCCGATTTCAAATTCGTCCCGGCGCGGGTCGGTACCGGTTATAGACGGATGAGCCGCGGGACCGCCGTACAGCTCGGGACTTACGTCGTGCCCGCCCGTAAGAAGGAGTCCGTCACAGCGGTCCAGCGTCCCACCGTTGCCTCTGCCGTAGGAGAGCACCTCGATCCTGAGACCGGTCCCGCCGCCTTCCAGCCAGGTTATATATTTCCGGAATTTGTCTTCCGAGCCGCCGGTATCGGTCACCGCAATCGTGATCATCGCGTCACACCGGCCGTCCGGGCGATCATATCTTTCAGCACCTGTTCACCTTCCACGATCTTCATCCTTATTTCGAGATAGCGCCATCGGTCGTCTGTGATCTCCCGCAGTCCGCCGGCGATTCTTGCGGCATCCTTCTCGGTAGTGACGATCAGCCGGCTTCCCGCGTGTTCCGCCTGGAGCGCTATCTCCCGGAGTTCCGCGGGAGAATAGCGGTGATGGTCTCCGAACACCCGGAGCCCCCGCACGTCATATCCGGCGGCCGCAAGCGTCGTGCGGAACGATTCCGGTTTCGCGATCCCGCAGAACGCATAGCAGGACATGCGGGGTTCTGCGCCCGGGTCCGTCCGGTTCCGTCCGTCGATGCCGACCAGGGCGGCGGGTTGTTTTTCAGCCGTCACGACCAGCCCGCCGTAATATTTTCTGATGCCCGCCGCGGGATCATCCGCACCTTCCGAGCTCCGGATCAGGACAACGCATCCCGCACGTTTGAGAGCGTGAAGCGGTTCGCGGAACCTGCCTGCGGGGAGCAATACGGGGCTCGTCTGCAGGTCGGCGGCATCGATAAGCACGATGTCGAGGTCGCGTTTCAGATAACGGTGCTGAAAGCCGTCGTCAAGAACAATGCACCCGACATGAAAGCGGTCAATCATGAAGCGGGCGCCCCGGATCCTGCGTTCATCCACCATCACGACCGCCGGGCGGAATTTCCGCGCGATCTGGACCGGTTCATCTCCCGCTTCGGCGGTATCCGCGAGGACCCGTTCACCGTCCGAAACGATCATCGTCCCCCGGGTCGACCGTCCGTAGCCTCTGCTCAGCGTTCCGGTTTTGACGCCGAGGCGCGTGAGGCAGTCGACGATATATTCGACCAACGGGGTCTTGCCGCTGCCCCCCGCGGTGAGGTTCCCGACGGATATCACAGGAACCGGCACCCGCACCTGCGAAAGGATTCCTGCATCGAACATCCGGTTCCGCAGGGCAACAGCGCCGCCGTAGATCCACGCCGCCGGACGAAGAAGCATCATGGTCAATGGCACATCGAATAAACCGCGTCCACAACCCTTGCCGATGCTCCGGGGGAACCGAGTTTTTCCCGGATGACCCCGAGCGCTTTCGACATGCTGGCCCGCCGCCCGGGATCCCGCAGAAGCGCCACCGCCTCTGTGGCAATCGTCTCCGCGTTCGCCCGTCCCTGGATCAGCTCCGGGACAACGGGTCCGCCGGCGACGATGTTGACCAGGCCGATCGACCGGATACGGATCAGCGGTCTGATGATCACGTACGTGAGCCGGGACATTTTGTAGACCACGATCATCGGAGTCCGGTAATATCCGGTCTCGAGCGTGGCGGTCCCGGAGGTGACAACCGCCAGGTCGGCATTCTTCATGATGTCGTAGGATGCATCCTGAATGAGCCGGATATACTCCTGCCCTCTCAGAAATGAACGCATATACTCCATCTCCAGCACCGGCGAAACGCCAACCGCAATCTGAGCTCCGGTCGCCTCATTGATAAGGCGGGCGGCCCCGAGCATCGCCGGAAAAATGCGTTCGATCTCCTGCCGCCTGCTGCCGGGAAAGAGCGCAACCACCGGGTGGTCTCCGCTGAAACCGTGACGCGCCAGGAACTCGCCGCGTCCCGGGGGATCCGTCAGAACCTCCAGCAGCGGATGTCCCACAAACCGGACCGGGATCCCGGCCTTCTCATAGAGCGCTGTCTCGAACGGAAACACCACCAGCATGGTGTCCACAATTCCCTTCATTTTCTTTATCCGTCCCGGTCTCCAGGCCCAGATCTGGGGGCTGATATAGTAGGCGACCGGTATATTCTCTGCTTTGACCCGCCGGGCAAACCGAAGGTTGAATCCCGGATAATCGATCAGAATGACGATATCGGGGCGTCTTCCGCGGAGCAGTGCGGCAAGCGTCCGCTCAACCGCCTTCAGGGTGGGAAGATGCCGCACCACTTCCCAGAACCCCATCACGGACAATTCGCGTATGTGAAAGACCGCATCTAAACCGGCGGAGATCATCAGGTCGCCGCCGATGCCGAAGACGTCGCACGCCGGGTTTCTGCGTTTCAGTTCCCGGACCACTCCCGCGCCATGGAGATCGCCCGACGGCTCGCCGGCAACGATCATGATCCTGGCGGGTCCGTTCATCGGCGGAGGATCCAGAGGCCGACGATGAGGAGCGTCAGGATGCCGATTGCCTGAAGGGTGCGCCGTTCGGAAACAATACCGCGGCGCCAGTCGATGTCCGGCTGGTCATGTTCCCCGCCGGTGTAGGGACGCAGGACCGGAAGGAACCTCGGCACTTCCCTGCAGTATGCCGCATATTCCGCCGCAAACCTGGTCCGGAGGTATTCCTCCTCCAGGCTCACGATCAGGGAGTACTGCACAAAGAACCAGACGAACGCCACGGCGGCGAGGATCGGGGTATCGGCCATGATTCCCGCCCCGGTATAGACCAGAATGTTGCCGACGTAGAGCGGATTGCGGACATGGGCAAAAGGTCCGCGGGTGATCAGGAACGAACCTCCGACAGGTCCCGTGGTCCGCGTCTCACTGCCGGCTATCGCGACGCCCCACAACCGTATTCCTTCCCCGATGAGCACCACGGGAAGGCCGGCGGCGATCGAAACGATCGAGGGGGTGCCGATGATCACCATCGCGATCAGAAACGGGATGGGGGTATAGCTTCGGAAGCGAAATATGGTCTGGCGGATATCGCTGGCCACCGGTCACCCGCCGAGATAGACGTTCCGCCGGGCGAGTTCGGCCCGGTGCCGTTTGCGGACGTTTTTCCGGCGCCCATCGGTGGCGACGACGTCCCTGAGCCGCTCCTGAACCGACGCGAACGTGGTGTATTCAAAATAGGAGATGTTTTCCCGGCGGCAGTAGTTCAGCAGATCGTCCTTCGCAAAGACAATGTCCGCAAACCGGGCCGGGCATCTGTCCGAATATCCCTCGCCGACATAGACGATGAGGTCCTCATCCGCGGAGAGGGTGAGGATATGATTCCGTTTACAGCATGCGCACCGGGTGCAGACCTCGTCGGTGAAAGGAAACCCGGGAACGAACCGTACGCCGCTCCCGTCCGCTTCGGGGACAATCTCCAGATGATTGGAGAACCTTTTCACCGACCCGACTCCGTGCCGCCGGAGGATCCGGTCGATGTAGTAATCCATGCCGTCGCTCAGAATGACCGCTTCCACACCCGAGGATTCACAGAAGGCGATAAACGCGGGGAATGTGGGATCTATCTGCTGGCCGTCGAGGAACCGGTTCAGTTCACCGGGGTCCACCGTACCGCAGGCGGCGCATTCGCGCCGGAAGCATTCGGCGGCGGAGATTTCCTCGCGCCGGTATGCCTCGATGCTGGCGGTGCTTTCGGCGCCGCCGAACCGTTCAAAGAGGGCGTCGCCGACGTCTTTGACCGTTATCGTGCCGTCAAAATCGATGTATACTCGTACCATGCGTAGCGGCCCGGTGTCCGCCGGGGCGGGATGTTCAGTTCGTGACCGTCGCGGATCGTATGCGGGCTTCTTCGTTGAAGCGCACGGTGACGATCTTGGAGATCCCCTCCTCCTCCATCGTCACGCCGTAGAGGGCGCTCGCCGCCTCCATCGTCCGCTTGTTGTGGGTCACGACAATGAACTGCGTATTGTTGGAGAATTTTTTAAGGATCCGCGTGAAGCGGTCGATGTTTGAATCATCGAGGGGGGCGTCCACTTCATCCAGAATGCAGAACGGACTCGGTTTCACGAGATAGATGGCGAACAGAAGCGCGATTGCGGTCAGCGTCTTTTCTCCGCCGGAGAGCAGATCGATGGAGGTCGGCCTCTTGCCCCTCGGCTTCGCGATGATTTCGATATTGGCCTCCAGCGGGTCGACGTTCTCCTCGATCCGGAGATCGCATTCATCCCCTTCAAGGAACAGTTCCTTGAAAATGGTGATGAAGTTTTCCCGGATCTTGAGAAACGTCTCGGTGAAGATTCTCTGGGCGGTGGTATTGATCTCCTCGATCGTATTCAGCAGGGTTTTTTCCGCCTCGATCAGATCGTCCCTCTGCTGGGTCAGGAACGACAGCCGTTCGCTCTCCGCGGTAAACTCGTCGAATGCGGCGAAATTGATCGCTCCGAGGACCCGGATCCGTTCCTTGAGGGCCTTGACTTCCTCGCGCCGCGCCGCGAAATCGACCCACTCATCCTCCGGATATTCCCTCAGCTCGAGCGTGAATTCGAATTCCTCCAGCGCCCGCGTTCTCAGGTGCTCGATGCCGGACTTCAGTTCGGATGTCTTCATCTCCAGATCATGCACCGCGGACGTCGTGTCGTCGTGGAGCCGTCGTTCGTCCTTGACCTGCAGTTCGATCTGATGGATCGAATTCCGCTGTTCCTGATACCTCTGCTGAACCGTCCGCGTTTCCGTTTCCAGCACGGCAAGACCGTCCTTCAGGGCAGTCAGATCGGTCTGCAGTGTTTCCGCTTCGGCTCCAAGCCTGGTCACCTCTTCCCGCGCCCGGGCGATCTCCTGATCGCGCCGCTGGAGTGTAATGCTCGTGTCGTTGATCCGTTCCTCCGCCCTCTCCCGGTCGCGTTCGATCGCCTTGCTCTCTCCCTGAAGCGTCACGACGCGGATCTCAAGATCGTTGACCGCCTTCGTCCGGTCGTTCAGATGCGCCTCGAGCCCTTCGAGCTCGCGGGTCGACCGGTGCAGGAGCTCCTCTTCCTCGCTCCGCCGCCGTTCCAATTCACCGAGATCCGACGTCATTTTCTCATATTCGTCCCGCAGACCGAGGATCTCGTGCTCGAGCTGGCGCACTTCGTTCAGGTTCCGCTCGATGCCGTCATTGGCACGTTTCTTCTCGAATTCGAGCTGGGCGATCCGCATTTCGACGGAGGTCATCTCCTTTTCGATCGCCTTGACCGCATCGCGGAACGACCTCGTATCCATCGCCTCTTCATCGGCGGCGCGCGATTTCACCTCGTCCAGCAGAGTCGCGTGGCGCTTTTCCAGCTCGGCAATCTCGCCTTCCAGCGCGGTGATCTGGGACCGTTTGCCGATGATTCCGACCTCATCCTGGCGGGATTCACCGCCGCGGAGAAATCCGCTCCCCGACGCCGTCTGGCCTTCGAGGGTCACGCAACGTACACCGACGTACTGTCCGAGAATCTTCCGGACGGCCTCGACGTCCTCCACGATGAGAACGTCTTCGAGGAGGAAATTCAACAGCTGGCGGTACTTCGGTTCGCATTCCACCACTTCGGCGGCACGGACGGCCCCTCCGGGGGCCATTGTTCCCCGGCGCCTCACCGACGGAATCCAGTCGAGACAGATGAACGCCGCGTTGCCGTGCTTCTGACGCTGGAGATCGGCGACCGCGGCATATCCGTCCTCGACCGAATCGACAACAATCATCTGGGCGATATCGGCGAGAACCGCTTCGACTGCGCGGCGGTATTTCGGGGCGGACTCCACGATATCCCCGATGCTCCGCACATTCTTCTGTTTCCAGGCATCCTGGGTGAGTATGTACCGGGCACCGGCCGAGTAGCCGTCGTTCCCCTCCATCATCCTCCGGATGAATTCTATCTTCGAACGTCGCCGTTCAACCTCGTGCGTCGTTTCAAGGAGCTTTTTCTGGAGTTCCTCGATATCCTGCTTAAGAATCTGTTTCGCTTCTTCCTCTTCCGCAAGTCGGATTTCGGCCTCCGCAAACTGCTTCCGGAGATCGCGGTCGTGGGCGGTCAGCTGGGCGATGAGCGCTTCATTCCGCTCGATATCGCCGGTGTACAGCGTGTTGTCCTCGACGGAGCGGTCGATGCGCCCCTTCAGATTGTCGATCCGCGTCTTGACGCGTTCCTGTTCCCCCTTGTGGCGGATGATCTCGTGAGCGATCGTGAGGACGGTGTCGCGGACGGCCTGCGTGTCGGTTTTCTTCTGCTCGACCGCACGGCCGGCGGCGGCAAACTCCTCCCTGACACGCGCGAATTCGGTCTCCGCACCCGCAAGCTCGCCGGTCAGATGCCGGAGCCGCTCCCGGAGTGCGATCACCTCGCTGGTCAGCGATTCCTCCTGATGACGGAGGTCGACCTTCTCGGATCCGAGCCGCTCGATGTTCGCCTCGAGGGCATGCCTCCGTTCGTTGCCGACGAGAATCTTTTCCTCTATCTGGTGAATTCCGTCGTTCTGCCGGGAAACCTGGCTCTGCCGGTCGCGCAGGAGTTCCTCGGTCGCGGCGGATTCCTTCCGGAGCCGTTCGCTCTGTTCCTCCAGGTTCCGGAGCTCCTGGTCGATGGTCGACTTGTCCTCATGCGCGCCGCGGAATTTCTGTTCGAGCGGACGGAGTTTGCCGTGCAGGTAGGCGAACTCCCGTTCCAGGAGATCGATTTCGAGCGATTTCAGTTTTTTTGCGACTTCGTTGTACTGTTCGGCTTTTTTGGCCTGGCGCTCGAGGGTGGAGACCGTTTTCTGGACCTCCTTGACAATGTCGTTCACGCGCATGAGGTCCGCCTGGACGTCGTCCAGCTTGCGCATGGCGGCCTTCCGCCGGTGCTTGTATTTCGTCACTCCCGCCGCTTCCTCAAACAGCCGGCGGCGCTCGTCGGTCTTGTCGCTCAGGATCGATTCCACCATCTTCAGCTCGATCACCGAGTAGGCGTCGCTCCCCATGCCGGTGTCCATGAACAGGTCGAGGATATCCTTGAGACGGCAGGGAACCTTGTTGAGCTGGTACTCGCTTTCGCCGGAACGGAACACGCGCCGGGTGATGGTCACTTCGCTGTATTCCGTCGGGAGAATGCCCTTCGTGTTCTCGATGGTGAGGGAGACCTCGGCGAGCCCGAGCGGCTTCCGGTTCTTGGTCCCGTTGAAGATCACATCCTCCATCTTGTCGCTCCGGAGGGTGCTGTACCTCTGCTCCCCCAGCGCCCAGCGGATGGCATCGACGATGTTCGTCTTGCCGCAGCCGTTCGGCCCGACGATCGCCGTCACGCCGGCATCGAAGGAGACCTCGATGCGCTGGGCGAACGACTTGAATCCGATGACCTCAATTTTCGATAGATACATGCCGCCTCACGCAGGATGCTGTAAGGAATCGAGAATGAACCGCAGGTACATCGACATCGAGAGCGTGTAATCGAGATAGCTGTAGAGCGCCGTACCGGCGACCAGCACCAGAACGATGCTGACCACATAGACCTTCACCGGGATCACATCGTAGATGATGGAGATCCCCTTCAGCAGACGGATCACCGTCCAGACCGTCAGCACCGCGACGAGCGTCACCATCGGCGAGATGTAAAATTCCGTCTCCATCGAGAGACGGTAGAGCACCATCGCAACGGGGATGAGGAGAATGTACGGAAGCGCCGACCAGACGGTGATCGAAACCGCATGGTAGAAATAGACGTGCGTACGGACCATGAGCGACCCGAGCCGCACCAGAACGCTCACCGCGCCGAAGAGCACGAACGTGAGCGCCGAAATCACCAGGATGAAATTCAGCGGATGCCACACAAGCCGCACCAGCCATTCCTTCGCCGGATCCGCGAGGAGCTGGCTGAGGAGGTTGTCGAGCGTCAGATTGTCCCGGTAATGATAGAAGACGCTCGACAGGAGCGTTGCCCACGTCACCGACAGGATCAATCCGAGCGTCACCGTGTGGAGATACGTGATGATGCGCTGATCGCGCACGTCCGCGAAGAAATTGTATGTCCGGAAGAGCGACCTGTTCACGCAGTCGCGGAACCGCCGGTTCCCGTTGTAGAGGAAGAAAAACGAGATGAGCGCGATGATGCCCGCCACGACGTAAATGACCGGGGCGTTGGAGGCATAATTCCCCACCGGCAGAGCCTGGACCTTTTCCCCGTTGTACACCGCCCGGAGAACGTCGAACGCGGTCCGCTTCTCGCGATCGCCGCTCACCACTCCCATCGAGATCACATACGGATCGTGGGAATGCGTCGTGAGGCTCGGTCGGTCGGACGACCAGTCGTTGTACGACCAGAAGACACCCCCGGCAATTTTCGCCTCGCTGATCGCTTCCTGGAACAGCATGGCCAACCGGGCCTGCGATTCCATCGAGAGTGGATCGCTGTATCCGCCA
>Ga0335069_10016374_pt1 | contig 10341 bp, 13 predicted proteins | sample Lox_Sample_11_FD_206714 | JGI IMG/M metagenome (GOLD analysis project Ga0335069, IMG submission 206714) | Soil microbial communities from Loxahatchee National Wildlife Refuge, Florida, United States - Lox_Sample_1.1 | ecosystem: Environmental > Terrestrial > Soil > Wetlands | place: USA...
GACTTTGTCGACAACTTCATCAAGGGCATTGAGTCGCGAATTCCTGACCTTACATCTGCCACTGCTGGCATTGCAGCAAACCTTGCCGCTATCAATCCATCAACGCTTCCTCAAGGTCCAAGCGCGGCTGTCGGTGGGGTCAATGCACAATCATCGCAAGTTCAGCAACAAATGCTCTCGACGCTGCAAGGCATTCAACGGCAAATGCTCAGTGCTCCAACCAGTGCCAATCTCGGAGCAGTCACACAGAACTTTGGCAATGTGAATTTCAATGGAGTCAATGATATGCAAAGCCTAGTACAAGCATTTGAACGTATTATGGGGCAACAATACACATATGGCTTGCGTGGGACTAGCTTTAATTATTAGAGAGGAGACAAGATGCCAAGTTTCAAGTTCGGATCATTTGATATGAATGCAAACTCAAGCGGCTATTTTCTCCGTGCGAAAGACATTGACTTTGCAGAGGTAAAGCCTACACTTCAGAAGCTTGCGCATTTGGACGGTCTTAAACAAACAGGGAGCGTGATAAATGAACGTCAAATCCAAGTAGTTGTTGAGGTCATTGGCTCTTCACGGACTGACCTAGAGAACAAACTCGACACGCTTGACGCAGCTCTCCTCCTGAAACAACAACAACTCACGCTACATACAACCTCTGACAATCGCTACTTCATCGCAGACTGTATCAGTGCAAAAACCAAGCTTTCCGGCGAATCTGCCGTGTCTGCATTGGTCAACCTTGTGTTCCTCTGCCAGACTCCGTATGCCATTGCATCTGCTACATCCACGCAGAGTATTGCTGCGGGGGCACTGACGAATGTAAGTGGTACCACATATAAATTTGCTGATCAGAGTTTCGCAGGCGGGGGGACAGCCATTGCCCTTCCATCCATACATCTTGTCAATACGACAACAGTTGCTTGGACGCAGGTAACTATAAGTGAAACAACAGATAATAGAGTCTTAACTATCACTAGCAATCTTCCTGCTACAACAAATGATTATCTTGATGTCTATTGCGATTTCAATAATATCCCATCAGGAGGTTACTCTGTGCAGAAAAATGGCGCAACTGCTTGTGCTTTTAATGGTACGTTTCCTGTGCTTCAGCCAACAACAACGAACTGGACAATACAAGTCACAGTCTCAAGTGGGACACCGCAAGGCTCTGCGCAGTGGACCTGGAATGCGAGATATCTGCGATGAGTACCTATTCAGATGCTATACTTGCAGATTCTCCTATTCGATACTATCGGCTGGGAGAGACATCAGGAACAACAGCAAATGACAGTGGTAGTCAGGCGCAGAATGGCACCATTAATAGCGGAGTGACACTCAAAGCCCTCCCTGTAATTCTCTATGATCCCAATTTGGCAATGACATTCAACGGAAGCAGCACGGGATACATATCCTTGCCAACGACAAATCTACCATCAGGAGCGCAACCATGGACAATCGAGGCATGGGTGAAAGTCTCCGCAACTCCAGGAAATTTCAAGACGGTTCTTGGCTTTGGCAGTAATGCAGCGAATTTAAGGCAAGCTAATTTGATGATCATGAATGATCTATCAGTACTACTTACGACATTTGGAGGAGATGTGCAAAGTGCCTCAAATGGTCTTACTCTTGGCAAGCCCGCTCACCTTGTTGGCACTTATGATGGATCTGCAACACGACTCTACATCAATGGTCAGCTTGCAGCAGGACCTGTAAATCTTACATTGAATGTTACTCTTTCATGGGCATACATTGGAGCATCAAACTCGCCACTAACTAACTTCCTTGCAGCAAGTATTGATGAATGCGCTATTTACAATTACGCATTGTCTCCGTCGCGTATATCAGCGCATTTCAACGCAGGATACGCTGCATCGCAATATAATCTCTGGCAATACAAAGAGCAAATGGTGCTTGTCTATGATCGCAGCGGAAACTTTGTAGACTGCGTGAGAGACGCGCCACTTCTCGGTGGCTTCAAGGAGACGATCAATGGTGTTACGTCGCCGCTCAAGGTGGAGCTACCCCGCAAGTTCGAGCAGGTAGATCTGCCAGGACAAGCCAATAGCCATGGTATTATGCAACAAGGTTACGTATGGAAATACTATCTCTTTGGCCCCGGACTCCCGTCAAGCGGGCAGCTCAGATATAGCGGACAGATCGATGAATACGCGCCGCAGATCAACGAAAACGGGGAAGAAACCATTGCCGTGACATTGACACCTCAAACTTCTGCTCTTGCTGATGCAGGAATTACAGGCACAGTATTATTTGGAACAGCTGGGGCATCGGGGACATACGTTGATCCAATTTCACAATTCAATTATTTCTTTAGCACTACCAATCCGCTCACAGGCCGATCTTATTGTTATCCGCTTACGACTGATGGCTCAAATCCGTCGTCAAGTGGTGTCACGACACAGTTCACGTACCAAAACCAGACCATCAAAAGTATCTTCGATATCATTATTCTGATGCTACCTGCGAACTACTTCTATCGTACCAATCCCGATAATTCTGTAACGCTCAATCAGACGCCGCTCACGGCACAGCATGTTCTGCAGGTAGGACGGCATATCGCAACTCCACAGTACTCTCAGAGCTGGATACAAACAAAGACTGCTGTGTATTTCACTGGAGGTACTGACCCTGCAACGGTTACTGACTCCAATCCCAACGGAAATCAAATCACAGCCTTCAAAAGAGGCAACGATATGCTCACCATTGGTCAGCGGCTTTTCTATCACAATGAGAGTCGCGTGACCGATCAGGGGACGGCCAATACCCTTGCCCAAGGAGACTTGAACTACTATGACCAGCCGATGCTTAGAACAAAGATCCGTGTCCCGGATTACCGTGGTCCCGGAGCATCCATTGGATATGACATTGAGACTATTCAAGTCGGCGAGAGCATTCAACTCCAAGACAATTCGTTCAATGGCACATCGACCTTATGGGACACGGCAAAGTGGGGTAGCGGTATCTGGGACCAGAGTCCTGGAGCCGCGCTGAATACCGTCGGGATCATTACTTCACTCACCTATGGCTGGCATTACGTTGACCTTGAGATTGGTTATCCGCAACCTTCACTTGCTTGGGCAGTAACCAGCCTGCAACAACAATTACAGGATTTCACTTTAATTTAGAGGAGGCACCTTGATACACATTCACCCACATGCACATATTAATCCTCCACCAAGCAGCAGAAAACGCTTTCATATGGAACATGTGCGCCGCATTCCCGTGCAACTCACGGAAGCAGCAAAGGAGGCCATTGACGGCTCGACAAGGCAGGGCAGAGTGTTTCCACAGGCTCTCTCTGAGTTCTTTGGGACTTTGCCGGAGGTTGAGCAAATCGAGATTGATGTGTCTCCCGATAAGCGTCTCATGATCGACATCAAGCACAAGCATGAGCACAAGCATTACCGTTTTTTCATTGGGGTCGATGACCTGCACCAAAAATCAGGCAATCCAAGAGATAGCTTTGATGCAGCGAAGACCGCCAATGAGTTACTGAGATTGTACAGAGTACATGTATTACAGGAGGTATAAAAAATGGGCAGTGGGATCGGCGCAAGCTTGACCACTTTTTCAAGTGGCACCACAATACAATCATCTCAGGTAAATTCTAATTTTAGCGCATTAAATAATGGCGGAGTTAGCAATGACTCCGGCAACATAACCACAGATGGCACAGGAGTAATAACATGTAAAAGCATCACAACGACCAAACAAGGGGCCATGCAAGGGGTTTTTCTTTGCACCCCTTACCAATTGGCAAATAACACAACGATTAATAACGGTAATACTACCAACTATGCTTGCACAGGAGGAGCTACGGGTGTTCCAACGGGAGCGAAGGCAGTTTTCATGAACATGTTTTTCACTCCTTCCGCGGCTGGCACTTTTGCGTCTATTACTCCGCAAGGAACTGGTTGGGGAAATGGCAACTATCCGGTTGTTGGAACTGCCTTCAACGGAACGAACATTTGCGCGGGCTCGTTCTTGGCAGTTCTCAACTCTAGTAACGGCCAAATAGCAGTAACAGCAAATGGCGGTAACTTGGCTGGTGTCTATCTTTGGCTGTACGCATACGTCTACTAAGGCCTTAACCAAAAGGAGTTTAACTTGACCAAGAAAACAAAGAACACTACAACAGCAACCATAGAGCAGGGGCAGGAACAACCACCGCAGGACCAATCTGAGACTCTCACTGCTGAAGAGCAGTATTATCGCGCCTGCGGCGAAATAAAGCGCCTCAAGCAAGAGCAAATCGACAAGCTGCGAGCTATCGAGGATCACACGGCACGCATTGCTGATATCCAAGAGAAGCACAACGAGGCCCAGGAAGCTCATAGCCAAGCCGTCGCAATCGAGGAAGAGTACCGATCGCGTCTCGAACGGCAACAAGCCCACGCTAAGCTGGGAGGGGCCACGGCTGCGTTGCAAGCAATGCAGACAGCGCATGAACTCCAGGCAAAGAGCGTTGCTTCTGCCATTGCCAAGCGTGCCCTAGACGAGGCTGAGAAGCTCGTAGAAGAGATCCCAGCCATCGTGGCCAGCATAGAGCAATTCAAGGCTGACATCGTCCAGCTTGAGCACGAAGAGACTGTGATGAACGATGTCCAATCCGAACTCGTCAATCGGTGGGGACGTGACGAGGAAGACGCATTCATTGCCGACCTGGAGGCAGCAGAGAGACGCGTTGCTGAGCAAGAAGAAGCTCTCATGCAAGCCAAGGCCAGCCTGCGAGAGGTGGAGGCGACTGCAAAAGAGCGGCTGAAATACTGGCCAAAACGTGTCCAGTACGTGGAAAAGGAGCATTTGCACATTCAAAAAGAGGAAGAGGACAAGGGCATGAGTCCAGAAGAGCATGTCTTCCAGGCGCAGATCAAATTCATTGAAGCTCTTGGCAAGTGGGGGCCTCAGTGTCAAGCACGGCTTCACAGCGTCTCAATCGCTGATATCCTAGCTCTTCCGAGGCATGTCATTGCCGAGCTGATGCATCCCCATTCTGGCGTGTGGGAAAACGAATACGTGAACGGGCAGCCCGTCCACACGAACCATCTCATCAAAGCGGCTCAGAGCCACATCAACGAAGCTCGTAGAAGCTAAGGCGTTGTTACGCGTCGAGCCTCATTGCTAGGCAGTGCAGGCCGGCGCTTTTCTTTGCAAAGGATTGCCCTATGCCAGCTGCATCTCATCATCCTCGACACAGCACGAGCCTGCACAGGATCAGGCGCTCCTATTTCATCCATGAGAGCCAGGTCTACAGCGTTGCGACAGCGCCTTCCTCGATCTTCAAGACCGCTATCAATGCCCACATCGACAAGAGGCAACTTGCAGACAACAATATGCTGCAAGAGACCGAGAACGTCCTTGAAGGCACGAACGACATTTATGCTCGCTGGTGGCTACTCTGCTATGCGGCTCGATCCATGCGCCTCTACGAGAGCCGTGATCAGGCAGAGGCAGCCTTGGAGCAGGCACAGCGAAAGCGCCGTAAAAACTCGGACCCTTCCCAAAAAAATTAGTTGCAATTAGCAAGGCACGAATCCGCCTCCTGAGCGGGTTCACATTCTGTTAGCTGGCTTTGCAAAAGTGCTGGCTGCGTGAAGCACTGAGCTTGCACAGAGAGGAGCTGCAAAGCAGTGAGCACTCGGTGATCCATCGGCGATTTTGCCGTGCAGAGGCATTGCCGTGCAAAGATGGCCGAGAATAGCCGTTGCCTCTTCTGTGTGGGCATTGTGCTATCTCTGCTCAGCTAGGCTCACTCCCGATTCAAACGGAAGTTGTGAGGGGGCTCCGACCAGCCTAGAAACTTATCAGGACAACATGCTCAATTTGGCTGAGGAGTTACACAAGACATCGTGGTAGCAGTCGATGGGAAGGCAATTTTAGGACGGAGAGACAAAATAGTACTTTTAACCTTGACAAACCATGGTTTACCATAGTATTCTAAGATAAAGCGTAGAGGTTATACATGACGCTTGAAGACTATAGATTAAGACTTGGATGGAGCAAGATGGAGATGTGCCGTCAAGCTAGAGTAGATTTCAAGGTGCTGCAAAAAGCAGAAGCAGGAGAAGAAATCACTGTTAACACTGCCAACAAGTTTGCGCGTGCCATCTCAGCAGGTTTAGGCCAATCCATCCGCTATCAGGACATTGAAGGCCTAAACGTTAAGTAGTTTTTTCGTAGATATGTTTCAGCCGGGCCCGCCCTGGAAAGCTTAACCCGGCATTTTGGTCAACAGATGGCTAGCACCTGCCTTATCCACTACTAGTATAAGGCCATGGTGGTAGCAAAGCAAGATAACAAAAGGAGTTTTACATCATGGCAAACGAACAATTCACCTCCAAATCAGTTGACGCAGCCCAGGAAGTCCTTTCTGACCTCAAATCAAAAGCAAAGCAAGCCCACGACTCTGGTGACGTTTTTATGATGTCGATCATGACTGAATTGATCGGCGTAGCCAGTCCCATTGTGACCCGGGCAGTGGCAAGACTGCACCGTGAGGAACGGGCCAAAATCAACGCCGCCCATAAAGAGCTACGGGCAAAAACTCGCGAATCATCATCTGAACAACGCCCACGACTTAGAAGAGAAGATCCATCCGTATTGGATGACTAATGCTCTTTGTCGGCGCAATAGGGACGCCACTACTTACGGCGTCCCTAAATTTTAAGCGCTCAACTATGCCTAACAACGGTGTTTTACGTGTTTTTACGGCGTAGTACCTCAGGTTTTTCATGATTTTTCGTTGATTGACCCCGATAAACCTTGATTGTCAAAAATTATTCAAGGTTTTCAGAAAGGATTCTTAATCCGATGGAGTTAAAAAGCTTCAACCCTATCACGATGGTAAGCGGCTGGATGGACAAAGCCACTGCGCAGCCTGGCGATACCAGTCAGGCTGTCGCACCCGTGCCCAATAACCAAACCACAGTCCTGCCGGAAACTGAAACCGTTAAAGATGCTGAAGTAGTTTCAGGTCAATTCATTCCTGATCAAACGATTGTCGTACCTTCTGGAAAAGCAGAGGTCTACACTGAGCAACTGCGCAAGACCATAGCCAGCTTCAATGAGGACCGTGTGACACCCATGAAATGGATTGTCATCAAGTTCTTTGAGGTGCTGTCCTACTTTGCGCCTATATTGGTCGCGCTCGTTGTAGGAGCAGCAATAGGCAACGCATGGGCGGGTCCATTCGACATTCACAACCTGTGGGGTGTTTACAGTTATGTTATCAGCGTGGTCCTAGAGCTAATGGTTCCTTGCTTAGGCTATGCGTGTACTGTAGTTTTGAAGCAAGCCTTGATGGATCGATCAAAGGTAGCACTATTCGTTATCCTAGCCGTGCTCTTCCTTGCCCTGGCCGTTGGCAATTCGTTTGCCCAAATGTTCCTCATCGAAGGTCATATCAAACTTGCAGCAGATGACACAGCAGGGCACATCTCACTGATCTTTCGTAGCTTTACCCCAATGACAGTGGACATCATAGCCACCATCTTTCTCGGCGTGGTCACCGTTAAGAACTTGCAAAAGTTTCTCGCCGACAAATCGAAAGAGGCTCAGGCTATCCGTGCAGGTGCTGAGGCTGAGATTGCAGTTGACGAGGCTTTCCAGGCTGCTGATAGACGACGCCGTGAGGCTGAAGCTGAACAGAAAAGGAAGGACGAGCAACTGGACACGATGCAAGAGTTCTATCGAATACAGAACCAGAAGCTTATTCAGGATGCACGGTCCAAGCTATTGGACGAGGGTGACAATGGGCGCAAGGGTCGCTACGGAGGTGGATGGTAACCATGTTGTCAGAGCGTCAAATGCGCATAGCAGTTATGAGACAATTTGAGTTGCAGTACCCGAAATACCCGATTGAGATACTCGACCGTCTGACCAACTACCGCTACAGACTTTTTGAACAGGAGAGACAAACCGAGATGCTAGCCACTGTGCTAGCATCCTCCTTCGACTTCTACGAACACAGGTTGAATTTGAGCAAGCACGGATTTAAACTCGTGATATGCCAAAAGCATAATGCCTGCCTGCCTATCTTCACATTGGAGCTTGATACAGGCATACTATACGAGCCTGCCGCTGTACCCGATAAAGCCCCACGTGAGGTCAAGGAGGGACAACGCAGACGGCGTACAACAGACGAGCAGAAGATTCTCATCAGTCAAATTATCCTGGGTGCCCGCGCTGGCATGGCTGAATTGGAGGATATGCCAGATAGAACCCGTCAAAGATATCTTGCCATGAGAGAGCAGTACTTACAGCTAAAAGTAGGACGGCCATGGGCCTCATAGCCCACAAATGCTACCCACAAATAGAAAGGATACCCACACCATGGATCAACCCACAGAAGACCGCATTAAGCGCCTTGAAGAAGAGCAGAGACAGCTTAAGGAAGAAGTACGCAAGCTCAGAGAACAGATAACCGAGCCGATCAAAATTGACCGTCTGGAGATTGACCGAGGTGGGACACAAGAGCTACTGAAAGAAGCCAACAAAAAACTTGAGAGGATCATCCAGACACAAACGGATCGTAGCGAGAAATTTGATAGGCTTGAGCACGGACAACGCGAGATCTCAAAGAAACAGGATGAACTCAAAGGAGAGCTTGAGTCTCTTTCAAGAAGACAAAGCGAATATGATAAAGGCTTGATATCACACTCAAGAAGTATCAGTAAGCTTCAAGATGAGATGGCAGGGGCAAGAGCAGACATAGCCAACTTCAGAGCAACGCAAGCTGACCATGGAGAGCTGCTCAAGAACGCAGCCACCAAGGATGATGTCAAGGTAATCCGTGATGACATGGGAGAGCTGAAGCAGATGCTTGCTCAGCTCTTGAACCGACGGGGTGAATAGCCCCGTCATACCCTAAAAGTGGGGGTTTTTGATTCACCTAGAATGCGCTATAATTGTCACATATTGAATCTTGAAAGGATGAAACCCGCAATGACCAACCAGTTATCAGATATTCGTAACTACTACTTACGCATGCCCAAAGAACTGCATGACAAAGTGATGATGATTAGTCTGCTCAACCGACGAACGCTCAAAGAGGAGATCCTTCTTGCACTCGAGGAGCATGTGGAGAAGCAAGAAGAGCAAAGTCAGGAAGCCACTATCTCATAATTTAGGCAAGAAAAAAGTCCGAGTGTTTGCAGCACATCGGACTTAGCCTATAAAAATTTAAGTTGTTTTCGGACAGATTGTAGCCCGCATTGATGAGCTTGTCAAGGGTTGGCGATTCGCAAAGCTCAATTGGAACATCTGCTCGACGTAGTTCAAGGAAGATCGTTTTCGATGTATAATGTTGTCGTTAGTCAAAAAAATAGGTCCTGCGCATCACGGCAGGACCCCTCACGAAAGCAGCTGACGAGAGAGAGTCACCATAGCCAAGAGTTGCTTGTGATACCCCCATTCTCGTATGAAAGCCTCGATTCGGAGAACTTCCACCATATTCTCACAGCGCTTCCATGCGCATTTTAGGAGGCTTCTCTCATGTTTAATTATAGCCCATCTTTCCTAGTGCGTCAAGAAAGTTTGATAAGGGTACTATCAAACTTCACTGCTTCCCCCATTGTCCCCCATGCCCAGCCAAGAAAGGCGGTGAACTGATGGTACAGAGACGTAACACCTTCATCACAGCCTTCCCTACTCATAACCTGCAGCAGATCACTTCGTTGGTAGCTTCTACTGCTCCCGAGCAGGATAACGAACCTAAAAGTACTAAGCCGGAAAGGAGGCCACACCAACGGAACCCTGCGTCTCAGGTTCCACCGTCTACAACACTTAACCATAAAAACGACCACATAACGCACCACATTGAACGGGGACTTATTAAAACAAAGGAGTACAAAGTGAGCGAAAAAACCAATCAGATAATGTATCACCATGAGTTTGAAGCACCACATAAAAGAGGGACAGGAGAAATCAAACTTATTGTGAGTGGCTTGGTTGAGCAAGCACAGGAGAAAATCACCATTGCCTTGGAATCTATGGGTGATGCTTGCCGTGATACCTTCGTGGCTGTCACGGCCTTAGGTATCCAGAAAAACAGCACCTCGAATATGCGCACAGCCTTCAAGGTCTCCGTAGACGAGATACTTGACGCCTGTGGCAAGCAACGAAGCAACGGCTCTTTTAAGCCTGAGCAACGAGCAGAGGTGATCAAGCATCTCAAAACACTTTCTCAAATGCGTATCAAATTCTCCATGCCTACTACACGGCAGGTAAAGCAAGGCCGTAAGTGGGTCTGACAAGTTAACACAATTTCTGGTAAGCTAGAAGGAGAGGCCATGTAGAGGAAAGGAGCAAGAGAGATGGACG
>Ga0335069_10016376_pt1 | contig 10341 bp, 15 predicted proteins | sample Lox_Sample_11_FD_206714 | JGI IMG/M metagenome (GOLD analysis project Ga0335069, IMG submission 206714) | Soil microbial communities from Loxahatchee National Wildlife Refuge, Florida, United States - Lox_Sample_1.1 | ecosystem: Environmental > Terrestrial > Soil > Wetlands | place: USA...
GTCGTGATTGATATCACGCTGATCACCCTGCACGGCCTGGCGGGCGCTCCGGAGATTCGCCCGGTCCTGCGGCACGGCGGACACGTTGCCCGTCGCTTTGTCCTGGCGGAGCTGCTTCTCGTCCTGGCGAACCGTCTGCCGGTCGCGGTAACGGTCTTGTCGGTCGGTGCGAAGGTCCCGCCTGTCCTGGTTGATGTCGCGCACATCGCGCCGCATGTCCTGGCGATCCTGGCGCAGGTCACGCTGATCACCCCGGAGCTCGCGTCGGTCCTGCTGCACCTGGGGATTCGGAGCCGCCGCGGATGCCGGAGTAGTGGTCTGGGCGTTGACGGCAGGGATCCAGGCGGCTGCCAGCAGCGCGCCCGTCAGTGCCACGGTCTTCCATCGAGTCATGTGATCCTCCATTGGTTTTGAATGCCCTTCACCCCGTCTGACGCCGGGCATCTGGGCGCCGTTTACCCTGTCGGCAAGCAAGAGAGAGGCCCGGGGGCACTCAACTCAATAAAGTCACTACTTAGCCGCCAGCGCCTGAGACTCCGCTTGCGTAACTCGTCACCGGCCCTGCCACAAAAGGTCAGGCCGGCCGTGCTACCATTCGCCGACCTTCAGGAGCGGAGGTATCAATCGTGGCGACGGAAACGCCGAAGCCGAGCGAAGTCCTCGTGCACCGCGACGGAGCAGTGGTGACGCTGACCTTCAACCGTCCCGAGGCGCGCAACGCGATGACCTGGAACATGTACGAGCGGCTCCACCAGACCGCCGAGGAGGTCGATGCCGATGACTCCGTCCGGCTGCTCGTCCTCCGTGGGGCGGGTGGCAAGGCCTTCGTGGCCGGCACCGACATCAGCCAGTTCAAGAGCTTCAGGACGGCCGAGGACGGCATCCAGTACGAGCGCGAGGGCGAACGGCGCACCGCCCGCCTCGAGCGGGTGGGCAAACCCGTCATCGCCCAGATCGAAGGCTTCGCGGTGGGCGGCGGCTTCGCCATCGCGGCCGTCTGCGATATCCGCATCGCCACCCCGGAGTCGCGCTTCGGCTTCCCCATCGCGCGCACGCTGGGCAATTGCCTCTCGATGGAGAACTACTCCCGCTGCGTTGACCTCTTCGGCCCGTCGCGCGTCAAGGAGATGATCATGCGCGCGCGCCTCATCACCGCGGAGGAGGCGCATGCCGCGGGGTTCGTCCACGAGATCGTGCCGGCGGTGGAGATCGAGGCGCGCGTGAAGGCCATCGCCGCCGAGGTCGCCTCCCACGCGCCGATCACGCTGCGGGTGACGAAAGAGGCGGTGCGCCGCATACAGGAGCGCCGGCGCCTCGAGGGCGGTGACGACCTGATCTCCCTCACCTATACCAGCGCCGATTTCCGGGAGGGCATGAGCGCCTTCCTCGAGAAGCGGACCCCGCGCTGGACGGGGAAATAGCCGGCGCATGATCCGCAGCGTGCCCGGCCGCACCCCGCGCGTTCATCCGGGCGCCTGGGTCGATCCCTCCGCCCAGGTCATCGGCGATGTCACCATCGAGGAAGGCGCCAGCGTCTGGCCGCTGACCGTGCTCCGCGGCGATCAGGACAACTACGTCACGCTCGGCCGGAACTCGAACGTCCAGGACAACTCCGTCCTCCACGTCACGCCGGAGTTCCCCTGCATCGTCGGCGCCAATGTCACCATCGGCCACCGCTGTGTCGTCCACGCCTGCACCATCATGGACAATGTGCGGATCGGCATCGGGGCCGTGGTGCTGACTGGCGCCGTGGTGGAAGAAGGCGCGCAGGTGGGTGCCGGGGCTCTCGTGCCCCAGGGCAAGGTCGTGCCCGCCGGGTGGCTCGTCATGGGCGTGCCCGCCAAGCCCGTCAGGAAGATGGGGGAAGAAGAGCTCGAGGACATCCGCCGGAACGCGGTCGAATATCTGGAGCTCTGGCACCGAGACTATCGAGGGCGCTAAATTAGCTACCTGGCTCCCGGAGGCGCGCCGAGGTTGCGGGCAACTTCCACGTCGTGGCTCTGATCGCGCGTGCGCGTCGGGCTCAGCACGATCTCCTCGACCACGGTGCGCGCAGGCAGCGTCACACACATCAGGATCGCCTCCGCGACGTCCTCCGGCTGCATCATCGTGGCGCGCGCCGCCGCGTCGGGCGGGAGCGGGCGATTGTCGAGGATGGGCGTGTCCACCTCGGCGGGCATCACGGTGGTGGCCCGGATGCCCTTGTCGCGGAGCACGGTGTGCACGTGCCCCATCAGGTTGAGCACGCCGGCCTTGGCGGCGCCGTAGGGCGCTCCGCCGATCAAACCGGGCCGTATGGCGGCGACCGAGCCGACGGTGACGATGCTCCCGCCCCCGCGCTCGATCATATTGGGTAGCGCGGCCTGAATCAGCGCGTAGACGCCCGTCAGGTTGACGTTGATGACGGCGTCCCACTCCTCCTGCCCGACCCAGCGGACATTGCGGGCCTTGCTCGAGTGGCCGGCATTGTTGATGAGGATGTCCACGCGGCCCAGCTCCTTGACGGTCCACTCCACGAGCGCCCGCCCGTGCTCGGGCCTCGAGACGTCGCCTTCCCGCGCCACCGCCTTGCCGCCGGCCTTCGCGATCTCCGCCACCACCGCCTCGAGCGGCGCCCGTCGCCGGCCCGATACCACGACGTGCGCGCCCTCCGCGGCGAGCATCAGGGCGGTCGAGCGGCCTATCCCCGTGCCTCCGCCCGTCACGATCGCGATCTTGCCGGCGAGCTTTGCCATGTGGCGCTTATCTCCATGCCCAGACGGGCTGTTCGAAATGGTCCACGCGGGTCGGGCGGCCATGGCTCACCACCTCGCGCATCTGGTAGATGACGGCGGCCGTGGGCGCATGGATGAGGCTGCCGAGGAGAGGCACCTGGATCACCGGCCGGTCGCTCTCCGGAATGCTGATGAAACGCGGCACGCCCGGCAGGTCCAGTTGTTCGAGAGGGACGAGGTGCACGTGTGCAACTTCGGCGGGATTCGGGGTCAGCGGGCCGGGCGCCTCGGCCCAGAACACGACCGGCGTGATGACGAAGCCGGAGCGCGTGGGGTAATCGTCGAGGAGCCCGAGAGCCGTCCCCTCGCCGAGCCGGAGACCCAATTCCTCTTCCAGCTCGCGGAGCGCCGCCGCGAGAGCGCTTTCGCCTGCGTCCATACGACCGCCGGGCAGCGCCCACTGCCCCTTGTGGGCGCGGAGCGTGGGGGCACGCTTGGTCAGCAGGAAGCAGCCCCGACCCTCCTCGTCGGACAGCAGCACTACGGCCACCGCCGCCGCCTTGCGCCCGTCGACGCCTATGGCACGCCGCTCGAAGGCTGCGAGGTTCGCGCGCGCCTTTCCGCGTAGCGCCTCATCGAAGCGCACGGCTAGTACGCGGGCAGCTTGCCTCCCGCGGTGCCGGTCTTGCGGACGACACCGACCTCTTCGGCGGCCTTCATCGCCATGTGGCGGCTGTCGCTGGCCAGCGTGACGAACTGATAGCCCTCGGCGATCATCTTCACGGAATAGGCCGCGGTAGCATTGTGGATGCCCGCGACCACGCCGTGCTTCTTGCACGCCTGGACGATCATCTGCTGCGCTTCCACGACGGGCGCATCCGTCTGGTCGAGCCGCGGCTTGCAGCCCAGCGCCAGCGACAGGTCGGAGGGGCCGACGTAGACGGCGTCCACCCCGGGCACGCTCAGGATATCGTCGAGGTTCTTCAGCGCCTCCGCCGTCTCGATCATCGGCATCACGATGACGTCGTCATTGGCGCGGTCGCCGTAGTCCATGCCCATGTAGAGGCTCGCACGCACTGGCCCCCAGGAGCGGAAGCCGCGAGGCGGGTACTTGCAGGCCTGTACGAGGGCCTCGGCCTGCTCGCGCGTATTGACCATGGGACAGATGACGCCATAGGCGCCCGCGTCGAGAATCTTCATGAGCCGCGCCGGGTCATTCCACGGCACGCGGGCGAAGGGAATCACCCCCGTGGTCGAAATGCCCTGCAGCATCGAGACGGCGATCTGATAGTCGACCACGCCGTGCTGCATGTCCACCGTCAGCGAGTCGAAGCCCTGGTGCGCCATCACCTCGGCCGAGAAGCCCGAAGGGATCGACAGCCAGCCATTGACCACCGCTTCTCCACGAGCCCAGATTTCCCGCACCGTGTTCTTCCGCACGTCGGTCTCCTTTAATTAGCGACTGAAAGTTGCCGGCACCGGGCTATCTAACGCCCCCGGCGCGGCCGCTGTCAAGGACGCCCAGGCGGATGCTGCGCGCGCCAGTGCCGAGCGATCTCGCCGCGCGTGGCGAACCACACATGTCCCCGGCGCCGCGCATGCTCGAGAAAGCGGGCCAGACCCCGCGCCCGCGCGGGGCGGCCCGCGATGCGGCAGTGCAGCCCGACCGACATCATCCGCGGGCGGCTGACGCCCTCCTCCCAGAGCTGATCGAAGGCGTCGCAGAGATAGGCGGCGAAATCCTCCGCCACCTGCAGCGTGCCGCGCCAGAAGCGGATGTCGTTGGTGTCGAGCGCATAGGGGACGACGAGCCAGGGGCCGGCCGCGCTCGGCACGTAGTAGGGCAGATCGTCCGCATAGGAGTCGCTGTCGTACAGGAACGACCGCTGAGCGACCACGAGCTCGCGCGTATTGTCCGACGGGCCATAGCGGCAGTACCAGCCGAGGGGCGCCTGGCCCGCGGTCTCCGTAATCGAGGCCACGGCACGGGCGATGGCCGCCCGCTCCGGCTCGCGATCCATCAGCCAGTGCTCTTCCCAGCGATTGCCGTGGGCGCAGATGTCCCAGCCTCGCGCCGTCACGGCACGGGCGGCTTCCGGGTTCCGCTCGAAGGCGACGGCGCAGGCAAACACCGTGCCCTTGACCTGCTGGGCGTCGAGCACCCGCAGCAGACGCCAGAACCCCGCGCGGCTGCCGTACTCGAAAAAGGACTCGTTGGCGAGATCGCGCTGCTCCGCGGGCACCGGCGACGCCGCCTCGCCCATGCTCTCACGCCGATCCTGCCCGTCCTCGACCCGGTTCTCGGACCCCTCCTCGTAGTTGATGACCACGTTGACCGCGATGCGGGCGCCTCCGGGCCACGTGACCGCGGGCGGTGTCTCGCCGTAGCCGGTGAGATCGCGTGCCATGGCCGCCCAGTATAGCGCCTGCGCATGTTTCCGCGTGCTATACTGCCGCCGATTCAGGTCCCACGTTCACGCTCGCGGAGGAAAAACCATGGCGGCCACGGCGGCTCCGAATCATGGCTGGGCGCTTCTGCTGCTCTGGGGCATAGCGTGGATCATCCTGGGCTTCTTCCTCGTCTTCCAGCCCGGCCTCACCGCTATCCTGCTCGTGCAAATCATGGCCGTGTTCTGGGTGTTTGGAGGCGTGATCGATCTCATGAACGGGTTGACCCACGCACAGCCGAGCCGCGGCTGGCGCATCTTCAGCGGCATTCTCGGCACTGCCGCCGGCGTCGTCATCATGATCCATCCGATCGTCGGCACTCTCGTCACCGTCGCCTTCGGCTTCTACCTCCTGGCCTTCGCCGTCATCGTGACCGGCCTGATCAACATGGTGGGCGGCTTCAAGACGACGCTGTCCTGGGGCGCTTCGCTGCTGGGCCTGGTCCAGGTGATCCTGGGCATCTTCCTCGTGACGCATCCGCTGGTGGGCATGCTCGCCTATGTCCCGACGCTCGGCATCATCGCCATCGCCGGCGGCATCGTGATCATCATCGGCGCGTTCAAGGTCAAGCGTATGCCGGCGGCGCCCGCCGGCTGAGCCCACGCGCGCCGATCTCATGAGTCTCGAACAGGACCTGACGGACCGGCTGACGCAGGCGATCAAGACCAAGGATGCGCCGACCGCCGACGTGGTGCGCATGCTCAAGACCCGGCTGCAGGAGCGCCGGACCGCCAAGGACTTCTCCGGCACTATCGACGACACGGTCGTCCTCGATGTGATCGGCGCCTACCGCAAATTGCTCCAGAAGGCCGTCGCGGAGTACGAAAAGCTGGGCGAGCGCGGGGCCGAGCAGGCCGCCAAGCTCCGCTTCGAGATCGGTTTCTGCGAGGGCTATCTGCCGAAGGGGCTGGACGAGGCGGCGGTGCGGGCGCTGGTTCAGGAGCGGGTCCGCGCCCTCGGCATCGCCGACGTCAAACAGGTCGGGCGCCTCGTCGGCGACATCATGAAAACTCACAAGGGTCAGGTCGAAGCCGCCGACGTCAAGCGACTCGCCGAGGAGCTGCTGAAGGGCTGACGCGCCCGCCGCTACTTCTGACGCTGGGCGCTCACCGTCGCAGGGACCACGCCGTCGACGGTCCCGCTGATCTGCTCCGCCGTCACGGTCAGTGTGCCGGGAATGCGTCCCTGCAGCTTCATCTCGTTGCCGGTGACGATGGCCTGTATGATCGTCGGCCGGTTGACCGACGGCCCCGTCACCAGCACCGTGCCGGTGACCTCGGCTCCGACCTGCTTGAGATCCATCACGATCTGGCCACCGCCCAGCGAGACCGGGTCGAACATCCAATTCCCCACCCACGTGCCGGTGACGTTCACGGCCGGCGGCGCCATGAAGGTACTGCCGGCGCACCCTGCGATTGCCCATACCGCCACCAGCAGCACGAGCGCCCGCACACCCCTCATCGTCCGCACCCTCCGTCGCAGGAAGGCAAGTTCAGTGGCCGCCGAGGCCCGGAATCGAGATCAGCAGGTGCAGCGAGCCTCCCAGCTCGTTGAGCCGCCGCGCGTCCCATCTCACGAACGCCTCCCGCTCCTCGTCGGTGAGTAGGGCGGCGGAGAGCGCGGCTCTCGCGTCGTCGCGGAAACGGCCACGGAACGCCGGGTCCTTCTTCAATCGGTACAAGAGAACATTGACCTCGTAGCGGCTCATGCCGTTTCCCACTCGAGGGCGGCCAGATCGATGCGGCCCATCTCGCCGAAGAACCGGACCCGCGCCGACACTGGGCCCACGACGCCCATGAGCACCATCCAGTTGAGGAACTCGTGGGAGCCGGTCAGATCCAGCTCCTTGGTCGTGAGCGCGCAGAGGGTCTCGTGGTCGCCGCTTTCCATGAGGTCGACCAGCCGTCGATCGAATGCCACATCGGAGGTGCCGACGCGGGCCAGCGACAGCTCCGGGAAATGAGAGAGGCCACCGGTGGCAATCACCGCCACGCGCCATGGACCCTCGCCCACCACCCGCGCGATATGCCGGCCCGCCGCATAGCAGCGCCGCGCCGTCGGCTGGGGCGAGACGAAGCAGTTGACCCAGAACGGCACCAGCGGCGGCGCGGGCTGCGCGCCGCACAGCGTGCTCACGGGACTGAGGAACGCGTGATCGAGTGGCGCGGACCACGACGCCGTGAAGTCGAAGCCGGCCTCCATCCCCTCCTCGAGGATGCGGTTGGCCAGATCTTCATGGAGCGGGTACCGCTGGGGCAGCCCGTCCAGCGCCCGGTCGAACTCGATGGCATCGTCCTGGACCATGCGCTCGACGGACCGCCCGATCCGGACGCACAGGGCGGGAATGGCGTCGAAGGAGAAGACGTTCAGGTGGTCGTCGGCGATCACGACCAGGGCATCGGGCCGGGCGGCCAGGAGGTCGCGCCCCATGTCGCGCACGACCGCGATGAGCTCTTCCACCATCGCGCGGCCGTGCGGCCCGACGTTCTTCTCGTAATAGTCGGGATAGAGCACGTGCGACATCGCCGCCGCGTAGACGACCTTGCCCATCGCTACGGCTTGCCCCAGTAGGCGCGCTCCGCGGGAAACACGGTCGTGCACCGCACGGGCTCGGTCGGCCCTTCGAGCACGTCGGCGACGCCGCGCCACACGGCGTAGTGCGGCATGGTGCGGTGGGCCTCGAGGGCCGCCTCGTCCTTGTAGACTTCGTAGAAGTAGTACACGTTCGAATCCTTCGCGTCCTGGAGGACATTGAAGCGGAGACAGCCCGGCTCGTCCCGCTCCGAGCCGAGAGCGTCCACCTCGATGGCCTTCAGGAAGCGCTCCCGCTCGCCCGGCTTGATGCGCACCTTCACCCAGATCGCGAGCATGCCCGTCTCCTTTGCCGTGCTCCGGATTGACTCAGACGCTGCGCGTGGCCCAGCGGGCCACCTCGGCGTCGAGATTCAGCGGCCGCGTCCCCACGGGAACGCCGCCCGGTACCGTCCAGAAGACTTCGAACTCGAGCCCGTCGGGATCCTTGGCGTAGAGCGACAGGCTCACGCCGTGGTCCGACTGGCCGACGAGCGAGCCCGCCTCGATCAGCCGGCCGCGCGCGCGGACGAGGTCGGTGATCTCGGCGACTTCCCAGGCCGAGTGGTACATCCGCACCACGCTCTCGTCGGGCTTCCGCGCGCCCTTCTGCTCGAAGAGGCCCAGGTTGTGATCGTCCGGTGTGCCGGGAATCTTGAGAAAGGCCGCGTTCGGGTACTGCTTCGTCACCTCGAAGCCCAGGAGATCGCAGTAGAAGCGGACGCTGCGCTCAACGTCGGATACCCACAGGACGAGATGCTGCAGGCGCTTGAGGCCGATGCCGGCGGCGCCGTCGCTCATCGTGAGCCTCCCGGGTAGTCCACGCTCACCGTGATGGCGGCGCACGCGATGATGGTGTCGGCGCCGGGCACCCGTAGGCCGCCCGCCACCGCGTGGACGGTGACCTCGCCGTGGGGCAGCTCGCGCTTCACCATGCCGACATCGACGGCGGCCGGATCAGGCACCGCGACCGTGACGTCCACGAGCATCGTGCCACCCCGCTCGCGAACTTCCTGAAAGAGCGGCAGGCTCGAATGACGGATGGCGTCCGATACCGCCCGGCAGGCGGCCTTGGTCGCATCCCTACCGTGCACGTCCACGCCCATCCCGAACTCCAGTACCTGCGGCTTGGCGCTCACTGCGTTCCTCCTGTCATCCCGGGGTCTGATCTACGCCCACGCATCCTTTACCGTGCCGTCACGCCTGTCAAGCTCCGCTTGACGTTGGGCGCCCGCCGCGGCATCTTCGTGGCCGTCCACTGACCGAAGGCAACGGCATCCACCGGGAGGGACCAGTGAAGCTCCTCTTCTTCGACGACTTCAAGCTGGGTGTGCTCAAGGGCGATTCCGTATTCGACGTCTCCTCCATCGTGCAGGGCATTCCACACACCGGCCCGCACGACCTCATCAGCGGCCTGATCGCAAGCTTCGCCGAGTACCGGGCGCGACTCGAGGAGGCCGCCACGCGCACCGGAGGCGCGCCGCTCGCCAAGGTCAGGATCCGCCCTCCGCTGCCCAGGCCCTCGAATATCGTGTGCATGGCGGTGAATTACATGGAAGACGGCACCCGGACGGAGCCCGCGCCCATCAATGCCTTCCTCAAGTCACCCGGCGCGGTCATCGGCAGCGGCGACACCATGGTCCTTCCCGACGTCCCCGCCACCATCTTCGAAGGCGAAGCGGAGGTGGCGCTGGTGATGGGCAAGCGGGCCACGCGCGTCAAGGCCGACGAGGCCATGAGCTACGTGTTCGGGTACACGAACTTCATCGACGGATCCGCCCGCGGGCTCCCGCCCGCCGGCAACACCTTTTACCAGATGAAGTCGCGTGACACCTTCGCGCCCATGGGCCCGTACATCGTCACGGCCGACGAGGTGCCCGACCCGCTCAATCTCCAGGTGCGGCTCTGGGTGAACGGCGACCTGAAGCAGAACTTCAACACGAGCGACATGGCGCACAAGATCTCCCGCTGCGTCGAGTGGGTCACCTCCATCCACACGCTCGAGCCCGGCGACGTGCTCGCCACGGGCACCAACCATCGCGGGCTCAGCGCCTTCCAGGACGGCGACACCATCGAGCTCGAGACGGACCGGCTGGGCCGCCTGCGCTTCGGCGTCCGGGACGACCTCAAGCGCACGTGGGCGCGCGAAACGCGGCTCGAGCGACAGCAGAAGGGCCTCGAAGCCACGACGCCCCAGCTCACGGGAAAGCACACGCCCGCGCCGCGCTGATCGTCGTGACCCGCGAGAGCGAGCGCGGTCTCGCCCACCTCGTCGGCAGCGTCCCCCTCGAGAGCGCCGAGGCGGTATTCCGGAGGGTCCTCGGCGCTCTCGGGCCGGAGCTGAGCCGCGTCCCCGACGGCGAGACGGGAGAGCGCCGGCGCTGGATCTACTGGCAGCGCACCATGCTCGAGAATCATCCGGCGATGGAGGTGGATACGGACGCCGGCCTGCTGGAGCTCAAACAGTGGGACGGCTCGCTGCTGCGACGCGCCGAGCTGCTCCGCTTCAAGACCGGGGTCGACCCTGACGCCGTGGACTTCCCGACCGGCTACGCTGAAGCCGCCGCCGGATCGTGGGTGCTCTTCGAGCGGTTGCGCCGCCTCGGTG
>Ga0335069_10016377_pt1 | contig 10341 bp, 18 predicted proteins | sample Lox_Sample_11_FD_206714 | JGI IMG/M metagenome (GOLD analysis project Ga0335069, IMG submission 206714) | Soil microbial communities from Loxahatchee National Wildlife Refuge, Florida, United States - Lox_Sample_1.1 | ecosystem: Environmental > Terrestrial > Soil > Wetlands | place: USA...
TGCTTCAATATGGGTGGCTTCGGTGACTAGAGTGTCTACGTCTACTCCTGCCCGACCCCATTCGCTTGCGACGTGGAGGCCTTCGAGGCCGTGCGTGCCGTGGAGGATCGCCGTGAGATCCTTGCCGCCCGGATCAATGGCCGTCCATGAGTCTCCAAGAGCATCCGTTCGATGCCGTACATTATCAGAACCCAGGGGTCGTAGAATGAGACGAGTGGCGGCAGGCACTCTTTGGCAAAGGTATTCGCAAAGGAAAGAGGGCGTAGTACGTCCGCCACAGTCACGGGTTGCTTGGGCCCAGAATTCCGGTGTCGCATCGCTATTCTCCGTCAGCGGGATCTGGATCGTGCGGCCCGGAATATTTTTTTCGCGTTCCCAGAGCTGGTTATATTCGGCCTCTTCGTCTGGGGGAGGCGTAGTGTCTCCAATGACCATACCACCGTCAGGAGCGTATTGGAGAGCGGGACCCACAACGGAGCCGAGGAGGTCCTCCAAGCCAACCATATCCCGTAATTCACTGAGGACTGCACCGTTTGCGCGAAGTCCACGGATACGGTGGCGATTTCGCGGTTCCGCGGAGTGAAAGGCGATGAGACTTCCATTGGGAAACTCATAGGTGGCGCGGGTAGCTACCCAGCGGGGGGCGAGATTGGGCGGGCACGTCTTGAGGAGTTGCTTAAATTGATCTTGAGCAATGATTCCAGCCTGCTCAAGCGTAGGAGCCACGTAAAGCCATCGACAACCAGGGTCTCGAATACACCGTTCCGAAACAATAACGTTCGCGATAAAATCCTTCCCGAAACGGCGATGGGCTTCGAGGATAAAGCGACCCTGAGGCCACGCGGCATGGATCGCATCATATACACGCCGCTGGACCGGGCGCAAGCACCAAGCGAGGATGCCTTGACGCCATGCGGCAGCCTGTGCCGCTTCAGTCGTCGTCAAAGGGACCTCGTTGCCCATGGCTACGAAACGTGCAGAGAAGCCACCTTTCCTCACACTTGCGCTGCGGGCTGTAGCGTGTTACAAGGTGGTGGGCGTGATCATCAACCCTGGGGCGACCACACCAGGCACAGCTATGGCGCTGTTGGTCGTAGAATCGACGCAATTTGCGTTGGGCTGAGATAGCCCGCTTTTCGCTCATCCGTCTCAACGAGGTCTCCTTGCAATTGCTTCAGCAGGCGGGCAATAGTTTCGAGCATAGAACGCCCATCTCGATTGAGCAGTTCTTTACCTTCGGACAACTTAGCGATTTTCTGCAACTCCCCGTCGACAATGGTGAGGAGACGGGCCTTCTGGACTTCAATCAGGTGTGGGACATCGGGCATACGGTCTCGTTGTTACTTCGGTCGGAGGCCGTCGCGGAGCCCGGCTAGCCGCTCAGGTGTCTGTAGTTTACGGAGGTCCGACTGTAGGGCAGCCACTGCGGTGCCAAGTCGGGCGACCACCTCACTATCTGCTCCGTTCCGCTCAAAGTGACGTTTGATCCGGTAGCTAGCCATTGCGACAATGAAGCATCCCCAGTCGGACCAAGACACTTGGCGGCCGAGCAGGACACAAGCGAAAGCCACATAGACCGCGGCATGGGTGAGTGAGAAGAGGCCATCATCGTCCACCAATCGGAGCCAAGTCAGGATACGCATCATCGGGAGGTAATCTTGAAGGAGGGGGAGAGGCCCGGCGTGATGTCGCCGTCACCGATTCGAGTAAGCCCCAGACATAGTTCTCGATAGAGCGCGTTACTTGCCTCCCTACAAGCCATTCGTCGTTCCATCGCGGCACCATAGGGGGAAACCAGCGGCGTAGCGACGCCGTCCACGATGCGCACGGCGCGCCAGAGATCACCAGATGGCTCAATACTGAACGAGGGGAGTTCATTCGTTGCCGTTGTCGTTGTTTTCTGCTTCGATCGCATCCTTCACCCGTGCCAATCCGACTGTCAAAACTTCCCGAACCTGTTTGACGCTGATTCCAAGCGCCTTGGCAATCTGCCTCTCGCTCATGGGCCCCTGTTCAGCCAGATCCAGGGAGCAGTTAGTGCTATTGTACACCCTTTTCCCGTTATTGTGCCGACAAGTTGTGTAGGGACAGGGTCGCGGAACCCATTTACAGTCGCCCCAGGTTAGGGGAAGTGCCATAGTGGTCACTTTACACCCGGATTGGAGGCCTGTCAACCAGTTACCATACATACCCTCCCCAATGGTCGCTAGTATGGTCATGCCTAACCCTATGATACTACTAGCTAAATACCATACTACCATACTTACCATTAGAAATGACAAGAGTTATAGAAACGTTTTGCGATCTCTTCCCAAAGGTCTTGATTTGTCGATTTCTAATGGTCAGTATGGTCATTGTTGACTCGGCACACATTGGGTGTATACTAAGGCGATGTCAGATCTAGAGACGGCCCGCATTGCCTTGGAGAAGGCCAAACTAGAGGCTAAGAGGGAGAAGGAAGCCAAGAAGCAGGCTCAGGTGGCGCTGGATCGGTGGCTCGCGGACAACGTTGCCATGCGTTTTAATCTGCTTGGCCAACGTGTGGAACTCTTCGAGCAAGGATCGGTGATGTAGACTCTACTGAATTGATGTACCGCTTTGCGCGGGAAACGGGCCAGAAGGTTTCCAGCAGTCTCGTCCACGAGACTCTACGTTACGTCGCCTATCAGCATCGGCACGATCCCCTCACCGCCATGCTTGACGCCCTACCCACCTGGGACCGCACCCCGCGGTTGGACTCATGGCTTGCGACATGGGCGGGCGCAACTGACACTCCATACACACGTCTTGCAGGGCGGAGATGGCTTCTGGGTGCTATGGCACGGGCGTATAGGCCAGGAGTAAAAGCGGATCTCGTCCTCATACTTCATGGTTTCCAGGGCCTGGGTAAAAGTCGGCTCCTTGCCGATCTGGCGGGTCCATTCTTCAACGATGCCTCTTTCAACTTCGAAAATGAGCAGAAGGCGGGAATGGCCCTCCGCGATACGTGGATCCACGAGTGGTCGGAGCTGGACAGTATGTCGAAGGCGACGCACACGCGACTGAAGAGTTTCGTCTCGGAGTGTCATAATCGGTTCAGGCCTCCCTATGGCCGGGAGATGGTGGTGGAGCCTCGTCGTTGTGTCTTCGCCGGTTCGTCTAATAAAGATGACTTCCTGACCGATACCACGGGCAATCGTCGTTTCCTACCTGTTGCCGTCACAGAATACCGCCGTGATGCATTCTTGAATGCGCGGGAGCAACTGTTGGCTGAGGCCCGCGAAGCCCATCTGAACGGGGAGCGCCACCATCTGAACACCGCCGAAGAGGCAACGGCCAGAGAACCACGGGATCTTGTCTCCATGGAAGATGTGTGGTCCCCTCGAATTGGGAAGTGGCTCGCCAGTCAGACTGAGATTTCGATCGAGGATGCGCTTGCCCATGTGGGCATCATGCCCGACCGGATGGACCGGAAGCAACAGTTTCGCATGGCAGACATTCTGCGGCGAGAGGGTTGGGCTCAGATTGGCAGACGGGATGGACATCGCACCTGGAAGCGTGCTATAGGTGGGCTGCGGTCAATGGAGACCGCCCAAACTAGCTGAGTGTATATGACAGTAATCAACGAGCGTTACGGGGCGAATACGATGGACAAGGCAACGGTGGAGCAGCGGGTCTCAACCGCTCGCAACCTTGCTAAGACGCTGGCGGACAAGGTGCCTACCTACGGCTACAATCTCAACGCGGCCCCGAACAAGGATGGGACCAAGACCTATGTAACGGTCTTTATCAACGGTCCGGCGGGGGCCAAGCCTGGTAAGATCCAGGTGGGCGAGATTGGAGCCCCTACCTTCTTCCCTGGCGACGACATGCCGACTGCAGACGCCTTCCTCGCGGCGACTGAAGCGGCCGGTCTCAAGCTGCGCATCTTCACCCCGAAGGACGAGTAGAAGGGCTGGCCCTGGGGACTATCTTGGGAGGGTAGGGATCCCCCAGGGCTCAGCTTTAACCTATGATTCCCCTCTCTTTCTGGCTGACTCTCAGCTGTTTCCAACTGCATCAAGCCTCCATCGCCGCCACGATCCATCAAGTGGATTTGGTGAGTCAACTGACGGCAAAATATGACAGTGAGACTGAATCCGAATTGCTCGTCCTGATTTCGATGCGGGATGATATTGCCACCGCTAAGGATATGAAATGCCATTCATCAAAGCCGCACGAGTAAACGTTCCATTGAGGGTGTGTCTCGCAGGTGTCGGTGGCACGGGTAAAACCATGACCGCGTTACTCGCGGCGAGGGAGTTGGTGGGTGATAAGCCTATCGGAATTATTGACACAGAACAGGGATCCGCTCAGCTCTATGCGGATAGGATCCCAGGGGGCTTCGAGGTACTCCGACTTGATCGAGCCGGCCCTGCTGAGATGGTTTCAGCACTTGATGATGCAACCAAGGCCGGACTCGGCGTGGTTGTTCTCGACTCTGCCTCTGCGGAATGGAATGGACCGGGAGGGTGTCTTGAGCTTGCTGACTCCCTGGGCAAGTTTAAGGGATGGGCATCTGTCACGCCTCTCCACAATCGGTTCCTGGATGCGGTCCGAGGTTACCCGGGCCATGTGATCCTCACCTGTCGCCGCAAGGTGGACTATCAGGTGAACCCCGGGGGTGCGCCCAAGAAGGTCGGGCTGACCCTCGTCCAGCGCGATGGCTTCGAGTATGAGATGGATGCCGTCGTGGTGATGGAAGGCAAGCAGTGCGTGATCGAGAAATCAAGACTTGAGGCGCCTCTGAGTCAGGATGCCGTCATTGCCCGTGAGGCCCTGCCCAAGGCTCTCTATGCGGTTGCCCACCGCAAGTCGTCTTGACCTCTTCTGGGCCTGCTCGGGACCCTGGCATCTTCCATTACCCGATGAGCCGGAACCGACAAGTAAGGCGGCGGAGAGAGGGAAAACGATCCATGCCCAGGTTGAGACGGGCGACACGTCCACAGCCGACGGCCAGCGCGCTGCAAGGGCTATGGAAGACTTGCCTCCCCACTTTGCGCTTGAGTCCGTCCCGCTACATGAAGTGGTGGTATTCTATGATCTTGATACGGGTCCGGGAATCCTCGGCTATGTGGGAGCAAATCCCCGGGAAAATTGGCCACGGCGGGAAAAGAGAATCTACGGAATCGCGGATTATGTCGCACGTACCGCGAGTCATCTCCTCATTGCGGACCTCAAGACTGGCAGTGCCGAATGGCTGAAGATGCCGTGGGAGGAATTGCAGACTCGCTTCCTGTCTGCCGTAGTATCTCAATCTTTAAACTGGACGGCAAACACATATGCATGTATTGTTTCGTCCGAGGCGGAACGAGCGTGGTGCCAGGAATGGACCTCAGCGGAATTAAGGACCTTCTTATCACAGATCTCTATGCGAGTCACCCAGGAGGAAAAGGTGGCTACTACGGTGGCTACTACATACCATCTAACGCCTGGGGAGCATTGCACCTTCTGTTTGGTTAGAAAGAAGTGTCCACTGATGGGCTATGCGAGCGCGACCTAGCTTCTATGAGGAAGAGGATGCGGCCTTCCCCGGTCTACAAGCACGTCTATCCGTCGGCCGTGCAGCAACATTATTGGATCGGCTGGCGCGGAAAACCGGATATAGGCTACCCCGCCTATCCTTTAGCCATGGCTCAGACGTTCACTTTGCTACTGCCACGCGAATCCATTTTCTGTTCGGTGATTTGCGCCCAATTGTTATCTTACATGAGTGGGCCCACATGATTCAGCAACTGGAAGAGCCGGATAGTCCTCACCATGGTCTTCATTTTGCCACCCTTGTAGCCCTCATGGTTGAAATTTGCGAGTTCTAGCAATCCCAGATCGGCATATGCCTTGGCACCACAAGCGGGCCTGTGCCTGGAGTGTTCATGTCGCTAAAACGTACCAGCCTGACGCGATCGTGGGCCTCGGCGATGAGTTGGACTTATACGCCCTTAGCAAATATCCCCGATCACATAACCTCTATACTCCTGCGGATGAGTTTCGAAGGGGACTTGAGGCCTATCGAGCGCACTGGAGACAGTTGCAAGACGTGGCGAAAGCTGCAAAATGTTATGAGATCTCATCTAACCATGTTGATCGACTGAGGAAGAGAATCCTTGAACGGCTACCGGAGGTCGAAAGCCTCGTCGACGAAGATGGGCTTTTCGGTGCACCGGGTGTGTCCCGTGTGCGGCGTTACACACGAATTGACGGTGTACAATACGAGCATGGCTTTCGCGCAAAGGCTAGTGCCCACGCGATCCACAACCAGATGTCGACAGTGCACGGACATACGCATGCAGCTTCTCTCGTGTGGCATCGAAATGCTCGCGGTCCTTATTTCAACCTGGAGTGTGGATGGCTCGCCGACGATCAGGCCCCCGTCTTCAATTACGTCCAAGCGGCAATAAAGCCGCACATATTAGCGGTAGGATTAATCACCAACGGGCAACCCCAGCTGCTCAGGTATCCCGGCAAATAAAGATGATGCCATTGAAGACAGGCTACAGGGTGTGGGTGGACGGTAAAATTATGGCGGAGGGGCTCACTCTCCAGCAAGCGGTTGCCATGCGCAATGTGGATCCGTATACTCGGAGGATCGAATGGACTTCCTGATGCAGGCCATTTTGGCCGTGATTGGAACTGTGGTAATCCTTCTTGCGGCGGCTCTACTGCTACAATGGCTGGGGATGATCGACTAATGGCGACTAATGGAACAAGACGGCCGAAGAAGGTTGGGCGGCGAGATCTACAGACAGCACTGGAGAATCTCATGTTTTCCCTGGCCCTCTATGCGGCTGGTAAGGGCAGTGTGGCCGAGAAATATCTAACCGAGGAACTCGACAAGATGGCGGTGTCGATCCTCAAGACGGTGAGTCCAGAGGGGATGCTCCAATTGCAGGCAGCACTGGGTAAATTGCTGGAGATTGAGGCGGCGAAGCTTGATGCCTGATCTGTGGCTCGTCTTCCCTCTTGGCCCCGGCAAGAATGACCTCCACGGCGTCGGAACGGCTCGCTGGGGTCGCTGGCTCTTCCTCAAGCCGGAAGTCAGGGAGTGGCGGCAGAAGCAGAGGGCCCGTCTGCGTGCTGAGGATATTGTGGAGCATGAAGAACCCTGTTCTGTCGAAGTCTACTCCCACTATCTGCCGGGGTCCTCTTATGGGGACGTCGACCATCAGTTGGTCAATATCCTCGATACTCTCACAAGCGTTGATGGTAGCAGCTCGCTCCTCAAGGATGACAAGTGGATCTGGCGGGTCACGGCGACGGTGACCAGGGATGCCCCGGCTGATGAACCTTACGTGGATGTCTTCGTCTTGTGGGGGGCGGATGAAAGTCCTAGTAGCCTGTGAGTTTAGTGGGATTGTTAGGGACGCTTTCAAAAAGAGAGGCCACGATGCTTGGTCATGTGATCTATTGCCTTCCGAAAGGCCGGGACAGCATATACAGGGAAATGTACTAGAATATCTCTCTGGCTGGGATCTATTGGTAGCCCATCCGCCTTGCACACATCTAGCAGTGAGTGGGGCAAGATGGTTTAAAGATAAGAAGAGGGAGCAGGAAGAGGCGTTGCAGTTTGTCAGGGAATTGTTATCGGCGCCTGTTGAAAAGATTGCGTTGGAAAATCCAGTTTCTATTATAAGTTCTACCATTCGCAAGCCTGATCAGATAATCCATCCTTGGCAGTTTGGACACGGAGAAACCAAGGCAACTTGTTTGTGGTTGAAAAATTTACTACCACTTATGCCCACAGATATTGTGGCTGGTAGGGAAACACGAGTGCATCAAATGTCGCCCGGACCATTGCGTTGGAAAGAGAGAAGTCGTACATATGACGGAATCGCCAAGGCAATGGCCGAGCATTGGGGATGAAGCGGAGCTTTTCATCGACGTAGAAACGACTCCGGTAAGGCATGATCAAAGACTGCCCGAGCCCGTCGTCGCAGCCTATGCCTACGGCGACGGCCCTATTGGACTATGTAGTCCAGAGGAAGCTAGACAACGAGTGGCCGGAGCCACCACAGTCGTGGGCCACAATGTTGCTTTCGACTTGGCTGTCTTGGGCTGCATCGGACAAGACACTCGTTGTTATGACACTGCCATACGAGCGACGCTGTTGGGCGCTGCACATGGAGATCCTGCAGCGGCTGACTCGTCTCTCAAGCGACTAGCTAAAAAGGTGGGGATTGAGCTTGGCGGCAAGGGCACGGTCCAGTTATCCTTCCGGCAGGGCGTCCCCCTTACACCGGAGCAGGAAAGTTATGTCAAAGAGGATATCCGAGCCACGCGCGCTGTTTACCGAGATCAACCACGTAGCTTGCCTGATGAGCAGCAACAGGTGGCATATGCTCGCTCCATCTTTGCCATGGCAAGGGAGGGAGTCCACGTCGATCTACCGCGCATTAAATCACGTGTGGTCGATCTTGAACGCACTATTGGGGTACAACGGGGCGAGTTGGTGGATGCAGGCCTCATCCAGCCCCGTGGCCCAAAGAGGGAGCCTTGGAAACGGAGTGCCGTCGATGGTGGGCGACTACAGGATCTCCTTGAATCAGCAGGCGCGGTCAAAAGAACAGCAACTGGCGATTTGGCAGCAGACGAGGATGTCCTCCTCCAATGCAGCAAACAGCATCCCCTTCTTGCGACCCTGGTAGAATACAACAGGGCACGTAAACAATACGCCATGTGGTCTGCCTTCGACACTGGCGAAGGTGACGTGGTGCGAGCCTACTGGAAACCGCTCGTGCTCACGGGGCGGATCAGCTGCAGTCGGCCTAATCTGACCAACATACCGCAACGGGGTGGCCTGCGGGAATGCATCCTGCCGAAAACAGGCAAGGTGCTGGTGGTGGCGGACTATCCGGCCCTCGAAATGCGGACCTGGGCCTACGCCTGTCTACGGTGGCTTGGATTCAGCACACTGGTGGAGTTGTGGCGGCAGGGCAAGGATCCGCACTGGCAGACCGCGGCATCCATCCTGGGGACGAGTTACGACGGGGCGTTGGCCCATCCAAGGGGCAAAGAAACCCGGCAGATAGCGAAGGCGTTGAATTTTGGATTGCCAGGCGGCATGGGACAGGATAGGCTGCGGGAACACCTGAGGAGTCACGGTTTCGATGTGGGCCCCCTGCAGGCGTGGGAGTTGAGAAGAGCGTGGCTGAAGGCATATCCGGAGGCGAAGCTATACTTTGAATACATCAAAAACAGAGCCGAAGGTGATAAATTTCGAATTGAACTTCCGGACAGCAGACGAGTACGTTGCGGATTCTATTCGGAGGCCTGTAACTATCCATTTCAAGGCATGGGAGCAGATTGCGCGAAGCGCGCTGTGCAGCTGTCTCAGCGGGCAGGTCTGTGCGTTCTCGCACTTGTGCATGACGAGTTACTCGCCGAATGCGATCTAGCCGACGCTCAGGAAGTGGGCACGGCACTAACGAGCGCGATGCGGCAAGCGGGGGAGGAGAGATGCCCCGGGGTGCCTTGGGATAACATCGAATACAAGATTTACCCGGAAAGATGGGTGAGCAAGTGAGGGCAGAGGATGCGATCAGGCTCGGATGGGCGGCGGGGGCCAAGGTCGCCCTCCGCAACGATTGGCTCTGGGAAATCGAAGATGTCAAGCAAGATGGCGCTATGGGCGCATTTGTGGCATTCTGTGCGGCGCCACATGCCTCGGTGGCCTACATCTGTGGTGCCGCACGAAATTATGTCTATGCGAGACGCACTCGACGATATCGACGCGACGGTCGACTTGGATTTGGGCTCAGCGATACGACGGATCCGTGGGCTCAATGCGAGGCGGCCCTAGATGTGGGCACCCTGGCGGATCCGCTGACTGAAAGGCTACAGAGAGCGCTGGTGGAAGAGGGGGAGGGTAGGGGGGATGATGCTCACTATAAGGCCCGAAGCCGGGCAATAAGGCAGATGCGTGAACTCGCTTGGTGATGTGAATATCCTGGATATGTACCAGGCGCGGGTACCAACCTGCCCCCGTTGTGGCCACCCCTTCAATGGCTATAAGAATAAGGACGGCCGAGGCTATGTGTCCCTGAGGTGTAGGGCATGCAAAAGAAAGACGGATCGGGAATCTCTGGCGAGAAGGAAAGGGAAGAATGGACCGCGGCATCGATGATGTGCATCCTCCAGTAATTTACTTTCTTCAATTTGGACAAGGAGAGCCCATTAAGATTGGCACGACAACTAATGTGGGACGTCGCTGGACTAATGTACAGTGTTGCCACTGGCAGGAACCTACCATCTTTCGCGTCATGGGTGGTAGCTATAAGCTAGAAAAGCATCTCCATAATAAATTCAAGGAGTTACATATAAAGGGCG
>Ga0335069_10016378_pt1 | contig 10341 bp, 6 predicted proteins | sample Lox_Sample_11_FD_206714 | JGI IMG/M metagenome (GOLD analysis project Ga0335069, IMG submission 206714) | Soil microbial communities from Loxahatchee National Wildlife Refuge, Florida, United States - Lox_Sample_1.1 | ecosystem: Environmental > Terrestrial > Soil > Wetlands | place: USA: Florida...
GGCTGGGCACCATCACCTGGGTGAAGCGCACGCGGCGCCGGTATCCCGGGTGCCGCTCGAACAGCCGCTCCACGGCCTCAAGCCGCTCGGGAATGCCCTTGGTGTAGTCCAGGCGGTCCACGCCCACGCCCAGGAGCGCGTCCGGCCTCAAGCCGTGCTCCCGCCACACTTCCGCGCGGCATTCCGCCACGCTTGGGGCGGAGGCCAGCCAGCGCACGGGCCATTCCAGCGAAATGGGATACGGCCGCACCAGCGTGCGATGGCCGCGGAGCACCACGCCGTGCTTCTCGCGGTCTATGCGCGACTCCATGAACTCATCCACCGAGCCGAAGAAGTTGTTGCAGTGGGACTGCGTGTGAAAACCCAGGATGCTGCTTCCCAGAAGCCCCTCGAGAATCTCATTGCGCCACGGGCAGATGCCGATGCGCTGGGCATTGGGCCACGGAATGTGCCAGAACATGATGACGGTGGCGGCCGGGAGCATCTTCCGGATCATTGCCGGCGCCAAAGCGAAGTGGTAGTCCTGAACGAGAATAATCGGGTCATCCGAATCCACCTCTTCGCACACGGCTTCGGCGAAGCGGCGGTTCACGCTGCGATAGAAATCCCAATCGCCGGTGCGGAACGTGGGCCGCGCATCGGCCATATGGCAGAGCGGCCACAGGCCTTCGTTGGAAAAGCCGTAGTAATAGCCGAGTTCCTCCTCGGAGGTCAGCCACACGCGGCGGATATGGTATGACTCCTCACCCGGCGGTACGCGCACGTGGTCGCGCCGGTCGACTGTTTCGCGGTCCGCTTCCCCGCTGCCGTGCGCGACCCAGACGCCGGAGCAGGCGCGCATCACGGGTTCGAGGGCGGTAACCAGGCCGCTGGCCGGATGCAGCGCCTCGATCTCCCCCCGGGCGGTGTGTTCGTGAACATACGGCTCGCGGTTCGCGAGAATGACGACGCGCTCGCCGTGCAAGTTCTGGCTGAGCGTGGTCTTCAAGCGGGCCGGCGTCCAGATGCCGGGCCCGGTTTCGCTTTCGTCCATCACGCGCTCAATCAAGTCCCGGACGTCGCGCAAGATCGGCTGGAACTCGGGCCGCTGATCCTTGTCGCCATGCAACATGCCGCGCAGGTCCGTCATCCAGCCGCGCTGGCTCAGCCGGCCCACCAGAATGGTGATAGCCGAGGCGCCGAGGCCCAGCAGGCCGAATAGCACGAGCAGAAAATTTCTGGTGCTGGCGGCGCGGCGCTCTGCGTAGCTGAGGTCGTGGATGAGCACCACGAATCCGATCTGGCGGCCACCATCCCACACGGGTATGGCGCTCACATGTATGCTTCCGCCCGGAAGGCGGCTCACGGTATCCCATTCCACCAGGGGGGTGGCAGGCGGCGCCTGCGGCGATTCCACCTGTGGGCCGACCTCGGCGCAGCCCCATTCTTCCGGGAAGTTCGGGGTGGCGGCCAGCGTGGCGTAGTCCGCGCCGCAGGCGGCCGCGGCCATGACGCGCTCGTCCCGCGCCATGTCCGCGAGTTGATCCCGCAACACGCGATGGTCCTTGGCCGACCAGTGCGCGGCCAGGGAGGCGCGCGCTCCCGCTACTACCAATCTTGCGCGCAACATTACGTCGCGTTCGAACCATTTGCGCGCCGTCTGTTGCACGAATCCCGTGACTACCCACGCCAGCAGACCCAAAGCCAGCAGCAGAGCGAGTACAAATTGCGCTAGTCGCCGCACGGTATGTTTCCAACCAGCACTTCGAATGCCGACGTGATATCTTCCTGGGTGTGCGATTAGAGGACTTAGCGCTTATTGGTAATTGCCAGTACTCCGCGCTCATCCATCGCAGCGGCGAAGTGGTGTGGTGCTGCCTTCCGCGCTTCGATTCGGAGCCCGTTTTTTCCACGCTTCTCGACGCCGCGGAGGGCGGCAGGTTCCTCGCCGGGGCGGCTGGAGACGAACTAGGTACGCAACAGTACGCGCCTAATACTAACGTCCTGGAGACCACGTTCCATACGGAGCACGGATCTTTTCGGGTTATCGACTTCGCACCGCGTATGATCGAACACGGCCGTGTATTCCGGCCCACGCAGCTTTACCGGGTACTGGAGCCGATCGACGGCTCACCGCGCGTGAAGGTAATCTGCGAGCCGAAGCTCGGCTGGTCCAAGGCGCGTCCCGTGGCGGTGTCCGGTTCGCATCACGTGCGGTTCGAAGGGTACCCGACGCAGCTCCGTCTCACCACGGACATTCCACTCTCCTATCTCGGCGGCCGCCCCTTCGCGCTCACGGAGCGCCGCTGTCTGGCGCTGACGTGGGGCGAGCCCATTGAAGAGCCGCTGGCGCCGCTGTGCGAGCGCTTCCGCGCGGAGACCGCCGCGTATTGGCGGGAGTGGGTGCGCCGCTGCGACATTCCCCCGATGTTTCAGCAGGAAGTGATTCGCTCCGCGCTGGTGCTGAAGCTGCACTGCTTCGAAGACACCGGCGCCATTGTGGCCGCCATGACCACCTCGCTTCCCGAAGCCGCCGGCAGCGGCCGCACCTGGGATTACCGGTATTGCTGGCTGCGCGACGCCTACTACGTGCTGGGCGCCTTCGGCCTGCTGGGCCAGTTCGAGGAGCGCGAGCAGTTCGTCAACTATCTTCTCAACGTCGCTTCCGAAGCGCCCGACCTGGATCTGGCGCCGCTCTACCGCGTGGATGCAACGCAGGACCTGGCCGAGCGCGCTCTCGCCGACTGGCCGGGCTTCAATGGCGAAGGGCCCGTGCGCGTGGGCAACGCGGCGGCGCTGCAGAGGCAGCACGATGTCTTCGGCGAGATGGTGCTGGCGCTCACGCCCATCTTCCTCGATGAGCGTTTCAACGCCGAGCGTTCGCCCGCGGCGCTGCGCCTGCTGGAGTCGCTGGCGCGCAAGGCCATTTCATCGGCGGGCAAGCCGGACGCGGGCATCTGGGAATTCCGCACCGCGCCGGAAACCCAGACCTTCACCAGCCTCATGTGTTGGGCGGCGGCGGACCGCATGGCGCGAGTGGCGCAAATTCACGCGCCCGCGCTCGGGCCCGAGTTTCGCGCGGCGGCCGAAGCGATCCACTCCGAAATCGAGGCCAAGGCGTGGCGAGAGGATCTTGGGAGCTTCGCGGGCCACTACGGCGGGCGCGATCTGGATGCGTCGCTGCTGCAGATGGCGCCGCTTCGTTTCCTGCCGTCCTCCGACGCCCGCCTGCACGGCTCGATTGACGCGATTCGCAAGGGCCTCGGCCTGGGGAGCTGGCTGTACCGCTACCGCCTGGACGACGGTTTCGGCCAGCCGGAGGTCGCGTTCGTGATCTGCACCTTCTGGCTGCTGGAAGCGCTGGCCCTCGCCGGCCGCCGCGAAGAGGCGCGCGAGTTGCTGACGCAGACCTTGTCGGTGCTTTCGCCGGTGGGTCTGCTTTCGGAGGACTACGCCGTTTCCACGCAGCGCATGTGGGGCAACTTCCCGCAGGCTTACTCGCACGTGGGCCTCATTCGCGCCGCCTTCGCCGCTTCGCCGGCCTGGACCGAGGTGCTTTGAGCCGGATTTGCCGGAAAGTCAGTTTGGGGTGGGAACTTCGCCGAAGTGATCGATTACCAGCAGATCCTCACTCACGTTCTTGGTCTTCACCAGCTTGAGGCCGAGCTGCTTTGCCAGAGCGGCGAAAGGGGTAGGTCCGCCAGACGTTTCGGTGCCGCTTCGAAATTCGGGTGGCCGCCGGCGGCCAAACCAATAAACGCGCAGCAGGCGAGCGTCGCGAGGGCGCCGGGAAAGCGGGTCACATCCCGCTCCAGTGCGGGTTTCTGCCGCTGCGGATCAGGGCCGCCTCTTCCAGCAGCTTTTCGCGCTGGGTGACGCACAGGTTGGCGTAGCGGTCCAGGAACTTGGCTACCACGTCACGTTCGCCCACGGTCAGCAGGCTCTTGGCCAGGGGATTGTCGATCTGCCATTCGGTTCCCCACGGCCGCAAGCCGGCCATCGGGTAGCGCAATTCGTCCGTGGCGGGCGCGCCGGCGGCCGCCAGCAGATACTTGCCCGCGGTTTGCGGATCTCCCGAGTTGAGGGCCGCCATGCCGAGCACCAGGTTTGCGTCATACAGAGCCGTGCCGTAATCGGGATCGGTGCGTGCGCTATTGGCCATGTCCATGGCCTCCTTGGCGTAGGCGCCGGCCTGCTGCCACAACGCGAAGTCGGCGGCGTCCACATTTTTCAGGCGCTGCGCGCGGAGCGCTTCGTTGGCTGCCGCAATCGCCAGTAGCGCCAGTTCGCGGAAGCGGTCGCCTTCAGGCAGCGCGAGGATGGCTTGATGGCGGGCTTCGTACGGTCCCTCCCAGACTTCGTCCGGCAGGGCGGCGAGGATCTCCTGATCGTGTACTTTGGTCAGAAGCTGGCGGCCCCATGTGGAATCGGGATCGAGTTGCATGGCGCGCTGGAGAACTTCCTTGCCCACGGCGAAAGCATCCACCCCGGAAACATTGTTGGCATCGTGCGGACGGTGGAGACCCACCAGCATGTTGGCGGCGTTGAGCAGGAGTTGGACGTCATTGGAAGCGTCGAGCGTACGTTGGACCTTGGCGAGAAAGACGACCTTATCCTGCTGCGGCGCCTGGGCCGCTGCGAACCTGGACGTGGGCGCATAAACCGAGTAGGCGTTGGCGTAAAAGCCGCCCAGGACGCGCGCCCAGGTGAGCGAATATGGGCCGGCCGGGCCGAAGCATGCGCCCTTGGGGTCCGCCGCCCGAGCTCGCAGGTAGAGCTTTTCGGCTTCAGGCGGGTCGACGTATACGAAGAAGGCAGCGGCGTGGAGGTAGACGGCCACGGGCTGTCCATCGCGGTCCGCCTGGGCCAGCCACAGCCGTCTGGCTTCCTCCCATTCGCTGGCGGCGGCGCCGATGCCCGCGAACGTGAGGGGCAACGGCGGTGAGGCCAAGTCGTCCTCGGGATGATGGGCGACCATCCAGAGGGTGTGCCGCCGGATGGCGGCGTTGTCCGCCTCGCGGGCGGTTCTGAGGCGTTGGAGGGCCACGGGGCCGGAGACGTTCACGCCCGAGGTTTCCCTGCGTGGGGCGGTGAACATATAGTAGGCCAGCAGTTTCCGGCGCGTTTCGTAGTCGTCGGGACTCTTGGCAAGCAACGCTTCCATGGCGGCGATTTGATCCGGGGTGAGCTTGTCGGCGGCGGCGCGCAGGTCAGCCTCGGGTTTGCGAAACGCCGTCGCCGCCGCCAGTTGCTCCTTCTCCGCCTTGTCGCGCGCTTCGGCGCGGGCCACCAGCGTCTGTCGCGAAGGCTGGCAGGCGGCAGCCAGGAAGAGGGCCGCGCCGCAAGCGGCGGCGACCGCAGATTTGCGCGCGTTGGAAACGGGGCGCGAGGGCTCGCCGCGCAGAATCCGCGCGATGCGCTCTTCCAGGGCGCCGGCGCCGTGGATGCCGAGCCCGTGCCATGCCAGTCTCCCGCCGGCGCGGCGCACGGTCTCCGCAAGATCCACCAGAATGCGCGCGTAGCCGGGGCCCTCGCCGGTGGTGCGGACGGCCGTTTCGTCGCAGGCATGTTCGGCGGCGATGGCAAGCTGGCGCTCCAGCCACCACGCCAGCGGATGGAACCAGAACGCGCACCGGTTGAGGTGCGCGGCGAAGCTGACCAGGGAATCGCGCCGGCGCACGTGTTCGGCCTCGTGCGCCAGGACGGCGCGCTGCGTGGCTTCGGGCCACTCGCGCCACGCAAGTGGCAGCACGATGCGCGGTTTGCAGATTCCGATGGTCAAGGGCGTGGCGATCAGGCCGGATTGAAGAACGGCGAGGGGTTCGTCCGTGGGCGGGAGTCCGTGCAGAGCGGAGGCTGCCCGCGCCGGTTCGGCGGAACGCAAGATGCGCCGCGAGGCTCGCCAGCCCATGGCGGCGCGCAGGAGCAGGAACGCCAGGACGATGCCGTAGAGCGCGAATCCCGCTTCGGCCCGCCAGGAAAGGCGCGGCGCGGGCAGGGGAACCGCAATGGCGAGAGGCGCGGCCGCGGCCGCTTGGAGAGCCGAAAGAGTCCGCACGGCGGGGACAGGTGGCGGCGCCGATGGCTCCGCCAGCGCCGGCAGGGGAGTGGCCGGGATCGAAGCCTCGAAAAACGGCACGGGTACCGGCGGCGTCACGCGCGGCAGCAGGAACATGAGCGGCATGGCGGAGAGCACCGCGGTCCATGCAGCATGGCGAATTGCGCCGGAGCGGATACGCATTGCGGCCAGGACCGAACCGACCGCCGCGGCCAGCGCCGCCGCGCGCAGGGACGCCTCCAGCACGAGCAGTAGCGTGGGGTTCATTTTCGGATCCTCACTTGTTCCGCCAAGCGTTCGATTTGCGCGGCGGTGAGCACCTTCTCATCCACCATTCCGCTGAGGAACTGCTCGACCGATCCGGACCAAAAGCGGTCGATGATGTGGCGCACGGCTCGCGCGGCGACGCCTCGCGCCGGTGTTGTGGCGCGGTAGAGGAAGGTCTTGCCTTCGGAGGTGTGCGACAAATAGCCCTGAGCTTCCAGGCGCCGCAGCAGCGTGCGCACGCTCGAATCTTTCAAGGGGTGGCGAGAGGCAAGCGCGTGGCGCACCTGTTCGGCGGTCGACGGGCCGTTGGACCAAATCGTGTCCAGGATCGTCTGCTGCAACGCCGTAAGCGCTCGTGTTGAATTGTTACGGTCTGTCACGTTACCGACTGTAGCATTAGAAGGCAGGGCGGTCAATAGAGAATACCGGCGTTCCAGGAGTGCTACGGAGGGAATTGGGGATGGTTCGGATCGATCGCCTAGCCCCAAAATGCAAAGTGCCCCGCCACGAAGGCGAGGCACTCAGGCTGAAGGCTAGATGGCTGGTTCGCTACCTTGCCGCGGGAGCGTTGGGAGAGGCGGGAGTTGCCTGGTCGCTCATCTCCTCCAAGGAGTCGGCGATGTAGGTGCCGGCCGGGTGGAAATTGTCCACCGGCTTCCATTCCTTGGAGGTACCGGCTTCGTGCATGAGTCCCAGTTCGCCCAGGGCCCAGAGGGAATTGTCTTTGCCAAAAACCTTGATCATGAAGACGTTAGCGTGCTCGCCGACGCTAACCGCGCTCCATGTGGCGCCGCCGTCCTCGCTCAGCAGAAGGCTGTCATCGGCGGCGATCCAAAGCCGGCCGGACTTGTCGAGCTTAATGGAGGAAAGGCCGTTCTGAATCGGGCTCTTAAGGGTTTTCCACGTGAGGCCGCCGTCCGTGCTGCCCAGCAACTCACCCGCGAAGCCGCACGCCCAGCCGTTCTTCTCGTCCTTGAAAAAGACCGTGTTCAGCGACCACGTGGCGGAATCCGAGGCGATAATCTTCCAGTTCTTGCCGCCATCCGCCGTGCGCAGAATGGTGCCGGACCAGCCCACGGCCCAACCGAGGTCCTGGTTGATGAAATATAGCCCTTGTAGGTCCATGGTGGTGCCCGTCACCTGCTTCTCCCAGGTAGCGCCGCCGTCGCTAGAATGCAGCATCGTCCCGTAAAAACCGGAGGCCCAAGCCTGGTTGCCAACCGCGAAAACGGCTACCAGGTGCTCCGTGGTGTAATTCTGCTTTTTGGCATCCTGACGCTGGGTCCAGGTTTTGCCTGCGTCGGCAGTGGTGAAAATCGTTCCGGAGTTGCCGACCACGATCCCGTGCGAATCGTCGCTGAAAGATATTGCGTGCAATTCCGGCGTTGCCCCGAGGATCAGTTGGGCGCGCTGGTCCGCCGTCATGGTGGAAGATGCGCGAACATCCGCCGCCTTCACCATGCGGTTCATGGTCCAGTGCCCGCCGGCGTCCGCGGTGGAGTAAACAATGGCTTGCCCGCAAAGGAGATACATCGAATTGACGGACGGCGCTGCGGCGTCGCGCAGATAGCAGATGTCGCCGGCCGCGGAGGCTACCACGGGGAGGGCCAGCATCCCTATCGAAAGGAACAATTTGGCAAAATGATCGCGTGTAAACATGAGCCTCGGCTCCAAAAAACAGTCTTCCCTTGAAATAGCGTTTCCGAACCGGCGGAAGTTACTCTTTTAAGGCCGGAGAGGACCGCTGTTTAATGGCCCTTTAGGGCTATTAAGCGGTAGTGTAACACGCGGCGCGGTCTGTTCTCAGCCTGATCCACCAGGCCTCCGTTTTGGCACCGGGTTTATCCCGGAGTCATCCGGGGGCCAGCCCGAGTTCAACCAGCTCAGCCTTGTGGGCTTGGCGGCGGCTACACGCGGATTGGCTGCGGGCCCCATTACAATAAAGGGCGAGGCCGGGCATGGAGGAACGCCAGAGATCGCTGCGGGAAGGGTTTATCGCTACCTTCCTGGGAAACGGCGCCCTGGCGTTGGCGCAATGGGCCACGTTGGCCCTGATTGCCCGCCTGGGCAGCGCGGAGCTTCTGGGAGAATACGCCCTAGCTCTAGCGATTGCCACGCCCGTGGCGATGTTCTCCCACTTGAACCTGCGCGCCGTTCTGGCCACCGATATGGAGGGCCGGCATCCGTTCGGCGATTATCTGGTGGTCCGGGTGGCTACGGTCGCGCTGGGCGCCGCGGCAGTCGCGGGCGTAGCGTTGGCCGGCGGATACGCGGCTCGGGTGGTAGCGGTGATTGTGGCGGCCGGCGCCGTGCTGGCTGTGGACAACCTCAGTGACATTTATTACGCCGCGATGCAGCGGCGGGAACGCATGGACCGGATTGCGCTCTCCACGGCGGCGCGGGCGGCGCTCTCCACGGCGGCGCTGGGCGCAACGTTATGGCTGAGCCACAACCTGTTCGCGGCCGTGGCGGCGCAGGCGGCGGCGCGGCTGACGGTGTTGCTGCTGTATGACCGCCCGGTGGGCGGGCAGGGCGAATCCATGGCGCGGACCGGTGCGCGGGCGCAGCTCGGAATCGCCGGCGTAGCGCTGCCGCTCGGCATGGTGCTGATGCTCCTGTCGGCCGCATCGAGCCTTCCGCGCTACGTGATCCAGCGCGACCTTGGTATGGCCGCGCTGGGCGGCTTCGCCGCCGCGGCGTCCTTCATGGGCGTGGGCGCCACGCTGGTGAATGCGCTGGGCCAGGCGGCCACGCCGCGACTGGCGCGCTATTTCGCCTCCGGCGAGGATGCGCGATTCCGGCGTCTGGCATGGCAATTCACGGGTATCGCGCTGCTGCTGGGGGTGGCAGGAATCGCCGTGGCCTTGGCGATGGGACGATTCTGGCTGAGTCTACTTTATGGCGCGAGCTACGCCGCTTACGGCGCCCTCTTGATTTGGGCCATGGTGGCTGCGGTGGCAGGCAATCTGGCGGGCGCGCTGGGCTACGTCATCACGGGGGCGCGCGCCTTTCGGGCTCAGGCGCCCCTCTTTGCGGCGGTGGCCGCCAGCGCCGGCATTGCGGCCTGGCTGCTGGTTCCGCGGATGGGGCTGGAAGGCGGCGCGGCGGCGCTGGGGATCTCTTCCTGCGTGCAGGCGGCCGGGGCGCTGGCCATTCTGCGGCGGGCGTGGCGAAACCGCGCGCCGCGCGGGTTGCCAGCCGGAGGGAGCGAAGGCTTGCCGGCGCTTGCCGCCCTGGTGAAATGAAGACCGACTCCTGGCTGGAGCGCGCGGCATGGCTTCTGCTATGCCTGCTAGTCTTTTCCCTGCCCATGGAAAAAGGCATCCAGTTTCCGCATCTCGGCACGGTTTCGCGTCTGGTCGGCCAAGCGGCGTTTCTGGCTGGCGCGGGGGCCGTGGCCGCGCGGCGCAAGCTGCGGCGGCCCACCGCGGTATTGCCGCTGGCGGCCGCGTTCGTGCTGTGGACCGGCCTCACATGGTTCTGGAGCGTGGCGCGCGCCGATACCCTGATCCGCTTTCTCACCATGGCGCAACTGCTGGGGATGCTCTGGCTGGTGTGGGAGCTGTGCGTCACGGAAGCGCGGCAGAAGCGCCTGGTGGAAGCGTTCGTGGCGGGCGCGTCAGCCTCCTCCGCCTGGACCGTGGCGCGATTCGCGCTCAACCGCCAGACGAACTACCGCCGCTACGCCACGGCAGGGTTCGACCCGAACGACCTGGGGATGACCCTGGCCATCGCGCTCACCTTCGCGCTGCATCTCTCCGCCACGCGGCGCGGCCTGGCGGCATGGCTGGCGCGCGCCGCGGCCGTGGCGCTGGTGACCGCTATTCTGCTCACGGCCTCGCGCGCGGCGCTGGTGGCATCCCTGGCGAACGTGGCGTTTGTGGCGCTCTCCTGGCGGCAATCGAGCGCGCTGCAGCGGGCGTCGTCACTGGCTATTCTGGCGCTACTAGTTGTGGGCGCCGCGCGGCTGGCGCCGGCCGCCACCCGGGCGCGCCTGGCCACGCTGCCGGAGGAAGCCACCGAAGGAACCATGCATG
>Ga0335069_10016379_pt1 | contig 10340 bp, 10 predicted proteins | sample Lox_Sample_11_FD_206714 | JGI IMG/M metagenome (GOLD analysis project Ga0335069, IMG submission 206714) | Soil microbial communities from Loxahatchee National Wildlife Refuge, Florida, United States - Lox_Sample_1.1 | ecosystem: Environmental > Terrestrial > Soil > Wetlands | place: USA...
CCTCCTCCGGGACCGGTTGCTGGGAAGCCGCTCTCACCAACTGCCTGAACACGGGCGACAAGGTGCTGGCAGCGCGCTTCGGCCAGTTCAGCCATCTGTGGATCGACATGTGCGAGCGGCTCGGTTTCGAGGTCGAGATCCTCGAAACGCCTTGGGGCGAAGGCGCCCCGGTCGAGCGCTACCTCGCGGCGCTGCAGGCCGATAAGCAGCATCGCATCAAGGCCGTGCTCGTGTGCCAGAACGAGACCGCCACCGGCGTGACCAGCGATGTGGCCGCGGTGCGCGCCGCGATGAACAGCGCCAAGCACCCGGCGCTGCTCTTCGTCGATGCCGTGAGCGCGCTCGCCAGCATCGACTTCCGCATGGACGAGTGGGGTGTCGATGTGTGCGTCAGCGGCTCGCAGAAGGGGCTCATGCTGCCGGCGGGCCTCGGCGTCACCTGCGTGAGCCCCAAGGCGCTCGAGGCCGGCAAGAGCGCGAACGCGCGGCGCTGCTACTTCGATTATCAGGACATGGTGAAGGCGAACGCCTCGGGCTATTTCCCGTACACACCGGCGCTGCCGATGCTTTACGGACTGCGCGAGTCGCTCGCCATGCTGACCGAGGAAGGCCTCGAGAACGTCTTCCACCGCCATCACTACTACGCCGCCGGCGTACGCGCCGCGGTGTTCGAGGGCTGGAAGCTCAAGCTGTGCGCGACCGAGCCCAAGTGGTACTCCGACACGGTCTCCGCGATCATGGTCCCCGAGGGCATCAACGGCGCCGAGGTGATCGCGCGCGCCTTCACGCGCTACAACCTCGCGCTCGGCGCCGGGCTCTCGAAGGTCGCGGGCAAGCTGTTCCGCATCGGCCACCTGGGCGACCTCAACGAGCTCATGCTCCTCGGTGCGCTCGCCGGCGCCGAGATGGCGATGCTCGATTGCGGCGTGAAGATCGAGCCCGGCAGCGGCGTCGGCGCCGCGCAGCAGTACTGGCGCAGCCACCCGGCGCGCCTGCGCGAGCCGGGCAAGGCCGCGGCCGCCGCCTGAAGCGCGCGTGAAGCACCGCGTCGTCTTCCTCGATCGCGCCTCGCTCAAGGCGCAGGTGCGCAAGCCCGCCTGCGCCTCGCAGTACGTCGAGTACGACAAGACGAGCCTCGAGCAGATCGTCCCGCGCCTCGAGGGCGCCGGCGTCGCCATCATCAACAAGGTGCCGATGCGGGCGGCCACGCTCGATGCGCTGCCGGCGCTCAAGATGATCGCGGTGGCGGCCACCGGCTACGACTGCGTTGACATCGCCCATTGCCGCGAGCGCGGCATTGCGGTCGCCAACATCCGCAACTACGCGATCCACACGGTGCCCGAGCACGCGTTCGCCATGATCCTCACCCTCAGGCGCAACCTGCTCGCCTACCGCGAGGACGTCGAGAACGGGGTGTGGAACCGCGCCGAGCAGTTCTGCTTCTTCACGCACCCGATCGGCGACCTGCACGGCTCGACGCTCGGCATCATCGGCGAGGGCGCCATCGGCCAGGGTACCGCCGCGATCGGCCGCGCCTTCGGCATGCGCGTGCTGTTCGCCGATCACCCACCGCCGAAGGCCGAGGGCGTGGTGTTCACGCCCTTCGAGCAGGTGCTCGCCGAATCCGATGTGATCTCCCTGCATGCACCGCTCACCCCGAGCACCCGCAACCTGATCGACCTTGCCGCCTTCCGCCGGATGAAGCGCAATGCGATCCTCATCAACACCGCGCGCGGCGGCCTGGTCGACGAGCAGGCGCTCATCCAGGCGCTCGATGAGGGCCTGATCGCCGCAGCAGGCTTCGACGTGCTCACGACCGAGCCTCCCCGCAACGGCCATCCGCTGCTCGATATCCGCCGCAACAACTTCATCCTGACCCCGCACGTCGCCTGGGCCTCCGACGGGGCGATGCAATTCCTCGCCGACCAGTTGATCGATAATATCGACCGCTGGGCCGAGGGCCGGCCGCAACACCTGGTAACCTAGCCGCCCGCGCGGCAACCGACGACGAGCGAGCCGCGCACCGCGGCCACGGCGCCGCAGGGCATCTCGCGGGCGCTCGCCGGGTGCATCTCGCGGGGGCCCTCCACAGGATCAGCGAAGACACGATGAAAAAACTGCTCTATCAGCTCGATACGGACGCGCTTCCCTCGGTGTTCGACAATGTGGTCGGCTACGATGGCGGCGCCGATCACATCACCGCCCTCGGCGGCGTCGACGCCGCGAACGTCGGCGCCCTGGTCGAAGGGGCGATCTTCACGCGCGCGCCGAAGGACAAGCACCACACCGCGCTCTTCATCGGCGGCGGACAGATGAGCGAGGGCCAGGCGGTGCTCGCGGCCGTGCAGCAGAAGTTCTTCGGCAAATTCCGCGTCTCGCTGATGTTCGACTCGAACGGCTGCAACACCACCTCGGCCGCCGCCGTCGCCTGGCTCGCGCACGGCCGCTCGCTCGCCGGCCGGCGCGCCGTGGTGCTCGCCGGCACCGGACCCGTCGGTCAGCGTGCCGCCGCGCTCCTCGCCCGCGAAGGCGCGCGCGTCGCCATCACCGGGCGCAAGCTCGAGACCGTACGGGCGGCCTGCGCGGCGATCGAGTCGCGCTTCGGCGCGAGCATCGAGCCGATCGCGGCGGCCAGCCATGCCGAGCGCGCCCGCGCACTCGAGGGCGCGCACGTGGTGCTCGCGACCGGGGCCGCCGGCACCCCGCTGCTCGAGGCGCAGCAATGGCAGGGGCACGAGACGCTCGCCCTGGTCGCCGACGCCAACGCCTCGCCGCCCGCCGGCATCGAGGGCGTGCAGGCGAGCGACCGCGGCGCCGAGCGCCATGGCAAGATTCTGTTCGGCGCGCTCGGATTCGGCGCGCTCAAGCTCGCGCTGCATCGTGCCTGCATCGCGAAATTGTTCGAGCGTGCCGATCTCGTGCTCGACGCCGAGGAGATCTACGCGCTCGCCAGGACCATGGTGGGCCGCTGAGCCCGCCGAAGCCGCCGGCCCCTTCAGAGGACGCTGCTTGTAGAGGACGCTGCCGCATGATTGACATTCCGATCGACCAGTTCCTGGATCGTCTCGCCAGCCGCGACGCCACCCCGGGCGGCGGCAGCTCCGCCGCGGTGATGGGCGCGATGGGCGCGGCGCTCGTCTCGATGGTGTGCAACGTGACCTTCGGCAAGAAGGGCTGCGAGAGCGTCGAGACCGAGCTCAAGGCCGTGCTCGCCGAGGCCGAGCAGCTGCGCCGCCGCCTCACCGACATGGTCGCCGAGGACATGGCGGCCTTCGATGGCCTCATGGCCGCCTACAAGCTGCCGAAGGACGACGAGGAGGCGAAGGCGCGCCGCGCCCAGGCGATCCAGTCGAGCCTGCGGCGCGCGACCGAGGTGCCGCTCGACTGCGCCCGCACCGGCGCGCGCGTGATCCGCCTCGCCCGCCGCGCGGCCGACCTCGGCCATCGCGAGGTGGTGAGCGATGCCGGCGTCGGCGTGCTCGCGGCGCATGCCGCGGCGCGCAGCGCCGCGCTCAACGTGTTCATCAACGCCCCGGCGCTCAAGGACCGCGCGTTCGCCGACGCCGCGATCGCCGAGATCGACAAACTCCTCGCCGATTGTGCGGTCGAATCGGAGTCCGTCTACAACCTGGTGCGCGCCAAGCTCTCGGGCTGAGCCACACCGACCTCGGAGGCAGCGCGATGCCCGGCGGCAGAATCGATACCGATCGACCCTTCATCCCCTTGAGCCTGGCGGTCCTCACCATCTCGGACTCGCGCGATGCCTCGAGCGACACCTCGGGGGATTTGCTCGCCGAGCGCATCGTCAGCGCCGGCCACACGCTCAAGGCGCGCGCGCTGGTGCGCGACGACAAGGCGGCGATCCAGGCGCAGACACGCGCCTGGATCGAGGACCCCGGCATCGACGTCATCATCTCGACCGGCGGCACCGGGCTCACCGGCCGCGACGTGACCCCGGAGGCGATGCGCGAGCTGTTCACGCGCGAGCTCGAGGGCTTCACCGTCCTGTGGCATCTGGTGTCGTACGAGACCGTCGGCGTCTCGACCATGCAGTCGCGCGCCTGCGCGGGCATTGCGGGCAATACCGTGATCTACGTGCTGCCGGGGTCGAACGGCGCCTGCCGCGACGGCTGGGATCGGCTCATCAGCCGACAGATCGACAGCCGCCACCGCCCCTGTTCCATCACCGAGGTCATGCCGCGCTTTCAGGAGCGCTGAGCGCGTGAGCGCCGGTATGGCTCGAGCACCCCACACCGTCGCTGCGGCGCGCGAGGCGATCTGCGCATCTCGCCGGCCGCTGCCGGCCGAGCGCGTGACGCTCGAGGCTGCGCTCGGCCGCACGCTCGCCGAGCCCGTGGTCGCCACCCGCCCGCAGCCGCCGACGCGCCTGTCCGCGATGGACGGCTATGCGCTGCGCCGCGCCTCGCTCGCGCACAGTGCCGGGCTCGAGGTGGTCGGTGCATCGGCCGCCGGCCGCCCCTATGCCGGCGCGCTCGGCGCGCAGCAGGCGGTGCGCATATTCACCGGCGCACCGGTGCCCGAGGAGGCCGACTGCGTCGTTCCCCAGGAGCGCGCGCAACGCATCGAGGAGCGCGTGCTGATCGAGGCGGCCTACGCCGCCACCGTCACGGCCGGCGCCAACATCCGCGCCGCCGGCGTCGACTACGGCACCGGCGCCGCGCTCATCGGCGCCGGCACGCGCCTGCACGCACGCCACCTCGCGCTCATTGCCTCGAGCGGGCTCGATGCCGTGGAGGTGCACCGCGTGCCGCGCGTCGCGCTGGTCGCGACCGGAGACGAGATCCGCGCGCCCGGCACGCCCGCCGGCCCCTATGACATGTTCGATTCCGTGACGCCCGGGCTTGCGGGCCTGATTCGCGAATGGGGCGGTGCGCCGCAGCCCGCGCTGCGCGCCGGCGATACCGAGGCGGCGCTCGCCGAAGCGGTGCGCACGGCGAGCGCCGGCGCCGATGTGCTGGTCATCGCCGGTGGCGCCTCCGTCGGCGAGCACGACCTCTCGCGCCGGGTGCTCGGCACGCTCGGCCTCGAGCTCGGCATCGAGCGCATCGCCGTCCGTCCCGGCAAACCCACCTGGTTCGGCACCTGGAATGAGCAGCCCGTGCTCGGCCTGCCCGGTAATCCCGCGGCGGCCTTCGTGTGCGCGCAGCTCTTCCTGCGGCCGCTGCTCGGCGCGCTCCTCGGCCGTGCGAGCGCACCGCCGAGCCTCACCGCACGCCTCGAAGGCTCGGTGCCCGCGAGCGGTGAGACCGAGCTCTACCTGCGCGCCCTCCTGCGCACCACGCCCGATGCCTGGCTCATGGTCACGCCCGATCCGCGCCAGGACACCTCGCTCGTGTCGGTATACGCGCGCGCCAATGCCCTGATCCGCCGCGTCGCGGCGGCACCGGCGGTGAGTGCCGGCACGCTGGTCGAGGTGCTGCCGCTCGAGCAGTAGACGTTACGGGGCGTTCGCCTGGCCCTGTTCGATCCGGATGTTGTTGATGATCGTGTGCCCAGGCGCCGCCTTGGTTGCGACCTGCTGCGCCGTCAGCACCGCACGATTGTCCTGCGCGAACCCGCCGAGCGTCACTTCGCCCTGCCGCACCGACACTTTGAGGTGCCGCGAATTCAGACCCTGATCGTTCCTGAGGGCCTGCGTCACGCGGGCCGCCAGGGCCTGGTCGGCCGGGTCCGAGCTCGCGGAGGTTTGCGGCGACTGCTGTGACTCGTTCGTCTGCGCATGAGTACTGACGGCCGCCAGACCAAGGCTGAGAAGGGCGGCGGCGGCGCAGGCGCCCAGGAACTGAAGTTGATCGCGACGTGACATCCCGGCATCTCCTGTCCAAGGTCCAGTACCCTGCCAGAATGATGCAAGCCCACGCGGCGGTCTGTGGGCAGAGGCCGCGAGGCGCGGCGGGATTACACGCACGCGCCGAAACTCGCAGCGCGCGCCTCACCCGATGAGGATCGCGCGAAAGTCGTTGACGTTGGTGAGCGTCGGACCCGTGATCACCGAGTCGCCGAGCCTCGAGAAGAATCCGTGCCCGTCGTTGTCGAGCAGTGCCTGCAAAGGCCGCAGGCCGAGCTCCCATGCGCGCGCCAGTGTATCGGGGGCGATGATCGCCCCGGCGATGTCCTCCTGGCCGTCCACCCCGTCGGTATCGCCCGCGATCGCGTGGATGCGCGCATGTCCCTCGAGCGTGAGCGCGAGCGACAGCAGGAACTCGACGTTGCGACCGCCGCGCCCTGAGCCGCGCACCGTCACGGTCGTCTCGCCGCCCGAGAGCAGCACGCAGGGCGCGCGGAACGGCTGGTTGCGCTGCGCCACCTGCAGCGCGATGGCCCCGAGCACCTTGCCGACATCGCGCGCCTCGCCCTCGAGCGCATCACCGAGAATGTGGGCCGGCACACCGGCCGCCTCGGCCACGCGCGCGGCCGCCGAGAGCGCCATCTGCGGCGTCGCGATGATGCGCGCCTCGCTGCCCGCGAGGCGCGGATCGCCGGGCTTGACGCTCTCGCCCCGGCCGCTCTCGAGCAGCGCCTCGACCGCCGCCGGCAGCGCGACGCGGTAGCGCTTCAGGATCGCGAGCGCGTCGGCGCAGCTCGTCGGGTCTGCGACCGTCGGCCCGGTGGCAGGCGGCCGCGAGCCGCCCGCCCTTGATCGCCGACAGATGCCGGCGCACGCAGTTGATCTCGCGGATGGTGGCGCCCGAGGCGAGCAGCGCGCGGTTGATGTGCTGCTTGTCCTCGAGCGTGAGGCCCGGCGCCGGCAGCGGCAGCAGCGCCGAGCCGCCGCCCGAGATCAGGCACAGCACCAGGTCGCGCGCGCTCAGCCCGCGCACGCGCTCGAGCATGCGCTCGGCGGCGCGCAGGCCCGCGGCATCGGGCACCGGGTGGGCGGCCTCCACGATCTCGATGCGCTCGCACGGCACCGCATAGCCATAGCGGGTGACGACGAGCCCCTCGAGCGGTCCCGGCCAGTGCTGCTCGACCGCGCGCGCCATGGCGGCGGAGGCCTTGCCGGCGCCGATGACGATGAGCCTGCCCGTGGGCGGTGCGGGCAGATGCGGCGGGATACAGCGCTCGGGTTGCGCCGAGGCGATGGCGGCATCGAACAGCGAGCGCAGCAGCGTGCGCGCCGTGCCCGAGCCCTCGCTCACGCTCGCCGCCCGCCGCGCGTTGCGCGCCTCGCCGCCATGATTCCTCGCCCGCGCCGCGGGCTCCTCGACGCCGGTCAGAGCACCGACTTCAGGAGCTTACCCATCTCGGCGGGGTTGCGCGTCACTTTGATGCCGCACGCCTCCATCACCGCGAGCTTCTCGGCGGCCGTGCCCTTGCCCCCGGAAATGATGGCGCCGGCATGGCCCATGCGCTTGCCGGGCGGGGCGGTGACCCCGGCGATGAAGCCGACGACCGGCTTTCTCATGTGCTCCTTGACCCAGCGCGCGCAGGTCTCCTCGTCCTCGCCGCCGATCTCGCCCACCATGATCACGGCGTCGGTGCCCGGGTCGTCGTTGAACATCTTCATGACGTCGATGTGTTTCAGGCCGTTGACCGGATCGCCGCCGATGCCGACGCAGGTCGACTGTCCGAGGCCGAGCTCCATCAGCTGCCCGACCGCCTCGTAGGTGAGCGTGCCCGAGCGCGACACCACGCCGATGCGGCCCTTCTTGTGGATGTGCCCCGGCATGATGCCGATCTTGATCTCGTCGGGGGTGATCACGCCCGGGCAGTTGGGGCCGACGAGCAGCGTCTTCGTGCCGCGCATGCGGTTGCGGGTCGCGATCATGTCGCGCACCGGCACGCCCTCGGTGATGCAGATGACGAGATCGAGCCCGGCATCGACCGCCTCGTCGATGGCGCCGGCCGCGTACGGCGGCGGCACGTAGATCACCGAGGCGGTCGCCCCGGTGCGCTCCTTCGCCTCCTTGACGCTCGCGAAGATCGGAATGCCCTCGAAGCTCTCGCCGGCCTTGTTGGGATTAACGCCGGCGACGAAGCACTCGCGGCCGTTCGCGTACTCGCGGCACAGGCGCGTGTGAAAGGCACCGGTCTTGCCGGTGATGCCCTGGGTGATGACGCGCGTGTTGCGGTCGATGAGGATGCTCATGGGAATCTCCTAGTGCCGCGTCGCTGCCGGGGTCGCGCGCTCGACCGCGGCGACGATCTTCTGCGCGGCATCGGCCATGTTGTCGGCGGTGATGACGGCGAGTCCCGACTCGGCGAGCATCTTGCGGCCGATGCCCTCGTTGGTGCCCTGCATGCGCACCACCAGCGGTACCGCAAGCTTCACCTCGCGCGCGGCGGCGATCACGCCCTCGGCGATGGTATCGCAGCGCATGATGCCGCCGAAGATGTTGACCAGGATGCCCTGCACCTTGGGATTCTTGAGCATGAGCTTGAAGGCCTCGGTGACCTTCTGCGCGGTCGCCCCGCCGCCGACGTCGAGGAAGTTCGCGGGCTCGCCGCCGAACAGCTTGATCACGTCCATGGTGGCCATGGCGAGACCCGCGCCGTTCACCAGACAGCCGATGTTACCGTTGAGCGAGATGTAGGAAAGGTCGTGCTTCGAGGCCTCGACTTCGGCCGGATCCTCTTCGTCCAGATCGCGCAGCGCGACGATCTCGGGGTGCCGGAACAGCGCGTTGTCGTCGAAGTTGAGCTTGACGTCGAGCGCCAGCACCTTGCCGTCGCCGGTGAGGATCAGCGGGTTGATCTCGGCGAGCGAGGCGTCGCATTCGACGAAGGCGCGATACAGACCGTGCATGAAGAGGCGCGCCTGCGGGACCGAGTCCGACGGGATGCCGATCTTGCGCGCCATCTCCTCGGCCTGCGCATCGGTCAGGCCCGCGACCGGATCGATCGTGAGCTTGTGAATCTTCTGCGGGGTGTGCGCCGCCACCTCCTCGATCTCCATGCCGCCCTCGCTGCTCGCGATCAGGGTCACGCGCTGCGCGCTCCGATCGACGACCATGCCGACATAGAGCTCCTTCTTGATGTCGGCGCCCTCCTCGATGAGCAGGCGGCGCACGCGGCGCCCCTCGGGGCCGGTCTGGTGGGTGACGAGCTGCATGCCGAGGATCGCGCTCGCGTACTGATGCACCTCCTCGAGCGACTTGGCGACCTTGACGCCGCCGCCCTTGCCGCGGCCGCCGGCATGAATCTGCGCCTTCACCACCCACACCTTGCCGCCGAGCTCGCGGGCGGCGCGATCCGCCTCCTCGACGGAGAAGCACGGGACGCCGCGGGGGGTGGCGACGCCGAAGCGGCGCAGGATTTCCTTGCCCTGGTATTCATGGATGTTCATATCGGATCCTCTCGAAAAACGGTGCGGCGTCGCTTTATGCCCCGGCAAAGGGCTCGGCGGCAAGTCCTCAGCGCGGCGCGGCGAGCGGCAGGCGCGCCTCGGCGAGACTGTGCTCGAGCAGCTTGGTGAGCGCGTACACCGCATCGAGGTGCGGCGTCGGCGTCTCGGTGAGCCGCGCGAGCTCGATCACCGAGCCCAAGAGCGCGTCGGTCTCGAGCGCCCGGCCCGCCTCGACATCCTGCAGCATCGAGGTCTTGTGGTGGCCGACGCGCTCGGCGCCGGCAATACGCTTCTCGATCGGCACGCGAAACGTGATGCCGAGCTTGTGGGCAATGGCCTGCGCCTCGCTCATCATGTCGTGGGCGAGCTGCCGCCCGAGGGGGTACTGGCAGATGCCGGCCAGCGTGGCGCGGGTGAGCGCGCTGATCGGATTGAAGGTGAGGTTGCCCCAGAGCTTCAACCAGACCTCGGCGCGGATGTCCGGCAGCACGGGCGCCTGCAGCCCGCCGCGCGTGAAGCACTCGGCGACGCGCGCGACCCGCTCGCTCATGCTGCCGTCGAGCTCGCCGATCGCGAAGCGATTGCCCTCGATCTGCCGGATGACCGCCGGTGCGATGAGCTCGGTCGCCGGATAAACGACGCAGCCGAGCACGCGCTCGCAGGCGAGCTGCTTCATCAGCAGGCCGTTCGGATCGACGGCGCGCACCGGAGTGCCGGCGAGCGCGCCGCCGTGACCGTGGAAATACCAGTAGGGGATGCCGTTCTGCATCGGCACCAGGACGGTATCGGCGCCGAAGAGCTTCGGCACGTCATCGGCCACCGCCTCGACCTGATGCGCCTTCATGGCGAGGATCACGAGGTCGTGCGCGCCGGCCTCGGCATAGCTCGAGGTCGCCCGCACCTCGGGAACCGCAAGCTCGGTGCCGTCGGCGAGCTGCAGCCGGATGCCACGGCTGCGCAGCGCATCGAGGTTCGCGCCGCGGGCGATGAAGGTCACGTCCTCGCCGGCGTGTGCGAGCCGCGCACCGACGTA
>Ga0335069_10016380_pt1 | contig 10339 bp, 12 predicted proteins | sample Lox_Sample_11_FD_206714 | JGI IMG/M metagenome (GOLD analysis project Ga0335069, IMG submission 206714) | Soil microbial communities from Loxahatchee National Wildlife Refuge, Florida, United States - Lox_Sample_1.1 | ecosystem: Environmental > Terrestrial > Soil > Wetlands | place: USA...
CCAACTCCGCTTCAGCCACAAGCCGTCCAGAAATACATACGGGTGGTTGCCTTCGATCGGCCGGTTCCGCCAGCTCTCAATCTGCGCGTAGATCTTCTGGTTCAGCTCGCTGACCGTGCTCGGGCTGGCAAAGCCTGTCGGTGCTGTCAGCGCAGATGCAGTGGAAGGGGTTGTCGCGCTCGGTGCCGCACTTGTCCCTGTCGCAGTTGGCATCGAGAGGGAGAAATACGGATCGTATTCGTATGCCAGTCCGAGCCGATAAGCCTCGACGCCAAGCCTGAACCGGATCGCATCGCCGTCGAACGGTTCCTTTTCTGGGCTGGATTCAACTTGGGCGAGTTGTTCCGCGTTCAAAACTAGCTCGTGAACTTGATTGGTGCTTAGGCCCTTGCCGACGAGCTTCACGGAAGCACCCATCGGAATAGCTACGATCACCTGAACGGGTTCAGGGAAAATTGGCCCTCGGACGATGATGTTGGGTTTGAGTTGTTCTACCAGCATTCAACAGCCTTGAGCGCACTGGGAGCGTCAGTCGTCGAATCTACACAGTTAAACCGAAGCATAACCACACTATAGCAAATGCCTGTCAAAGTCAGTGACTTGTCGGCGGCGTAATCGGCAACCACAGAACAACTATCCCGAGGGGCTTCCTCTGACCAGCAGGACTTCATCGCAGACAAAGACCGCATCTGATCCGGCGATTCCCAAGATTTTAATTGCCTTGAGTCGAGCAGCTACCATATCTTTTTTCTTCACTACGACGTTGCTCAAATCCGCGTATGCGGTGTAGGACTCGAAATCGGAAGTAACGATTGTGAGTTGACTCCGATTGTTTCCCAACGTTGCTCGCAGATGCTGATGCCCGAGCGTCCCGACGCCCTTAAACAGCCGCTCGGCGTGGCCTTCAATGTAGTCCTGAACGTAGCCGAACACGATCTTTTCAGGCTCCTTCAAATGATCCTTCGCTACAATCCGGCGAATATCTCGCGTGACGCGACGAACGACAGCCGGAATGCGCTCATCCGCCCGCCGATACTCTGCCACCGCCTCCGGTCTGATGACGTAACTCTTCGCCTTGGCGTCTACTTGAAGGCAGAACCTATCGAGATAACACTCATGAATGGGCCACGGCCACCCAAGCTGGTCAAAAAGAACGAAATCACCGTATCCATTGGTGTGAGCGAAGACTTCTTCCCCACACCCGCCGTTTATAAAACAGAAGGTCCTCCAAGTGCGAGGGTGTCCCAGAACTTGCATCTATAGCCCCTGCAATATCACTGCAAAACTACGGCTTAGCAGATTGATCGGAATCGCTTGCGGGCTTGATGTCCGCAGCAAGATTAACGTGCGAGATTCCAACGCTCACATTCGAGACCGCTATCGCGCTAGAGCCAGCGATACGAAACGTGCCAGTCGGCAATTCGTGGTGGATGTGCCACCGCTCCGCAAGGGCCTCGCATACTGCGTCGTGTGTGGAACAAACTGGTCCAAAGCCTTGGGCCAACATTGTCCCCGTCAGAATTAACGCACTCGCCTTTACGATCATGTTGCCTCCTCCAGTCCTGCTCGGCCCGATACCGTTACTTGCTTGCGGTCACTGCTGACTTGCAAGAACGTCGTCCACGCAAGTTCGGCGTATCTTTCCGCAGTCCTTTTCGTCGCCTTGGGAAGCACGCGCCAGCCAACGTAGCCAGCGGCAAACAACGAGAGGCAACTAACCACCATAGCTGGATTCACGAGTCCCAAATGATTCGTCGCGCTGTGCCAGATCGCGACGACTACCGAGCCAGCCGCTACGGATGCCCACAACATCCGCCCGCCCAGTAGATTTCGGCAAAAACCGTACTCGATATTGTTCTTCTGCCAGACGCCAGTCGGATCGGAGCGGCGCAAGAAACCGCGAACACGTCCAAACGCATCGGCTATCGCCTTGTCCGCGCCAGCCGGGTCCTTCTTTTCTTCGGCAGGCGTTGGCAGAGTTACCCCAAACTCCTGCGTCAGTGCAGCCCGGATTGAGTTCTTCAATTCCGCACCGAAAAACCTATCGTTTGAGCGCATCAGCCTTGTGGAAGGTGGTCCACCCCACTGTTTCCACAATGCAGGCTCTAGTTGCTGGCCTTCTGCCCGAATGATGTGACCCAGTCCATAGAGCAAAACGAGCGCGATGATGCCGCCTGCGGTGAACACAGGCCAGCTACTCAACGCAGGCACCAGATAGATAGCATCGATCAGCGCCGGAAGCGCGACGATCACCCCCGGCGCGAGCCGTGCTTTCACTTCGTACTCATCTATGAATTTCTCGATCATAGGCGTCCGGGCACAGGCGGGTAATACCACTCTGCGAAAGGAAGTGGGTCAGCATTTCCCTTGAGTGGGATCGCTTGGTTGTAGCCGAGGCGGGAGGGAACGTTACCTATGTGGTGCCAGAGGTGACCGTTCATGTGGGTGCTGAAGACCTGACTCCCAACTTTGATAAATCCATTGACGATTGCGCGATCTGGGTGGCTCGAATCTCCAACCGCAGAAACATATGCATTTCGTGGGCAGAAACGTTCGATGTTCTTCTGGGAAAGATTCCCATCGCTTCCGTGGTGCGGCACCTGCATCCAGTGCAAATTCTTCCAAGAAGGCGGAACCGCGTCCAATGCCTCAGACCCGGCGTCCGCAGTGAACAGGAATTTCTTGTCACCGTGCAACAAACCCAGAATCGCGCTCGTGTTGTTGAATGGCTGGGTCTTCGGCTTCTCCTCCACGCTGGACTTGCTCAACACACCATAAAGTGACGCCGACAGATCGAGGCCCAACGGGGACTTTGCTGACGACGTTAGCGGACCACCAATGGAAGTGAAAGGCAAGGCTGGTGGTGCGGGCTGACCCAGCATTGCACTCAAAATGCTCATTTGGGGTGGCGTTGCAGGTGCATAAAGCGGGGAAAGATTTTGAGCGCCAGCGAGAGCCGACAAGAAGGCTCCGAACGCCGGAACTGACTCACCGATAAATTCCTCCAAAGCATTCTTGTAGAATTGCGGTGTCGGGCCAAGGACAATCAGGCCGGGAAGAGGTGCGATGGTTTGCCCTGCGAATGGCTCCTGCGTCGAAATGTGGCGGCTAGCGAACGCGCTGGCCAGTTCTTTGGTCGTTTCGAGCGCCTCTTTTGCGCCGTCGGCCTGCGAAGAATTACCGGACGAAGCGCGGCGCAGCGCATCCGCGCTCGCGTGATTCCGCATATCGTGCATCCAGCCAAAGGTAATCGACAGAGTTTTGTCTTTGACGAGTTCGATGAGACCCCGTGCGTGGTCGTTGTGGAGATGCGTGCAAACGACGGCATAAAGCGACGTGACGTTCCGGCTCCGCAAAAATTCGCGCACAGTCTTCGCATCGCTGGCCGTCCCGCCGTCGATCAGCACATTGAACACGTAATTGCCCCACCACTCGGTGACAAGGATCGAGTCCGCGTCCCCGAGGGAAAGCATGTCGATCTCAAGGCCGTAATAGGTGGGAGTGAAGGGAGTGAGGTTGTACATGAAGCCTCCGAGAACCAAAGCAGTTTTCCAGCTTCTGGTTCTGGAGGTTACGGCGCGGTTACCACGTCGATCAGTAAGGGCGGAGCGAACGGCCAAAAACCAGCCTATGTAATTTTAACACGGTTCGCCTACAGCGAACTACTGATTTTCATCAAAAAGCGCAAGATGTTGGGTGATTGGGCGGAATGGGCTACCGCCTATCGCTATGCGATTCCCAGCCCGAGACGGCGGCGGCGCTTTCTCAGTTGCTCTCTCGCCCGAACTTCCCGCGCCCGTGGCATCTTTTGTACCTGAGACCAGACCCACACCAGCATGGTGAGTTTCGAGAAAGACCAGTTGTACGGCGAAGTTCCCCCTCCTGATCGACTGGGTACTCATATTCGCGCCCAGACTCGGTCGTTACACTTTTTAGTATTCCAAGCGCATCTTGCGTTTCCTTTGCTTGTTGGTCGTCTGCCGCTGTCCAGTCACGTGCATTGAGATAGAGGAAGTCCTCGGAGCGTTCCGCCAAAAGCCCGGCCTCGGTGGCGATGCCGATGATGTCTATGGCCCTTGGATGCATGAGTTTTGTTACTTCGCAGTAGGCCGTCAAGAGATGAGCGCGACGGTTGCGGTATTCCTCGTCGGTGGGTCCGGGTTCTCGTCTGAAAAACAGGAACACGTAATAAGGAAATCGAGTGTCCAGCGGCGGCATCACCCGTGCGTCCCACAACTTTGCTGTTCGACTCTTTTCCAGCACTTCCATAAAGCTAGCGGCCAACATTCGTCGCCGGGTCCTCGGTTCCCGAGCTAAAAATCGAAATCCACTCTCCTGATCGCGCAGAGGGCGATCACCTCCGAAATACTGAGTTCCGGTCATCACGTGGTGTGCGAATTTCTCAATCAGGCTGTCCCACAGATAGCTGATGCGGTCCCACTCTATCTGGGCTTGGCGCTCCGGGCTGCTAACGAACGACTTCCAATGACCTTCCGTAAAAACGACACCGTCGTAGGACTCCTTTATGACAAAATCATGCTCTTTCGATTTGTTCAACTTCGCCAGATAGACTGCCAGCAACTCCTCCTCGCCAGCCGCAAGCACCTTCCGCTCTCCAGTCAGAAACTTCTCTTTCTTGGCGAGATACGCAGTGAAATCAGAGATCGTGTCGAGCGTCGTCATCACAATGTCCAGCGAGGTGTCATCGAAAACGTGTACGTAGCCTCTTACAGCGTCAAGACGGCCGATGGTGAAAGGTCTGGAATAAACGTGCACATCTCCCACAATCGTGTTGTCAAGCATGAGACTTCCACTGCCACCACAGACGCTCTTACAAGCGCGGGACGCATCGTGGGCCACCACTATTCGGTGAAAGATGGCTTTATCCGGCTTCGGCAGATTGATCGGAAACGGTTTGGTGCACTTACGGTCCAAGAACAATCGGGTCGGATAATCCCGAATCCAACGTTCAGCACCCCAGACCTGCTTTGCAGAGGCCAGCACTGCCTTCTTAAACCACCGCGCCCACGCCACTCTCAGGTTGATGCCGTCTTGGAAATGGCAATCCTTGTCGCTGAAAATGATGATGTGGTTGTCGAAGACGACGAGCAGGTCGCAGACTTCTTTGCCGTCTCCTTTGCCATCCGTGCGGCCTTGATCGCGGAAAACACCGGGATAGCTCCACAATGACAGGAAAGAACGCCTGCACAGCTTCGCGAGATAGCGCTCCGCGTCGGTCACGCCTTCCGCAGGCTGAACAGGCTCGGGCTGGGGGTCCGGGTCCATAATCGGAGACTAGCACGCCGCGTTACCACGATGATATTCTGTTGCTTCGCCCGATGGGCGAATGGATTGCCGATTCGGCTGGTAATCGGGCACAAGAGTCGGACTCGGCCCCATGACTTTCTGGGAGATTCCCGCCTTCTTCAACATCCCCACTCTCGGTCCTCTCACTGCTCTTCTGAAATCCGAAGCCTCATGGCGCGACGAATTCCCAGCGTGGCAAGCCTATTCAGATGAATGCGAGATGCTGCTGACGTTCGCGAAAGACCACGGCGCTTTGGAATTGTTCTGGCCTCGACTCCGCGCCAAGCAGCAGCAACGCGACGAGGCGGTGAACGAAATACGGGTCGCATACTTCCTTGGCTCGGTTGGCTATCCAATCATCGAGTGGGAACCCGTCGATGTAGGAGAACGCAAACTTGAATACACGGTGGCGATTCCAGAGCCGATGTTGGTTGAAGTGAAAAGTCCCGGCTGGGAAGCCGAGTTGAGCGAAGAGCAACGAGCCTCTGGGCGGGCCAGCGAAGCGAAGTACCGAGAGAATGTATTCGACGGTGGTCCGGCAGGACCCGTTCAAGTGATTCGGAGAGCCGCAGAGAAAGCGTTGCCGAAATTCGGCGGCAAGCGGCCCAGTCTGGTAGTGATCTCAGACGACTGCTTCGTGAACCTTGCTGAGTGGGGCTGGGGACCGCTAACGATGGCACTCACGCAAAACGTTGTCGGTGGATACGGCCCCGGAGTTTTTCTCCAACCCGAGTACTCCACCATCGGCGCGATGTGCCTCTTTCAAACCGTGTACTACGCGGACAGGACGGAGATCGAATACCACGCCTTGTGCGTGGCGAACCCGAACGCCAAACCATCCGCAATCGTGCCCGAGGAGGTGGTCAAACGGTTGACCATCAAACCGCGCTCTTTACAACGAGGGGCAATTTAACGGAAAGATTTTCAACTTGGTTTTGGAGCCAAGACTGAGGAGTGGACAATGCCGATTTTCATCAGCTACTCGCACGCTGACAAAACCTTCGTTGATAAGTTGGCGGCACATCTCGTAAAACACGATGCGCACGTGTGGGTCGATACTTGGGAGTTAAATGTCGGAGATTCAATTCTCAATCGTGTGCAAGAAGCCATTCAAGAATCGAGTGCCTTGCTCATCGTCCTTTCAAAGGCATCGGTTGCGTCTGAGTGGTGCAAGAAGGAATTGAATGCTGGTTTGATGAGAGAACTTGACGAAAAGAGAGTCATAGTCCTCCCCGTTCTAGTCGAGGATTGTGAGATACCCGTTTTCCTTCGCGAGAAGATGTACGCCGACTTTCGGAAAAACTACGACACCGGATTAAAGGCCCTCGTTGAGGCAGTCGCGCGGGTTACCAAAATCGATCAAGGCCGCTTGAAAATCGGCGAGTCTCAGGTCGATTGGTCGGAGACATGGGGCTATGTCCACGACCTTTTTCACATTGATTTCACCCTCAGCGAATCTGGGCCTTGGCGATTTACCTTGCTCACCGAGATTTCTATTACTTGTGATGAGGGGGCGACAAAAACATACCGCCAATATGAAGAGCAAGGTTTGGACTGGTTTGGACGATCAGCCATTACCGAACTTCTCTGCGATTTCGCCGCCAGAGAGAAGATCGAAATGGTTTTAACCGATCAGCATCCACAGATCAGGAAGGTGCAGCTAGCCGACCCAAAGAGGAACGTGGCTTATAGAGTCCTGATTCGCTGCCGTCGCATGGGCGAAGACAACGGCAAAGATCAGCTTGTCCGCATTTCAAACTATATCGAGATGATACGCGATCACGTTAGGAGGACGGCTCGAAGAGTTACGGAGCAAGAGTTGGAGCGGTTGGTTTCGCTTCTGGCCAAACGTTGACCCAGACTCTGTTTCGAACTGGTTAGTAGTTGTAATCGCCGGTTAGAAACCAGTACCCCAGAATTACAGACGGAACGACGACCGCCGCCGAAAAGAATTGCAGCCATTTAGGCATTTTCTCAAGCAAATAAACCTGAATGGCGACGCAGACCGCGAATGGAAGATAGTGGTTCGCTAGGTCCCACCAATCGACCCCGTCAAAACTGCGGATGAACGTCACCCGGTGCAATGGTGCGAGAAACCCTTCATCGCCCCATCTCGCAACTAGGCCGACGGCTACAGATGTCATCAGACCAAACAGCAAAAGAAGACCTGCGGCATTTTCCTTTTCCGGGTTTTTCGATAGGTCGGACACGTAAGCCCCCGCGCAGGAACAGCAGTGATGAAGGACCATTTTAGCCCTTCCCGTCACGGGGCGGGAGGCTGATTGCGGTTAGTCTTGCGGTTAGTCCACAGCGGGACTGTCCGTAAATTATTGAAAATAAGCGGGCGAGGCCTGTAAGCCGGATTCTGCGTTGCGCCTGATGATTTCCACGAGGCGCACGAGACCCAACGTGTCCAGCCCGCAGTAGTCCAGCAGAGCCTTCCTCATTCTCTCGCTCTCGGCTTGATCTAAGCCGCCTCGGATCAATCTCTCCCACGCCAGCCCGGCGTCCTGCCCGTTCGCGACCCCCATGCCGTCGTAGGTCATTTCCGGCACGAGCGAGGGCAGCACGGACTTCAGACTGTACGATCCGGCGAACGCGGGATGATAGACGTGATTCCGAATGATGGGCAGTAGATCGGAGAGGCGGTCTTGGATTGCATTAATCTGATCCGCGAACTCGGGAAACCAACTGCCCAGTTCCGAAAGGCGCTGAGATTCGAATTGCTGGTGGTACACGACGATGCTGCCGCTATCGCCAAGGGCATCGCACAGTGCCGACACGAAGGCTGGGCGAGGATCGCTGGCATCCTTCGCGAGAAATTCGTGATGTGTCGGTTCTGCTCCGGCTTTCGTCTGGATGTGAACCGACCACTGAAACGGCAGTTGGTCGTAGGGTCGCATGCCCGAAAATCTCGGGACGCATGGATTGACGGTCTCGAAATCCATATAAGCAAGAGGGTATGTCAGCCCTTTCAACGAGGCACTAAGCTCTGGGCTGAACCAAGGCTTTCCCGTTTGCACGCTTGCACAAGCACGACGGAGCCGCCCAGTGAGCGGGTAGTTCTCTGGGATTTTGTGAATGGACTGGATGCCGAGAGCCACGAGCTTTGCGACCTCGCTGGCGTGAATTCTAGGAAGTTTCAAGACGTGATCGTCGGGAAGCGGGGGATTGCAAAGGTCAAAGAACTCGCAGGTGACTGGCTCGGTGCAGTGCCGTCCGGCAGAAATGTTGGGAGCCTCATCCATTTGGACGACACGGAATTGTGAGCGAATCTCAGCCGCAAGTCTTGGCTCCAACTTCTCGACGTGCCGGGTCACATTCCTGACCCTGAAAAAACGATGCACATCTATCGGACCGCCCTGATAGATGTAAGCCCTGTTCACGTGAGCAATGCACGACGACGCCAGATCAACTCCCGAGCGGCGCACCACACGGTGCTGGATCGCAACGTCAGGGACATGGTGATCCCTTACGTCGGTCGTGGATTTCACTTCGATGAGCCTCCAGCGACTGTCCCTGCGTCGCTGCATAATATCGACGCGCACGAGCACACCGCCGTGCTCGAAGGTACCCTCGAAGATTGCGGGGACTTCACGGTTCGCAATTAGCTCTCGCGTGGCGCGGATCGCTTGATCGAGGTTGTCGTTGGGAACCTCGACCCCGCCCGGAAACAACTGGCGGGCAAGCAGCCCGACTTCGCGTCCTTGTTCGATGATCGCAACTGTGGCACCGTCCGGCTCAGCCGCGAGTTCTGGCTTGCGTACCTGCAAGTAAAGCCGCTTGAAGCATTGACAGCCTGCAACGAACTTCGATTTGCTGAGTTTGATCGTCACCGCAGCGCTTCCTCTTACACAACTTTTGCCATGCCCCGGAACGGACAGGTACGCGCTCGTCGCGTAGGCAGACTAGGCGTTAGCCTTGTATCGCTTCCCTTCGATCATTTTCAGCCTGAATTTGTGGTACTGCTGGATTGAGCGGGGTGAACGATCACGTCCGCAGAAAATCGTTTTCAGATCGGCATCCGCGAGCGCAAGCCATTGAAGTTCCTGCCACCACTCGTTTGTCGCTAAGCGTGCGCTACCGCCATTGACTCGGGTGAAATTCTTCGCCGACCGGACAAATTCAGCAACGGCTCGTTCAACTTGCTCGGGCGTCGGAGGGGGAGGTTCAACTTCGACTTCTACCTTGCCATTTTCGTGAATGGTGGTGCTGATGATCTCGTCGAGCATCATTCCTCCTCCTCGTTGAAGCGCGTAGTCAGCGGACGGACGGCGCACATTGGCCCCAAGCGCCGAAAGCCTTTGTCCTCGTCGTTCGCAAGGTGCATCGACTTGTTGATCTCCCAACACAAACTCTTGATGGAAATGAGCAGCGGGCACTTGCCCTCTTGGTCGTGGACGCAGCAGGAATGAATACTGATGAGTTCGGCGAGCAACTCGGGCGTCAAACGCTGTGGCTTTGGCTCCGTCTCACCTCGACCCTTGGTGCGCAAGACCTTACCGCGAGCCATGCACGATCTTTCCCATCCGTATGTCCTCGAAGAAGCCGTGCCAAAAGGAAGTGAAGAGGTGCAAACCCATGTACCAAAACGTGACAGTAAAAGGGAACGCGACCCAGAAAGCCCAGCGCATGATCTCCTGCTCATCAACGTTCCCAAAAAAAGCTGCATGGAGCAATATAAACGGCGCGAACAAAATGAAAAGATTGACTCCGATCAGCGTGATGAGAACCTTCGGCATTGGCTCCTCCGTCCGGACGCGATGTCCGTGCTTGTAACAAGACGCTAACGAGTCGCTAGAACCCTGAAAACGCAATTGATAAGGCGCGCTGCACTTGCGCAGCCGTCGCTCTGGCGTCAGGGTGCGCATAAGACATCGACGATGAGATGGATGCATGTCCCAAATGATTCTTCAGAGTGAAAATATTCTGCACACGGTTGGCTATGATCGTGGCAACGCTGTGTTTTAGCGTATGAAATCGAAAGCAACCCTGCGGAATCGGATGCAAGCCGCGGGCGACCCGTGCGTCC
>Ga0335069_10016381_pt1 | contig 10339 bp, 7 predicted proteins | sample Lox_Sample_11_FD_206714 | JGI IMG/M metagenome (GOLD analysis project Ga0335069, IMG submission 206714) | Soil microbial communities from Loxahatchee National Wildlife Refuge, Florida, United States - Lox_Sample_1.1 | ecosystem: Environmental > Terrestrial > Soil > Wetlands | place: USA: Florida...
CGTAACTCAAGAGGGGCAAAGGAATTCCGGTGACGGGCATAAACCCTATGACCATACCAACATTGACCGCAATCTGGAAGGTCAACACGGCCACGATTCCCATAATGATAAGGGAGCCGGGTAAGTCGGCGGCCGTTTGAGCGTTTTGAATCAAACGCATCAATATAAAGAAGTATAGCAGCAGGACCAAAACCGCACCCACAAACCCATGCTCCTCGCTGAAGGCGGCAAAGATGAAGTCCGTGTAGGGGATGGGGAGGAAGTAGCCCTGGGTCTGGGTGCCTTTCTCCGTCCCTTTACCCCAGATGCCGCCGGAGCCGACGGCGATCAGTGATTGCTTGACCTGGTAGCCCTTGCCGCGCGGGTCTTCGTCGGGGTTGATGAAGCTGGTGAGCCGGGCTTTTTGATAGGGCTTCAGCAGCTTGCCGCTGGACCAGACGCCGACGACCAACGCCAAACCGACGCTGGAGAGGATCAGAGCCTGCTTCCAGTTGATGCCGCCGAGGAACAGGCCGGCGATGAGGATCGGCGAGTAGGTGAGCATGGTTCCCATATCCGGTTGCTTCAGGACCAGAACCATGGGGACGCCGACCAGTGCGAACGATTTGAAGATGTCTCTCCAGGTGAGGTTGCGGCCACCCAGATTGGCGAAGTAGCGCGCCACCATCAACATGAGGATCAGTTTTACGAACTCAGAAGGCTGGTAGAGGATGGGACCGAGCTTGATCCAGCGGCGGCCTCCCAGCGCGTTATGTCCCAGAGGGGTGAAGATGGCGACCAGAGAGAGGAGGCCGAACCCGTAGGCCCAGGGGGACCAGTCGAGGATGCGGTGGTAGTCGATCTTGGAAAAGATGAACATGATGACCACGCCGGCGCCGATCCAGAAGATCTGTTTGGACTCGAAGTTGGCGAACCGGGTGTGCACTGTGGTCGAGCGGACTTCCAGCAGCGAGACCGTGCTCATCATGAGCAGCATGGCCAGCAGCGCCCAGTCGAAGTCGCGAAAGCTCAGGAAACGGCGGACAGGGCTCATGGCAGATCGATCCGGCGGGCCGGCAGCGCGAGCCCAAGCTGGGATGCCGTGGCGAGATGCGCCGATGGTTTCGGGCTGGCATCCTGCTCCGGATCGATGAAGAAGTGGCCGGCGTGGATGCGAGCGATCTGGCCGGCCGCGGTGTTTTGCGCGGCGTCATCCGGGCTTGTCCAGATGGCTCCAACTTCCACCGGTTTAGGAGGCGTGGCCGCCTTCAGCGGCTGGAGATTCTGGGCCCGCCGGCGTTGCTTCTCCACGTAAGCAGCGACTACTCTGGCGCCGATGCGGGCCGCGAACCAGCTCTTGTCGCCATTCTGGAAGAGCACGGCAACCACCAGTTCGGGATTGCGGCGGGGGGTAATGCCCACGAACCAGACGTTCGGACGGGTGACCTTGCCCTTCGCGGTTTTGTCGAGCGCCTCATGACTCATGACTTGAGCCGTTCCGGTTTTTCCGGCAAAGTCGATGCCTTCGAGGTGCTCCCCACCAGCGGTATGGTACAGGCCGGGCTGCGTCACGGCCGCCATGCCGTCGGTGATGATCTCCCAGTTGGCAGAATCGATCGGGATGTCGACTTTGCCGGAGCCGGGATAGGTGTCATCGAGCGCGTGGCGGAAGTCGTCGGGCAGTTCGTCGGGGAAGACGGTGTGGGGGCGAACCATGTGCCCATCCGAGGCGATGCCGGCGATGATACGCGCAAGCTGGATGGGCGTGGCCTCGATGGCACCCTGGCCGATGGAGACGTCGAGTGTTTCATCGGGGTACCAGCGGTGGTGATAGGACTTCATCAGCCACTGGGCGGACGGCATTAGACCGCTCTGTTCGCCCGGCAAGTCGATGCCGGTCTTCTGACCGTACCCGAATTCCTTTGCGTAGCGGGCGATGCGATCGATGCCCAGTTTGTCGCCGAGCTGGTAGTAGTAGGTGTCGCACGAGTAGGGGATGGCGTTGTGAATGTCGACCGGACCGTGATGTTCGTCGCAGTGATGGAAGAATCCGTAGGGGCCCCAGCCACCGTTGCAGACGGTTTTGAAGTTCTGCGCGATGCCTTCCTGGAGTCCCGCTACGGACATGAGGATCTTGAAGGTCGATCCCGGCGCGAGCTGCGCCTGGATGGCCTTGTTCATCAGCGGGTGATCGGGATCGGTGATGAGCTTGTTCCACTCCGAACGATCGATTTTGACGGCGAAGGCGTTGGGATCGAAGCTGGGCCGCGACACCATGGCGAGAATTTCGCCGTTGCGGGGGTCCATGGCGACGATGGCACCCGTGCGATCGCCTAAGGCCAGTTCGGCCGCACGCTGCAGGTCATTGTCGATGGTCAGGCGAAGATCCTGGCCGGGAACCGAGTGCTGCGTGCCGAGGATGCCGACTTCGCGGCCATGGCTGTCGACGATGACGTCGCGTGCTCCGTCCTGCCCGCGAAGAAGCTGGTCGTAGGTCTGTTCCACGCCGGCTTTGCCGACGACGTCGCCTGGCTCATAGGCGGCGTAGCGCGGATCATTGAGCATGTCTTCGCTGACTTCGCCGACGTAGCCGATCAGGTGCGCCGCGAATCCGTCGCGGGGATAGAGACGGCGTTCCTGGTCGATGGTCTCGAGTTCAGGCAGCTCGTTGCGGTGCGCCTCGATGAAGGCCTGTTCATCCGGCGTGATCTCGTCCTTGATGGGGATGGGCTGATAGCCGGGAGCAGCGCGGTAGTGCTTGATGGTGGCCTTGAGCTGGTCGAGATCCAGGTTGAGCCCGTGCGCGATGATGGGCAGATCGGCGTCGAGGTTGTGGTTTTGCTCGCGAATCAGGAAGCAGGAGACCGACGGGTAGTTGTCGACGATCAGGCGGTTTTCGCGGTCGAAGAGCTTGCCCCGCGGCGCCAGGATCGGCACCTTGCGGATGCGGTTCTGCTCGGCGAGAAGCTTGAAGTTGGCAGCACCTAGAACCTGCAGGCGCCAGAGCCCGGCAGCCAGCGCCAGCATCATGAAGAGGATGCCGTATTGCACAACAGCCAGCTTGATGCCGGAGATCTTTTCGCCGCGTACTGCTTTATCGGAAAACATGGGGCCGCATTCTCAGAATACAGCGAATCGGGTTCTGTCTACAGGCTCATGCCTGCAGGGGTTTTGTACTTTGGTGCTCGGCTGTGCGCCATTGCGATCGGTGCAAGAGGTAGGTTGGCTCGACGACGCCGGAAGGCTCATAGAACTCTTCGCCTGCGCGTTCGAATCCGAGCCGTGCCAGGACTTTGCTGGAGGCAGCATTGGCAGGGTGATGGCCGGCAAAGAGCGTTTCGGTGGCGAGGGTGCCGAATGCGTAGCCGGCCACAGCGGCAGCAGCTTCGGTGGCTAGGCCGCTCCCCCAGAACCGGGGCTTCAGATAGTAACCAAGTTCCAGCAGATCCGCGGATTTTGGTCGAAGACCGGCGCATCCTACGTGTTCGCCGCCGGTGAGAAGAAAGATGGGCCAGTACTGGAGGCCGAACTGCTCGTGCTGGCGGATCTCATGTTCGAGTCTTGCCTGGATCGCCGTCGCAGAAAGCGGGCCGCTGAGCCATGCGGTCACAGCAGGATCACCCCAGAGAGCAAGAGCCAAAGGAAGATCCTCGAAGGTCCAGGGCCGGAACCCCAGCCGGGAAGATTGAAGGAAGTAGTGCATCGGCTGCGCTTTTGATGACGTGAATCGACTCTCAGTCGCGGATTTGGAAGCGATCGAGAAGCGGAAAGAGCACCAAGGCGATCGCGGCGTTGCCGAGGGCGATGTAGAGTTCGATGGCCCAGTTGATCTCGACGACGAGCCCGAGCAGGAATCGGTTCACGAACAGGCAGATGGCGCTCGAGAGGAGAGACAGCAGAAAGATGAGGCCGATGCGAATGATGCGGTTCTCGACGTCGATGCGGACGCCGACCGAAGCGGCGAGAAAGCCGGCGACGGTCTTGGCGACGCCGTTGATGCCGATGGCGTGGTGGGTGAGCGCGTCCTCGAAGAGTCCGACGGCGCACCCCATGATGGTGCCCTGGATGGGACTGCGGCGGCCCAACGCGAAGTAGACAGTGACGACGAGGGGAAGATCGAACCAGGCAAAGCGGCCGACAACGCGGGGCAACCACGCCTGCAGGACGAGGGCCACGAGGGGAACGAGCCCATAGAGGAGGACGGGATATCGGTGAATCTCAAGATCGCGGCGGGAGTCCGCCGTCAGCACCGACATGGCTATGGGTTCCTCCCGGGGTTCTCGGAATTTGGCTTGGCCGCGGCATCGCCTTCCGGTTTTGCCGGAGGAGAGGTTTTCTTTTTGGGTGCTGCGGGCGTTGTGCTGGAACTGGGGTTGGCCGTGGGCGAGCCGGAGTCAGGCGTCGATTCTTCTACTCCGGGAATCGTGGCGCCGTTGTTCGGGTCGGTATTGGGCGTGAAGCGGTCCGGATGAAGAGCCTGTACTGGACGCGTGACAGGATCGGGATTCGTGGCCTGGTTGAGCGGCTGCTGGTCGGGAGGAAGATTAGGAACCATCAGGCCCGGTAGCCTTTCGGCCATCACGTCGGAGGCCTTTTGCGTCTTTTCCTGCTGGACCTCGGCGCCCTTCAGGGCCTCGCTCTCGGCGATATCTTTATTCTGGTCGGGCGGGAAGCGCGGCTCAACCGACGTGATGACGAGGACTTCGTCGAGCCGGTCAAGGTGCGCCGCCGGTTTGACGATCACTTTGATGAAGCCGTCCTCATCCGGATCCTTCACGACTTTTTCGACGGTACCGACGGGCAGACCGCGCGGAAAGATCTCGTCGCCTCCGGCCGTGAGAACACGTTCGCCCGGCTGGATGCGGCTGTCGGTGGTGAGTCCGACAATCTGCGGCTGACCGAGAGCGTTGCCGCGCAGGATGCCGCGAATGCGCGTGGTTTCAAGAATCACGCCGGCACCGCTGGTCTGGTCGTTGATGAGCAGGATCTGCGCCGAGCGCGGGTAAACTTCGCGCACTTTGCCCACGATGCCGTCGGGGCTGATGACCGCCATGTCGCGTTGCAGACCGGCATTGGCGCCCTTGTCGATGTAGAAGACGCGCGACTGGTCGCTGCCGCTGGTGCCGATGATCTGCGCGGGCAGCGTCTTGTAGATGTACTTTTCCTGGAAGCCGAGCATGGCCTGGAGCCGCTGTCCCTGGCGGGCGTCTTCGAGCAGTGCGGCTTCTTCGAGGCGCAGCCGGTCGACGGTTTGCAGCAGGTCTTTGTTCTCCTGGTTGACGTGACGGAGATCGAAGTAGTTGTTCCAGACATAGGAGGTGGTCGACCAGATGCCGTGGAAGAAGCGCTCGGGCGGGGAGACGATGGCGTTGGCCCAGAGCCGGACGAGCCGGACGCCGCCGCTGTCGCGCGGATCGAGGCTCATGCGTCCGGAATCGCTGCGATGCACCTGGGAGGCAAGGGTAATGATCTGCGCGAGCAGAAATGCCAGCAGCACCAGGAGGTTTCGGTAGCGTTCGACGAGCGATTCCATGAGCAACAGGGATCAGGGAACAGGGATTAGGGAACAGGAGGTGTCTGCTCCGACGCAGCTACGGATTCGGCTTGAGGACTTCTGTTCCCTGTTCCCTCATGCCTATTCCCTGCCTCAATCGATCTTGATTTTGCGCAACAGGCGGAAGTCGGACAACATCTTGCCGGTGCCGAGAACGACGGATGCGAGCGGATCGTCGGCAACGGAGACCGGCAGGCCGGTTTCTTCGCGAATGCGCTTGTCCAGGTTCTTGATGAGCGCGCCGCCGCCGGTGAGCACGATGCCGCGGTCGGAGATGTCGGCCGACAACTCGGGCGGCGTGCGTTCCAGGGCGACACGAATGGCATTCATAATGACGGCGATGCACTCGCCGAGCGATTCACGAATCTCGCTGTCGTCGATGGAGATGGTCTTGGGCACACCCTCAATGAGGTTGCGGCCCTTGATCTCCATGGTCAGCGGCTTGTCGAGCGGATAGGCCGAGCCGATTTCGATCTTGATCTGTTCGGCAGTTCGCTCGCCGATGAGCAGGTTGTATTTGCGCTTGAGGTAGTTGGTGATGGCCTCGTCCATCTGGTTGCCGGCCATGCGGACCGAGCGGGAGTAGACGATGCCCGATAACGAGATGACGGCGATATCGGTGGTGCCGCCGCCGATGTCGACGACCATGTTGCCGGAGGGCTCGGTGATGGGTAGTCCGGCACCGATGGCTGCCACCATAGCCTGTTCGACGAGGTAGACTTCGCTGGCCTTGGCGCGATAGGCCGAGTCTTCGACCGCGCGCTTTTCCACCTGCGTAATCTCGGAAGGCACGCCGATGACGATGCGCGGATGGACCAGCATCTTGCGGTTGTGGGCCTTCTGGATGAAGTAGTTGAGCATCTTCTCGGTGACTTTGAAGTCGGCGATGACACCGTCTTTCATGGGCTTGATAGCCACGATGTTGCCCGGTGTCCGGCCCAACATGTCCTTGGCTTCCTTACCCACGGCTTCCACTTCGCCGGTGTTCTTGTTGATGGCTACGATGGAGGGTTCGTTCACCACGATGCCCTTACCGGCGGCGAAGACCAGTGTGTTGGCGGTGCCGAGATCGATGGCCAGATCGCTCGAAAACATGCTGAAGAGTGAGCGAAGGCCATGCGTCCGCGACGTGCGGGATGGAAAACCGTTCAAAGACATTGGAAAATGGGTCTACCTCAAGCAGTATTCTCAAGCAGTATTGTACGGCCATCTGGCTCAATGAAAAGATGGGGCGCACCGTTGGTAACGGGTACTTATTTCATTTCAATCGCGTGCGAGCACCAGTCGCCGGCCGGAAGCGCGAGTTGTTCACAGGTCGGACCTGAACAGAAGAGCGCTCATTGAACGGCCTGTGACAGATCGTCCTGCCTCGCTCGCCGTGGCCAGCCGCAGAGTGCTATAACCTCACTGTCTACCGAGAACCGGCCACGTACGGCTGATAACCGACAACTCACAACCGGAAACGACGAACTGGAAACGAACTGGGAACGGAACGATGACATACCCTACGTATCACAACCTGATTGGCGGCGAATGGGTTCCCGCCGCGAGCGGCAAGACACTTCTCAACCTGAATCCCGCGGATCACAGCGATGTGGTCGGCGCCTTTCCTTCCTCCCACGCGGAAGATGTGGATGCCGCCGTTGCCGCGGCGAAAAAGGCCTACGCGACATGGCGCCTGGTTCCTGCGCCCAAGCGCGCCGAGATTCTGGTGCGCACCGGCCTGCTGCTGCGTGAGCGCAAGGAGCAGTATGCGAAGGACATGACCCGCGAGATGGGAAAGGTGCTGGCCGAGACGCGCGGTGACGTGCAGGAGGCCATCGACGAGGCCTTTTATGTTGCCGGCGAGGGCAGGAGGCTGTTCGGGGTCACGACGCCGTCGGAGCTGCAGAACAAGTTCGCCATGAGTGTGCGCATGCCGGTGGGTGTGGTCGGGCTGATCACGCCGTGGAACTTCCCGATGGCGATTCCCAGCTGGAAACTCTTTCCGGCGCTGGTTGCGGGGAACACGTGCGTCATCAAGCCGGCGTCCGACACACCGTTGTCGGTCTACAACCTGGTCCAGACGCTGATCGATGCCGGCGTGCCGCCGGGCGTGGTCAATATTGTGTGCGGATCGGGATCGCATGTGGGCACGCCGTTGACCGAGCATCGCGATGTACGCGCCATCAGCTTTACCGGATCGAGCGATGTGGGTTCGCATGTAGGCCAGCGTGCAGCGGCGACGTTCAAGCCGGTTTCGCTGGAGATGGGCGGCAAGAATGCGCAGATCGTGCTCGACGATGCCAACCTGGAGCTGGCGCTGGATGGCGCGCTGTGGGGCGCGTTCGGAACGACGGGCCAACGCTGCACAGCCACCAGCCGCATTCTGCTGCAGAAGGGAATTGCGGCGAAGTTCACGGCGGAGTTTGTGGCGCGGGCCAAAGCGCTGAAGATTGGCAATGGTCTCGACGAGGCCGTGCAGGTGGGGCCGCAGGTGAATGAGGCGCAGATCGAGACGTCAGCGCAATACGTCGACATTGCGGTGAAGGAAGGCGCGAAGCTGCTGGCCGGGGGCCATGCGCTGACCGAAGGCGCCTGTGCCCACGGCACGTTTTTCGAGCCGACGGTGATGGGCGGCGTGACAGCGAACATGCGCATCGCGAAGGAAGAGGTGTTTGGCCCGGTGGTGAGCTTGATCGAGTTTGACACCTTCGAGCAGGCCATCGAGATCGCCAACTCGATCGACTACGGGCTTTCTACCGCGCTTTATACCAAGGATGTGAACCGTGCCTTCACGGCGATGCGGGATCTCGAAGCAGGGATCACCTACATCAACGCGCCGACCATTGGAGCCGAGGTGCATCTGCCGTTTGGCGGCGTGAAGCAGACGGGCAATGGGCATCGCGAAGGGCTGGGCGCGATTGACTTCTTCACGACCTGGAAGGCGGTGTACGTGGACTACTCGGATCGGCTGCAGAGGGCGCAGATCGATAACGCGGAGTGAGTGAGGGTTTTCGGATCGTGCCGTGGCTGCAGGCTCGAACTAGTTGCTCATCCGTCCCAGGATCTCGCCGCTTCCGGTGCGCAGGGCGCAGTTGGCGTGCTGGTCGCACTTGAAGTGGATGTGCGCGTAGTTCGAAGCCCAGTTGGCTGCGATGGTCTGGTCGCTCTTCACAGGAATGAAGAAGCTGCGTCCGGAATCGTCGGTCAACAGGGCGCGCGCAGGCTCATACATACTGACCTGGTCGTCGCCTTCCACATAGAAGTTTGAGACCGGCCCCTTGGCAACCTGTTTGCGACGGCCCCTGGTCCCGGTTCCCTCGGTGGAAGCCGAAGCTGTAGCCGTTGCGCCTGGTGATCCAACTGCGATGGCCGGCCTCTTTCCCAGCAACACATCCTGTTCGGCAAGCGTTGGGAAGTTGGTCGACAGATCCCAGTAGTCGAACTTCTTATATTGATCGGGTGAGCAGGGAAGCGTTCCCTGGGCCCACAGCGCTTCGACGGAGCCATCGTCGCCCTGAATGTTCTGGAAGACGTCGGTACCGCTGGGCAGCGCTGCGTGCTGTGCCGCAGGGTGAAGCAGAATCTGTTTGCCGCAGAGAGCAAAGCCGGCTGCGTCGAGCAGCCGAATATTGATAAAGACGGGCTTATTTGGATTGGCGGCGACCGTGGAGAATCCCGCCGCATCGCGCGGATCGAGCGGCTCCATCTTGAGCATGTACTGTGCGGTCTTGCCTTGCCAACGCGTTTCCAGATGGCCGCGCAGACCGGACGCCTGCGAGATGCCTGCTCCCATATCGTCTGCGTCTGAAACGGCAGCCTTCGGCGTCAGAAATTGCTTCTGGGTGAGGGTGATGATGACGACGCCAACGAGCGCCACGAATCCCAGCACAACCACAAAGATCAGGCCGGAGGCTCTCTTCGACGACTTCTGGACGACGGGGTTCTCGTCGACCGGGAAGTTGTAGAGGTCCTGCGCGTGAAACGGTTCCTGGTTGCCGACTGGTTCCATCAAGGTGCTTGAAGCTTGCTGATCAGGTTCGCTCATCGCGTGGCCTCATCCATTCCTGGCCATTCCTGCCAGTTCTTCATCCCCGGATCCACGCTCGAGAAAAAACCGGCAAAACGTCACCGAATTTTCGTTTCACGGGTCGATGCCGCCGGAGAAGTTCACCCTCTCCGGCCCCCAAAGCATGGCATTCAATCCAAAGAAGGTTGCTAGAAGTAAGGCTATCCCTCTCCGCAAATGGGGACAAGTTATTGAGGTAACGTGTCTTCCGGCGTTTCATCTTTTGCCGGTGCTGGCTTTGGCCGAGCATCTGCCTTTGCAGCGGTTGCCGGCGGCGGTTCCGAGGGCAGCGCCGGATGGTCGAACGCATAGAGCTCGTTGAAGAGGTACTTGTAGGTAGCGTGCGACTGCCCGCGGAACTGCGGTTTGAATCCGAAAAGCACGATCCGGCCTTTGCCATACGCGAGTTCGACCGCCGCGGCTTTGCCCTCGATCGCTTCGGGGTGGAGCAGTAGGCCGCTCTCCAGTGGATTGGTTTCTTTGGGATAGCGCGCCAGCACCGCTCCGTGGAAACCGGCGGAGGGCTGGAAGGCTGGCCCATTCTGGAACATGACGACCGGAGCGTCGGACAAGCCGTAGTTGACCGGTAGATCGGCATGCTCGGTCTCGACGCGCAGCAGAGCCCCCGAACAGAAGAACTTGTCGCTCTTCGCGCCTTCGATGACGTTCTGTACGGGCAAGGACATCAGCGGAATGAGCGCGCTTGCGGTCCGGTTCAAGGCGATGAGCGTACCGCCCAGGCGCGCGAACTCGCG
>Ga0335069_10016382_pt1 | contig 10338 bp, 14 predicted proteins | sample Lox_Sample_11_FD_206714 | JGI IMG/M metagenome (GOLD analysis project Ga0335069, IMG submission 206714) | Soil microbial communities from Loxahatchee National Wildlife Refuge, Florida, United States - Lox_Sample_1.1 | ecosystem: Environmental > Terrestrial > Soil > Wetlands | place: USA...
AAGGTGTTGCGGCGGAGGGTTCGGCGGGGCGCCGAGCCGCCCAAGTCAAGGCATATATTTACTTAAATTGATTGCTTTCGCCGCGTAAGGGCGCAAGATGTCGGGAGACCGACCAAATCAGTCGGCGATTTCATAGCAATAAAGGAACACATCATGACCACCCCAACACGCAGCCGCTTCCGCAATATCCGCATCGTGGCCTCCACCGGCAACCCCGTTACTGCGCGTCGCGTGCACGCTGCGCCCACGCGCGAGACCCTGATGCCCTACGAGGCTGTGGCCAAGGCCATCTTCGTCCGTGCAAACGGCGCGGCGGCCTACTACAAGGCAACGGGCATCGTGCCGCCGGCGAACGATTCCGGAGTCGGCGTTCCGGGCGGCCCCCAGGGCCTGTTTGGGGCACACTGAGAAGGAGAGCGACATGGGAAAGCTGAGACAGGGCAACAAGGAAACGAAGAAGAAACCGCTCCTGAACCCCAAGGAAAAGAAGGCGGCCAAGCAGGCCAGGAAGCACGAGCAGGACGTGGTGCCGATCGTCGTTCCGCGCTGAGCGCGACGGGCACCGGATGGAAGGAGCCGGGCCGGCCAGTGCCTGGTTCTTGACCGGGACGATTGCCGGAGTGCCGCGCAATCGGCTCCGCGAATCGTTTATCCTGCGCGCTTTCCCCGTCACTCCAGCAAGCATGGCATCGAGCGTAGTTCCGAAAAAGAGCGGTTTGCACGGCCGCGGGCTGTTCGCCGCGCGCGATCTCGAAGCAGGGGTCCGGCTGATCGAATACACGGGAATCCGTTACCCGAAAGGCGAGTATCCGGACCTGGTGGACGCGGGCCACACGCGCTTCGTGCGCCTTTCCGACGGCACGGGCATCGACGGCACGGGCTGGGCGTCGCTCGCCAACCACGCCTGCGAGCCCAACTGCGAGCTGGCCGAGGAAGAGGGCAGCGATCCGCCGCGGGCCTACCTCTACACGCTGCGCGCGGTGAAGAAGGGCGAGGAGCTGGTGTGGGACTACCGGCTGGAAGTCGCCACGCGCGACGAGGCCTACTCGGACTACGCCTGCGCCTGCGGCACCCCGGCCTGCCGCGGCACGATGGCGGACCCGGCGCAGTTTGCCGGCGAAACCGACGCGGTCGTGCCCCGCTCAGGCGCCCAGCAGCAGGATACTGGCGAGGCTGCGCAAGCCGGCATGCTCCTCCAGCCTCAGCCCGGCGCCTGAAACCAGCGCCTGCCGCTCCTGCCGCGTGCGCTCGCGCCCGCGCGTGCCCATGACCATCTGCATGTCGAACGAGGCGGCGGCCGCGGCTGCATGGCTATCGGGCAGCACCATTTCCAGCACGGCGATCCTGGTGCCGATGGCGCGGGCGAGGTTGGCGAGGATGTCGCGACACGTGGCGTCATCGAAGCCGTGCAGCCCGGCCGAGAGCAGGTAGATATCGCGCGCGTCGCAGGCCGGAGGCACGGATGCGCGCGCATCGCCGGCCACGAAGCTCAGCCGCTCGCTGCCGGGCGCGGGATGGGCGGCCCAGTGGCACCGCCGGCTGGCTGGCTGCAACGGGTACTACGAGCCTGAACCTTCTCCCATCTGCGATTGCAGATAGTTCTGCAGACCGACCTTCTCGATCAATTCCAGCTGGGTTTCGAGATAGTCGATATGGTCCTCGGTGGCATTGAGGATGTCCTGCAGGATGTCGCGCGAGACGTAATCGCCCGCGCTTTCACAGTGGGCGAGTGCTGTCTTGGTGTCGGCATGGGCACCGTGCTCCAGCTTGAGGTCGCCGGCCAGGCATTCCGGGACATGCTCGCCGATCAGCAGCTTGTTGAGCGCCTGCAGGTTGGGCAGGCCATCGAGGAACAGCACGCGCTCGATGAGTTTGTCGGCGTGGTGCATCTCCTCGATCGATTCCTCGTACTCGTGCTTGCCGAGCGCATTGAAACCCCAGTTCTTGTACATGCGCGCATGCAGGAAGTACTGGTTGACCGCGGTGAGTTCGTTGACCAGGCACTTGTTGAGGAGCTGGATGACTTTCTTGTCGCCTTTCATCTTGTTTCTCCTGTTCAGGCTGCCACGGACTGCACGGTGGCCGGGCGGGCGGAAATGTGCCTCCGCAGCGAATCCTTCAGCACATCGCGCGCGCAACGGGTGCAGCGGCCGCAACCGGCGCCGACGCCGAGCTGCTCGCGCAAGTCCTTCAGGGTGGCGCAGCCGTCGGCGATGGCACCGCCGATGTCACGCTCGGTGACCGCATTGCAAACACATATGTACAAGGTCGGGCTCCTACTTGGTCAGGATCAGGCGGTTCTGGCGCGTCACGCGCAGGCGATAGGTCTCGGTACCGTGCCGGATGAGAGTCTCCTTCATGCCAGCCAGCAACACAGCCGCGTCCACGGCCACGCGGTGCGGTTTAGCCTCGGATTCGATGCCGCTGTTCCCGAATCCCGGCATGGCTACCGACCTCTTGATAGTCACCAGCATCTCTCTTGCTCCATTACGAATGCGAACGATTCTCATCATAGCGGCGAATGATTCGCATTTGCAAGCACTTTCTTCATGGCTCCGTGTCTGGGCGAAGCGACAGGTCCGGACGTCCAGGCCGGGGCCTTAGCCTGCTGTCATTCAGGGAGCCAAAGCACATCAGCAACAGGAGGTACCGCACCATGCTCAACAAGGGATCCATCTTCGCCGGCCAGCGTGAATCCGGACCGGCGCCCGCCACCGGCGGCAAGCCCGCTTCGACGACGACGCCGCCCGCACCGGGTTCGACGTCGTCGATCGCCCGCCCGCTGGAGCCGCAGAAAGAGGAACCCGGCGCACAGCTCGTGGTCGGCCCGGGCGTGAAGCTCAAGGGCGCCGAAATCCAGGACTGCGACATGCTGCTGGTGGAAGGCCGCGTCGAGGCGACCATGGACAGCCGCCTGATCCAGATTGCCGACCAGGGCTCGTTCGACGGCAAGGTGAACATCGACGTGGCCGAGATCCGCGGCCGCTTCAGCGGCGAACTGACGGCGCGCGACCACCTGATCATCCACGCCACGGGGCGCGTCAGCGGCAAGATCCGCTACGGCAAGATCGTCGTACACGAGGGCGGCGAGGTCTCGGGCGACATCCAGTCGCTCAATGCGCCCGAGCCGTTGGCCGCGGCGAGGAACCTCGAAGCGGCGAACGCCGGGGAACCCGGCGCCGCCGCGGTGAACCGCCTGCTGGCGAAGACCGCCTAGGTCAGTCCTCGAGGAGGCTGCGCAACATCCAGGCGGTCTTCTCGTGAATCTCCAGCCGCTGGGTGAGCAGGTCCATGGTCGGCTGGTCGTTCGCTTTCTCGACGGCCGGGAAGAGGCTGCGCGCGGTGCGCGCCGTCGCTTCCTGCGCCGCCACCAGGTTGCGGATCATGTCGGTGGCCTTGGGCACGCCGTCCTTTTCCTTGATGCTGGCGAGCCTGACGAATTCCCTGTAGGTGCCGGGCGCGGGATGGCCGAGGGCGCGGATGCGTTCGGCGATCAGGTCGAGCGCGTTCCACTGCTCCGTGTACTGGCCCATGAACATCAGGTGCAGGGTGTTGAACATCGGCCCGGTGACGTTCCAGTGGTAGTTGTGCGTCATCAGGTAGAGCGTATAGCTGTCGGCGAGGAACGCCGAAAGCCCTCTGGCGATGGCTGAACGGTCCTTGTCGCTGATGCCGATGTCGATGCCGGGTGCCTTCCTGCTCTTCATGGTCCTCTCCTATGGAATTGAGCCGCAGACGATTCACATGATAAGGAACTGCGGCCAGGCGGACCAATGAAACATGAACATGGCATCGATAGGGAATTGCTATCGCATCCGCTCAGGCCAGGTCCTCCATCAATGATGCCCGCACGGCCGGCGACGGGGTCGCCGTCACGCGGCAGGCCGGATGGTCGATGCCCATGGTCAGCCCGGCACCCTTCTTCAGCGCCGCGATCATCGGCGCCGTCAGCTCGAAGCGGAGGAAATGCACCGACGAGGTCTTCTCCTCCGTTTCACGCTCGAGGTCTTCGTTGGCGATCGGCGTCACGCGCGCGAAGTCGGCCACCTGCACCCAGACGGCCTTCTCGATGCCGATCATCTTCGCCAGTTCAACCTTGCGCTGTTCCGGATCTGAGAACTCGATCATGAAGGTCGCCTTCCAGTTGCTACCGTCGGGGATCAGCGGGTTGTAGACGTCGAGTTCGTCCTGGATCAGTTCCGGCTCGTAGATGCGCTCCAGGCGCAGCATTTCCTGCACCTGGTACTGCATCGTGAGGCGGTCCTCGAAGTACAGCGTGGCGTTGGGGCCGAGGGCGACGAGGCGCTCCTTCTTGTGCGCCATGACTTTCGCGCGGAACTCGGGCCGCGCGCGGGCATATTGTTCGAGGCTGTAGAGGTCGGCGTGGGTCAGCATGGTCAAACTCCGTAGGCGATGCGCAGCAGGGTCATGGGATGTTCGGGCGCGGTGCCGTCGGCACGCGCGTGGGCGATGTGGTGGCCGGCCATGGCGCAGTCCGAGCCGTAGTGATCCGGCTCAGCCTGGTTAACACGTGTCACCACCGGCTTGACGATCTTCATGGCGTGCTGGTGGAACTCCTTCTTCACCGCGTAGGTGCCGTCGTGGCCCGAGCAGCGCTCGATGATGTCCACCTCGGTGCCGGGCACCAGCGACAGCGCTTCCTTCGTCTTCGGGCCGATGTTCTGCACGCGCTGGTGGCAGGCGGCGTGGTAGGCCACCTTGCCGAGTGGCTGCTTGAAGTCCGTCTTCAGCCGGCCTTCCTTGTGGCGCAGCATCAGGTACTCGAACGGATCGTAGAACGCGTTCTTCACCTTGATCACGTCCGGATCGTCCGGGTACATCAGCGGCAGTTCCTGCTTGAACATCAGTACGCAGGAAGGAATCAATGCCGTGAGGTCCCAACCCTCGTCGACCATCCTGGCCAGCACCGGAATGTTGCCTTCCTTGGCCGCCTGCACGGCGTCGAGGTCGCCCAGCTCCAGCTTGGGCATGCCGCAGCAGCGCTCCTTCTCGGCGATGGTCACCGGGATGCCGTTGTGTTCGAAGACGGCGAGCAGGTCCTCGCCCGGTCCCGGCTCGTTGCGGTTCATGTAGCAGGTGGCGAACAGCGCCACCTTGCCGGTGGTCCTGCCGGCCGGCTCGCCGCGCGTGTCGGCAGGTAGTTTGCGCAGGCGTCGGCGCAAGGGCTTGCCGGAGAACTCGGGCAGCCAGGCCTCGGCGTGAATGCCGGCGACCGCTTCCAGAGCCTTGCGTGCCACGCCCACCTTGTTCACCGCATTCACCGTCGGCGCGACGATCGGAATGCCGGCAAAACGGCCGACCATGTCGGTGCTGGTCAGCACCTTGTCGCGCAACTTGGCGCCATGGTTCTTGTAGTGCACCGCCTTGGCGCGCAGCATCAGGTGGGGAAAATCGACGTTCCACGCATGCGGCGGCACGTACGGGCACTTGGTCATGTAGCACAGGTCGCACAGGTAGCAGTGATCGACGACCTTGGCGTAGTCGGCCTTGGCGACGCCGTCGACCTCCGTCGACGCGGAATTGTCGACGAGATCGAACAGCGTCGGAAAGCTTTGGCACAGGCTGACGCAGCGGCGGCATCCATGGCAAATCTCGAAGACGCGCTCCATTTCCTCGTGGAGCGCCGCTTCGCTGTAGAACTCCGGATTCCGCCAGTCCAGGGGATGGCGCGTGGGCGCTTCGAGATTGCCTTCGCGTGCGGCCATTCCGCCTCCTCCCGTAAAGTCAGCCGTGGTGGTACGCCGTGGAAGCAGGCTCAGCCGAGCTCGTTCAGGGCCTTCGTGTAGCGGTTGGCGTGCGAGCGCTCGGCCTTGGCCAGCGTCTCGAACCAGTCGGCAATCTCCTCGAAGCCTTCGGCGCGCGCATCCTTGGCCATGCCCGGGTACATATCGGTGTACTCGTGCGTCTCGCCGGCGACGGCCGACTTGAGGTTGTCCTTGGTGGCGCCGAACGGCAGGCCGGTGGCCGGGTCGCCGACCTTTTCGAGATACTCGAGGTGGCCGTGGGCGTGGCCGGTCTCGCCTTCCGCCGTGGAGCGGAACAGGGCCGCCACGTCGGCGTAGCCTTCGACGTCGGCCTTGTTGGCGAAGTACAGGTAGCGACGGTTGGCTTGCGATTCGCCTGCGAACGCGTCCTTCAAATGCTTCTCGGTCTTGGAACCTTTGAGTTGCATGGTCGATCTCCTCTCGTCGTGGGTCAGGGGTGGGCCTGCGCGGCCTCGCATTGACACCTTAGTACTCGACGGGAACAAAAGGAAATTGGATTTGCCTACGGCTTCGATAGCGACCGGCTATCGGGCACGGATGGCCTTGGTGCCGGGCAGCTTGCAATCGAGCAGCGCGCGCCGCAGCAGGTCGATGGCCTGGTGGCGCGGGAAGCTTGCGCGCCAGACGATGCCGACGCGCCTGCTCGGCGTCGGTTCCGCGAACGAGCGCACGCGCAGCAGCGCGTCGTTCTTCGGGATGTCGTCGACCGCGGTGGCCGGCATCACGGTTACGCCGACGCCAGAAGCCACCATGTGGCGTATGGTTTCCAGCGAACTGCCTTCCAGCACCTGCGGGCCGCCCGCGCCGGCCCGGGCGCACAGGTCGAGCACCTGGTCGCGGAAGCAGTTGCCGCGGCCAAGCATGAGGATCGGCTCTTCGAGCAGTTTGTCCGGCGCAATCGACCTGGCCTTGACCCAGCGATGGTTTGCCGGCATCAGGGCGCGGAAGGCTTCGTCGTAGACGGGCTGCGCGACCAGCCCCGGCTCCTCGACCGGCAGCGCCAGGATGGCGATGTCGAGTTCGGCGGCCTTGAGCCTTTCCAGCAGGCGCTGCGTGTAGTTCTCTTCCAGCAGCAGCGGCATCTCGGGCGCACGTTCGTGCAGGAGCGGCACCAGCTTGGGTAGCAGCCACGGGCCGATGGTGTAGATCACGCCCAGGCGCAATGGCCCGGCGAGCGGATTCTTGCCGGCGGCGGCGATTTCGGCGAGCTGGTTCGCCTCCGAAAGTACGCGCTCCGCCTGCGCCACGACGCGCTCGCCGATCGGCGTCACGCGCACTTCGAGCGGCGAGCGCTCGAACAGGATGACGCCGAGTTCGTCTTCGAGTTTCTTCACGGCCACCGACAGCGTCGGCTGCGATACGAAGCACTTCTCGGCGGCGTGGCCGAAATGGCGTTCGCGCGCGAGGGCGACGATGTAGCGGAGGTCCGTGAGCGTCATGTCAGTTCGTCTTCATCCGGAACTCGATGCCCGAGTAGGCGAGGCGGGGTTCGCCGCCCTCCAGGAAGAATCGTACCGTGTCGCCGCGACCCGTGCCCAGTCCCGCGGTGATCACTTCGCTGTCCGACACCGGCACGAAGCCGATGCGCAGCGGCAGATCGGGGACCTCGGCGAAGCGCGCCTCGCCGATCATGAGGCCATGGTCCTCCTTGAGCACGACGCTTTGCGGCGTCGGTCCGTCCATCCGGTCCACGATTTCGTAGCTGCCGAGGAACCGGCGGAACGAGTCGGGCAGTTTCGGCGCCTGGATCTTCTCGCCGAACAGCATGGTTTCGCCGCCGATGCGGCCGGCGACCACCTGGCGGCCGTCAATGTTCGCCAGCGTCAGGCGCACGTCCTCGAATTCGCGCACCTGCACGGCCAGGAGGTTGAACAGCTTGTACTCGAGGGTGAACTGCCCGTCCTCGTGGGGTACCAGCCGGAAATGATGGCCGGCCGCTTCGGCGTCGATCTTGCCGGAGGCCGTAGACACGTGGGCCAGTCCGACCAGCGTGTCGAAGTAGCCGTCGACCAGCTTCAATTCCTCGGGCGTCGGCGCCCGCTCCGGCGAGCGCGCCACGGCGGGCGGCGCCGCAGGCAGGGTGCCTTCGCGTGCAGCGAGCATCAGGCGCAGGGCCTCGCCGGCGATCTTCGACACTGCCATATGGGAACTTCCGGAATTCGTCAGCACGACGACGCCGAGCTTGTGCTCGGGCAGGATGGCCAGCATGCTGTGCGAATCCGGCAGCGAGCCGCCGTGGCTGGCGACCACGCCGCCGCCGGGCACCGGGATGCCATGCAGCATCCAGCCGAGCCCAACCAGCGCGTCGAACGCGAACGGCGCCTTCTCGTTCTGTGGCCGCAGCATCTCCGCCACGGAGTCCGGCGCCAGCACGCGCTGGCCGTCGAGCACGCCGCGCGCGAACTCCATGCGGATGAAGCGGGACAGGTCGACCACGTTGCTCAGCAGCCCGGCCGCCGGCATGTCACGCAACGAATAGGGCTCGACGAGCTGGTGCTTGTCGTAGGTCTTCGCCAGCGGCCGGTTCGAGAAGCTGCTGCCCGTCATGCCCAGCGGCTCGAAGAAATGCTTCTCGACGTAGGCCGCGAAGGGCTCGCCGGAAAGCTTCTCCACGGCCGTGCCCAGCACGGCCATGCCGGCGTTGGAGTACGAAAAGACCTTGTTCGGCGGGAAGGCCATGTACTGGCCGCGCAGCCCGTCCACGACGACCTCGAAGTGCGGCGAGGGGTTGCGCACGTAAAGGTTCAACAGGTAATTGGACGGCAGCCCGGAATAGTGCGACATCACATTGCGCGCCGTTACTGCGTCGGCATGCGCAAAGCGGCTCTTGATCGAGAACTCCGGCAGGGCCTCCGACAGCGGCCGGTCGATATCGATCCGCTTCTGCTCGGCCAGCTGCATCACGGCCGAAGCGGTAAACAGCTTGGCGATGGAGCCCGCGCGATACAGGGTCTCCGGTGCGGCGGGGACACGGTCCTCGAGGTCGGCATAGCCGAAGCCGCTCTGCCAGACGACCTGCTGGTCGTCGACGAGCGCGATGCTGAGCCCGGTGATGTCGTTGCGGGACATCTCCTGGTCGATCAACCAGGTCAGATATTGCTTTGCGTAGGCGTAGTCGCCGGCGAGCGGCTTTTCGAGGACCGGCGGCTGGGATGCGCAGGAAACCAGCAGGAGGCAGGCGGCGATGAGGGCGGTGAAGCGAGGGGGCATGGCAGATTCGGGCAGACGGCGCGAGGATCGCGCAGTGTCGCAGAGCGGGCAACCTGTCGTCAATCACGCCGACGCGTCCGGCAGGACTGAGACGAAAGTCAGCCCCCGTGGTACGCCGTGCTGCGCGCAGGGCGCTTGCTGCCATGCCGCGCTCCGGGGGATAATCGCGCCCCTTCGAGCCGCTCCCCCGGAGTCTTTCGTGTCTCTCGCCCCCGAAGTTTCCCGTCGGCGCACTTTCGCCATCATTTCGCACCCGGATGCGGGCAAGACCACGCTCACCGAAAAGCTGCTGCTGTTCGCCGGCGCGATCCAGATCGCCGGCAGCGTCAAGGCGCGCAAGGCTTCGCGCCATGCCACGTCGGACTGGATGGAGATCGAGAAGCAGCGCGGCATTTCGGTGGCGAGCTCGGTGATGCAGATGGAGTACCGCGACTGCGTCATCAACCTGCTCGACACGCCCGGCCACCAGGACTTTTCGGAAGACACCTACCGCGTGCTGACCGCCGTCGACGCGGCGCTGATGGTGATCGACGCCGCCAACGGCGTCGAGGCGCAGACGCTGCGCCTGATCGAAGTCTGCCGCGCGCGCAACACGCCCATCCTCACCTTCATCAACAAGCTCGACCGCGAAGTGCGGGAACCGCTCGACCTGCTCGACGAAATCGAACGCACGCTGGGCATGCCCTGCGCGCCGCTGACCTGGCCGGTGGGCCAGGGCAAGAACTTCCACGGCATCTATGACCTGCGCACGGAGCGCATGCGCGTCTTCCGCCCCGGCGCCGACCGCGCCAACGACGACGACGAGATCGTCACCGACGCCGGCGAACTCGCCCGCAGATTCGGCGCCGAATACGAAACCGCCCATCACGAGATGGACCTGATCCGCGGCGCGGCGCATCCCTTCAGCCGCGACGACTTCCTCGCCGCACACCAGACGCCGGTGTTCTTCGGTTCGGCGATCAACAACTTCGGCGTGCGCGAAGTACTCGACGCGCTGGTCGACCTCGCTCCCGCGCCGGCGCCGCGCCAGTCCACGACGCGCGAAGTGCGGCCCGAGGAGGATGGGTTCTCCGGCGTCGTCTTCAAGATCCAGGCCAACATGGATCCGGCACACCGCGACCGCATCGCCTTCGTACGCGTGTGCTCGGGCAAGTTCGAGCGCGGCATGCGCCTGAAGGTGCGCCGCACGGGCAAGGAGTTGCGGCCGACCGGCGTCGTCACATTCCTGTCTCAGCGGCGTGACCGCGTCGAGGAGGCTTATGCCGGCGACATCATCGGCATCGTCACCCATGGCGGCCTGCAGCTCGGCGACACGGTGACCGGCGGCGAATCCCTGCAGTAC
>Ga0335069_10016383_pt1 | contig 10337 bp, 9 predicted proteins | sample Lox_Sample_11_FD_206714 | JGI IMG/M metagenome (GOLD analysis project Ga0335069, IMG submission 206714) | Soil microbial communities from Loxahatchee National Wildlife Refuge, Florida, United States - Lox_Sample_1.1 | ecosystem: Environmental > Terrestrial > Soil > Wetlands | place: USA: Florida...
AAGGCGACGTGCTGCACGCCGGCGCCCTGGTTGTCCTCCACGAACTTGTAGATCTGCGAGTCGCGGAAGTGCGGCCGCAGCGGCTCGTTCGTGGCGAACTTCACCTGGCTGACCGGGTCCCACATCACGATCGACTTGAGGCCCGAGCCGTGCGCGAACTGCTTGGCCACGTCGCTCGTGTGGAACTTGATCTCCCAGAACGGCTCGAACCCGAGCACGTCGCGGTACCAGCCGACGATGGGCACCATCGTGAGCCCGTTCGAAGTCACGTGGTCGACGATCTGGATGCCGTAGATGTTGTCCGGCTTGCCCGCGTTGCCGACGCCGGCGTCGACGAAGCCCGGCGCGAAGGCGCGGTAGTCGTTGCGCTCGACGAAGCGGAACGCCACGTCCGCGAGCGGCGTCGCGATCTCGACCGCCCGATACGTGCCGCCGCGCGCGTCCTTGTCCTCGAGCGGATCGCTGAGGAACGTGCCGCCGCGCTTCTCGAGGAACTTCATCGTGTCGTCGAGGTTCTTCACGCGAAAAGAGAGGCTCATCACGCCCGCCGGGTGACGCTTGAGGAAGCGCGCGGCCTTCGACTGCTGCGTCAGCGCCGTCGAGACGCACACGCGCACGTCCCCGGCGCCGAAGACCATCGACTGCTGCCCGCTGCGCGCGACGAGCTCGTCTCCCGAGCGCGCGACTTCCTTGAAGTCGAACTTCTCGAGGTAGAACTTGCGCGACCGCTCGAGGTTCTCCACCACGTAGTGGAAGCTGTCGTACTCGATGATCCCAATGTGCTCCGACATGCGCGGGAGCATGCCAGGGAGCGTCGGCGTTGCAAGTCTCGGATCTAAGCGAGAGCTATGACGCGCTGTGACTCGAGCTCGCGCAGAATCTGCAGCGTGCGCTCGGGGTGGAACGCCACCATGGCGACGACCTCCTCGATGCTCGTCATGCCGTCGATGACCGCCAGGACGGCGTACGCATCGAGGTCCAGCTCGAACCAGGCGAGGTCTTCTTTCGTCACCGCGATGACGGGTACAGCCTCGAGGGTCGCCCCCTCGATGCTGCGTGCGGCAGGCCTCACAGTGCTCTGGTTTCGAACCGCTGTGGGCGGATCGTCGAGATACTCGACACTGATCTCGATGTCCGGCGCGCTCGGCGCGCGACCCTCGCGCACCTGCTTGTCGGCCTTGCGGGCGTAGACCGCGAGTTTCGCGGGTTCGACCCTCATCGTGGGCAGCTCGGCGAACTTCCGGGCCACGTGTCCACCTCCAGGGGCGAGCTTCTAAATTAGCACGATTCGGGCCGAAGTCTCGACCTCGCGGGTGCAGCGCCGGTGTGGTAGTTCCGCGCGTTGAGTTTGCAGCGAGTCAGAGAGGAGGGCCGCCATGAGCCGTAAGCCCACGAAGTACGTGTTCGTCACCGGCGGAGTCGTCTCCTCGATTGGAAAAGGGCTCGCCAGCGCCTCAGTCGGCGCCCTGCTCGAGGCACGGGGCCTTCGCGTCACCCACGTGAAGCTGGACCCCTACATCAACGTCGACCCGGGAACGATGAGCCCGTACCAGCACGGGGAAGTCTTCGTGACGGACGACGGCGCCGAGACCGACCTCGACCTCGGGCACTACGAGCGCTTCACGACGGCGCGGATGACGCGCCAGAACAACTTCACGACCGGCCGCATCTACGAGAGCGTCATCTCCAAGGAGCGGCGCGGCGAGTACCTGGGCGCGACGGTCCAGGTGATTCCGCACATCACCGACGAGATCAAGTCGCGCGTGCGCGACGCGGCGGAGGGCGTGGACGTCGCGATCATCGAGATCGGCGGCACCGCCGGCGACATCGAGTCGCTGCCGTTCCTCGAGGCGATCCGTCAGCTCAAGATCGAGGCGGGCTGGCAGAACGCCCTGTCGATCCACGTGACGCTCGTGCCGTTCATCCCGACGGCGGGCGAGCTGAAGACCAAGCCGACGCAGCACTCGGTCAAGGAGATGCGCGAGATCGGCATCCAGCCGGACGTGCTGCTCTGCCGCACGCAGATGGCCCTGTCGCGCGCCGTGAAGGAGAAAATAGCGCTCTTCTCGAACGTCGCGGTCGAGGCGGTCATCGGGGCGATGGACGTGGGGTGCATCTACGAGGTGCCGCTCATGTTCCACAACGAGGGGCTCGACGAGCTCATCGCCGAGCGGCTCAACATCTGGAGCCGCGCGCCTGACCTGTCGCCCTGGCAGCGGATCGTGGGGCGGTTCAAGAACCCCGCGAAGGGCACCGTCAAGATCGGGATCGTCGGCAAGTACGTGCACCTGAAGGACTCGTATAAGTCGCTGCACGAGGCGCTCGTGCACGGCGGGCTCGCCAACGACTGCCGCGTGGACCTCGAGTACATCGACAGCGAGCAGATCGAGCAGCAGGGGCCGCAGGCGTTCCTCGCCAACGTGGACGCGGTGCTCGTCCCCGGCGGCTTCGGCGACCGCGGGACCGAGGGGAAGATCGCGGCCATCCGCTGGGCGCGCGAGAACGAGATCCCCTTCTTCGGCATCTGCCTCGGGATGCAGCTCGCGGTCGTGGACTTCGCGCGGCACGTGGCGGGGCTCGAAGGTGCCAACTCGAGCGAGTTCGACAAGGACACGCCCGCCGCCGTGATCGACCTCATGCCCGAGCAGCGCGGCGTGACCAAGAAGGGCGCGACGATGCGCCTCGGGGCCTACCCGTGCGTGCTGACGCCCGGCTCGCTCGCGGCGCAGATGTACGGAGCGACCGAGATCAGCGAGCGCCACCGGCACCGGTACGAGTTCTCGAACGACTTCCGCGACAAGCTGGTCGAGGCGGGCCTGGTGCTGAGCGGCACGTCGCCCGACAAGCGGCTCGTCGAGATGGTGGAGCTGCAGAAGCACCCGTTCTTCGTCGGGTGCCAGTTCCACCCCGAGTTCAAGAGCCGCCCGGTCGCGCCGCACCCGCTCTTCTCGGGCTTCGTGAAGGCGGCCCTCGAGCGTCAGGCCGTCCGCGCCAAGAGCGAGCAGCAGCGCAAGACGAGCGAGAGCCACCCGGCGATCAACTGAAGCTCGCGCGCTACTTCGGCCGCATCCTGAGCATCGCGTTCGGGTCGTAGACGACGGTGAAGGCGAAGCGGATGCCCCAGATTTGCGAGTTCGCGCCGTAGAGCGGCGGCCCGAGGTTCGTGAAGAAGCTGATGGCCGGCTGTACCCACGGCAGCGTGATGCGCACGTGCGGCGAGATGACGATGGCCTCGCGCGCTCCGTCGCGCACGTTCGGCACGTCGATCGCGTACTCCTCGAAGGCCTCGAGGCCGGCCGCGATGTGCGGGGTTGCGGCCCATCCGAAGTAGAAACCCGTGTGCGCGTAGAGACGACGGTCGCCGAGCGCCGTGTCCGACACGGTGCCGTCGAGCCCCTGGCGGAACTGGAAGATGAAAGGCTCCTTCAGCACCCGCAGGTCGACGAACGGGCGCACGCCGATGATGCCCGGGATCCAGTACGTGACGTCCCACGGCCGGAGCGTGGCCGCGTTCAGCGCGACCGTGCCGCCCCGGCCGTTGGGGTCGAACGTCGCCGTGGGCAGCACGAGCTCCATGCCGCCCCCGAAGGCGAGACCGGTCTGCGTCGCCCACAGCGTGCGGCCGTGGACGGCCAGGTTGCCGCCGATCACCTGGTAGCCGTTCGCCGTTCCGCCCGCGGCGGCCTCGTAGGACGCGCCGAGGTACCAGCGCCTCAGCGCCAGCGGCATCTCCGCATCGAGCCGCTCGACGTACGCGTGCGTCCACACGCCCCCGGGCGGCGGGATGAGGGCACCCGCGGTCGTCTCGCTGGTGCCCTCGATCTCGGCGTGCGTGAGCTCCGGCAGCGTGGGCGGCCGCGGCACGTTCGGCACGTCGTACGGGTCGTCGAACGGGATGCCCTGCGCTTGCGCCCACGCCGGCCGGGCGTGGGACGCAAGCATCAGAGCCGATGCGAGGACGACGATGGCCGGCCGCACTGCCGGCCCACTCTAGACCGTCCGTTCCCCGTCAGGGTGCGGCGACGGTGTAGATGCCGGCCTTGGCGCCCGGGCAGGCGCTCCACGAGTAGACGATGGTGCTCTTGTCCGGAGTGACGAAGAAGTTGGCGTCCGCCTGCGAGACGAGCGTCGTCGGCATCGCCGTCCCGGCGAGATCGACGGCCTCGATGTCGGCCGCGCCGGCGAAGCCCGCGTTGGACGCGTAGTTGTCGTTGTAGAGCGTCTTGGCGCCGGTCGTCGTGAACTCCTCCCACACGTTCTGCGCGATCGTCGTCGGCATCATGCCCACGGGAGGCGGCAGCGTGTAGGTGTCGTAGGCGCCGACGTAGCCGGCCGAGCCGGACATCACGACGTCCGGGAAGAAGAGCACGTGCGTGTTGTCCGCCGTGAACGCGTCGCCGAAGTTGGCGCCCGTCGCCATGTTGGCGAGCGTGGTCGGCGTGTTGCCGCCGTCCGCCGGCGTCGTCGACACCAGGTACATGTCGGTGAAGAACGTCGTCGAGTTCTGGTTGAGGAACACCTCGATCCAGTTGTCGTCCGTCGAGAGGGCCAGGGTGCCGGCGAAGGGCCCCTTCGCAAGCTCGACGGGAGCGGGCGTCGCGATCGACGAGCGCCACATCGAGCTGTCGCTCTCGAAGTAGATGATGTCCGTGCCGTTGTGCATGAAGGTGACTCCGCCGGAGCCCTTCGCGTCGATGAGCGTCGGCGTCGTGCCGCCGATGGCCTCCACGTACTGGCCGGCGCTGGTCAGGTACGCGATGTTGTAGCCGGAGACGCCGCCGTCCCCGGCAGCGATCGGTCCGAGCGAGAAGCCGTAGAACCCGTCGCCCGCGGCAAACGACTGCTTCGTCTGCCAGGTCGGCGCCCCGGAGTACGCCTCGACGTTGGCCGTGAGCGTGGTGCCCGCGTCCGGCTGCGCGGTGCAGTAGCTCACGACGGCGGTGTTGCCGGCGAAGCGGACGACCGGGCGGCAGTTGGTGCCGATGCTCGCGGCGGACACGAGCTTCGTCTTGTTGCTCCCATCGCTGCCGGCCACGTAGATGTCGGCATTCGCGGTGGTGACGTTGTCCGTGTAGATCACGAGCGAGCCGTCGGCGCTGACGTCGACGTACCCGTCTCCGACACCGCTGAAGAAGGACGCCGTGCCGAGCGTCTGCTGACCGCCCGCGGCGGTCCAGACACCGAGCTGCCCGTGAGCCGCTGTCGTCTGCGTGGCGCCGTTCCAGTAGAGCGCCACCTTGTTCGAAGTGAAGATGAGCGACTGGCTCTTGTCCCACGGGCCGATCACGGAGGGGGTGCCGCCGGCGGCGGCGACGGCGTTCAGCTTCATCGTGTTGCCGTCGTAGAAGATGACCTGGCCGTCGCTGGTGACGCCCTGCACGGTGACCGTCGCGGACGCGAGGATCTGCTTGCCCGTCGGCATCACCTTCGCGGTGCAGGTCGTGCCGGTGTCGCCGGTGGATCCCTCCTCGTTGGCGTCGCCCGAGGACCCGTCGTCGCCACCCCCGCTGCTGCTGCTGCTGTCGTTGCCCGAGGTGTCACTCGTCTGGCCTCCGTCGGTGGCGTTGTTCCCGTTGCTGCTGCTGCCGCAGCCCGGGAAGGCGGACACCACGCACAAGCCGAGAAGCGCCGTACCCGAAAAGAGAAGGCCGGTTTTCATGCGCACGATTTACCGCTGACGAGGTCGTTGCGCTCGAAAAAAGATGCTGTTCTTGTTCCGGATCGTGATCGCCGGCCTGGCTCTCCGCTTCACCGCTTGGGCTGAGCGATGGCTGCCCGATGCCTTCGTCTTCGCCCTGGTGGCGACACTGGTGGTGCTCCTGGCGGGGGTGGGCGCTGGACACGCGGCGCCGGCGGACGTCGTGCTCGCGTGGGGCAAGGGGTTCTGGGAGCTCGTGCCCTTCACGATGCAGATGGCCCTCGTGATCATCACGGGTTACGTGCTCGCGGCGTCACGCCCGGTGGCGCGGGCCATCGTGCGCCTGGCGCGGGTGCCGGGAAGCGCCCGGCAAGCCACCGTGATGATTGCGCTCTTCTCGATGGGGGCGTCCTGGATCAACTGGGGGTTCTCGCTGGTCTTCGGGGCCCTGCTCGCGCGCGAGACGGCGCGGCACCGGCCGGAGGCGGACTACCGGGCCCTCGGGGCGGCGAGCTTCCTCGGGCTCGGAAGCGTGTGGGCGCAGGGGCTCAGCAGCTCCGCGGCGCTGCAGATGGCGACGCCGGGACAGCTGCAGCCGCGGGTGCGCGACATCGTGGCCGCCGGCGGGGTGGTCCCCGGGGGGGTCATCCCGCTGCGAGCGACCATCTTCACGTGGCAGAGCTTCGCCAGCGTGGCGATCGAGATGCTCGTCGTGGGGCTCGTCGTCGCTGCGTTCACGCCACCCCCGGAACGGGCGGCGACCGCAGCGAAGCTCGGAGTGCGCCTCGACCCCCTGGTGGTCGAGGAGGCGGACGCGCGTCGTGCGCTCGCTCCCGCGGAGCGTCTGGAGCACTCGAGGGTGCTCGGGCTCGCGGTGTTCGCGCTGGGGGCGACGTATCTGGCGCTCTACATGGCGCGGTCGACCGACCGGTTGGCGGCGCTCAACCTGAACACGATCAACCTCGGCTTCCTGGTGCTCGGCGTGCTGCTGCACGAGACGCCCGCCCGCCTGATGCGCGCGGTGCGCGACGCGACGCCGGCCACATGGGGCGTGATCCTGCAGTTCCCCTTCTACGCGGGCATCGCCGGGATCATCACGTACACGGCGCTCAACGAGCGCATCGCGCACCTCTTCGTCGACGTGTCGACGCGCACCACCTTCCCGCCGCTCGTGGCGGCGTACTCGGCGGTGCTCGGCGTGTTCGTGCCCTCGGGCGGGTCGAAGTGGATGATCGAGGCGCCCTACGTGGTGCAGGCGGCGCACGACCTGCACGTGCACCTCGGGTGGACGGTCGCCGTCTACAACCTGGGCGAGGCGCTCGCGAACCTGGTGCAGCCCTTCTGGATGCTCCCGACGCTCGCGGTGCTCGGGCTGAAGGCGCGAGACGTGATGGGGTTCACCTTCGTCGTCTTCCTGGTGCTGACGCCGCTGGTGCTGGTGCTCGTCACGGTGCTCGGGAGCACGCTCGGGTATCCGCTATAGCGGCGCGAGGACGCCGTCCTCGAGGGCGCGACGGATCGCGCGCGCGTTGGACGCGTGCCCGGGGCGCACCGCGTGGAAGCTCCCGACGGGTGGGCCACCGTGCAGATAAAGGTCGCCGATGAGGTCGAGCAGCTTGTGACGCGCGGGCTCGTCGGGCGCGAAGGGGCGACCGGAAGAGAGGACCGCGTCCGGCGCGAGGACGACGACGCTCGCCGGATCGGCATGCCGGGCGAGACCGCGGCGCGCGAGCTCCTCGACCTCGTGGGCGAGCGCGAACGTCCGCGCCGGCGCGATGCGCGAGACGAAGTCCTGCGGGCCTCCGCGCCAGCGGGCGACGGGATCGAATCGCGGGTCGAGCTCGACGTGCACCGAGACGTCGACCCCCGCGTCCCCGGGCGCGAGCTCGTACCGGCTGGGCCCCACCTCGTAGGCGGCCGCTCTGGTCACCCGGAGCAGGGGCGATGCTGCCGGCACACCGAGCCGTGCGATCGCCTCGCACCACGCCAGCGCGCCGCCGTCGAGCAGCGGCAGCTCGGGCCCCTCGACGCGCAGCTCGAGTCCCTCGCGCACCCCGAGACCCGCGAGCGCGGCGAACGCGTGCTCCACCGTCCCGACGCGCAGGGTGCTTCCCGGAGCCTCCACCGTCGTCGCACGCGCCGTGGAGGCGACGACCAGGTCACGCACCGGAGCCCGGGCGCCCCCCTGCGAGAGGGCCACCGGACCGGGCTCGCGGAGCAGGACGACGGTGCAGGGGGACCCCGAATGGAGCCCTCTTCCCTGCAGGACCACACGGGAATCCACGGCGAGGCCGGAGCGTAGCGAAAGTTGCCGAGGCGCGGATGATTCGCTACGCAAGTGCCACGAAAGCCGATGTCCACCAAGCGAGTCAATGTGGTCATTCGTGGACGCGTCACGGGCGTTTTCTTCCGCGCGGCGACGCAGCGGGAGGCGCGTCGGCTGGGGATCACCGGATGGGTGAAGAACCGGCCGGACGGCAGCGTCGAGATGCTCTGCGAGGGGGAAGAGGAAGCGATCAAGGAGATGCTCTCGTGGGCGAACCACGGGCCCTCCGCGGCGCGGGTCGACGACGTGGACGTGCGCTGGCGCGGGTACACGGGGGAGTTCTCGGACTTCCGCATCACCGAATGAAGTTGCCCTTCGCGGTCGCGCTCGCCCTCATGGCGATCGCGCCAGCGGCGGCCGCCCAGGTGCCGTCGGCCAGCGGTGCGTCCTCGGCCCAGGTCGAACCCGGGTCGATGTCCTCGGCGGAGCTGGATGCGATGCTCGCGCCTCTCTCGAGCGGGTCGATCGACGACCGGCGCGCCGCGGCGAAAGCCGTGGCCTCGCTGGACGTGGACGCGGCGCCCGCCATCGGCCGCAAGCTCGCCGATCTGCGCAAGAGCGGCGACGGCGGATCGTTCGCGGCGATCAAGGCGGCGCGCGAGCACGCGGGCAAGGAGGCGACGTTCGATCAGCTCGAGGCTCTGGTCGAGCTGCGGCCCGACCCCGGTGTGACGCGGGCGCTCGTCACGACGGCCCTGGTGCGGGCGCTGGTGCACGCGGGGACGACGCCGGCGCTGCGTCTGCTCATCCCGGTGGCGTCCGACGCGGCGGGCATCATGCGCCCGGAGCTCTCGCGGCAGATGAAGGCCCTCGGGGACCGGTCGCTTCCGGTTCTCATCGAGGCGCGGCGCGACGCTGCGCCCGAGACCCGCACGTGGGCGGCGAACCTGCTCGAAACGATGGGCAAGCGGATGCCCAGCGACGTCGTGCAGACGAAGGACAACCAGGTCCTCGCCGACGTCATGCACGCGTACGGCGCCACGAAGGACCTGGACGCGCTGCCGGTGGTGCTCTCCTTCGTGAACTCGGACCGGGCGCAGGTGCGTGCCATGGCGCGCGAGGCGACGCTGGCTTACGGGCAGGAGGCCCTCTGGAAGCTGCGCGAGGCGTACTCGGTGCTCACGGGGGAGCAGGCGCCCGAGGGGACGCCGGCGGCGGATCTCGCGAAGCGGCTCTTCGACGCGTACGACCGCTACCGGCTGCACGACGTCTACGCGCTGCTCGACAAGGGCCTCGGCGAGGCTCGAGCCGGCCAGCTCGCGGACGCGGTGCGCGACCTCGACGAAGTGCTCGCGCGCCAGCCGATGCTCGACCGGCGGGCCGAGGCAGCGCCGATCTACGCGAAGTTGGGCGAGTCCCTGGAGGAGAGCGACCGCCCCGCCGCCCTCGCAGCGCTACGCCGGTCCCTGCGTCTCGACGAGGCGGGCCCGGACTCGAGCCACGTACGCGCCGAGGTCCTGGCCCTCGAGGGCGAGGACCTCGTCTCACGCGGCGTCGTGGACACCGAGCCCTTCGAACAGGCGCTCGCCCTCGATCCAGGCAACGAAAGAGCGAGGGCGAACCTCGACCGCATCCACGCCCAGGACGCAGCGGGGCACGCCAGAACCTGGCGGCTGCTGGCGGCGGCCGTCGTTCTCCTCTTGGCGATCGCAGGGATCTTCGTCGTCGGGGGACGACGAAAGAAGCCCGCGATGGTTTGAGAAACAGGAAGATCAGAAGAAAACCTTCCTGATCTTCCGAACTTCCTGTTTCTCTCCTCGAATTACTCGGTCTTCGCGCCCTCGGTCGGAGCAGCGGCCGTCGCCTTCTTGGCGCTCTTGGACTTGGCCTTGGCGCCGCCCTTCTTCTTCTCGGGCTCCTCGGCAGCAGCGGTCTCGCCCTGCTCGACGAGCTCGATGAGGGAGATGGGAGCGCCGTCACCGCGACGCGGGCCGAACTTGATGATGCGCGTGTAGCCACCCGCGCGATCCGCGTACCGCTTGGCGAGATCCAGGAGGACCTTCTCGACGAGGTCGATGCGCGTCGTGGCCCCGCCCGTTTCGACGCGGACGCCGAAGCGCGGGATGTACGCCGCGATCACGCGCGCCGCCGCGAGGCGACGCGCGCGTTCTGCCGGCTTCAGCTCCGACTGCACCGTGTACGCGATCGGACCGAGACGACGCGCCTTGGTGATCAGGCGCTCGGCGACACGCCGCAGCTCCTTCGCCTTGGCGTCGGTCGTCTCGATCTTCTCGTGCAGGATGAGGTTCGCCGTCAAATTGCGCAGCATTGCGCGGCGGCTGCTCGTGTTCCGGTCGAACTTTCGACCTGCGTTCTTGTGGCGCATGGCGGAGTGTCCTCGTTACTTAGTTCTGCTGCTGCTGCTGCTTCCAG
>Ga0335069_10016384_pt1 | contig 10337 bp, 7 predicted proteins | sample Lox_Sample_11_FD_206714 | JGI IMG/M metagenome (GOLD analysis project Ga0335069, IMG submission 206714) | Soil microbial communities from Loxahatchee National Wildlife Refuge, Florida, United States - Lox_Sample_1.1 | ecosystem: Environmental > Terrestrial > Soil > Wetlands | place: USA: Florida...
CATCATCAACTCCTTCGTTCAGCAAGGCTTGATTTCAGGCGGTTTTGTGCAGGTCACGGCGAATGAATCGTACCTGAAAGAGAACGCCCCGAGCAACATCTTGAATCCGAGTGTTTTCCCGGTGGTTCAGATCACGGTCAAGCATTCGTTGCTGCAGGGATTCGGTGTTGCAGTAAACCGTCGATTCATCACTGTCGCGGAGAAACAGGTTGGCTCCTCGCGCGTCGCCTTCCGTTCGCAATTGCTCAATATGGTCGCGAACGTCTTGAATGTTTATTGGACGCTGGTCGCCACCGACGACGACTTGCGGGTACGGCGACGGGCGCTCGAAGCATCGCAGAAGTTCCTGGATGACACCAAGAAGCAGATTGAACTCGGAGTGATCGCAAAAGTGGAACTCCTGCGCGCCGAATCGGATGTCTCCGCGCGAAAGCAGGAATTGGACCTGGCCTCGATCGGTGTTCGGCAGCAAGAAGGTGTGCTGAAGAATATGATCAGCAGGAATGGCACTGAAGACCCGCTGATAGACGCTGCCGATATTGTGCCGTTGGATCACATCGAAGTGCCGGAAAAGGACGATTTGCCCGGGCTTCGCGAACTTGTCGCGAGGGCAATGATGAACCGGCCCGACGTAGCGCTCGCCAAAATCAGCAACGAAACGGGAGAAATCTTAGCTCTAGGAACGATTAGTACTCTGATGCCCAATCTGCAGGGCGCCTACTACACGTGGGATGTCGGCCAGGCCGGCGTTCCAGTTCCGGGGCAGAATCCCGATCCATATTTTGTAGGCGGTCTCGGTAACGCGCTCGGTCAGGTATTTCGCCGGAACTACTACAACCAACGTGCCGGACTTGCCTTTCAGGCGTTCATCAACAATCGCGGCGCGCAGGCGGATTATGGGATCGATCAGTTGCAGTTGCGACAAGGTGATTTGATTGAACGCCGCAACATGAACGCGATTGTAGTGAGCATCTCCAATCAGGTGATCGCGCTCCGGCAGGCACGCTCGCGTTATAAACAGGCGGTGGATACGCGTGTCTTGCAAGAACAGTTGCTCGAAAAGGAGCAGCAGATGTTCTCCTTCGGTACGGCAACTATTGCCGATGTAGTCAGCTCGCGGCGGACTTTGTTGACCGCGCAGCTGGCGGAGGTGCAGGCGCTATCGGCTTATGGACAGGCACGCGTCGGCTTCGATCAAGTGCTAGGAGAAACTTTGGAAGCGAATCACGTGAAGCTGGACGAAGGCCTCAACGGACACGTCGAGCGGGAATCGAAGTTTCCTGAGACATTGCCGCCCGCGAAGTAATCTCATCGCGTCTAGTACTAGAAGTACTGGCTTCGCGATGCTATACATGAATTAGTGTTTTTCTCGCGCCATTGGCGGCCGGTGCTTGCACTCGCGGCTTGCCTTTTCTTCGTAGGCTGCAGTCGCGATCCGAAGATTCTCGGAGCGAAATGTGTTACGAGCGGCGACAGGTACTTTAAAGATGGAAAGTTCAAGCAAGCTTCCATCCTTTACCGCCGTGCGTTGCAGCTGAATCCTAAAGACGGCAATGCATATTACCGGCTGGGGCTCGCTGAAATGGCGATGCAGAATTACAACGACGCGGCGCGATGGTTCCGGCGCGCATGTGACCTCGATCCGGGAAACGATGATGCTGCGATTCGCCTGGCGGGAATTTATATCGCATCGTACGCGAACAATCCGGTAACAAGTCAGTGGACCTTAAGCGAGGCGCGTGCCCTGATCGACCGGATTCTCAAGAAAACCCCAAAATCTTACGAAGGGCTAAGGCTCGAAGCTGACGTCGCTACCGCGAATCATGATCCGAAGACGGCCATTGCCAAGCTTCGCGAAGCGAACGAAGTCCGGCCCTGGCAGGCCGATACGATCGCCGCATTGATCAAGGCTCTTGGCGCTTCCGGTAACGTACCTGAAGCAGAGAAACTCGGCCAGGATTTTCTGCGGCGCGATAAATCAGTGGGGCCGATCTACGATCTTCTGTATCTTTTCTATCTGCACGACTCTCAGACCGCCAAAGCAGAAGAGATGTTGAAGTCGAAGGTCGCGAATCTCCCGGTCGACGGCGGAAGCCGCATCGAATTGGCGAGTTTCTATTTCGCTCGGAAGCGCAAGCAGGAAATGGAATCAACGCTCGATGCCATGCGTTCCGATCGTAAATCGTTCCCGCATGCCGACCTGCTTATCGGCGACTTCTACGTGCGTATCGGAGAATTCGACGCTGCGATCAGCGCGTACAAAAGTGGCGAGCAGCTAGATCCCAAGTCTAAAGCCGGATACGAAAAGCGAATAGCAGAGACACTGCTTATGGCTGGGCGCGACACGGACGCCATGCAGGTGGTGACTGCGATCCACAAGGAGAATCCAAAGGATCCTGAAGCCGCTGCGATGCGCGCTTCGCTGTTAACTAAGGGCAGTCCGCAGCAGGTGAGCGAGGCTATCGAAGAACTCGAAACGCTGGTAGCGAAGGAACCGGGCAACGCCATTCTGCATCTCAACCTCGGCCGCGCGTATTTGGTGAAAGCGGATCGCGAGAGTTTGGACAAAGCGCGCCAGCACCTGCAAACCAGCGTGAACTTGAACCCGAACTTCGCTTCCGCGAAACTCGCGCTAGCGCAGGTTCAATTGGCGACCAACCAGGACCGCGACGCCGTTCGGATCGCGGATGAAATCCTACAGGCGATTCCGTCGAATGTAGCAGCGAAAGTTATCCGCGCCACCGCACTCTCGAAGATGGGCGAACTGGAGAAAGCGCGGGCGGAATTGTCGGGCATTGTGCGGAACGGAGTTGAGTCGAACGATGTTCGTTTTCGGCTGGCTTGGATTGATTTTGCCCAACGTCACTATGCGGATGCGGAAGCCGGTTTTCAGAGGCTGGCATCGGCGCGAGATCCTCGCGGGTGGGTCGGACTGGCCGACTGCAAGGAAGCGCAAGGGCAGCCGGGCGCCGCGATTCAACTGCTCGAGCAACAACTGCAAAAGCAACCCGATCAATTCGAGCTCCGAATTGCTCTCGCCGACGCGGAGTATCGTGCGGGGCGCTTTCAGGAAGCGAGCAAGCAACTCGATGCGCTGGCAGCCAAGAATCCAAGTTCGCCGGAGATTCAACTTCGACTGGGGGACGCTCAGAACCGCATGGGGAACCGCGAGGCCGCGATCCGGAGCTTCCGCAAAGCGCGCCAGCTTCAGCCGACGAGCGTCAACGCGGCATACGGTCTGGCATTGATGCTGGATATGAATGACGAAGCGGACCAGGCCCGAGCGGCATACGAAGACGTACTTAAGATCGATCCGGGCAATCCCCAGGCGATGAACAATCTCGCTTACATCAAAGCGGAGCAGGGAACGGATTTGGACGGTGCTCTAGATCTTGCCCAGCGCGCCTTCCGGGCATCGCCGAACGATCCGAATATTTCCGACACGCTGGGATTGATCTATGTCCGTAAGAAACTCACCGGCCAGGCCTTGCAGTTATTGCGCGACCTGGTGACGCGTGCTCCCGAGCAGCCGTTGTACCACCTGCATTTCGCCATGGCCCTGTACGACGCGGGTGACAAGGAACAAGCCAAGAAAGAACTGGCTACGGCCTTAACAAAGAAGCCTTCGCCGCACGAGCAGGCGAAGATCAAGGAACTGGCGGCGAGAATTGGGTGAACAAACCCTTGGTATTCCAAAATTTGCGTCACTGACGGGTTCGCTATGAACGAGGTCAGATCGGCGACGCGAGGTCATTTGCGCGCCGTAGCGCGCCATCAGCATTGCGTCTCCAAAGCCGAAACGGCGACCGGCGGCACAAGTTTGCCCATTTCCAACATCATGATTGGCAAGCTCTCATGCGAAAACTCCCGTTGTACTCGCCATCCATTCCCTTGGTAGAAGCCGATAGCGGCTGTATTCGATTTGACCACTCGAAGCCGGAATGTGCGATAGCCACGATCAGCTATTTCGGATTCGCCTTGCGCAAGCAGGCGTCGGCCAATACCCTGGCCGCGAGCCCGGCGGAGCACCCAAAGATCACTGATCCACTCATGACTTGTCAGTACCATTCCGACGATTTCCGCATGGTGGCGACCCACGCAAGACTCCAATCCTCATCATCGATGGGCAAGGGAGTTGGAGCCCAGAGACCGCCATAGATCTCATCAACAACTGTCTGCACCACTCCGCGCACAACAGGATACTCATGGAAATCTGGCTGCCGGACTACCGGCTCAGTCATCATTGCCAAATAGGGTAACCCACCCTCGCCAGAAGCGCTGGTCCCTCAACTTCAATCGGCGCAAGCCGGAGGCTCGCGCAACGCAGTATAGTGAAGGCTGTTATAAGAATGTTTTGCCGCCTTGTTTTTCTGGCAACTCTGTTCGCTGGTCCTGGTTTATCCCAAGCTCCGTTCGTGGAGTTATTCTATGGCGGGTCGGGACACGATGTGATTCGCGCCACTGCCGTGGATGCCGCCGGCAACATCTACGTTGGCGGCACTACGGCCTCCGTCGACCTTCCGTTGTTGAATGCATTCCAGACGCTCAATAGCGGGACGCAGTTAATTATCAGTTCCGATGCCGGGGCGACGTGGAAGCCTCTTTCCAGCCCGTTTCCCGACGCGACGCCAAGTCAGCCGGTGGCGATTGCAATCGATCCAACGAGCCCGTCTACTCTCTACCTGGGTTCCGCGCAACAAGTTTGCAAGAGCCTGGACGCGGGTAAGACCCTCTCCTGCGTTGCGATTTCGACGCCTCCATCAGGTGTGATCACATCGCTAGCGATCGATCCACAGACACCCACCACGATCTATGCCAGCACGACCCATGTACAGGGCGTGTTCAAAAGTACCGACGGCGGTAAAACGTGGAGCAACATGAGCGCCGGACTGCCGTTAAACCTCTACGTTGACTCTGTCGCTATCGATCCATTTCATTCCAATGGCCTCTACGCCTGGGTCGGCAGCGGCGGCTATGTGTCGCAGAACGGAGGCGTATCGTGGACCGCTTCCAATTCACCATGGCCACTGAACTCGAGCGTGACCGGCGGGATTCACTACTCGTTCGATCCTGTTACCGCCGGCGTGATTTATGCGCCCGGCCTCGGGTCGAAGGGACTTGCCATCGTCAAAAGCAGCGACGCCGGGAAGACCTGGTCGCAGCTTTCGACACCATTCAATGCGTGCTGTGTTCTTCCGGACCCCCAAGTCTCGGGCGTGCTGTACATATTGACAGGCGTGATTCCGGGTGGAGTTCCGGCGACGTTTTGGAAAAGTACTGACGGCGGCGCTTCCTGGAATTCGTTCAGCATCCCCTCGGGGGCGAGTGGACCCTTAGCCATCGATCCGGCGAATCCGAAAATCCTCATCGCGGGCGCTTACCGTACTGCAGATGGCGGCAAAACTTGGACGCCGACGAACGCTTCGCGCGCGATTCAGCCGGCGTTCGCGCCATCGTCGCCGAGCATCGTGTTTGCCACGGCGCCAATCTCAACAGATGCTTTCATCGCTAAGTTTTTGCCCGATGGGAAGACACTCGCCTTCGCGACTTATTACGGGGGCATGGGTAACGAAACAGGAAACTCGATCGCGCTGGATACGAGTGGAAACATATGGATCACGGGAAGTACTTCGTCGGTCGATCTACCACTGACTCAAGGTAGTTATCAGCCGGCTCTTCGCGGCGCGTTGAACGGATATGTCGCGAAATTTTCGAACGACGGAAAATTATTGGCGTCGACTTACTTGGGGGGGGACGAGTCAGGATGCTTTGTACGGGATCGCAATCGATCCTCGCGGCAATGCATGGACGATCGGTGGAGCGGCTTCGACTGACTTTCCCGTTACCGTGAAAGCGACGATCGGCCTTCCGCAGGGATTGATTCCAGGGACTTTGAGTAAGTTTGACCCTTCGCTAGGACAGTTGCTATTTTCCACGGAAATCGACGGACAATTCGACGCAGTCGGTAAAGGTATCGCGATCGATCCTTCGGGGAACGTAACGCTCGTGGGCACGACGGTGGATCAAGCGTTCCCAGCGACGACGAATCCGCTGTCGGGACAACCGACAGCGCTCAAAATCCAGAAGGCCTTCGTACAAAAATTGGATCCCTCAGGCACGCCGATCTATGGAACCTTCTTCGGGGGAACGCAGGCGGCGACCGGTGGATTGCTGCCGGAGGGGGAGCACGACTTCGGCGTCGCGGTGACAGTGGATAACAGTGGGAACGCTTACGTCGCTGGTTATACCAGTGCGACCGATTTTCCTACGACTGCGGGCGCGGCACGACGGTCGCTAGGTATGGGTTGCACGTACCCGGCCTTCACCGTGAACACGGGCTTCATTGGCACTATTGGCAGTTACTATTTCGATGACAGCTTTGTAGTGAAGTTGAGTCCGGATGGCCGCACAGCACTCTATTCGACGTTGGTCGGAGGAGCCTGTTACGATCATCCGGCCAGCATTGCAGTGGACGCGTCGGGCGATGTATATCTGACGGGCGAGACGGATTCGGAAGATTACCCGCTGGCTGCCGCAGTCGAGCCAGGCCCGTCGTACCGCCAATTCGCATCGTTCCTTTCGGGTTGAATGCGGCAGGATCCGCGTTGAACTTTTTCGACATACCTGTACGCCGGGAGCGATCCCTCGGTAAGCGTCGGGAACAATCGGTCGATCTACGTGGCGGGCGCGAATGGAACCGGAGCGCAGACGATGCCCGATAGCGGCTTCCTGGTTCCGTTCCCTCTATTAGCCGCGGACGGTTACCTGGCGATCCTGCACGCACCGGTTGCGATACCGCCCGTGAGTCTGAACCAGGTGTTGAATGCATTTAGCAATCTGCCGGGGCCCGTCGCCGCGGGTGAAATCGTCGTGCTTGCCGTTCCGGGCTTTACCCCGGCGCAATCCGCTGACGTTGGACTGAATCTGTTGTCGCCACTTACGACCAATTTACAGGGTGCAGAAGTGACATTCGATGGGCGGGCCGCTTACGTGATGTCGGTTTCTCCCGGCACGATCGAGTGTATCGTTCCGGTGGAGATCGCCGGACAGCACAGCACGTCTGTACAAGTGAAGATCAACGGAGCGCTGTCGAACGTGTTGAATGTTGCGGTGGCCCCGACGGCTTTAGGGCTGCTTTCGCTGAACGGGTCCGGTGGAGGCAGAGCCAATGCGCGAAATTCCGACGGGAGCTTAAACGGTCCCGATAATCCCGAGCCGCATGGAGGAACCGTGACTGTGTTCTTCACGGGTGCGGGAGTTACGAGTCCCGCGGAAGCCGACGGAGTCGCGCCCACGATATCAGAGATCGTTCCGATTTCGCCCGTTAGCGTGTTCACCGGTCCGCAGAACGCGGTTCATGCCTTGCCTGGATTCGTCCCCGGAATTTTCGCTTGTGAAGTTTCCGGGGTGAATAATCCCGGTTCGCGGGAGATTTCGGTGCTGCTCAGCACGTCGACATCGCAGAGCCAAGCGCTACTTGTTTACTTCCGTTAATGGTGAGCTAGGCATTCCCACGCCGGTTCGAAGAAACTCTTCGATCTCGTCGATTCTTTCGTTGGCGTCGTGATAGCCGATGTCGATCAGGGCTTTGGTATAGCGCGGCGTGAATAACAGGTAACTCATCAGGTCGGAGCAGGACGCCGCATCGCGCGCCAGGCCGTTTACGAAGTACGTGACAAGATAGGGCATGTCCCGTTGATAGTGCGCCGCCAACTCCGATAAATCCACGGATGGCGAGAGGATCAAGGCCGATAATGAGCGCATATTTTCCGCGCTGGAACTGTCGGACGGATGGAGGTCACCGGTGCGGATGAGTTGGTTGAGACGGTTGAGATGCTCAACATCGGTGGCGAGGTGATCTAGGAACATGACGTTGAGCAACACGCCGAGAACTTGGGCGATAGAAGGATCGCGGGCATCGCCGGCGCTTTCTTTTTGATGTTCGAGATTCTCGCCGCGAACGCCGATCGCGAGGATTTTCTGGGCGCCCAGACGGATGACCGGGCTGAGAGGCTGCTGGAGACGTACGCAACCATCGCCGAAATAAGCCGTTCCATTGCCAGTCTCCAGTTTCACCGGCTGGAAGACGATGGGGATCGAGGCAGAAGCGCAAAGATGATCGACCGTGATCTTGGTCGCCCGGGTCACGCGGCGAACGCGTTTCCACATCGGATGGCCTTCCTTGCCTTGGATGAACAGGTAGCTCTTGCCGGAATTATAGTTTGTGGCGGAAATAGCAAACGCGTATAGATGCCCTGAGTCGATGTTGGCCTGGATTTGATCACAGTCGATGTGCTTGTCCAGGAAATACCAGAGCGGGCTGGAGTCCAGAAGCGACTGCGCGTTGCCGCCGCCGAAAACGCCGCCGAACGACAGGTCGACGATCCAGGTGAGCGAGTTACGCGCCTGAGAGAGTACATCGCAACGAAAGATATCGGAGGGCTCGATCTTCGCCCAGAGCTGAGCGAGCACTTGCGTTGCGGAGACGAAGTCGTTGCTGCCAACAGCCATGGCGGCGCCATTAATGGCTCCCGCGGAAGCTCCGCCAATAATCGGAAATGGATTGCCGTAGGAGCGCACCCAGCCGATCTCCCCAATTCTCTTGAGTACCCCGGCTTGGTAGGCGCCGCGAGCTCCTCCGCCGGTCATCACCAGGCCGAGGTTATTCGTCGGCTTCGCAGATTGTTCCAAAGGGAATTGTAATATGTCGCGATGGTTACCTTTGCCCATTTGCTGTCGTCTATCATTACCTAATATGAAGATCCGATTGGTGATGACCGCAGGTTGGTTGTTGGGGGCCCTTTCGATTTCCGCTCAATACAAGACGCCAAACCCGCAAGTCTCGAAGGTGGTTTCGGAAGTTTCGGACGAACGGATCGCAACGATCTTGAAGAAGCTGGAGGGGTTCGGGACTCGCAACATCTTCTCTACCCAGGATGATCCGGTTCGCGGGATTGGGGCAGCGCGGAAATGGATTTATGAGCAGTTTCGCAGCTATAGCCCGCGGCTGGAGGTCAGCTACGACCAGTATCGACTCAAGAAGGACGATACGCGCGGTTCGCGGATTCCACATGATGTCGACCTTTATAACGTCGTCGCGGTGTTGCCGGGAACGGTGAACAAGGAGCAGCGGATCATCATCAGCGGTCACTATGATTCGCTCGTGATCGATCGTGGGCCCGGTGGTGCGGCAATCGGCCCAGGGGAGACCGCTCCTGCCGGAGGCGCCGGCGGGACGCAAAGACCTCCTCGCGATCCGAATCTCGATGCCCCCGGCGTTACGGATGACGGCAGCGGCACTGCCTGTGTGATGGAATTAGCGCGCGTACTGAGTCAATATCAGTTCGAGAAGACGCTGGTTTTTGTCGCTTTCGCCGGCGAAGAGCAAGGTTTGTTGGGCAGCACTCTGTACGCCGAGAAGGCCAAGAAAGAGAATCAGAAGATCGAAGCCGTTCTGAACAACGACATCATCGGCAGCGACACCTCAGGGAATGGACGCATCGAGAACTCACGCGTGAACGTCTTCAGCGAGGACCCACTGGATTCGACGTCACGCCAGCTTGCGCGGTACATCCGCGACATGGGACAGCGGTTCCTGCCGTCAATGCGCGTAGATCTGATGTATCGTGCGGACCGGTTGGGACGTGGCGGCGATCATACTCCGTTTAACCAGGAAGGCTTTGCGGCAGTGCGATTCTCATCGCCGCAGGAGAACTTTGCGAATCAACATTCGGTGACAGATACGTTCGCGAACACTTCGGTTCCGTATATCGTGCGTGTCGTGAAGATGAATGCCGCCGCTGCGGCATCGCTCGCTTGGGCGCCGAAATCGCCGGCGACCACGGAAGAAGTGGAGCGTTTCGGGCGGAAAGTGCCGACCTTGCTGCTAACCCGCGGCAAATCGAGATATGACGCATTGTTGAAATGGAAGCATGAGAATCCGGAGCCGGATTTGGCCGGATACGCGATCGTGATGCGGTCTACCACGTCGCCTTACTGGGAGAACGACATTTTTGTCGGCAAGGTCAATGAGTATACGTTGCCGGATGTATCGATCGATGAGTATGTATTCGGCGTGAGGGCTGTCGATAAGGACGGGAATGAGAGCTTAGTGGCGCCGTATGTGCAGGGGCCACGCCAGAAGCGAACCATACAAACATATTAGGCCACTGATGAGCACGGATTCACACAGATAGAAAGATATTCTCAGACCGGTGTTCATCCGTGTTTATCGGTGGCTGCTAATTCCCTCGTGAACGCGCGGCGGATCACTCCGCGGAAGGAGGCCATGAGGATCAGGATGACGCCGAAGGTGCAGACGATTGTAGCGCCGGTCG
>Ga0335069_10016385_pt1 | contig 10337 bp, 8 predicted proteins | sample Lox_Sample_11_FD_206714 | JGI IMG/M metagenome (GOLD analysis project Ga0335069, IMG submission 206714) | Soil microbial communities from Loxahatchee National Wildlife Refuge, Florida, United States - Lox_Sample_1.1 | ecosystem: Environmental > Terrestrial > Soil > Wetlands | place: USA: Florida...
GGAACCCCTCGAGCGCGGCCGCGATCTCGTCGGCGTTCTCGAGGAAGATGTCCGCCCAGACCGGTGGATTCGCCCCGGCGACCCGCGTCATCTCCCGCAACGAGGTCCCGGCGTGGGCGAGGGGAGTGTCGTCGCCCACCGCCGCCTCTGCGACGCGCAGCATGAGCAGGTTGGCGAGCGCATGGGGGAGGTGGCTCGTGAGCGCGAGCAGCCTGTCGTGCCCGGCCGCGTCGATCCGGACCGCCCGCGCCCCGAGCGCAGCGACGACGCGCTCGACGAGCGCGAGCCGCGCCGGATCGGTGGCGGGCGTGGGCGCCAGGAACCAGGTCGCGCCGTCGAAGAGGTCTGCGCTCGCCCGGCGGGGGCCGCCGGTGGCGCCGCCGGCGACCGGGTGCCCGGGCACGAACCGCGGATCCTCCACGGCCGCGAGGGCGCGCTTCGTGGACGAGACGTCGGTGACGGTCGCGTCGGGTCCCGCCGCGGCGAGCGCTTCGCGCACCACCGCCGCCGCTGAGCCCGCCGGCACCGCGACGACGACGAGCTCGGCCCCGTCGAGCGCCGCCTCGAGAGACGCCGTCGCGGCGACCGCCCCGAGTGCGGACGCCTCGGCCAGGACGCTCCCGTCGGTGTCGAAGCCGGCGCAGCGGACGCCGGCCCGTCGCGCGGCGAGCGCAACGGACGTCCCGACGAGCCCCGTTCCGATCACCGCGATCCGCTCCAGGCCTGTGCTCGGCGGTCGCGCTAACGTCGACGGCCGCGAGGGCCGCGAGCCCGCCAGCTCCTGCTTCATGACGTCGAGCACCGCAGTGAAGATCGCAGTCACGGACTGCTCGGAGAGCGGTCCGGGGTTCTCGGAGACGAGGCCGCGGAGCACCTCGGCCTCGCGCTCCGCGTCGATCCAGCGCGTTCCGGCGACGTCCTTGTGGCCGCGGACCTCGGCGACGAGCGCGAGGCGGCGGTTCAGCGCCTGGAGCACCCTCCGGTCGAGCGTGGAGATCTCGGCGCGGAGCGCTTCGAGGTCGCGGCCGCTCACCGTGGGCCCCGCTCGTGAGACGCGAGGTCGGAGTCGGGGACGAGGCCTCCGGCGGCGGCCCGCACCTCGGCGTGGAGCCCGCACGCGAGGCGTCTCGGGTCGGGCAGGTCGAGCGTGTCGGCTTCGGTCGCGATGGCCGCGACGCTACCAGCCCCGCTCGAGGCGCCTCGCGAGGGACGTCCGGTCGATCTCCCGGCGCTGGATCTTCCCGCTCGGGCCGTGCGGCAGCTCGTCGACGAGGACGACGAGGCGGGGGTACTTGTAGGCGGCGACCCGCTCGCGGACGAACGCCTTCATCGTCTCGGGGTCGACGTCCGGACCGGTGGGCACGACGAGCGCGGCCACCTCCTCGCCGAGCGTGTCGTGCGGGACGCCGACGACGACCGCCTCCCGCACACACGGGTGGGCGTACAGCGCCTCCTCGACCTCCCGCGGGTAGACCGAGTAGCCCCCTCGGAGGATGACGTCCTTCTTCCGGTCGATCAGGTAGAGGTATCCGTCCTCGTCGAGCCGGCCGACGTCGCCGGTGGCGAACCAGTCGCCGAGCCCTCGCGCCAGCGTCGGGCCGCGCAGCATCACTTCACCGTCCTCCGCGATCCGCACCTGGCCGCCCGATGCCGGCGTGCCGACCGATCCCGGCTTGCGAGGCCGCCCCGCATGGTTCGTCGTCGCCGTCCCGCCGCACTCGGTCATGCCCCAGCCCTCGAGCACGGTCAGCTCGAAGCGCGCCTCGAAGGCGTGGAGGAGCTCGACCGCGAGCGGCGCTCCGCCGACGTGCGCGATCCGCATCCGAGGCGCCCGGCCCGTCTCCTGCGACGCGGCGAGGAGGGCGGCGCACATCGAGGGCACCCCCATGAAGACGGTCGCGCCTTCCCGCTCGATCGTGGCGAGAGCAACGACGGGGTCGAAGCGGGGTACGAGCGCGAGACAGGCGCGGGCGGCGATCGCCGCGTTCATGCAGGCGCTCATCCCGAAGACGTGCGCGAGCGGCGCGGCGCCGAACAGGACGTCGTCCGGGCGGAGGCCGAGCCCTTCGCGGGCGAGGTACTCGGCGGCGAGCCGAAGGCCCGCCTGCGTCAGCTCGACCCGCTTCGGGTCGCCGGTCGTCCCGGACGTGTAGAGGACGACCGCGACGTCGTCGCCGGAGGAGCGCGCCTCGCGTTCGAGGGGCGGCCCGTCGAGCTCGTCCACGTCGACCAGGCGGGCGCCGGCGTGGGCGACGCGCTGCTCCACCTCGCGCGCGCTCAGGAGGGGGTTCAGCGGGACGACGACCGCGCCGAGGCGCAGGACGCCGTGGAAGGCCGCGACCGACTCGGGCCGGTTCGGCAGCACGAGCGCGACCGCGTCGCCTGCGTCGACGCCGCGCCCGGCGAGCGCGCCTGCTGCGCGCGCCGCGCGCGCCTCGAGCTCGGCGTAGCTCAGCCGCCTCCCGTCGACCGCGAGCGCAGGGCGCTCCGGGTCGCTCTTCGCGGCGTCGGCGAGGAGGCCGGCGAGCGTCAGCGGCACGGGCGGCCGTTCAGAGCGACTCCTCACCCGCGTTGTGGTCGCGCCCGAGGAACGTGTTCGCCCACGCGCTCGTCCGTGCGAGCGCGTTGTTCCTGACGACGACCGGGCCGTCGAGCATCGACTCCTCCTCGCCGTACGCCTTCAGCCGCTCGTACGCCTGCGACCAGATGCACTCCGTGTCGTACACCTCGCAGAGGCCGTCGCGCGTCCCGCCGCAGGGGCCGTTGCGCTGGTTCTTCGCGCACATCGACTCGGGGCAGACGTAGGCGATGTCGGGGAGCGAGCAGTCGCCGCAGTCGCGACAGTGGAAGAGCGGCACCTTTGCAGCCTGCTCGAGCACGTGCAGCGCCTTCCCGACCGGGCGTGGCCCGCGCTCGACCGCGCCGTACAGCGCGCGTCCGGCGGGGAAGAGCGGCGCGCCCGGAGCGAAGACGGCGTCGTGCATCCGCCGGCTGAGGCGGTAGCTCAGAGGGACACGGAGGTCGGTCCGCCGCCGCTGCTTCGACTCGAGATACGCCGGGTTGACCCGGTCGGACGAGAGGCCGGTCTCGGGGTCGGGCTCGAGGAGGTAGAACTCGTCGGGGAAGCCGAAGGAGAGGTCGCCGGCGAAGCCACGCCAGTCGTCGGCGGCGAACGAGGCCGCGCGGTCGAGGATCGCCCCGAAGGTCGCGGCGGGCATGTGGCCGCCGACGTAGACCCCGGCGAAGCCGAGCCCCCGCGCCACCGCGAGGTGCTCCGCCGCGAGCTCGACGAAGAAGGACCGGCCCTTGTCCGCGCCCGCCGTGTAGCGCTCGACGAGAGCAAGCAGCTCGTCGCTGACGACGACGCCGGGGATCTTGCCCTGGTGGAACGCGCGGGCCGCCCCGCGCGAGAGGAGGTAGACGTTCGCGAGCGCGCGCACCGGCAGGCCCTCGCGGCGGATCCAGCGGAGCAGCTCGTCGTCCTTGCGGACGTTCCAGCCGATCTGGTTGATGACGAAGCGCGCGCCCGCCTCGGCCTTCTTGCGGAGCTTGAAGTACTGCGGCATCACCTCCCGCTCGTGCCGCTTGTGGTTCGTGACGACGCAGCCGAGGAAGAAGTCGGTACCGTCGAGCCGCTCGCCCGGCCGGCGCGCGTCGGGCAGCCCCTCGTTCATCGCCGCGTAGAGGCTCAGGAGGCCGACCGAGTCGACGTCGAACACCGGCGCCGCGAGCCCGCTCTCGCCGCTAGCCGGGTAGTCGCCGGAGAGCGCGAGGACGTTGTGGAAGCCCGCCGAGCTGAGCGTCCAGCCACGGCTCTCGAGCGCGTTCCGGTTCCAGTCCTTGCAGGCGAGGTGGATGATCACCTCCTGCCCGCGCGAGACGAGCTCGGCGCCGAGCGTGTCGGGCGCGAGCATCGCGTGGCCGCCGGGGTTGTCGGTGATGGAGAGGACGTCGACCCGCGGGTCGGCGGCCAGCTCGTGGGCGACGTCGAGGACGCCGCGGCCGGCCTCCGCCGTGATCAGCCCTCGGCTCGTGACGAGCTCCGCCGCCACGACGAAGGAGTCCGGCTCGGCGAGCCGCTCGCGAAACGTGGGCACCGGGCTCGCCTGAGGCGCCCGTCAGACCGCGACGACCGCGTCGCCGATCGTCCGGGCCGCGTCGGAGAAGCGGGCTGCCATGGGGCGCTGTATACCACGCGGCGACCGTGGATCCCGGCGTGCGGCACGGCGTCGTCGATGGCCGCGGTACGGTCTCGCCGTGATCGACCCCGCGGCCGTCACTGCGATCGACGTCCACGTGCACGCCGAGCTGACCCGCGCCGGTCGCGATCCCGTGCCGCCGAGGCTCCGTGAGGCGGCACGACGGTACTTCCGCTCGGAGCGGCCGCTGCCCACCGTGGACGACGTCGCGGCCTACTACCGGGAGCGGCGTCTCGCGGCCGTCGTCTTCACCGTCGACTGGGAGCTGCAGAGCGGCATCGCGCCGATCCCGAACGAGGAGATCGCCGAGGCGGCGCACGAGCACGCCGACGTGCTGGTCCCGTTCGCGAGCGTCGACCCCGCCCGCCCGGACGCCGTCGAGCGCGCCCGCCGCCTGATCGACGAGCACCACGTCAAGGGCTTCAAGTTCCACCCGAACCTCCAGGCCTTCCACCCGAACGAGCGCAACGCGTACCCGCTGTACGAGGTGATCGCCGAGGCCGGGCTGCCAGCGCTCTTCCACAGCGGTCACAGCGGCATCGGCACCGGGCTCCCGGGCGGCGGCGGGCTCCGGCTCAAGTACTCGAACCCGATGTGCCTCGACGACGTGGCCACCGACTTCCCGGAGCTGGAGGTGGTGATCGCGCACCCGTCGTTCCCCTGGCAGGACGAGGCGATCTCGGTCTGTCTCCACAAGTCGAACGTCTGGATCGATCTCTCGGGCTGGTCGCCGAAGTACTTTCCGCCGCAGCTGGTCCAGTACGCGAACACGCAGCTGCGGGAGAAGGTGCTGTTCGGCTCCGACTTCCCGTTGATCACGCCCGACCGCTGGCTCGCCGACTTCGAGGAGGCCCCGTTCCGTGACGAGGTCCGGCCGCTCGTCCTCAAGGAGAACGCCGCCCGCCTGCTCGGGCTGTAGCCCTACCGGCCGGCCTGGTAGCCGATCTGCGCCGAGATGTCGGCCGCCGCCCTGCGCAGCGTGGGGCTCAGCTGCTCCGCGAGGCGCTCCATCGGCATCATCGAGCTGTGCGCCGCGAGGTTGATGGCCGCGACGGCGTCGCCCTCGCGGGAGAGGATCGGCGCGGCGATCGAGCGCAGGCCGTAGGCGAGCTCCTCGTTGTTCGTCGCGAAGCCGGCCTCGCGGACGCGGGCGAGCTCGGCCTCGAGCGCCCTCCGCGAGACGATCGTGTTCGGCCCGCGCTGGGAGAACTCGGTGCGGTCGAGCACGGCCGCCCGCTCGTGGGGCGGGGAGAACGCGAGCAGCACCTTCCCGAGCGACGTGCAGTACGCGGGCAGGCGCGAGCCGACGTGGAGGTTGAGGTCGATCTCCCGCTGGCCGGCCTGCGCGCTGCGGCAGCGCTCCACGTAGACGACGTCGGCCCCGTCGAGGATCGCCATGTTGACCGTGAATCCGGTGTCGTCGGACAGCCGCCGCAGGTGCGGGGCCGCGACCTCGCGCACCTCCATCGAGTTGATCGCCGAGAAGCCGAGGTCCAGGACGCGCGGTCCGAGCCGGTACTTCCTCGTGGCCGCGTCCTGCTGGAGGTAGCCGAGCGCGGCGAGCGTGGCGACGTAGCGGTGCGTCGTGCTCCGCTCGAGCCCGATCTCGCGGCCGAGCTCGCTCACGCCGAGAAGCGGGCGTCCGGAGCGGAAGGCCGAGAGGACCGCGAGCCCTCGCTCGAGCGACTGCGACCGGGCGGCGCGCGAGGATCTCGAAGCGGCGGACACAGGCTGTGTTCTAGTAAATCGAACACTGTCTTGACAAGCGCACACCACACCTTCTAGCGTCTCGCCGTTCCGGCATCCGGTCGAGGAGGGTTCGAATGGCTGAGGAAGCGCGCACGGGCGGCGGCGGCGGGGCCATCTCTCGTCGCGAGCTCGTCAAGCGCGCCGGCGTCGGTGTCGGCGGCGTGGTGCTCTCGGGCGCCGTCGCCGGGCCGATCTGGGCGCGTCCGAGGAACGAGGAGTCCTACGATGCGGCGACCACGATCACGCTCGGCTTCGTCAGCCCGCTGACGGGCCCTGCCGCCGGATTCGGCGAGCCCGATCCGTACGTCATCGGGCTCGCGCGGAAGGCGTTCGCGAACGGGCTCACGGTCGGTGGGACGACGTACGCCGTGAAGATCGTCAACAAGGACAGCCAGTCGGCGCCGGCGCAGGCGGCGAAGGTGGCCGGCGAGCTCATCAACAGCACGAAGGTCGACCTCATGCTGGCGACCTCCACGCCGGAGGTGGTGAACCCGGTGGCGGACGCGGCCGAGGCGGCAGCCGTCCCCTACATCACGACCGTGGTCCCGTGGGAGGCGTGGTACTTCGGCCGGGGCGCGAAGAGCCCCACCCAGTCGCCGTTCCGCTACGGCATCCACTTCTGCTTCGGCGTCCAGAACTTCGCCGACTCCTACACCCACCTCTGGCCGCAGGTGAACACGAACGAGAAGGTCGGCGTCATGTGGCCGAACGACGCGGACGGCAACGCGATCCGCGCCGGCCTGGGGCCGCTGCTCGAGAAGGCTGGCTACACGATCGTCGACCCGGGCGCCTACCAGGACGGCACGACCGACTACTCCGCGCAGATCGCGAAGTTCAAGTCGGAGAACTGCCAGATCTTCAACACGTTCCCGATCCCGCCGGACTTCGCGACGTTCTGGCGGCAGGCGGCCCAGCAGGGCTACACGCAGATGGTGCGGATCGCCCAGATCGCGAAGACCGGGCTCTTCCCCTCGCAGGTGACCGCGCTCGGGTCGCTCGGCAACAACCTCGCGAGCGCCGTCTACTGGCACCCGACGTGGCCGTACAAGTCCTCGCTGACGGGGCTGACGTCGAAGCAGATCGCGACCGGCTACATCGCTCACTCGCACAAGCAGTGGAACCAGCAGGCCGGCGCGAGCCTGGCGCTGTTCGACGTCGCGAGGGCGGCGCTCGTGCTGAGCGGCAACCCGAAGGACAAGAGCGCCGTTGCGGCAGCGTTCAAGAAGCTGCACGTCCAGACCCCGCTCGGCGTGCTCGACTGGCGCAAGACGCGGGCGGGAGTCCCGTGGAACGTCGTTCCGACGCCGATCCCGGGCGGTCAATGGGTGAAGGTCAACAACAAGTTCAAGATCGACTTCACCATCTGCGAGCACTCGGACGACCCGAGGATCCCGATCGGCGGCCACCTGAAGCCGTACTAGTCCGGTAGGTTCGGGCAACCGATGGAGCACGTTCTCGCCGCCGTCGGGGTCCGCAAGCGTTTCGGAGCGCTCGTGGTCCTCGACGGCGTCGACCTCTCCGTCGGAGGAGGCGACGCCGTGGGCATCGTCGGCCCGAACGGGGCGGGCAAGACGACGCTGCTCAACGTGCTCGCCGGGTCGCTCAGCCCGGACGAGGGCCGCGTGGAGCTGCTCGGCGAGGACGTCACCGAGTCGGGCGCCGCCCGCCGCTGCCGGCTCGGGGTGGGGCGAGCCCACCAGGTGCCGCGTCCGTTCGGGAACATGACCGTGTTCGAGAACGTCCTCGTCGGCGCGGCGAGCGGCGGAGGCGGCGGGCGCCGGAAGGCGTACGAGCGGGCGATCGAGGCAGTCGAGCTGTGCGCGCTGGAGGCGCTCGCCAACCGCCGGGCGGAGAGCCTCGGGCTCCTCGACCGGAAGCGGCTCGAGCTCGCGCGCGCGGTGGCGACCGGCCCGCGCGTGCTCCTGCTCGACGAGATCGGCGGCGGGCTGACGGACGCGGAGGCCGCGGAGCTCGTCGCGACGGTGGCCGAGCTCCGCTCGCGCGGGATCGCGATCGTCTGGATCGAGCACATCGTCCACGTGCTCGTGCGCGCCGTCGACCGGCTCGTCTGCATGGACCAGGGACGCGTGATCGCGGACGGCGAGCCGGCCGAGGTCATGCGGGATGCCAAGGTGATCGACGCCTACCTCGGGACTGCCGCGGCATGAGCCGGCCGCTGCTCACGGTCGAGCGTCTCGAGGCGAGGCACGGGCTGCTCCAGGCCGTTCGCGACGTCTCGCTCGAGATCGACGACGGCGAGACGCTCGCGCTCGTCGGGGCGAACGGGGCGGGGAAGACGACGCTGTTGCGAACGATCGCCGGGGCGCACCAACCGAGCGGCGGCCGGGTCGTCTTCGACGGCGAGGACGTGACCTGGGCCCCGGCCTACCGGCGCGCCCGCATGGGGATCGCGCTGGTGCCGGAGGGCCGGAAGCTCTTCCCCGACCTGACCGTCGAGGAGAACCTCCGCGTGGCGACGGCCGCGCGCCGCCCGGGCCGCTGGGACGTCGACGAGGTGCTCGAGGTGTTTCCGCTGCTCCAGCCGTTGCGGCGGAGGCACGCGGCGAGCATCTCCGGCGGCGAGCAGCAGGCGACCGCCATCGGTCGTGCCCTCATGGCCAATCCGCGGATCCTCCTCCTCGACGAGGTCTCGCTCGGTCTCGCGCCCGTCGTCGTCGAGGGGCTCTACCGCTCGCTTGCCGGGCTGAGCGAGGCGGGGGTGACGATCGTGCTCGTCGAGCAGGACCTCTCGCGTGCCATGGCCGTGGCCTCGCGGGTCGTCTGCATGCTCGAGGGACGGCTCGTGCTCGAGGGCGCCGCCGGGGAGCTCACCCGGGAGCAGGTGACCGAGGCGTACTTCGGGCTCGCCGCGGGAGGAGCGAGGTGAGCTGGATCGACGCGGTCGTGCACGGCGTGCTCCTGGGGGGCCAGTACGCGCTGCTCGCGACCGGGCTCTCGCTCATGTTCGGCGTCATGCGGATCATCAACCTCGCGCACGGCTCGATCGCCCTCGTCGGCGCCTACATGACGTTCCTCGTCGTGGAGCACGTGGGGATCTCGCCCTACGTCGCGCTCGTCGTCGTGATCCCGGGCGCGCTCGTCGTCGGCTACATCCTCCAGCGGACCGTCCTCGAGCGGAGCCTCCGCGCCGGCGACCTCGTGCCGCTGCTCACGACCTTCGGGCTCCTGATCGTGATCGCGAACCTGCTCCAGTACTTCTTCTCGCCGGACGTGCGCGGGCTGAGCTCGGGCGGGATCGGGACCGCCAACCTGCAGATCACGAGCACGCTCACGGTCGCCTGGTTCGACGTGCTCGTGCTGGGGATCGCCGTCGCGCTCCTCGGCGGGCTCGACCTCCTGCTCCACCACACGCAGCTGGGACGGGAGCTCCGTGCCACGGCGGCCGACCCGGACACGGCCGAGCTCGTCGGCGTGAACGCTCGGGCGGTGTACGCGCAGGCGACGGCGATCGCCGTCGGCACCGCCGCCCTGGCCGGCGTCTTCTACGCGATGCGCTCCAACTTCGACCCGACATCCGGGCCGACCGAGCTGATCTACGCCTTCGAGGCCGTGGTGATCGGCGGGATCGGGTCGCTGTGGGGCACGCTGGTCGGCGGCATCGTCCTCGGCGTCGCGCAGACGGTCGGCGCGCAGATCAACGTCCAGTACTTCGCGCTCGCCGGCCACGTCGTCTTCCTCTCCGTGCTCATCTTCCGCGCCGTCCGCGCGGCGGGCGGAGTGCGGGTGCTCCGTCGGGCGATGTCGTGACCGACCACGCCGTCGCCGGGCTCCCGACGAGGCGCGTCGAGCGCTGGACGACGGTCTCGGCCTCGTTCACCGCCGTCCTCGTCGGGGCGCTCGCGCTGCTGGCGTTCGCGCCGCTCCTGTTCGGACAGAACACGCTCGACAACCTGATCGAGCTCTACTTCCTCGTCATCCTCGCGATGATGTGGAACGCGCTCGCCGGGTACGGGGGCCTCGTCTCGGTGGGTCAGCAGGCGTTCATCGGCATCGGCGCCTACGCGGTCGTCTACCTCTCCGTCCAGCACTCGCTCAACCCGTACCTCGCGATGGGGCTCGCCGCCGTCCTGGGCGCGGCGGTGTCCGTTCCGGTCGGCGCGGTCGTGCTGTGGCTCCGCGGCGGCGCGTTCGCGATCGGGACCTGGGTCGTGGCGGAGGTGTTCTCGATCCTCGTCTCGCTCGACGCCGCGCTCGGAGGAGGCACCGGCACCTCCGGGGTGCTCGCGTTCAACCTCCGGTACACGCCCGAGCAGCGGTTGCGGAACACCTACTGGTTCGCGCTCGCGGCCGCCGCCGCGCTGCTCGTCGTTCTGTTCCTCCTGCTGCGGAGCCGGCTCGGGGTCGCGTTGCAGGCGATCCGCGACGACG
>Ga0335069_10016386_pt1 | contig 10336 bp, 18 predicted proteins | sample Lox_Sample_11_FD_206714 | JGI IMG/M metagenome (GOLD analysis project Ga0335069, IMG submission 206714) | Soil microbial communities from Loxahatchee National Wildlife Refuge, Florida, United States - Lox_Sample_1.1 | ecosystem: Environmental > Terrestrial > Soil > Wetlands | place: USA...
TGAACATCTTGCGCAGCAGCTTCGACGCCTTGGGGATGTGCTTCTCTTCGAGCATCGCCCGGAAGTCGAGCTCGGCACGCGACAGCCTGCCCACTGAGCGGCGCGGATCGTTGCCACGGGCGAATGGCTTGCCGACCACGCCAGCCTGCACAAATTGAGCAGGTACAGCGCTCATGGGACCAGCACTCCCTGATTCGCGGCAGCCGCCCAGGCCGCGAACCACGCGGCCAGGAATTCGTCACACTCTTCATCGGTGTGCACCGCGGGCAGGCACACGCCAGGCTGCATTCGTGGCCATGTCCCATCGGCGACCGCAAGGCGATAGGGGCGGCCCTCGCAGCTTGGCTGGTCATTGGCAGAAAAGTTCATGGAACCATCCACGGCCTGTGGCACAGCCGATAGCCCTTCTCGCGCAGCTGCGCGTTGAGCGCTCCACCAGGCAGGAACGGCGTGAGCACTGCGCAGCGAGGCGAAACGCCAACATGCTGCAGCAGGTTACGCGCAACTCCTCTGCGCCGGTACTGCGCCTTCACCTGGACCCAGGCCACCGCCGGCGTCTTGCTCGTGAGGTTCGGAGCCACCACGATGAATCCCATGATCTCTTCGGGCGTCTCTGGCTCGCACGCCACGAGGTAGCGCCACTGCATCAAGTACGCGCCGAAGATGCCCGCGAGGACACCGCGCGTTGCGCCCTGCGCTGCCGGCGCGTGGCGGTACTCTTCGAGGAAGCTGTCGAAGGCCAGCGCCCATTCGCTTTCGGTGCCCTTGCGGATGCGTATCTCAGCTTCCATGCGCCTCCCTTAGCAGGCCGATCGACTTCGCGAACCGGCGTTCTTGCTTGCCTGCCCAGTTGCGGCGCATGCCCAGCACCCGCGCAGCGTGGGCGGTGTTGCCGTCGAGCGTAGCCAGCGACAGCATCACTGCCAGGTCATCGGTCTTCGCCTGCTCGGCGGCGCGCGCGAGCTCTCGGTAGTAGATAGCCGTCGGGTGGTCGGCGAGCGTGCAGCGCGGCTCGAAGCCTTCTGGCAACGACTCCACCGCTGCCCCGTGCGTGCCGTCTCCGCCCCTGAACGTCCAGGTGTGCAGCTTGTTCAGGTCTCGCCCGCCCTCGATGTCACGGAAGCCGGCGCGGCGCAGTTTGCCGTACCATTCCGCGATCAGGGCTGGCGAGGGGCGCGTCACTGCTTCTTGCCACCCTTCTTCTCGGCCGTCCGCATGCTCGGGTGTCGGTCGAAGAAGATGTCGCGCGCGCGCTCGGTTGCGAGGAAGTTGAGCCGTTGCACCTCGAACTCGTCGAGCTTGCTCTGCGTCAGGTCGTCGATCGTCTCGTCCTCGGTCTTCGGCGGCGGCAGCCCCAGCTCTTTCACGAGCTCGGCCACGCGCTCTGCTACTGCGGCGTTCATGCGCTGCGCATCGGTCTGGAGCTTGATGGTCGCGATCTGCTCGCGTGCACGCTTCTCGACCTCGGCTTCGAAGCTCTCGACCTTCACTTCGACGGCGGGCGGCGGCTCGGGCTCGCTCGCGACGCTCTGTGACGGCTCCCATGCGATCGTTGGCGCTTGGCTCATGGTTCAGTTCTATCAGAACTTTCAGAACGTTCAAATAGAATTGAAAGTTGACTCTGACTTGCAATTGCATCGTGGCAGCGCAGCGAGGGCGATCCTATGGTCCTTGCGGCGCCAGAATCCCCGTGTCTGATCCCGCTTGTCGGCTACCCGCGGCGTACGGTGCTTTTCAGCGGAGCCCCCCGACGTCCACCGGACCGCCCTAGCCCTCGACGCGGCTGGTCCTTTGTTGCTTCCCTAGGCGGCCTAAGCGAATCCGCCGTAGCATGGTGGTCAGGGGTATTCATTGGCCCCGGTTACAGTCTTCGTCCCTTCGGCTTCTCTGGCCTGATCGAGTACGCCTCATACCCTCGCCAAGGCGCAGTGCACCGATGCGTAGCGGCCTCCTCGACGGCGCGGCTGTCGTCTGACGTATCTTGGAAGCTGACGTCAATCCACCAGTCGCAGAGGCGTCGGCCACAGCGGAACTTCTCGTTTCCGCGGCCGTCAGCCTCGTGGATGACCTGGCGCATGCCGTCCACGCCCATGATCCAGAAGCGCCTCATCGCCCCCTCCACGCCGGCACGTCCCAGCCCATCGCCTTGCGCACGCGCTCCGCCGTCTCCTTCCACGTCAATCAAAACGGAACCTCCTCAAACGTCCCGACGCCCCGCGCCTCGAACCTCCCGCGGTGCACGGCGACCTGGTGCGCGTCCCAGGCGCGGCGCTGCTCGCGGGTCATCAGGAGAAACTGGCCGGCGCACTGATCGTGTTCGGCGTGGCAGCCAGGAACAGTCCTGGCCAACGCATGCCCCTTGGCCTTGTCGATCCAGCGCGAGAAGATATGCGGCCCGCACAGCGGAATCACCTCCGCGTCCGATCCATGCTTCAAGCTCATGCCGCCAATACCGACGTGCGCCGCCTGGACGTTCTTCCTGGTACCGCACGCGGCACACGGCTGCGTCGTCACCCAGGCGCGATAGTCGGCATACTGCACATTGCGCTCCTGGTGCTTCGTTCGCGCGCGGCGCTTGATACGAGTGCGCTTCACAGCATCGGCCCGATCTTGTATGGAGGCCACCTGAACCCAGATGCGTCCAGGTCGACGTTGTAGAATACGCGCTCGGGAGGCTTCTGCTTTTCACGCAAGAACCAGCGTCGCCACCACTTCGGACGTGGGTACGTCTTCCAGGTCGGCACGTGGACATCGACGCGCACGTCGAGCAGGTACTGCGCCAGCTTTAGAGGGTCGCCCGGCGGAAGTTGCGTCTTCAGATAGACGAAGTTCTCGGGGCTGCACAGAATCACTTTCACGCGGCCCGCCTTCCTGCGCCCAGCGGCGCGATCGGTTCCCTCGCAGCTGTCTTGCCGCCGGCGCATCGCGCGCACAGCCAGCGCCCAGCCCGCAGCTCCCAGCTCGTCGCGATGGTGCGCCCCACATACGGACGGTCCTCGGCTTCGAGCTCGCGCATGGCCCCGCACCCTCGTTCCTCACATACCAGCAGTAGCGCCGGCTTCCTTCGCTTCGGCGCCGGCCCCGCAAGCATCGGCGCGACGTCGTTCGAGAGCTTGCGCAACGCCTCGGAGAAGCTGCACCGATCGAGCAGCATTACGAACTTGAAGCAGTCGCCCGACTCGCCGCATGCCCAGCAGTTGAACCACCAGCCGCGCCCGTCGTCCTTCATGCCGAGGGACAGGCGCTCGCCGCCGTGGATCGGGCACTGCGCGCGGATCGCGTCTCGCCCGGCCCGCACGCGCTTGCAGTCCGCCGGCAACAGATCGGGCAGGTGCACGCGGGCCTTGACGTCGGCGGCGTCGATCTTCATTCCGCGTCCCATCTCGAGGCCGCCACCTCGTCGATGGTCTGCAAGCACACGCACGGCAGCAGCAACCCGCACTTGCAGCGCCCCGCGCGCGCCAGCGCCAGGTCGAATCGCCCCGACTTCGACGGCTTCGTCCGCCTCCTGGCGTTGCACCACAGCGCGCGAACCTGCTTCACGTCGCACAGCATCTCGGCAGCTGCCTCGGTGGCGCTTCGGCCGGCCAGCCTGTGCCCCCAGGCGATGCGCTCCGCCGTGCTCAGGTCTTCGATCGCGACCTTCAGATCGTTGCCCTTCATGCTGCATCTCCCTTGCGACTGCTCTCCATCAATACGCGCTCGACGGTCGCTATCGACGGCGCGCGCCTTACTCTCTGGCCGTTCTCCCAGTGCACCGGGCACGCGTAGAGCAGGTCGGCTGCCTGCTGGTACGTCAAGTCGTGCGGAAGGCCCAGTGCGCTCAGTTGCAGGCGCTGGGAATACGTCGCCTTGCCCTCTGCGGCCCACTTGTCCGCCTGGGCGCGCAGCTTCGAGGCCTCGCCCTTGCTGATGTCCTCGGGAAGCATCTGCGTGCGAAGCCACCAGCGCTGCGCCTCCGAGGCGGGCTCGCGCGTCCGTGCCGGCGCGTGCTTCTTGTAGCCGTCCGTTACCCCGGCGGCGCGGAACGGATCGAACGTGCCGCTCTCGCTCTTGATCTTAGCCTGCGCCGCGAGCCGGGCCAGCCGGTCGTACTCGCCGCGCTTCCACGCCTTGGCCTCCTTGATCGCGTCGGTGACGGTGGCCTTCGGATCATCGCGCAGCTTCTTCTCGGCGCGCGCGCGGACGTCATTCTCGAGCGTGCGGTCGATGTCCGTTGGCGAGCAGATGACGTGCTTTCCGTGCTGACCCGTGATGTCGAGCAGCAGCATGTTCGGCTTCACGCTCGCCGCGATGGCCGCGGTCCGCTGCTCGCGCTCCGCGAGCTCTGGAATGCGTGGCCTCAGCCCGCGCCCGATCATCTGCATCCACAGGCCCCAGTCCTCGGTCAGGCGGGCCAGCACGATGGCGTCGCACGTCGGCGCGTCGAAGCCGAAGAGGTAGATCCCGTAGTTCACGATCCCGCGCAGCTCGCCAGTGTCGAACGCCTGCTGGATGCGGTGGCGCTCCCCCGGCGGCGTCTTCGCGTCCACCGACTCGATCCAACCCGGGCGGCGGTCGTTCAGAATCTTCGCGACCGCGTGCGCGCTGGCAACCCCCGGCGTGTAGATGATCGGATGCCTGTCCTGGCAGTGCTTCCAGACCGCGTCGGCGATCGGCGCGGCGGCCTTCAACACAGCCTCTTCCAGCGCTCCGATTCGCAGGTCCCTGACGCCCTGGGCATTCTTCGCCGAATCGATGCCGCTGATGTCGAGCTCTACCAGCCTCTCGTACCTCGGCACGATCGGGACCGCGTACCCCTCGTCAATGCCCCACAGGACGTCGCGCGAGTAGATGACGTCGCCGCTGCCAGGCGTGGCCGAAAGCCCGATCACCTTTGCCCGCTTGAAGTGCGCCAGCAACTGCTGCGCGACGGGCGAATCCCAGTACTGGCACTCATCGAACACGATCAGCCCGAACGAATCGGGGCCCATCTTCAGCAGCCGATCGTCCTTCATAGTCGCCAGCGACCCGACCACCACGCGCGTGTCTCCCGCCTTCGCGCCCGCTTGCTCGCGGCTCACAGCGATGCCGAGGGAGCGCGCCAACCGGGCAATGGCGTCCTCGATCAGCACCGTGCGATTGGCGACCCACAGGCAGCGGTCGCCCGAGCGAAGCAGCCAGCGGCGAATCAGCGCGATGGACGTGCGCGTCTTGCCGCTACCCGTGAACGTGTTCAGGACGCCGATACGCTGGTCGCTGGCGATGCGCTCCAGCGCGGCCGCAACGGCCTCCTCCTGGTACGGCCTGAGCCCATCATCGATGCCGTCGAGCGGCGACCGTGAGCGGGCGAAGTCGAAAGCTAGGGCCTGCATCACCAGGCCGGGCCGCCTTCGGCGTCCTCGAACGGCTCCGAATGTCCGCCCTCATCGACCAACTCCACGCGGAGCGTCCTGGCCTTCGCCGCGCGCGCGTCTGCCGCCATCGCTTCGGCGGTGTGGTTCAACTGCGCCACGCCGTTCTTGACGACCACAGCGCCGTATTCACGGGCCGCGGGCGGGGTCAGAGCGCAGCGCACCGTGCGCAAGGCTTCGTCCAGCGCTGCCTGCACAGCCATCGCCTCGCCCTTCGCCAGCAGCGGCGCGATCTCGGCCTGCGCGTCGCGCAGCATCCGCTCGACGTTGATCAGCCGATCGCGCGGCTCGTCGGGGGCGGGCGCGGCTGCTGCCACCGGGGCAACCGGTGGCACGTTCCGGACCGCTTGCAGGCTGGCGCCCGCCCCCTCGTCGCCATTGCCGGAGGCCATCCCGGCGTCGGCCTGAATAGCGGGGCCGGCTTTCCCGTTGCCCACCGCGGAGGATTCCTCCCCCGCGGGCCGGATTCGAACCGGCACCTGCCCCTCCACTTTTGCCGCATCGCGGCTGTAAACGTTGCCAACCTCTCGCTGCGTCAACTGATACTTTTCGCGCACTTCGCTGACGTAGGTGTGTGACACACATGCCAGCTTGGCAAGCGCCCGATCGGGCATCTGCGACCACTCCGAATCGGCCAGCAGCGTCTCGACCGCGCGGCGCTTGTCGGCGTTGGAGCGCGGTAGTCCGTGCGTGGCGTTGGCTCCGACGGCATCGAGGATGGCGTCCCGGCGCGTGCCTTTCTTGATCTCGGCGTCGATGCGCTTCCGCCCGGACCGCAGCGCGGCCTCGACGCGGTGGAAGCCATCCGACAGCCAGTAGTCCTTGCCGTCGTAGAAGACGCGCACCGGCGGCAAAGCCGTGCCGATCGCCGCGTAGTGCGTGACCGTCGCCTCGTCGAGCGCCGCGCGAATCTGCGTGCCCCCGTCGCGGCGGATCGACGCAATGAGCATCGAGGCGGGTTTCACAGCTCGACTCCGCACGCGTCGACAATGAGCGACTCTAGGATCGCGTTCTGGGCGTCCCTGGCGGCGGACCAGGCGGCGGACCAGGCGGCGGACCCGGCGGCGGACCTGGCGGCGGACCTGGCGGCGGACCCGGCGGCGGACCTGGCGGCGTCCCTGGCGGCGGACCTGGCGGCGGACCCGGCGGCGGACCTGGCGGCGGACCAGGCGGCGGACCCGGCGGCGGACCCGGCGGCGTCCCTGGCGGCGGACCAGGCGGCGGACCCGGCGGCGGACCGCAGATCTTCGTCCCCCGTTTCCAGGTACTCACGAACGTTCGCAGGCATCTCCCATCGCGACGCGACCGATAGAGCGCACTCGCGCGCGAAGAGGCGCAGAAGGTCGTCGCACGGCGACCAACCGAGTACGCGCCGTCGCGAACCGACGACTTTGTCCGTGTGGCCAGGCGTCTCGACGATCCCGTCCAACTCGACGACGCACGCGGCAGCGTTGTCCCATTCAAGGTAGGGCAGCGCATCGATCGCTCTGATGCTGGCATGCAGGCCGCGCACGCAGATTTCGATCGGGCCCGGCTCCTCCAGCCACTCGCCAATCGGCGGCATCGGTCGGCCGTCGCGCAACGTCGGCACGCCGTTGACCACGCGCACGAAGTGGAACGCGAGCGTGCTCACGCCGCCCCCCGTAGCTGTTCGACCGCCTCGCGGAGGCTGATGCGCCCGTCCGCCACCGCCCGGGCCAGCCGCTTCGACTCAGCCGCCTCCCGCCGCGCCACCGCCACCGGGACGATGGGCGCGCGCAGGTCCTTGACCAGGTTCGCGGCGGCGCGCAGGGCCGCCAGGCGCTGGGGGTTTATGGAACCGCTCGGCTTGGCTCCGGCAGCGGTTGAATGTATGTTTAGCGCGCCTAAAGGGTCCCTGCGGTGCGACATGTGAGTGCTCCTGTGTCCAACAACGACCCAAGGAGACGGCGCGCTGCAACCCTGGACCATCCCCCGATGAGCAGCGAGGAGCGCGCAGCCGCCTTCTTGGACCGTTGTGAACTCATCGGGGGTAGCTTCTAGAAACCACAACCTTCGAAGCTCTGCAAGTGGAGCCGAGGCTTACAATTGCTATGGCGTAGATTCCATAGCGTAACCATGCGGAAACGCACACTTGTTCAGTATGCCGCGCCGCATTTTTTCTCATTCGACGCTTGACTTTCAGCGCGGCAGCACCAGCCGCCGCACGTATTCGGCGCGCGACAAGCCTGCTTTGCGCGCCGCCTTGTCGACGGCGGCGATCTCGTCCCGGCGCATCGGTACGGTAAGCATGGTGCGGTTCTCTCGTGTGCGGCCCTGGTGATTCGGTCCTGCTGGCATGGTCGTACCCTCCGCTCGCCCCGTCGCACACGGGGCTCAACGGAAGGGGCGACCTAGGCGCGAAATATATTCGTCGGATCTTCCTCGGTCCCTTCGTTCGGCAGTTCCTCGCTACCATCGCCGCTGGTGGCGTCTTCGATCGAGGGCGCGGCAGGCAGAAGCTCCGGGCAGGCCGCGACCGCGTCGAAGAATCCGTCCTCGGTCACGGGGCCGAGGTCGCGGATCAGCGTCCATTCAACGTTCCCGATCCGGCTGCTTCCGTTGGCCTCGACCACGGTCTCACCGTCGGAATCGCACAGCGCTACAAGCGCGCCATCGTTGTCGGTCTCCTGCACATAGAAGTCGCCGCCATCCGTCCTCACGAGCGCGTAGCGGGCCTTGGTCTCCTCGTTGGTCATCGTCATGGTCTCTCTCCTTTTTGGGTGCCAGCTCCGTGCTGACAAGACAGAGAGTAATACACGGTGTATTACCGCGCAAGAAGAAAAGCACGTGACGTCTGTTCAGTGCTACCGCCGCGTGCGCTCGATGCCCGCCTCGAACGCCTTGCGGGCGCGTTCGAGGTCCCGCGGCCGGCGCTGGACGTAGGCGCGGGTCTGTTCGAGCGAGGCGTGGCCGAGGATCTCTGATACGGTCTCGATGCCCACGCCGCGCTCGACTGCGTTGGTGGCGTAGCCGTGGCGGTTGTCGTGCAGGCGCACGCGCTTCTCGCCGGGCGCCGCCTGGAGGCCTGCCGCCGTTGCCAGCGCGCGCCACCAGTTGGTGAGCATCTGCGCGACGTACGGCTCGCCCCGGCTGTTGCGTAGCACGTAGGGGCTGCGGATGTCGCGCGGCATGTTGCCGATGGCGTCGAGCTCGCGCCTGGTTGCCGGCACAATGCGCCCGCGCCCGCCCTTGCAGGCCCAGTTAGGCAGCGCGATTTCCATGCGCTCCCGGCTGATCCAGGACCACTGTAGCTGGCGTATCTCGTTGCGGCGCATCCCCGAGTCACCGGAGCAGAGCACGATCACGCGCTCGCGCGGCTTCGTGCAGACCGCCAGCAGGCGTTGCACCTCCTCCTCGGTGGGCGCCGTCTCGCGGTGGTCCTTCTGCGGCTCGTTCTTCGCTGCACACAGGCGCGGCCGCGCTTCCAGCAGCCCAGCCTCAACGCCCCACCCGAACATGGCCTTCACGTAGGCCAGCGTGACGTTGCGGCTCGCCGGGGAAAGGGACGCGCGCGTCTCCTTGTACGCCGTCCAGTCGGCGACGGCCATGCCGGCGCAGTCGCGCTCACGGTACCGCTCCACGAAGGGAAGCAGCATCGCGCGCCGCGAGTACCACGCCGGGCGGGCCTTCAGCGCCGCCTCGTGCTTGTTGTACAACACGCCGACGGTGAGGGTCGGAGCGGGCGCGGCCGCGCTGCCGACGAGAGCACTGATCTGTGCCTGCAACGCCGCGAACTGCGCGCGCAGCTCCGCATCGTCCACGTCTCCCCCAGTCCCCCCGAGCGTGCAGAGACAGTGAACGCTCGACTAGGGTTACGGTTTCAAAACCGTGTCAGAAAGTTGACTTTTTTGGCGGAGCGGCGCGCACCTTCGGCGCCTTGCGGATTGGTAATCGCGCCTTGATGTCAGCCAGGTCACGGAGCACGTCGCCCAGCGCCGTCTCGATGTGATCGATCTCTTTGCGCACGTATGCATCGAGAGCGCCCAGCTCAGCGCGCAGCACCTTCAGCGTGGCCGGGATGCCGCCTTCAGCCACGGTTCGCCGCCTGTTCCAGCGCCCGCGCCGCCCGTAGCGCATCCTGCTCGTCTCGCATCGCCTGGCCGAGGAGGCAGCGCAGCCGGTACACCTCCGCGCTGGCCTTCCTCGCGCGCTCGCGTGCCTGCTGGGCGGCCTCCTGCGCGGTCATCGGCGGAAGTTGGCGTTGGATGGTTTGCTGGCGGCGTTGCCGTCGTCGTCCTCGGGCGCCACGCCGACGAGAGCGGCCAGCGAGTAGCGGCGCATGTACGTGATGCACGAGCCGGCCGCCTGCGGCGTCACCTCGCCCGCTACCATCGTGAACGTCCCGCCGATCCACTGCCCCGACGCGTGCACCAGCAACGTCGTCAACCGCTGCTCGGAGCCCTCGCCGTCGGGCAACGGCTTGTCGTCCTTGTCCCAGCACTTGATCGGGACGCGCCTGCCAGTTCCGTTCGGGATCTGAACGACGGCGATCCCGACTCTCGCGAGCTGCATACGGCACGCGGCCCACACCGCCGCGAGGTCGGCGTACTTCGACTTGAAGAATGGGTTGTCGCTGTCCTTCTTGGCGCCCTCGATCGCGCCCTGCGCGCTGGCGAGGGCCGAAGCGATGCGGTCGATCTCTGGGCTCGTCGTCAGCGGGTCCATCGTCGGCCGACCCATCGATTGCGATGCCCCAAGAACCTGGCCGGCGTATGGCCCGCCAATCGCAGCCTGGGTATCCGTCGGCGGGGACGGGAACAATCCCGCGCCATTCGCTCGCTTCAGCGCGACTTCCAAGTCTTTCTCGATCGGGCTGGTCTTCTCTTCCACGGCTGCCTCCTTCGTTGCGTAGATGTCGGCGAACTTGATGGGCGCGTCCCTGCGCAGGCTGACCAGCTTGCGGGCCAGCATCACCTGTTCGT
>Ga0335069_10016387_pt1 | contig 10335 bp, 9 predicted proteins | sample Lox_Sample_11_FD_206714 | JGI IMG/M metagenome (GOLD analysis project Ga0335069, IMG submission 206714) | Soil microbial communities from Loxahatchee National Wildlife Refuge, Florida, United States - Lox_Sample_1.1 | ecosystem: Environmental > Terrestrial > Soil > Wetlands | place: USA: Florida...
CACATTGCCCGCCAGTTCGCGTTCCCGACCGGCGATACGGTGGTGACGGTCATGCTCCGCGATCTCGCCGGCAATCTGAGCATGCCGGCCCAAATGATTATCCGCGTGCAACAATGAGTCGCGTTGACTGAGAGACGGTCGTCCGTTATACCAATCCGCCAATCGCACCATGCAACACCGCATTCCACACGATGGTGTGACCAACCCGAAGCATTAGGAGATTTCTGAAATGGCTGAGAAGAAGGCCAAGACGGCCCAAAAGTCCGGTGACCAAGTCGCGAAGGCGCGAGCCTGTCCGAGCTGCGGAGCGGAAAGTCGGGTGACGTATTTCACCGGCTTCGGTCGCAAGGGATTCTTCTGGGTGTGTGAAAAGGACTGCGGGTACACCCAGCGGACGCGCTAGGCCGGAGGACTTCACATGGGCCGTACCCCGAAGAAGGACAAGGCCAAGCGGGGCCAGAGTATCTTTGATGCGGACGAGCGCGACGAAACCTCCGAAGAAGGGGATCTCCCCAAAGACGAAGCCGGCCGACGTAAGATCAAGCGCCAGTACGAAACCCTACTCGGCATCCGCGTCGAGAAACTGAAGGGGCGTATCCTCAACCGCGAGCGCATCAACAAGACGATTGAAGGCGTCTACTTCATCTGCGCTGAGTGCAAGAAAGTCTGCCACAACATGGACGATGGGCTGGTCGAGGACCCCAACAACGTCCACAATCTCTGCGGCACCTGTGCGAAGAGCACGAAGCCGAAGGGCCGCGCCGCGTAGATCAACACAGGCCTCGTTTCCCTCGTTCCCCTCGTTTCACTTCGGGCGCCGACGCACGTGCTCCGCGAGGTAGTCCTCGATGTCGCGTGGCGCCGGGCTCTCGACGTTTACTCGCCGGCCGGTTCGTGGGTGCGCAAACGTGATGCGGCGGGCGTGAAGCAGCTGGCGCACGGCGGGCGCGCCACCGTACCGATCATCGCCAACGATCGGGTGCCCAATCGTCGCGAGGTGAACCCGGATTTGATGCATCACCCCGGTGGGAATCTCCACAGCAACCAAGGTCGCGTGATCGCCGCGTTGCAACGGCCGGTAGCGCGTGAGTGCCGGCCGCGCCCTGCGCGCGTGGGCCTCGTCCGCGCTGACGCAGGCTCGCATGCGTCTCGGATTGCGCGGATCGTGTGCGATTGGGAAGTGGATCTCGCCAGCCTGGCTGAGGTCGCCGCCGACAACTGCAACGTACTCCTTGGTGATCGCGCGCTGAGCAAATTGCCCCCGCAACGAACTGTACGCGGCCTCGTTGCGGGCGACGAGCAATAGCCCCGAGGTATCGGTGTCGAGTCGGTGTACCAAACCGACCTCGCCCGGCTTGGGTCCGACGGTGCGCAGGTCGGGAAAATGGGTGACGAGAAAATTCGCCAACGTGGTCCGCTCGTCGAGGCGCAGCGCGTGGGACGGCATTCCCGCCGGCTTGTCGACGACCAAGATGTCCGGATCCTCGTAAAGAATCGGCACGCGCAAATCGGGATTGTCCGGCAACGCCGCCGGCGATGCGGCGGCATCGCCCTCGACGCGAACGACATCGCCGGTGGCAACGAGTGAGCCCTTGGTCCGGCGACGGCCGTTGACCCGAACGGCATCAGACGCAATCAACGTCTGTGCTCGCTGACGTGAGCCGTTCGGCAGCACGCGCGCGAGAAACACGTCCAGCCGCTGCGGCGGACTGTCTGCCGGCACGCGATACTCAATTGCAGGCACGGTCGACACTCAGTTGTTGGAGATGCCGGTTCGTACCCAGCCGTCGACTTGCTTCAAAAACCCGGCGAACGGATCGCTGCCGGGCGAGGGTGCGAAGTAGGCCTTGCGGACATAGTCCAACGCACCCGAATAGACGTCGAACTTCTTCGACAACTCTTGGAACAAGAGGAAACCGGTGCGATAGAGCGTCACGTCGAGTTCCGAAACGGCCCAGTACGACCGGCGACCGGTGTCGAAGTAGTAGTCCAAGTAGCCCCCGCGCTCGGCGTGACTGCGAAAGATGCCGCTCATGAACAACGCGTAATCGCCGAGATAGCAGCGCAGCGCCCGCTCCCGCTCGATTTGCGCCCGCGGCGTCGCATCCGGCAGCTCCAGCATCATCGCAATCAAACTATCGACGCGCTTACCCTCGATCGAACGCAGCCGGTATAGCTGCTCCGCGTCGGCAAAGGCCGTCAACACTCCCGAGACATGATTGACGATCGGCTGCTCCGTCAGACCGAGTTCCCAGAACGCCCGCTGCACGATGGTGCCAAAGAAGCGCTTCAATCGCTCCATGCTTGGAGTATAAATTGGTCACCAGAGGACGGCAATGGAAATTGATCGATGGCGGCAAGAGTTCCCTAGTGCCCAGCGCATGCTGCACCTGAACCACGCGGGCGTGTCGCCGGTTTCACAGCGCGTCGTCCGCGCCGTACGCGCCTGCGTCGACGATGCCACGATGGTCGCGCCGGCCACGGCCCAGTCGATGCCGATGCGAACGAACGACGTACGAACGTGGTGTGCCGACCTGATCGGCGCCGCGGCGCACGAGATTGCGTTCATCACCAACACGTCCGAGGGGCTGTCGCTTGTCGCCAGCGCCATCACGTGGCGCGACGGCGACAACGTCGTGGCGATCGACGGCGACTATCCTGCGAATGTCTATCCGTGGTGGGGCCAGCGGCGATTCGGCGTCAAAACGCGCATGGTCACGCCGCGCGCCCGCCGCTTCGGGGTGGATGACGTTCGCGCCGCGAGCGACGCGCGCACGCGAGTAGTGGCCGTCAGCGCGGTCGATTGGCAAACCGGCTTCCGCTGCGATCTCCGTGCGCTCGGTGCGTTCTGTCGTGCCCGCGGCATCCTATTCTGCGTCGACGGCATTCAGGCGGTTGGGGCGCTGCGCATCGACGTCGAGCGCGACCTGATCGACTGTCTCGCCTTCGGCGGTCACAAGTGGTTGCTTGCGCCGCCCGGCTGCGGCGCCTTGTACGTCGCGCAGCGGGTCGTGGAGCAATTGCAACCCGTTATTCTGGGATGGAAGAGCGTGACCGATGCGGAAGCCCATCTGCCGTATCACTTCGATCTGCGACGCGATGCGATGCGATTCGAACCGGGCACGACGGCCACGCTCGGCATCGCCGGGCTGGGCGCGGCTGTGCGGCTCTTGCACGAGGTCGGCGCGACGGCGATTGAGTCGCGGATTCTCGACCTGACGGCACAGCTCGCCGAAGGTTTGCGACGACGCGGCGCGGAAGTCATCAGCCCATGGGCGGACTCCGAGCGCTCGGGAATCCTGACCGTGCGACTCGATCGGGATCCAGCCGCCGTGGTTGCGGCACTCGAAAACCAAAGCGTGCTCTGTCGCGTGCGGACGGGCGGCCTTCGCCTGGCGCCGCATTTCTATCTGGCCGACGACGACGTCGCGCGTTTCTTTGCGGTCTTCGACGACGTCACGTCGGGCTGACCAATCCGCGAAGGCAGTCACTCGCCGCTTGTATCGGCACCCGAATCGTCGCAATCTGCGGCTGTGTCGCGAACGAATCTTACACTCACCTATCCCGCGCTCGCCTCAGGTCCGGTGCGTTTCGCGGCCGAGGAATTGCGGCGCTATCTGACGCACATGACGGGCGCCGCGGTTGCGCTGCGGCCGAGCGACGGTCCGGCGAATACGCTGCGCCTCGGTTCAGCCGGCCTGCCGCCGCCGGGCGTTTGTCCCGACGCAGAGAGCTTTGTCGTCCAACCCAGTGCCGACGGCGCGATCGTCTGCGGCGGATCGCCACGAGCTCTGGTCCACGCGGTGTATGCTTTGTTGGAGCAACTCGGCTGCCGCTGGTCACTGCACGGCCGCGAGCACGAAACCGTGCCGAGACTCGCGCGACTGCCGGGGCTCAAGGCAATCCGAACCTCGCCGCGCTTTCGCGTGCGGGGGTACAGCGCCGACATCATGACCTGGCACTACGGCGACGCGGCGCAATTCAAGGAACATCTGACCGCCGACTACGAGTTCATCGATTGGATGGGGAAGAGCGGCGGCAATACGTATCTCTTCATTCGCCACCCATTCGACTCGCAGTTGACGATCCCCGAACTGTTACCGGAGTGTGCCCGGCGCGGCATCGACGTCGAATACGGGGGACACGTGATTCCGCTGCTCCTGCCGCGGGAGCTGTTCGCGACTCACCCCGAGTTCTTCCCGCAATCAGCCGACGGCGTGCGGAGCGAATTCGGCAACCTCTGCACCAGCAACACGGACGCGCTCCGCACGACGACGGAGAATGCGGTCCACTACGTGCGCGACTATCCTGAACTCCGCGGTCTTCACGTGTGGGGCGCCGATTTGTGGCAGGGCGGCTGGTGCCACTGTCGCTTGTGCCGCGATGTCACCGTGCAGGACCAGAGTCTGCGCTTGTGCAACGCGATAGCCGCCACGATTGCCGACCGCGGTGCCGAGCGACCGGTCTGCTACCTGGCGTATCACGACACCGTCGAACCCAATTTGGTCGGGCGCCCGCATCGCAACGTCTACGTGGAATACGCGCCGCGTGAGCGCTGCTACGGGCACGCGTTGAACGATGATGAGTGTCCGACGAATCGGCGCTATCGCCGGGCGCTGGAACGCTACGTCGAACTGTTCGAGGGCCGGGTGCGGATCTTCGAGTACTACGCCGACGCGATTCTGTTCTGCGGTTGCGCGGTGCCGCTCGGCGACGTGATCGCCGCCGATCTCGACTACTACCACCGGCTCGGGATCACCGAGATCACCAACCTGCAATTCGGCAGCTTCAGTCTGTGGGCCTATCCGCTGAACATGCTGGCGTACGCGAATGCGACCGTGGGCCGCTGCGATGTCGGCGCGCTGCGCCAGCGCTATGCGCAGGAGTTCGGCGCACACGCGCGGCTGATCGCGTCGACGCTGGGTGAACTCGAAACCGCACTGCGCCCGGTGGTGATCTACGGCGACATCCGTCGCCCGCCGAAACAGCCGGAACGGATTCGCGAGCTGCACCCACGCATCACCGGAGCGATCGAGCGTCTCGCGCAACTGAGCGACCAATTGGCGCCCGCGTCGGCCGATGCGGCGGTCGCGGCGCTGCAGGCGCTGATGCGATATACCCGTGCCGTGTTGGTCGGAGTCGAGCGAGAACTCGCGGGTGGCGCGGACGCCGGCGCGGCGTACGACGAAGCGATGGCGCTCATGCGCGCGGTGGATCGTCGCTTTACCGGTCTGTGGGGCGCGGTCAACCTCCCCGTCATTCATTCGTTCCATTCATCCGGCATGTTCGCCGCGTGAGGGTGCCGATGGGTCGCCGTATTCGCGTCATACTGATCCTGCTGTTGCTGCTGTCCGTCGTCGCGTTGTTCGCGCGCGCCTGGATCGTCGGTCCGCGCGTGAAACCGGGCAGCGTCCTGCTGGTCGACCTCAGCGGTGCGTACGCTGAGGCACCGCCGGCCGACCTGGTCGGCCGCTGGCTGCGCCACCGCGAACCGACGTTGATTGAACTCATCACGATGCTGAAGAAGGCGGCCGCGGACGAACGCATCAAGGGCGTCGTGCTGCACGTGACCCAGCTCGAGATCGGATGGGCGAAGGCACAGGAGATTCGCGACGCGATCGCGGCGTTCAAGCGCAGCGGCAAGCGCATCGTCAGCTATTTGGAGCAAGAGGTCGCTTCGGGAAACATCGACTACTACGTTGCGAGCGCTGCGGATCAGGTCTTCGTCCCGCCCGGTGGCAGTGCGCCGGTGACGGGCTTGCTCTCGCAGTTCTTCTTTCTCGGTGGCGTGTGGGAAAAACTCGACATCGACATGCAGGTCGAGAAAATCCGCGAGTACAAGACCGCCGGCGACATGCTCGCCAACAAGAGCATGACCCCGGCCCATCGCGAGATGGCCAACTCGCTGCTCGACAGCATCAACGGTCAGTTCGTCGGTGGCATCGCCGCGGCGCGCGGACTCGATCCCAAGGCGGTGCAGACGATCATCGACGACACTCCGATGACGCCGGCGGCGCTGGCGTCGAGCGGCTTGACCGATGGGGTGAAATTCCTCGACGAGCTGCGTGCGGATCTCGCGGGTCCACAGCAAGCGTTTCTCAAACAGGACGAGTATCAACCACCTGGTCGCGAGTGGCCTGGGTTGGATCAGCGACCGCGCCTGGCGGTGATCTACGCGGTCGGCCCGATTCACTCGGGCGAAGCAACCGGTGGCGTCGGCGGCGACTCAGTCGGATCCGAAACCCTGATCGACGCGTTCGACAAGGCCGCGGCCGATGACGGTGCGCGCGCAATTGTCTTCCGTGTCGACAGCCCGGGCGGCTCCGCGCTCGCGTCCGATCTGATCTGGCGCGCGACGCAGCAGGCGCGACTCAAGAAGCCGGTGATCGTCTCGATGTCCGACGTCGCCGGATCGGGGGGGTATTACATCGCTGCGGGCGGAACCCGCATTGTCGCCGAGCCGGGTACGCTGACCGGATCGATCGGCGTGGTGATGGCGAAGCCCAACATTCGCGGCTTGCTGGCGAAGCTCGGCGTCACCACCGAAAGCCTCACGCGCGGGAAGTTCGCCCGCCTCGAAGACACCACCAGCAGCCTCACGCCGCTGGAGCGAGCCAAGGTGGTTGCCGGGATGACGCACATCTACGACGTCTTCGTTGATCGGGTCGCCGTCGGGCGTCAACTGACGCGCGAACGCGTGAACGAAATCGGACGCGGTCGCGTCTGGACCGGTGCACAGGCGAAGGAGAACGGTTTGGTTGACGAACTCGGCGGCTTCGCCCGCGCGATCGAGATCGCGAAGGAAAGCGTCGGTATTCCTGTCGAGCAAGACGTGCGACTGGTCTTTTATCCGCAACGCAAGGGGACGCTCGAACGGCTCGCACAATACATCGATGCGCGCGCAGTGGTGAGCCTGCCGCCGGGATGGCAGCAGGCGTTGTTGGCGGCATTCCCCGCGTGGGATTTCCCGGACGGCGCGCTGCTCACGCTGATGAGCGAGCAGGTTCAGATCCGCTGAGCTACGGCACCAGCAGCACCTTGCCGGTGCTGCGGCGAGACGCGATTTCATCCAGCGCGACGGCGGCGTCTTCGAGCTTGTGCGTCGACGACACCACTGGACGAATCGCGCCGCGGGCGTACAACTCGAAGAGTGCGACCATCGCCAGCGGGATGCGCTCCGGCTCGTGCTGGCGATACGCACCCCAGTGCAGCCCGACGACCGAAATGTTCTTCAGCAAGATCCGATTGACCTGAATCGTCGGGATGCGGCCGGAGGCGAAGCCGATCACCAGCAGGCGGCCGCCGAACGCGATGCACTTGGTCGACAGGTCGAAGATGTCGCCGCCGACCGGGTCGTAGATGACGTCGGCGCCGCGGCCGCCGGTTGCGGTCTTGACGTGTTCGACCCAATCGGGCGTGCGGTAGTCGTAGGCGTGATCGGCGCCGCTTTGGCGCGCGATCTCCAGCTTGCTCGGAGAACTCGCGGTCGCCAGCACCCGGGCACCGAGCGCGCGCCCGATCTGCACCGCGGCCAGGCCGACACCGCCGGCCGCCGCATGTACCAGCAGCGTTTCGCCCGCCCGAAGGCCGGCGCGGTACACCAACCCGAAGTACGACGTCTGGTAGACGATGCCGAACGCCGCGCCGTGCTCGAACGGCATTGCATCCGGCATGCGCACGGTGGCGACCGCCGGCGCCACGGCGACGCTGGCGAAGCCGCCCCATCCCAGCATCGCGAACACGCGATCGCCGACCTTGACGCTGTCGACGCCGGGGCCGATCGAGCGGACGACGCCGGCAACTTCGCCGCCGGGCGAAAACGGCAGGGGTGGGCGAACCTGATATTTGCCCTGTGCCATCAGGATGTCGAAGAAGTTGCATCCGATGGCGCGCACGTCGATGGCCACTTGGCCCGGCCCCGGCTCCGGATCGGGCAGTGCGGTCAGCCGCATATCTTTGGGCTCACACCAATCGTTGACCACCATCGCGCGCATCGCGGACCCGCCTTGTCCTGGGGTGTCGGCTCTAAATCTTGTGCCGCTGCACCAATTGCCGCGCGATCACCAGGCGCTGGATTTCGTTCGTGCCTTCGCCGATGATCATCAACGGCGCGTCGCGGTAGAAGCGTTCGATCGGAAACTCTTCGGTGTACCCGTAGCCGCCCAGCACCCGCATGGCTTCGGTGGACACTTCGAGGCAGGTCTCGGAGGCGAACAACTTCGCCATGCCGGCTTCGACGTCGCAGCGTTCGCCGCGGTCCTTCTTTTCCGCAGCGCTGTAGGTGAGCAAGCGCGCGGCTTGAATCTTCGTTGCCATGTCGGCGAGCTTGAGTTGAATCGCCTGATGCTCGCAGATCGGCTTTCCAAACGTCTCGCGCTGCTGCGCGTAGCGAATGGCTTGTTCGAACGCGGCTTGCGCCACCCCGACGGCCCGTGCGGCGATGTTGATGCGGCCGACTTCGAGCCCGCTCATGACGTGAATGAAGCCTTGTCCTTCGACGCCGCCGATCAGGTTCGAGGCCGGCACGGCGTAGTCTTCGAAATTGACTTCGCAGGTCTCGATGCCCTTGTAGCCGAGCTTGTGAATGTCGCGGCTGACCGTGAGGCCCGGCCCCTTCTCGCCGATGAACATGCTGATGCCTTTGTAGGGCGGGTCGGCAGTCGGATCGGTCTTGGCCGCGATCGCGTAGAGCGTGCCGTAGCGGGCGTTGGTGATGAACATCTTGCTGCCGTTGATGCTGTACACGTCGCCCGTGCGCTTCGCGGTGGTGCGGATGCGTTGCACGTCGCTGCCGGCGTGCGGCTCGGTGAGGCAAAGCGCGCCGTGGTGCTCGCCGCGGGCCATCGCCGGCAGGTAGCGCTGCTTCTGCTCCGGCGTCCCGTGGGTGCGGATCTGATACGCGAGCATGAGGTGGGTGTTGAGCACCCCGCTGAGGCTCATCCATCCCTTGCACAGCTCCTCCACCACCATCGCGTACGTGGTCACGTCGAGTTCGAGGCCGCCATATTCTTGCGGGATCGTCGCGCCGAACAGTCCCAGTTCCTTGAGCTTGGCGACCAGAGCGTGCGGGTATTCGTTGCGATGCTCCAACTCGCTGGCGACCGGCAACACCTCGCGCTCGACGAATCGGCGTATCGTAACGAGCAGTTCTTCGCGGACTTCGACCGGGGTACTCAAGGGGTTCCTCCTACAATCGGCAGTGCGCCGTATGTTTCACTTTCACCGTGTTCGCGCAAGATTCCCGGCGGAGCGCGAAGGCGCAAACGGCCGCCGCTTGATGCCACCGGTTGAGCCCGATATGTCGCGCAGCATGCGCACGACCACGTCGCTCGCCGGCGTCGCGCTGATCGGCTTGGCGCTGGGGGCGCGGCTAGTCCGCGCTGACGACGCGACACCCAGTGTCGGCACCGAGGTATTTACCGGCCGCGACGAGGGACGGCACGCGCGCGAGAAGCCGGCGACTCCGGCGACCTCATATTGGCGGATCGAAGCCTTTCTGCGCGTACCCGAAGCCCGCGGCGGCACGCGCGTGCAGATGCTGTTGCCGATTTCCGATGTGCACCAAGAGATCATCACGCGACGAATTCGGGCCGACGGATGGTTGTTCGGCGAGTTGCCGCAAGGCGACAATCTCCTCGGACGCTGGACGCTCGCACAAGCCAGCACAAGTCCGCTGGAGCTCGGCTATGAGATCACCGTCAAGGCGAGCGACGTGGAGCGACCGATTCCACACGGACCGTTTGCCGCGTTCGTTGCGCCTGCCGATGCGCAGGCGGATCTGGCACCATCTCGTTTGATTCAAAGCGCCGAGCCGGAGATCCGCCGGCGTGCCCGCGAGATCGTCAAGGATGCGCAGACTGTTGACGCCGTCGCGTGGGCCTTGTTTCAGTACACTGCGGCGTTCATCAAGGCCGGCAGCGGCGAGCCGCATGCCGACGCGCTGACCGTCTTGCGAGAGGAACGCGGCAGCAGCACCGGTAAGGCGCGCTTGCTCGCCGCCTTGCTGCGCGCCGTCGGCATTCCGGCTCGCATCGTCGGTGGTCTCAAGCTCGAAGACGCCACCAAGAAGCGGGCGACGACCTCGTGGGTAGAGGCGCGTCTGGGCGCGGATGCCACTGGTTGGGTGCCCCTCGATCCCGGCGGCGGCTACTTCGGCTGGCTGCCGAATCAGTACTTGGCTCTCTATCGCGGCGATCTGCCGCTGATCGTGCACAGCCCAGAGCTGCAGCTCGAATACGAATTCCTCGTGCATCAAGCGACTCGCGAATCCGCCGCCGGCGGCGGCGAACCGCCGCGCGTCGGGCATCCGCCGAGCCGCGCGGAGTCACTGGCCGG
>Ga0335069_10016388_pt1 | contig 10335 bp, 7 predicted proteins | sample Lox_Sample_11_FD_206714 | JGI IMG/M metagenome (GOLD analysis project Ga0335069, IMG submission 206714) | Soil microbial communities from Loxahatchee National Wildlife Refuge, Florida, United States - Lox_Sample_1.1 | ecosystem: Environmental > Terrestrial > Soil > Wetlands | place: USA: Florida...
AGCTGATGGCGGTGCAGGTGCAGGAGATATTCCACGCGATGCTCGTCGTCGGCGAGGGCGCGTTCTACTTCCTCGACTCGTTCGACGAGCGGGAGCTCGCGGCGCGCCACCGGCTTTCCGTGCCGTCTCTCGTGCGCGACGGGATCCGCCGCATCCACGAGACGCGCTTCTTCCGCACGCGCATCCCGTCGCCCCTGCACGTGCCGGTGCCCGTCGCGAGGCCGGCGCCGCCCGAGCCGTCGCTGCAGCGTGTCTTCGGGGCGATGGACGGCAAGCGTTCGGTCGAGGACCTCTGCCGCGCGCTCGGGGCGAACGAGTTCGACGTCACGCGCTCCGTCTTCCAGCTCGTGCAGGGCGGTCACGCGACCGTCCGCGCGCCGCGGCTCGGCGCGAAGGCGGCGGTCGACGTGTACAACGACGCCGTGTCGCTGCTGCTGCGCGAGCTCGACGCGATCGATCAGGGCGACGCCGTGCGCGAGGAGCTCGCCGAGCGCGCCAAGGACGTCCCGCTGGGCAAGCTGTTCGAAGGCGCCGGTCCCGCCGACGACGGCCGGCTCGACGCCGGGCGCGTCTTGGCCAACCTCGCGAGCCGGCCCGACGCGCAGGCGGTGGAAGAGGTGCTCGGGAACTGGCTGCACGAGCACGCGTCGTACGCGGTCTTCCTCGCGCGCCCGCACCTGAAGCGCGCGCAGGAGGCGGCGAAGCTGCTCGAGCCCATCGCGCCGCCGGCCGACGGCACGCCGAGGCAGGGGCCCGCCGCGTGAGCGTGACGGATCTGGCGCCGGGCACCGTCGTCGGCGGCCGCTACACGGTCGCTTCGCGAATCGGGCGCGGCGGAATGTCGACGACGTACCGGGCCTCGAACGGCGACGCATCCGAGGTGGCGCTCAAGGTGTACGACCCGTCGATGCCGCCGGGCACGCTGGACTCCTTGCGGCGAGCCGGAGAGGCCGCCGCGGCGATCACGAGCGCCGCCCTCGCGCCGCTCGACGCGGGCGTCGACCCCGCGAGCGGCGCGCCGTTCGCCGTGCAGGAGCTGAGCGCGCGGCCGTCGCTCGCGCAGCTCGTCGAACTGTGTCCGCTCGCGCCTGCCGATGCGGTCGCGCTGGCGCGCAGTCTGGCGCGCGCGCTGGCACCGCTGCACGAGCGCGGCGTGGCGCACGGGGCGCTCACGCCGGGCAACGTGTTCGTCGGGCCGCCGCCCGCGTGCGAGGTGAGGCTCTCGGACTTCGCCGCGCCGAGGCAGGAGGAGGAGCAAGACTCGTCGGCGGCGGTCGCGACCGACGTGGAGGGGGCGGCGCGCGTCGTGTCCTTCGCGCTCACCGGGCGGCCCTACGGGTCGCCGGGTCCGGAGCCGGACCGCGCGTGGAGCGCCATCTTCCGCCGCGCGATGCATCCGCGGCCGGGCGAGGCGTACGTCAGCCTCGACGAGCTCGCCGATTCGTTCGAGCGCGCGGCGCGGGGGGAGGGCCCGCCGGCGCTCATCACGCCGCCCCCGCCGGCCGCTGCCCTCACGCCGATAGCGGCGCCTCCCCGTCCCCGCGCCGCGACGGCGTGGAAGATCGGACTCGCGGTGGTCGCGTGCCTCCTGATCGCCGTGGGCGGCGCCGTCGCCCTGAAGCTGCTCAAGCGAGCGCCGGTCGCGTCGATCGCGCCGCCCGCACCGGTCGTCACCGAGGCGCCGCCCCCCGCGGCGTCCAGCGCCGCGCCGGAGACGCCGCCGTCCGATTCGGCGCTGGCCTCGGCGGTCCCTTCGGCCTCCGCGGCTCCTTCGGCATCGGCATCGGCCGTCGGCGACAACCCGCCGCCGCCCGACGAACCCACGATCCCTCCGAAGGATCACCATCACGGGATGCTCGTCGTCGACTGCACCCCGTCGTGCGACTCGGTGTTCCTGGACGGCCACCCCATCGCGCACGCCGATCGGGGCACGCTCATCGACCCCGGCGTCCACACCTTCGCCGCAAACCTCGCCAACCACCCGTCCAAGGTGCAGGCGGTGCGGGTGCGCCAGGGCCAGGTGAAGCGCCTAAACGTCGCCTTCTGACCTGGGGCCGAGCAGCTCGCCAAGCGCGTCGCGCGCGCGCTCGAGCAGCACGCGATGCCGCTCGATCTGCTCGTCGGCCGCCCGCGCGAGCCCCGCGTGCTCCTCGAGCGCGCGGCGTGCCTGGGTGAGCTCGGTGCGGAGCATCACGATCTCCCCCTCGAGGGCCGCCACCTCGGGGTTGCCCTCCACCGCGTCGCGCATCTGCTCGATCTCGACGCCGCGCGTGGCGACGAGGGACTCGAGCGCGTCGATCCTCGCCGCCGCCGCCGTGCGCTCCTCGATGCGCGCCCGCCGCTCGCCCTCGAGGGCCTCGCGTGCGCTCGCCAGCGCGCGCTCGATGGCCTCGACGCGCGCCGTGGCCTCCGAGCGCTGTCGCACCTGCTCGCTGCGCAGGCGATCGATCTCCACGGCCTGCTCCCGGCGAAGCTCGGCGACCGCCGCGGCGCGGGCGCCCTCCAGCTCCATCTTCAGCTCGGCCGTCGCCTGGTGGATGTCCGTCTCGCGCTGCTGCCGGAGCGCCGCCTCGAGCTCCGTGCGCGCCTGCGTCCGCGCCCTCGTGCCCGCCGAGTCGCGCTCTTGTACCGTCTTGGCGAGTGCGACGCGCAGCTCCAGCGTCGCATCGGCAATCGCCGCGTCCCGATGCAGCTCCATCACGACGCGCTCGTGATCCAGCTTGGCGTACGCCGCCTCGGCGGCGGCTTTCGCGTCGGCGACCTCGCGGGCGCGGCGCTCCTCGGCCGCATGCACCTTCTGCTCGGCCGCGGCCAGACGCTCCTCGGTCTGGGCGCGCAGCGCCTCCAGCTCCTCCCTGGCGAGCGCAACGTCGGTTGCCACCACCTCGTTGCGGCGTGCGGCGTCGACCCGCGCCCGCTCGGTGGCCAGCTCGTGCTGCAGGTGCTCCACCTCGTGCTCGTGCTCGATCCGCAGGCGCGCGATCTGGTCGTCGCGCGCCTGCTCGAACGAGGAGATGGCCACGGCGTGCGCCGACCGTGCTTGCGCGAGGCGTCGCTCGGTCTCCTCGGCAGCGATCGCGTTCGCGGCGTTCTCGAGCTCCTCGATGCGCCGCTTGGCCGTCTCCAGGGCCTTCGTCGCCCGGTCGACGTCGGCGCGCATCGCGTCGAGCGCCCTCTCGGAAGCCGCGCGCGCCTCCGCCGCCTGCCGCTCCAGGGCCGCGACCGCCGCCTCGTGCTGCGCGCGCGTCGTCGCCATCTGCTCGGCGTGCAGGCGCTCGCGCTCCGCCACGGCGGCCGTCGTGCGATCGCGTGCGTCCGCCTCGGCCCTGTCGCCGTGTGCGCGCGCCTCGTCGACGGCGGCGCGGTCGGCCACCCGGTCGACGCGCTCCTTCTCGAGATGGTCGTGCGCTTCTTTCAGCTCCGCCTCGAGCTTCGCGCCGCGCCTGGCCGTGTCCTCCGCGCGGCGCGCCGCCATGTCGCGCTCCTTGCGCGCGACCGCGAGGTTTCTGGCGGCTTCGGTGACCTCGCCCTCGAGCAGGCGCAGCTTCACCTCGGCCGCAGTCCGCGCCTCCTCGGCGACGCGCACGCGCTCCCACGCCTCGGCGGCGGTCTGCTGCTCCGCCTCGAACCCGGAGCGGAGCGCGAGGATCTCGTAGTCCTTCGCCTCGATCATCTCGCGCATCGCGGCGACGTCGCGCGCGGGTGCTGCGGGCGGCCCGGAGGGCGGAGGGGGCGCCGTGCTCGGTCGGGCCTTCCGAAGCGACTCGGCCTGGGTGGTCGCCACGGCGGCGGCCGCGCGCGCCTCGCCGAGGTCGCGCGTGAGCTTGGCCACCTCCTCCTGCAGCTCGGTCATGCGCGAGCGCAGCGCCTTCGTGGCTTCCGCCTCGCGTCGCGCCTCCGACAGATCGTGCGCGAGCCGCTGAATCGTCTGCCCGTCGGCCTTGGCCGGCCCGGGGCGAGGCGGGAGCGTGCGTGGCGGCGGTGCCAGCCCGACGACCGTGTTGGCGCGCGCCCGGGGAGGGGGAGGACCCGGGGGAGCGGGTGGTGCGGGTGCGGCGAGTGGAGGGGGGAAAGCGGCAGGGGCGAGCGGAGGGGGCCCGGCAGACCGGACGTGGGCACGCACCTGCGCCAGGAGCTCGGCCATCACGACCGGCTTGCGGAGGTACACGTCGGCGCGCGTGGGCAGGTCGCGATGCGCGTCCACGCTCTCGGACGACGCCGACCTGGTCACCAGGAACACCGGGACCTCGCTGGCCCGCGGGTCGCGCTTCACCCGGTTGCACAGGCGGAATCCGTTGACCCCGCGGAGCTCCGCGGACGCGACGACGAGGTCGAACCTATCGGTGACGGCGCGCGTCAGCCCGGCGTCGCCTCCGGCGAGCCAGGTCACATCGCAGCCCATGCCTGCCAGGGAGGCTTGGGCCTCCTCGACGAACTGGGTGTCGTCGTCGAGGAGCAGCACGCGCGGCCCCATGATGGCCCCCAGAGTATCAGCCCCAGGCCCTGAACGGACAAGCCACCGGCAGGGGTCAGCGTGCATCGTAGGATGTCGACCCATGAACGCCGGACGGATGGCCGTGGCTGCCCTGGTCGCATCGGCCATCACGTGGCTGCTGCACCGGTACGTGTGGGTGCGGCTCGTGCGCGACCCGGTGTGGCCGGACCCGTGGGGCAGGACGCTGACCATCGCGTTCATCGTGCTCGCCGTGAGCGTCCCCGTGGCATTCCTCGCGATGCGCTGGCTGCCTCGCACGGCCGCCGCGCCGCTGGCGTGGCTGGCGTACGTCTGGCTGGGGTTCGCCCTGTACCTCTTTCTGCTCACGATCGCGGCGGACCTCGGGCGCGCCGTGGCCGCCGTCGCCGGGGTGCTGCCGAAGGACCCCGAGAGGCGCGTCGCTCTCGCGCGCATGCTCGCCGGCACCGTGGCGGGGCTCTCGGCCCTGGTGGGCATCGGCGGCGTCGCCAACGTAGCGCGCGGGTTCGACGTGCGGCGCGTGCGCATCCCGCTGGCACGCCTGCCGCGCGGTGCGTCGGGGTATCGCATCGTGCAGCTCACCGACGTGCACGTCGGGCCGACCATCGGGCGCGACTTCGTCGAGCGGGTGGTCCGCGAGGCGAATGCGCTCGCGCCGGACATGGTCGTCATCACGGGCGACCTCGTCGACGGCACGGTCGAGCAGCTCGCGGCGCTCGTCGAGCCGCTGCGCGACCTGCAGGCCCGCGACGGCGTGTACTTCGTCACCGGCAATCACGAGTACTACTCGGGGGCCGATGCCTGGATCGCGCACCTGAAGACGCTCGGCATCCGCGTGCTGCGCAACGAGCGCGTCGAGATCCGCGGCGGCCTCTTCGACCTCGCGGGGGTCGACGACGCGAGCTCCGGGCGCATGCTCCCGCACCACGGGCAGGACGTGGCCGGGGCGCTCGCGGGGCGCGATCCCGCGCGGGCCGTCGTGCTCCTCGCGCACCAGCCGAAGGCGCTGCCGCACGCCGTGGCGAGCGACGTGGACCTGCAGCTCTCGGGGCACGTGCACGGGGGCCAGATGGTGCCGTTCAACTGGCTCGCGCGGCTGGACCAGCCGTTCGTCCGCGGGCTGCACCGGGTCGAGCGCACGTGGCTCTACGTGAGCACGGGCACGGGGTACTGGGGTCCGCCGATGCGCGTCGGGCCAGGCTCGGAGCTGACGCACATCGAGCTCGTCGCCGACGCCTAGCGCGCCCACTCAGCGGTCGTCGTCGTCACCGAAGAGGGAGAGCTGGTTGGTCGGGCGCTGCTTCTTGCGCGCGCGCTTCGGTGCGGCGGTCGCGTGCTCGCGGTGGCCGGTCGCGACCTGCGCCTCGAAGATGGCGTCCACTGCCTCGATGCGGTCGGCCTCGTCCGGGCCCTTGTCGTCTCGGACGCGGACGATGCGTGGGAAGCGCAGGGCGAACCCGCTCGCGTGCCGCGAGGAGCGCTGGACCCCGTCGAAGGCCACCTCCAGCACGACTTCCGGACGCACCAGGCGCAGCCCGCCGCGCACTTCCACCGTGATTGCTTCGAGGCGGCGCGTCATCGAGTCGATCTCCTCGTCGGTCAGGCCGCTGTAGGCCTTGCCGATGGGAACGAGATCCTCGCCGCGCCACACGGCGAAGGTGTAGTCGCTGAGCACCCCGGCGCGTCGCCCGTGCCCCTGCTCGGCGCCGACGACGACGACGTCGAGTGTCGCGTGCGCGCGCTTCACCTTGAGCCACGCCTGTCCGCGGCGGCCCGCGTCGTAGGGCGAATCGACGCGCTTGAGCACGAGCCCCTCGTGACCGCGTGCACGCGCGGCGGTGAAGGCGGCATCCAGCGCGGCGTCGAACGCTTCGTGCGGCGGCAGCGAAGAGACCGGGTTGATCCGGATTGCCCCCGGCGGCCCCGCGAGCAATGCCTCGAGGCGCGTGCGCCGTTCGCGCCACGGCTGGTCGAGCAGAGGCCCCGACGCGTCGGCGAGCAGGTCGAACGCGACCAGGCTCACGGGCGCCTCGGCCACGTCTTCCGCCGACGGCCGGCTCTTCCTCAGGCGCGGTTGCAGCGTCTGGAACGGACGCGGGCGTCCCGACGGCGCCATCGCGACGATCTCTCCGTCGAGCACGACGCCGGCCGGCAGCGCGGCAGCGGCGTCGACGATCTCCGGGAACGCGTCGGTCACGCGATCGAGCCCGCGCGCGAAGACGGCCACGCCGCCGTCGCGGTCCATCCGGTGCAGCTGTGCACGAACGCCGTCGATCTTGTCCTCGAGCACGAGCCCCGCGGCATCGAGAGGCGTTGCGACCGTCTCGATGGGCGTCGCCAGCATGAAGGCGACGGGCCGCCCGACCGCGAGCCTCGCCTCGGCGAGCCCTCCGCGCCGGGCGAGGACCGCGAGGTCCCCCGGGTCCGTCACCAGCGCCGCAGCCCGGCGCACGGCGTCCACCGGAAGCGCGAAGCCGCGCGCGATGGCGCCTTCGACGACCCCCTGCTGCGCACCGATCCGCAGCTCGCCGCCGAGCGCCTTCGCGAGGTACTTCGTCTCGAGAGGCGTCGCCGTGGCGAAGAGCCCATCGAGGATCGCACGCTTGCTGCTCCGGCCCGGCTCGTCGGCGAGGGCGTTCACGGCGCGCGCGATGTCGCCCAGCCGCACGCCGGACCGCGACTCCGACGCGGGATCGCGGCGCACCAGCAGCGCGAATGCTTCCGCCAGCTCGCCGGTCACGCGTGCGCACGCGCCCAGGATCACGTCGTCCAGCCCCGTGGCGCCGCGCACCACGTCGAGCATGAGCGACCAGCCGACGCCGAGCGCCCGCCCGTCGCCCACGGGAAGCGCCCGTCCCGTCGACAGCCGTGCCGCGATGGCGAGCGCCTCGTCGCCGTCCTCGGCGATCGCGGCGAGGGCGGCGCCGATGGCCTCTTCCTTCGCGATGCGCGAGCGCCTGGTACGCGCCTGGTCGAGCCCCGCGGCGAGCCGCTTCACGACGCGCCTCGGTCGTCGATCGCGGGAAGCGGAATCGCCTCGGCGTCGATTCCCTCGCGCCGGAGCACGTGCGCGAACGCTGCGGCTTCCCCGCGTGTCACCATCACGCGCCGCGCGCCGCTCCCCCGCACCAGAGCGACGAGCGCATCGTGATCCGCACTTTCCGCGAGGACGAACGAAGCGTCGGCCCGCCTCTGCTCGACCGCCGCATCGAGCAGCGCCCACGCCGAAGCGTAGGTCACGTCGACGCCCTTGCGTCCCCGCACGCTGGTCGCGCGCGTCGCCGGCGACACGACGGCGACCGCGCCTTCCTGCACCGCCCCCTCGAACGCACCGGGTCGTCCCACCGCGACGCCGAGCGCCTCGTACGCCTCGCAGTCGGCGCGCACTCTCTCGTCCGCGACGACCGACAACCGGCGCGCCGACAGCGCGTGCACGACCGCCTGCGCGTTGCCCGGCGTGCCCGTGATCACCACGGGAGCCCGCCCGGCCTCGAGGCGCCCGGCGCACCACTCCACCACTGCCGCCAGCGCATCCACCCTCGGGTCGAAGCGGAAGATGGGCAGACCGAACGGCGCCCCCACGATCAGCTCGTCGCAGGCCACCACGGCCCCGGCGGCCAGCGTCGGATCCGGGTGCCCGCACCAGTCTCCGGCGTAGACGAGGCGCCCGCGTGCGTGGTCCACCACGAGCTGCGCGGCCCCGAGCAGGTGACCCGCGGGCGCGAGCGACAGACGCGCAGAGCCACCGCCCTGTCCGCCGTCCACCGGCACCTCGATGGTCTCACCCCACTCCAGCGTCCGCCATCCGGAGGCGCGCGCCAGCGCGGCAGTCTCGCGCGACGCCAGCACCGGCCCGCCGCAGGGCGCCCCTGCCGCGTGCGCGTGCGACACGAACGCCGCCCCCGCCGGGCGCGACGGATCCAGGGCGAGCCCGAGGCCGCGCACGACGAGGTTCCCCTCGGCGACGCCGACGCCGAGCATCCCGCCATCACTCACGTCACCAACGTGCCGTACCTCTGCGCTTTCCGCCACGTGCACGCGGATTGCACCACGCGCCGGCGTCCGCCGCAGTACCGAGATGAGCGCCGAACCCGTCCCCACTCGTTCCGTGAAGCACGCCATCGCGCTGCTGGACCCGATTGCCCAAGCCCTCGCGCACGCCCACGCGCGCGGCGTATGCACACCTTCGGTCTCGCTCGCCCGCGGCAAGCGGGTGCAGAGCGACGCGGCGGCTCCGAGCTCGCGCTCGAGCTACGGCGCGCCCGAGCAGCGCTCGGAGGCTTACGGCATCCCCGGCCCGTGGACGGACGTGTTCAATCTCGCGCTCGTCTTCGTCGAGCTCCTCCGTGCGCTCGGCATCGAGCCTCCGCCGGAGGTCTCGGCCGTCGTGGCGCGCGCGCTCGCCCCGTATCCAGCAGAGCGGTGGCAGACCGCCGAGAGTTTCTGGGGCGCCCTTCGTGACGCGTCCTGGATCGCTTCTGGCAAGCACTCTCTGGCGCAGCCATGCCCCACGTCATCCGTGTCCGCGACGTCGTGCGCGAAGGCGTCTACGACTTCGGTCCCGACGAGCCCGCACTTCGAGGACCCTACGAGCTCTTCAACCCCGTAGGACCGGTCCGACAGCGCGGCGCTCTCGTCGACTTCCTGCAAGGCAACGTCATCCAGAGCGCGCGGGTGGCCCCGACGACGCTGGGCGACTGTCATCCCGGAGAGCGGGTGCTCATGCGACTGGCGCCGCTCACGGCCGAGGACGAGTGGTGGCTGTGCGAGGTCGAATCGGTCGACGGCGTCGCCGCCGCCTAGTGAAGGACGAGGGAGCGAACGATGTCGGGAGACTGGTACGCCTGGTTCGCGATCGGGGTGGCTGCGAGTCTCGGCGGGATGATCTGGGCCTTCCGGCGCGGCGTGCTGGGTGTGGTCGCGAACTTCGCGGTCGGCATCGGCGGTGCGCTGCTCGGTGGCGCGCTGGCGCACGCGGCGCACCCGGAGCACGTCCTTCGTGGCCCGGCGATCCCGGGTATCCCCGCACCGGCCGGTCCGCTGAACCTCTTCTTCGCCGCCATGACGGCGGTCGTCGCGCTGCTCGTCCTGCACGTCGCCTGGGGAATCCGCGTGTGGCGCGGTCCACAGGCCCCGGCCCGGTGAGGCCTGGCTGCATCAGTCCACGGTGCTCGTCGGGGGCGGCGGGCCCCCTTCGCGTCAGATGAACACCCAGCGAAGCAAGACAGCGGCGGCGACGATAGCCGCCCCCAGGAGCGCGTAGGCCACGAACACGGCGAGCGGCCGTGGCGCGGGCAGTGCCGGCAGCATGGGCGGCGGGATGCGCCGGCTTCCGGAGGACGAGACGACCGAGGGCTCCTCCGGTGGGCGCTGCAGGTCGAAGACGACGTCCACCCCGTCGTCCTCGTCCTCGTCGAAGAGGGTCGGTAGCTCGCGGTCGATGCGGCGCGCCGCCGCCACCCGGAGCGTCGACGAGCTGCGCTCCACCTCCTGCAGTCGCACCGCCCGCGCAGCCAGCGCCTCGGCCGCTAGGCCTTCGACCCACTCACCGATCTCGGAGGGGCGTGCCAGGTCCCCCAGCCGCTCGAGGGCGAGCGCCATCTCGCGCGCCGTCGCGAACCGCTGCTCCGGGTTGCGTGCGAGCCCGTGGAGCACGATGGCGTCCAGGAGCTTCGGCGTTCCGGGCGCGAAGCGGCTGGGCGGGTCGATGCGGCCTGCGAGCAGCTTGTCGACCATCACCGTGCCCCCGTCGTCCTTCACGAAGAGGCGCCGGCCGACGACCATCTCCCACAGGATCACCGAGGCCGCGTAGACGTCGGCCCGTCGATCCACCGTCGCCCCGCCGAGTTGCTCGGGCGCCA
>Ga0335069_10016389_pt1 | contig 10335 bp, 9 predicted proteins | sample Lox_Sample_11_FD_206714 | JGI IMG/M metagenome (GOLD analysis project Ga0335069, IMG submission 206714) | Soil microbial communities from Loxahatchee National Wildlife Refuge, Florida, United States - Lox_Sample_1.1 | ecosystem: Environmental > Terrestrial > Soil > Wetlands | place: USA: Florida...
GCCAAGCCGGGCAGCAATGGGGCTCCGGTCGGTTTCAACGCCTTCAACTACGATCCCAACAACCCCGCAACACGGCCTGATCTGCAAGTCGAGGTGTCGCGTCCGCTTGGCGACGGGAGCTCGACGGTGTGCGATAACACTGAAGGTAACTTCGGGGGGGTACCGGGCATCGACCCAACGAACTACGACGGGACGCAAACAATCAGCGATGCGTTGAATGATTTGGGGTGCCGTTTCAACGATGGTACTGGGACCCCGGGCGGCCGCAATCCGGATTCGGCTTGCGTGCTGTTCCCCGATGGAGAGTTCCAATTCGTCGACCCGCAAGCGACGGTGGAATTCTGCGGATTCATTTCGTTCCCGCTGCGCTTCGCTGATGGCGATACGGTCGTGACCGCGCGCGTCCGCGACATCAACGGGATCCTCGGGCCGCCCCAGCAGATCGTCATCCGCATCACCGGCTTCTGACGCTCTCGGCGGGGCGTCTCAAGGTCGAGAGTCTCGACGGCGTCCCAATCCCGGCTCCGAGCGTCTCGCGGTTGCGCGTCCCGTTCGGTGACCGCATCGAGTTCATTCAGCTGAGCGCATGCCCTCGTCGAGGCCATTGCCGATACGCAGGGGAATGTCGACGGTGAACGTTGATCCCCTCCCCAGGGTACTGTCGACAGTCACTTTACCGCCGAGCAGCTCGGTGTAGCGGCGTACCACGTACAAACCCAACCCCACGCCAGCGCGCGAGGTCGACTGAGCGCCCTCAACCTGGCGAAACATCTCGAAGATGGACGTCAACGCACTCTGGGGGATACCGATCCCGGTGTCATGAACGGACACGCGCACGCGCTCTCTGCCGGGCAGCACACGCACACGCAGGGTGACGGCACCGTGCGGTGTGAACTTGAGGGCGTTGTCGACCAGATTCCGCAGCACGGCTTTGAGCTTACCGTGATCGGTGCGCAGCACGGGGAGGGCAGCTTGCGGCCAGACGAGGGTAACGCCCTGTAGCGCGCGCAGGCCGAACTCGTTGCGCAGTTCGTCGAGCAGCTCGTTCAGACCGAACTCCGACAGATGCATGGCAGCGCGGCCGGCCTCCAGGCGGTTGACGTCGAGTGTGGTATTGATGAGCTCAAGCAGGCCGTAGCCGTTGATCACCACCCGTTCCAAGGCTTGCGACTGTTCCGTACTGACCGCCCCCATGATGCCATCGCGCAACAGTTGCGCATATCCGAGAATGGCGTTCAAAGGCGTGCGCAACTCGTGCGACATCGTCCCGAGAAACTCCGACTTCAGGTGGTTGGCGCGCCGGAGATCATCGACCAAGCGGGCATTGTCCACCGCCACTGCGGCCTGGGCGGCGATTCCCTCGGCAATGCGTCGTTCGCGGGCAGTGAACGGGCCGCGGCGTTCCTTGGAGCCAACGACGATGGTTCCGCTGAGATGATTGGCACGCATCATCGGCGCCGCGAGCAATGAACCGACACCCCACCGCCGAAACAACTCCACCGCGGCCGCCGGCGGTTCCAGGATCTCAACAGTCCGGTGCGCCAGCAGCTCCTTTAGTTCTGCGATCTCATCCGGGCGGAAGTCGATGACCCGCAACTCATCGGCCACCTCAGCCGAGAATCCCTCGCTGGCAGCGATGCGCAGCGCCCCGCTCGCCGGATCACGGAGCGTAACGAACGTCCAGTCGCACTGCAGCACGTCGCGCGCGCTCCGTCCGATCTCGCGCAACACGTCGCCGGCGTCGAGCAACTCGCGAATTGCACGTGTGACCTGGAGCAGCGCCGCCGACACGCGACCTTCTTCCTCCTCCCGTTCGCGCGCTACTGCCGATTCGATGGCCACAGTTGTTTGCGCCCCGAAGATCACTGCCCGGGTGCGAAGGGTCGCAGTGAAGCGGCGCGGATTCACGTGGTCGGTGAAGACCAAGATACCGACAGGTGGAACGCTACGACGCAAGGGTACGGCGAGCATGGCTTGGATACCCAACATGTCGGCATTCTGCTGGTTGTAGAGGGAATGGGGGAAGTCATTGACGACGAGCACATCCGGGGAGCGGTAGAGCTGACCGATGAGCGAACCGTCCAGCGGGCGCCGAGTGCCGACGAGCTCCTTCGCCATCCGCCCCGCAGCCGCGCAGCCGATCAGTTCCCCATCCCGCCGCAACCACAAGTAGGCACCATCAACGCCCAATACGCGACTGGCCTCCTTGCAGATCACCCGCCCGATTTCATCGAGGCTTTGCGCGGTCAACAACGCTTGTGACACCTGCAGCAGGCTGCTCTGAAACGCCGCCGCCTCCTGTCGCTCGGTGACGTCACGCCCGATCGTTTGCAACAGGGGTGGCTGGCCGGGGCGCCGCAACACGTTGCTGCGCAGCTCGAGGAGACGGCGACTGCCATCGCGCAACACCGCCTCGCGTTGATAGACCTCGGGAATCGACTCGCCGTCAAGGGCGCGCTGCGTCAGCAGCATCGCCGCCTCATAGTCCGCTGGAGGCAGCACGTCACGCAGGTCGACCCCGCTGCGTACCTCTTCTAGCGTATAACCACCCAATTCACGCGCTGAGCGGTTTGCCGCCACTACGCGCCCCTCACGGTCGTTGACCAAAACAATGTCGATGGCCTGCTCGAAAAGGTCACTGAACTGCGCCACCGTCGCGTCGACCTGCCGGCCCTGGGGGGCGCGGCCCGAACGACTTCGCTTGACGCGCTGTGATCGCCGGCCGTCCGTGCCCATATCCTGAAGTCTATTCTACGGCCCGGCTCTTAAAAAGAGCTCCCGTGCGTAGTGACGAGGACTGGCGCTGGCAGCCTGTCGGACTTGGCACTCAAGAGCCACCAACGGGAGAGGGCCATAGAAATGATGCGGGCCGCAGGCCCGCTAGCTGCGCTGCCCTTGGCGTTCGTCCAACGCCAGCTCGACGCACTCCAGATAGCGAATGTAATCGGCAGGCAACCCGTGATAACGCGCCCCGTTCAGCAGGAGACCGATGTACCGCGGTGAGGGCTTGCGCCCCGCCTGGGTCAGCGACGATCCGTACGTGAAGGCGGTAACTTGGTGCTTGCCGGCGACGATCTCGACTGGAATGCGCCGGTACAGGCCGACGTGCACACCCTCGCTGCGATCCAGTCGCTCGCAGTCTTCCGTTCGCAACAGGTAGAGCACACCACATGTTCGCGCCTGTTCCTCCGGCTCCACGTTGGCGACGCCGCGCTCGCCGGGACCAACCGGAATGTTGAAGCACAGCCGGTAGTCGTTTAACCACCCCCAGCGGGTTTCCACGGGGGACATCTTGCGCCGCTCGAGGAAAATGGTGGGACACATGTTGCTGCCATAGCCGAAGTACCAGAGGAAATCGTCCGAGGCGCTCTGCATTTCAACGTGCCTCACCCGTCTGATCGGTCTCGCCCGCCAGGCGAGGACGTACCCACAACAGTACCACCAAAAGCTCCAGTGTTGCCACGGTTGTCACCGATAACATCTCGAGCTGACCCGCGAGGTGCTTGCCAAGCAGGCCTGGCGTGGTCAATCCACTGAGCGCGAAGTAGATCGTCAGCGCACCGATCAGGACGCCCCGTTCACCTGCGTTCAGGCGGCCGCGCCGTAGCAGTGCGACGAAGAGCATGCATGGGCACAGCAACACGACCAGGTACGCCTTCCACGTCAGCGGACCGAAGAGCGTGGCAACGATGAGAACGACGCTGTACTCAGCGAGGCTTGCCGAAGAGTCGGCCGTCGCCCGACCGCGAAATGTCCAGCACGCCGCCAGCGTCACAGCGGCAAGCATGGCCATCATCGCGAACGGCACGAGAGGACGGCCCGATTCCGGAAGGACATCGAGCACGAGTACGTGCCCCGGCCGAATGCCGTGGCCGATGCATCGGTCGAGCATTGCATACACGGACTGATTCATCTTACCGACGCCCCACCCGGCTGCGACCGCCTGCCGCCAGGCAGCAACGTAGTCGAGAAAACGGGGCCAGCCATAAGCCACAATGGGAGACAGCGAGAATGCGACCGCCGTGGCGGCAGTAGCGCCAGCGATACGCCAGCGACCGCGATACACGAAGTACGGTACGAAGAGGGCCGGCATGAGCTTAAGAGCCGCCGCCAGCCCCAACAAAGCACCGCCGCACAAATCCCGGCCGCGCGCGTGCCAAGCTAAACCGACGACGACGCACGCGAAGATCACGATGTTAACTTGCAAGTGATCGAAATTCCCCAGGATGAACCGGTAACAAAGGGCAAGGGGAAGAAACACCTCCGGCGAAGCCAGCGACAACGCTGACGTGCGGGGATGCCAGCGCAACTCTCTTCGGTAGACCAGCCGCACCAGATTCTTCAACGCGATCCAAAGGAGCACGAAGTTGATGCCCAACCAGACAGCGCGCGCCAGGTACGGCGTGGGTCGCGCCAGCAGCGCGAGCGGAACACACAGGAGGCTGAAGCAAGGGGGCCACGTGTTCAGGCCGGGCGGGCTGTCTCGATAGATGTCCTGCCCCGCAAGAACGAGGTCGCCGACCACCACGTAGCCGGCGAAGTCTCCGGCACGTTGGATCCAGCTCACGCTGCCCCCAAGGAGAAACGCCAGCACCGCCCAGGGTATGAACCGCCGGAGCTCCGACACGGCTACACCCTCACGCACGGGGCGGTGCGCAACCAGCTGCGCCAGGGCGTCCAGCGGCGAAATCGTACCGACCCGCTACGAGATAGGCTGAGCAGAAGAACCATTCGAGTGCGCATCATCAGCTATCGTTTCGATAGCCTGTGCGAGCGGCAGTCGGCAACCGTCTCCCGACCCCAGTTGACTTTGACTCAATCCGGTATTGAATACGGCAGGATGTCACGTCTCGCCCGGGGGGCTGTCGGGGGCGAGGTGGCGTGGGTCGCAGCACACGAATGGGGGCGGCATGGCTCATTTCGAAGTGACGGTGCGGTTATCCGATGTAAATGAATCGGACGGACCGGCCGCGCGCCAGGCGATCGAGGAACGGTTGCGCGCCGCGGGCTTCAGCCGCTGGCAGATCGTTGCCGTCGGACTGCAAGGGGCAACACACAAGAACACGTCACAGCGACGAACCAACCGGCGGCGCGAGATGGGGCCGGACATCAGCAGGGCCGGCGGCGGCCTCCTGGTTGCCGCAGTGGTCGCGTGGACGTTGTGGTTCCTCTGGCTGCTGGCCGGCTAATCTAAACCGTCTTTGCCGGCACGCCTTCTACAGGCAGGAAAAGCTAACAGGGTCACAGGTCCCACTGCAACAGTCTGTTCCAAAACTGCAGGCGTCCCCAGTCTGTCCGCACGTCGCGGTCGGTGTCCCAGTTGACGAGGTCGGTATTGGCGGCTGCGAGCTGCCAATGACGAGATCAGGTCCCCCACACCCGACTGCCGCGACGATGGCGATCAGAGTCGCGAGGGACAGTGCGAAGATGACACGGTTCCACATATCTCGCCTGTAGCCTGTTTCGCGCTCGAACGGAAGTTACCACAGCCCGGAGCGCCATCGCCCGTCTTCGGACAGACCGGCGGAGGAGCTGGCGGCAGCGCCGTGCGGCGGTTGTCCAGTGGTCATGCGCGCGGCGCCAGCAGGTGGCCGCGCAAGGCTGGAAGGGCTCGTTGAAGCTCACGGAAAGCGAGAGTGCCCCAGATTATCACGGGCGCGCCGACGAATGCGATGAGCCCGAGAAACGTGCCGATGATGTCGGTGAAGGGATTCTTGTAGAACACCAGCAGAGGAAACAGCGCAACGATTAGGGCGTCAACTAGGAAACACAGGGCAGCGCCAATACACATGACCACGGCGCGGCGGCGCAATGTAAACCCCGGGGTCGCCGCCAACAGCGCCAACACGGGCACAAGACCGATCGCCAGTGCGTCGAACTGAATGGCCGCACGCACCTGATTGCTGCCATGCACCCATACCGGCCCTGTGGGAGCGTGGGTGTCCAAAACCCAACCGTGGAGTGGGGGACCCACCAGGCTAGCGGAGATCAGCAGCGCGCTCGTGTACCAGCGCGAGGCGTCGAGGGCGCTCCACGCGACCAGTAGCGCAGCAAACAGCACGAGAAACGTGCTCAAAAACCGCATCTTGTTCATCCGAACTTCTCTGCCCACGCAATCGCACCGACCAGCACAACAACGGTGAGGATCCCCTGCCAGACATACTCGTGCAGATAGAAAAATGCGTTCGGATAGACCTCGACGATACGCGCCAGGGTTGCCAGTCGGAACACATTGACTGCAAAGAACAGCGGGATGCCGGCGCCGAGGCCGAGGAGACGGGCACGCCACGACGCCGGATACGCCAGCACGAAGCTGGAAAACAGCATGATCACAAAGATGCCCGTGCATTCGTGGTTGATGGTAATGACCAAGTCACTGACGGCGATGTCTTGCCCTTGCGCCACCGCACGCCCTCCGGCGCCCCGTGCCCCTATCGCAGCTGCCCCAGCGATCGCTCGCTGAACGGGGCCGAGATGCTCGTGCAAACTCAACGCCCAGAATACGAGACTCCACAGCAGCAGATAGATGAAGAAGCGCAGTGCAAACCCCAACCCTGGGGAGGGCGAGCGACGCCTCGGCAAGCCCGCGATCGACGATCCGTGCGCCATCAGGCCCCGACCGTCGCCTGCTCTTGCGGGTTGCTGTAGAGTTCCTGCAGAAGCAGGTACTCCAGTTGCTTGGCGATGGCACTGTCGAGGGTGGACCCGAAAGCCTTACGCCAGTGGCGCAAAGGGACGATGGCCTTGGCCATCGAGCGATGGCCGCCGGCGCGACCGATCGGGCCGAACAACTTGCGCACCACATCCCCGGCGCTGCGCACATAGCCGGGGTTGCGCACGGAGATGACCAGCGTGTCCTGCCATTTGCCCGACACCGCCACCCATTCGGTACTCTCGAACTGCATACAGAAGTCAGCGAGTTGCGGAATGATGTCGTCGCGCTTCACTGTACCGACGTGTAACGTCAGGAGCCCCATCTGCTTGCGCAGGCGCGTCAGCACCCGCGACAGGAATCCCGCAAACGACAACGGCAGCTCGGGCCGCTCAATGCGCCGCAGAATGTTGTAGTTGGTGAGCGGGTAGAGCGACATGAAGGCGCGGAGATCCGCCGGACCCGTCTCACGGTTGAGCATCAGCGTATCGCTCTTGATGCCGTACAGCAACGCGGTTGCCAGCCGCTGGCTGACGTCGGCCTCACATGCCTCAAGGTATTCGGTGAGAATCGTCGAGGTTGCACCATACTGTGGGCGCAGGTCGCAGTAGTCGGATTCGACCGTCCCGACACGCGAATGATGGTCAATGACCACATGGGCGTGCGGCAGGCGCTCACCGAAATAGACCGGTTGCACGTCGAGCAGCGCGACGCTGCGAAAGCTCCGCAGTGTCTCGGTATCCACCAACTCGACCGTGACATCGAGCAGGCGCAGCATCGCCAGATTCTCGGCGCGCGTCGTCTCACCAAAGGCAAACAGCGGTGTGGTGGACCGGTTGCGCCCGAGGACGGTGCGCAAGGCAATGGCGCTCGCAATGCCGTCTGGGTCCGGATCATCTTGTAGCAGCAACGCGACCCGTTCGGCGTCGCCGATGACCGCCCGCAACCGCTCGAGACGGCCCCTGTTGGCCGCCACATCGACCTGGTACGTGCTGGGATTGACGAGCTGCATCGTGCGCTCCTACGCCGTCGTGTTGGTCATCGCCGGGTTAGCGGGACTGACGCAACACCAGACGCACCGGCGCGAGCGCGTTGTGCGCCGGGCTACCAGTGGCACCAGAACGTGGGAGAGCTGACCCACCGTCAAGAGCGTGCATCCCCCGAACCGAACCGTCTACCCGTGCGGATGAATCCCAGAGCGGGCGCAGCAGTACTAACACGTGTTGCGACCACGGACAATTGGCGTTCGGCAAGTAAGGAGCGGGGCGTCCTACTTCGGCCGCCGGAAACGCGCCGCATATTCGCGCGGTACGGCGGCAACCTGTTTGGCATCCAATTCGCCGAACAGCTCGAATCCGCGGAGAAACTGGGCGAGGAACGGCTTCATCGCCTGCACTTGCGTTTGGTATGCGGCGATGGCGCGCTGCTTGCCGGCGAGTTCCGCTGGCGTGAGTGGCAGCGTCAACCAAGGGGAGGCGTTGAGAACCCGTCCAGCCGTGAGCGACCCACCCACCCCCGCCCCCTCAATTTCTTTGATCCACGCCGCCGAGGCGGGGTAGTCCGGGTAGTGCACGAGGTACGTAAACGCCTGCGTGCGGTCGAACCAATCGCCGGGCTCCTGTCGCAGTTCGCGCAGCGCATCGAGGACGAAGACCCCTGTGGTGCAGTGGTCCGGATGGCGGTCACGTGGGTCCGGCAAGACAACCCAGGTCGGTCTGAAGGCACGCAGCGTCCGAGTGATTTCCCCCTTCAGATCACTGCCTGCATATTCGACTTGCCGGCTGAGGCTGTCCTTATATGGGGGTCGAGCGAATCGCGTATAAGGCGAGACGTACGGTCTGTCTTCCGACCAGTGGGCGGCCCAGAGATCGTCGATGCCATCGTCGGGAAACCCAAGGAAGATCGCGTCATTGGTTTGCAATCCGATGTCTTGGACGGCACGCAATGCTTCATCGTGGCGCCGCTGGCCGTATTCGATGAAGTCGCGGGCTTGAGCGTGCGTCTTGCGCGACTCCACCTTCACCGCATCGACGTACCCGTCGCCGTTGGTGACGAAGACGACACGCACCCTGCCGCCCGCAGCCCGTACACGTTGGATCAAACCGCCAGCACCTAGCGTTTCATCGTCGGGATGCGGTGCAAACACCATCAGCCGCACGTTCGGCGGCACCTGCAGTTCCTTCTTGGGAAACAGCAGGGTACGCGCGCTCGGCAGATGAATGGCCCGCGGTTCAGGAATCGGCGGAGCATCGAGTCGCGGGCGCGACGGTGCGCTGTTCAGTGCGCCGGCCACTGCGCTCGCCTGTTCGGAGGCGCACGCGCCATAAGGGACAAAGAGGGCTGCTGCGAGCGGCAATGCCCAGATGGCACACCGCAAACGGTCTCGTGTTTTCATGGAATTGGAATTTTGGTTCACCCGCGGACAGGTCTATTTACCCTGATCGTTGAAGGTAGCCGCGGTTTCGCTCAGCCGCCGGTCGATCTCGCGACTATGGAGTTGCGCGGCGATGCGGGTAAACAGCTCCCGCTTGTTGATTGGCTTGGTCAGGTACTCACTCACACCCAGGGACATGCCACGGGCTCGCGTCTCCATATCATCCTTAGCCGTCAACAGGATCACTGGAATCTGCCGCAGGGTATCGTCGGAGCGCAGATGCTCGCAAACCTGGAGGCCATCCATCTCAGGCATCATGACATCCAAGAGTATCACATCGACCGGCTTAACGCGCACGGTTTCGAGCGCCGCCGCGCCGCTCGCCGCACTAACACAGTCGTACCCCTCGCGTCCAAGCATGCGCGTGAGAATTTCGATCGCGTGGGGATCGTCATCGACGATGAGTATACGGCTCTTGGTCTTGTCCATCAGGCTGGCCCCCGTTTCAGATCACGTACCCCTGCGCGGACCCGGAGCTACTGCTCTTGCGGCGGAGTTTGGCCACCAGCGTCGTCCGCTTCAAGCCGAGAAGCCGCGCCGCCGCTTGTTTGTTTCCCTTGGTCCGCCGCAGCGCTTCGTCGATTAGCCGATACTCGAACTCCTCGACCGCTTGGTTCAGATCAATACCCTCCTCGGTAAGAGTGGGACGAGGAATCTTTTTGTCAGAGATAAACGAACGAATGTTGGGCGGCAAGTTCTCCACCCGAATGACTCCGTCGTCGTTGAGGATGACCATGCGTTCGATCAGATTCTCCAACTCACGCACGTTGCCCGGCCAGTCATATTCCCAGAGATGCACCATGGCATCGTCGGCGATCTTGCACGGCTGCGCCGGTCGCTGCTGGTTGTGTTTGTCCAGGAAGTGCTGGACCAGAATGGGTATGTCCGAGCGGCGTTCGCGCAGAGGGGGGACAACGATGGGAATGACCTGAAGCCGGTAGAACAGATCTTCGCGGAACCGTCCCTTCTCAACCTCGACGGCCAGCTCCCGATTGCTGGCCGCGATCACGCGGACATCCACTTTGACGGTGCGGTCAGAACCCACCGGCCGCATTTCGCGCTCCTGCAGCACCCGCAGCAACTTGACCTGCAGGGGGGCGGTCATCTCACCAATCTCGTCAAGAAAAATGGTGCCACCGTTGGCAAGTTGGAACAGGCCCATGCGTGTGCCTACCGCGCCAGTGAACGCGCCACGCTCGTGCCCGAACATTTCCGATTCCAGGAGTTCCGATGGGATGGCACCGCAATT
>Ga0335069_10016391_pt1 | contig 10335 bp, 4 predicted proteins | sample Lox_Sample_11_FD_206714 | JGI IMG/M metagenome (GOLD analysis project Ga0335069, IMG submission 206714) | Soil microbial communities from Loxahatchee National Wildlife Refuge, Florida, United States - Lox_Sample_1.1 | ecosystem: Environmental > Terrestrial > Soil > Wetlands | place: USA: Florida...
TAAAACTATATTATATATATTGTTATACATTATATCAATAATAAGTATAATATCTTAAATTAACCGTTCCTAAAAACTAACTGCCAGTAAGTGAGTAGAGAATACGAAGGCGTTTGAGCTAACAATCATTAAGGAACTCGGCAAATTGACTCCGTAACTTAGGGATAAGGTGGGCCATTCTTTTGATTAATATCGATTATAGAAGAGGAGGCATAGAATGGTGTTGTACGACTGTTTAATTAAAACAAAGCACTTTGCATAAGATTTAAAATCAAAGTATTGAGTGTGATTTCTGCCCTATGTCGGCTGGTTAACGGATCTTTTTAATTTACTAAAGAGGTTAGATTTTGAAGGAAACCCCGATAAATGGCGGCCTTACCTATAAGGGTCTTAAGGTAGCGGAATACCCTGGCCGTTAAATGCGGTCTTGCATGAATGATGTAACGATACAACAGCTGTCTCAATGATTGGCTCAGTGAAATTGGAATAGCAGTGCAGATACTGCTTACCCTTAGATAGACGAGAGTGCGACAAGATAAGTACTTAATAGTAATGTGGTGCAAATCCACCTAGATCACCTATTATCTAGAGCTCAAGAGGTGTATATTAAGAGTAATCTTAATATATAAAGCCCATTAAAATATAGTAAATTTATTGTTTTTCCTTTTTATCAAGGAAAGTGAGCTATATTACTAGGGATAATTTATATGAACTCATGTTTAAAGCGTTATTTAATTATTTTGCTTGGTGTATGAATAAATTTCTCGTTTTATTTATAATTAGGTCTTATATTGAGCAAACGTATAGTGAGATCCTAAGGTAATAATTAAGGTACTATTAAGTAAACTTGATAAATCCATTGATGTCCCGAAACTTTGAATAGGGAAGTTTAATTGTAAAATTAAATATTCATTATTGGATAAAGGATATTCCATTAAGCTAAAGTCTCATTCTAATGATGAGAATAGGTTGCAAGACTAATTTGAAAAAATGCTGAATTGGAATTGGTTTATTATACAGAAACATTTTTTTTTATAATCTGATAAGAAATACTTTAATTTTATTTAAAGATATAAAATACAATATTTAATATTAACAGGAAAATCTGATGCTTTATGACTAAATTTGTATTATGAGTACAAATTTTTAAGCTGAAGCTTATATTATAAAGTAGAAAATATATATAATAGAATTATTAACATAGAATGTCTAGTATTGAGCGAACATATATAATAAGTCTTATTTAGTATTACAACAAAAAACAGTAATCGGGTTAATTATATCTTTAAATAAAAATAAATAATTTATTTAAATAAAGTATATAAGAAGTAATGTTTCTATATAATTAAATTTGAGCCGTATGCTATTAAAGTAGCATGTACGGTTCTTAAAGGGGGAAGTTTTAGTAATAAAACAACCTATCTTAACAGACCCTATGCAGCTTTACTGTTACTAAAGATTGGGTATAATATAGCGAGTTTTAGTGTATAAGGTAATTGTTTATATAATTGAAACACCTTTACTTTGTTTATTATATTCTTTAATATTTGAATAAAAACAGTTTTTAGTAGATGGTTTATGCGGGGCACAGATCCCATAAAGAGTACCTGGGTATATCCGAAGTTATTATTGTAAATCGGTTTTATTAATTTTACAAATAAGTATATATGTTTTTTTTAAATCTATATACTTGTAATTTTTAGTTTATAATTAGTTCTATGTTTACTAATTCGTCTATATATCTATTAAGTTAGATTTTTTTATTTATTTTAAGTAAGATTTTAGTTATATGGAAAATAATTGTATAATAAGTATTAATTTTTATAATAATATTTATATTCATCGTTAATTTTTTTAATTGAAATTTGATTTTATATTCTACTAATAAAGTTTAATGGCTTAATCTTGCTTAACTGTTTGACTTACAAGTCTTTCAGTCGCGTAAGCGGGGCATATGATCACAAGATGCATAAAGGAAAGGTCTTGGATTTTTGAAAAAGCTACGCTAGGGATTAATTAGTTTTAAGTCCTCTGATATTAAGAAATATCAGTTATTTAACTAGGTAAAATTCAAGAAATATTTGTAGAAATATATTTGAAGCGAAGCTTATAATATAAAGTATTTTAACTTTATTAAATAAGAACGTTCAAAGACTAAAAAGTATAAAATACATACTTTTAAATTTTCAATAAACCTAGCATATATATATATAATTTTTTGATTTTTGTATAAATATAATAATTTTAATATAAGAAAATATGTTCTTAATAATTTTTATTAGAGAGGTTTTTAAATTTTTCTTTCTATATATTATAGATTTTTTTAAGTATAATGTTATGCAATTATTATTAATAATAATTTTAAATTAAATATTATTTCAAAAAATAAACCTTTTGAAGTAATAAATAGTATAAGAAAAGAACCTAGAGAATATTTACCCTTAATAAAAGAATGAAGTAATGCTATATATACCTTTAATAAAAATAATACATCCAAAGCTTTACATATAAAAGATATATTTGTATATAAATTGTTTAATAGTTATTTTAATTTGAAAAAAGTTAGAGAGTTAAGAAGAAGAAAATTTTCTATTGTAAAAACATATATAAGTAAACAAGAAATCAAACATGAAAATAATAATATTATTATTAGACTGTGTTTATATAATAAAGAAAAAATGCTTTATAAGAAACATATCTTTAAATTATACAAAAAGATTTTGTTTTCTAAAAATTCAAAAAAAAATGTAAAGTTATTATCTTTAAAAAAGTTTTTTAAAAGTAATAATAAAAAGTTTAATTTTTTTAATGAAAAATTGAAATTTTTATCCAAATTTAATACTAATTTGATTTCTAAAATGTATTATAATTTACTTTTAAGATATAAGAAATATAGTTATTTATTATATAATGTAAAAAGAGATAAAAATTTATTCTTCTTAAAAAGAAAAATTATATTCTTCAATTTTAATGTTTTCAAATATAATGTTTGTAATTTTTTAGGTATTAAAAATATATTAAATATTATATACGGAAAAAGAATAGAATTAAATTTAACAAATTTAAAATATATATATTCAGATAGTAATATATTAACCGAAGCTTTAGCTAAGAAATTAAAAGATAGAAAAAATAATGTTTTAAAAAATATTATTAAAGCAATTGCATTAGTTAGAATACCGTCTATAATAGAAAATGAATATATAACTAATTGTAATAAAACTGCTTTTAATAAAGATTTAAATAATTTTTACATAAAAAGTATAATAAACTTTAATCATTTAATGTATGTGCCTCTTGAAAAATTAAGTATAGTTTTATATAATTTTAAGTTTAAAACAATAAATGGTATAAGAATACAAGGTACGGGTAGACTTACAAAACGTTTAACGGCTTTAAGATCTATTTCTAAATTTAAGCAAAAAGGTACTTTAAAAAATATATATTCTTCTTCTAATAAAATATCCACTGTAATGTTAAAAGGTTATATGAAATCTAATCTGCAATATATTAAAAACAATTATAATAATCGTAATGGTAGTTATGGTATAAAGACTCATATTAGTAGCTATTAAATTTTTAACATTATATAAAATAACTAAAGTTAGTAACATTTTTATATTTTTCTCTTATTTTCACCTAAGTTTTAAATCAAAATATATGTATATAGAAGAAATAGTCTGAACCATAAATAAAAGATGGAAAAAAAGAAATTAAATCTTTTTTTAAAAATTTTGAACAGGCTAATTGCGCCAGAGAGTTCAAATTGAGTGCGCAGTTTGGCACCTCGATGTCGGCTTGGCTCATCCACATGAATGCAAGAGTCATGAAGGGTACGACTGTTCGTCGAATAAAGAGCTACACGAGCTGGGTTAAATACGTCGTGAGACAGTATGGTTTCTATCTTCTAAGGGAAGTTAAAGTAAATTAAGAATAGCCCCTTCGTACGAAAGGAGTTGGGTATGTTAATCTATGGTTTATCTGTTGTTTATATGATTAATATTAATTTATAATTAAGTTTAAAAATGATTAGAATAAAATTTTAGTATTATTTTAATCTATATGTATTATTTTAAGCCAAAATAATTCATAATATAAGCATAGCAGGAAAGCTACATTAATTAAAAATAAGTGCAGAATGCATCTATGCACGAAATTTATCTTAGGATACTTTCAAATATATGTAATAGAATATTACAAATATAAGTTTCTTTAAAAGAATATTTATAATAGGCTTTAATTTAAAGAATTTTAATGTTTTTAGGTTTAAAGTACTAATTTTATAAAAAACTAACAATTACACATATCATCTTTTTTTATGCGATTTATTTTTTTATAACTTAATTTTTTTCTTAAAAAAAAGCCTAATTAGCATAAAAGAAATGCAACCGTTTTGTAGTCGGTAGAAGTAAGTGCGATACTTGCATTGGGCTATTATACATAGATTTATTTAAGTTATAAAAAAAATTAATATAAATGCTAATGCAATCATTTTGTGTGAAAGATTAAATATTCAAATCATTTATTCTACGAATAATATAAATGTCTTAGTATTTTTCTATTATTTGTCTTTTTATTTGATTTCCAATATTATTTTTAGATATACAAATAAAAATTAAAAAGTTTCTTGACTATCTTTTTAATTCAAATTATGAATTTATCACTTATTCTATTTTTAATAGGAATATTAGGTTTTGTTTTAAATAGAAAAAATATAATTTTAATGTTAATCTCAATTGAAATAATGTTATTATCTATAACTTTTCTTATTTTAATAAATTCCTTTATTTTTGACGATATTCTAGGTCAAGTTTTTGGTATATATATAATATCTATAGCAGGTGCAGAATCTGCTATAGGGCTAGCTATTTTAGTTGCTTTTTATAGATTAAGAGGAAGTATTACAATTGATTACAAATAATAGTGTATTTAAGTTTAATAATTTTTCCTTTATTAGCTTCTATAATATCAGGTTTTTTAGGTAGAAAGGTAGGAAAAACGGGATCTCAAATTCTAACATGTTTTTCTATTTTTTTTACAACAATTTTATCCGTTAATGTTTTCATAGAACTAGGTTTTAATAATATACCTGTTTTAATTAAATTATTTAAATGAATTGATTCAGAATCTCTTAACATATACTGGGGATTTAATTTCGATTCATTAACAGTATCTATGTTATTACCTGTATTAATTGTATCTTTATTGGTACACATCTATTCAATAGGTTATATGAGTGCTGATCCTCATATCCAAAGATTTTTTAGTTATCTAAGTTTATTTACTTTTATGATGATCATATTAGTAACAGCCAATAATTATTTAATTATGTTTATAGGTTGAGAAGGTGTAGGAATATGTTCATATCTACTAGTAAGTTTTTGATTCACAAGAATAGCTGCAAATCAAAGTTCTATTTCTGCCTTTCTTACGAATAGAGTAGGGGATTGTTTTTTAACTATTGGTATGTTTACTTTATTATGATCTTTTGGTAATATAGACTATGCTACAATTTTTTCAATTGCACCATATATAAATGAAGATATAATTACAATTATTGGTATATGTTTATTAATTGGTGCCATGGCTAAAAGTTCCCAAGTAGGACTTCATATATGACTTCCGATGGCCATGGAAGGACCTACACCTGTTTCTGCACTAATCCATGCTGCTACAATGGTTACAGCAGGTGTATATTTATTAATGCGTTCATCTCCTTTAATAGAATATAGTTCTACTGTATTAATTTTGTGTTTATGATTAGGAGCTATCACAACTGTGTTTAGTTCTTTAATAGGATTATTCCAACAAGATATTAAAAAAGTTATAGCTTATTCTACCATGAGTCAGTTAGGAATGATGGTTATAGCTATAGGATTATCTTCGTATAATCTAGCTTTATTTCATTTAATTAATCATGCTTTTTATAAAGGACTTTTATTTTTAGCTGCAGGTTCAGTAATACATGCTATAGCAGATAACCAAGACTTTAGAAAATATGGAGGATTAAGAATTTTCTTACCATTAAGTTATTCTGTTATGTTAATAGCTAGTCTTAGTTTAGTGGCCTTTCCTTTTATGACTGGGTTTTATTCTAAGGATTTTATATTAGAATCATCATATGGTCAATTTTATTTTTCTAGTATGACAGTATACTATATAGCCACTATAGCAGCCATCTTTACTACTTTATATTCAGTTAAAGTTTTATATTTAACTTTTTTAACTAATCCTAATGGATCTATGATTGATTATAAAAAAGCACATGAAGGTGATATTTATATGAGCTTACCCCTAATTATCTTAGCTATTTTTTCTATTTTTTTTGGTTATTTAACTAAAGATATTTTTATAGGCTTAGCTACAGGGTTTTTCATAGATAATGGTTTATTTATTCATCCTGACCATGAAGCATTTATAGAAACTGAATTTGCTGTGTCTATTTTATATAAAATGCTTCCTTTAATATGTACTATTTTATTTACTTTGATAGCATTAACTCTTTCAGAATTGTATCCGAATACTTTAATGCAATTTAAATTTACTAAATTAGGATATAATTTCTTTGGATTTTTTAATCAAAGATTTTTAATAGAATTTTTTTACAATAAATATATAACAAGTATTTTATTATCTTCTGGTGGTCAAACAACAAAAGTTATAGACAAAGGTTCTATAGAATATATAGGACCTTATGGTTTAGAATTAGGTTTAACTTATCTTAGTAATAATATTTCGAAATTAGATTCAGGTATAATAACATCCTATGCTTTATATATATTAGCAGGTTTAATTTTTTATCTCTTTATTGCATACATATCTTTCTTTGAAAACATAATATTGATCATTATTCTTTTTTCAATGTTTAGCCTTTTACATTCTGTAAAAAAGGATTAAAAAAAGAATAATTTAATACTATGTCTAATTTTTATTGTTTTATAAAATTATATAAATATTTATAATAGGGATATGTATAGATGGTTCTATGTTTAGATTGCAGATCTTTAACTTGAAGTTCGATTCTTCCATATCTCTAATTCTAAAATTATTATTATTAGTAAAGAAAAGAGAGAGGACGGGAAAACAAGAATAAGTTTACTGTACTATTAGGCGAACTAATAAGGAAAGAATAAAGGAAAAAAATAAGAATCCTTTTTAAAATACTTATAAAAAAGAGTTTTTTGACTCTTTCCACTAAAATTTTAATGTAAAAAAGTAATAACAAAAAAATTTTTTTTTATGAATAAAGCTATTTTTTTTTGTTATTACTAAATTCTTAATATAAAGTTATACATAACCACCAAAATTTTTTAAGCCCAAACTTTTTTCTAAAAATTTATTTAGTATTGAAAAATAATAATAAATGTATTATATTCTTATTAACTTATTGCTTTTTTATAAGAAATACTTTTAATTATAAGAATTAAACCTTAATATTTATAAAAACATAATAACTTTAAAATAATTTGCTTTATTTATATACTATTATATCTATTCTTGAAGTATTACTAGTAACCATACCTGCATTACTAGTAGTGGCATATGTAACAGTAGCGGAAAGAAAAACAATGGCTAGCATGCAAAGAAGATTAGGTCCAAACATAGTGGGATATTATGGTCTTTTACAAGCATTTGCTGACGCTCTTAAACTTTTACTTAAAGAATATATATCACCTACTCAGGCGAATTTAATTTTATTTTTTATTGGTCCTATTGTAACATTAATTTTTTCATTATTAGGGTATGGTGTAATTCCTTATGCTCCAGGTTTAACTATATCAGATTTTAACTTAGGTATTTTATATGTATTAGCCGTGTCTTCTTTATCTACATATGGTATTTTATTAGCAGGATGATCTGCTAATTCTAAATATGCATTTTTGGGTTCTTTAAGAAGTACAGCTCAACTAATTAGCTATGAATTGATTTTAAGTTCAGCTATACTATTAATTATATTAGTAATAGGTAATCTAAGTTTATCTAACATAATAGAGGGCCAAAAAGCTGTTTGATTTATATTGCCATTATTTCCTGTATTTCTTATATTTTTTATAGGTTCTATTGCTGAAACGAACAGAGCACCTTTTGATTTAGCAGAAGCTGAATCAGAATTAGTAAGTGGTTTTATGACAGAACATGCTGCAGTTATATTTGTGTTTTTCTTTTTAGCAGAATATGCAAGTATAGTATTAATTTGTACTTTAACTAGTATTTTATTTTTGGGAGGTTATTTAGTAACAATTAAACCTTTATATTACATAGTTTATATATCTCAGATATTATATTCATTAACATTTGATATATTTATACATATTACAGAAATTATTAATGAAACTTTAATTTTGAGTTATGTTACAATTAATAATATAATAAAATATAACTTACTAGAATATTGCTGTTTGGACCATTATATTAGTAAAAATGAAATAAACTTAAATCCTATTTTAAATGGATTATTTTCTAGTCTGATGTTAGGTATTAAATCTTGTATTATGATTTTTGTTTTTATATGAGCTAGAGCCAGTTTTCCTAGAATACGTTTTGATCAATTAATGTCTTTCTGTTGAACTATTTTATTACCTTTAGTTATTTCTTTCATAATATTAGTTCCTTGTGTTTTATATATATTTGAAATATTACCAAGCAATGTTATAATATTTTAAACATATATCATATTTTTTAGTTTTAAACTTTCTTCTTAAACTTATTTAGTATTGAATTACAATAATAAATATATTTTACTGCTATAAATTTATTTTTAACTTATAATTATATAACTTAAGTATTTAGATATAAGAGTTTGAATAAATATTTATTATTTTGTTATTTGTACTTTATAAAAAAAATAAGCTAAAAAGAATAAACAATATAATATAATCTTTTAAATATATTTTAGATATATATGTAAGGTAGTTAGGTTATTAGATGCTGCATAAACTTTGTTACTTTTATCTTTATTAATATTACCATCAATTGCTATCATTATAATATCTACTAACATTTTAAATTATTTTACTAAATATTCAATTAAATGAGTTAAAATATTAGGATTAGGTTTTTCTATATTAAACTTGATTATATCTGAAATAATATTTATTTTTTTTAATTTTTCAAGTAATCAATTTCAATTTGTACAAGAATCTTATGAAGTAGGCTCATTTAATCTTTATTTAGGTTTGGATGGTTTATCAATTTATTTTGTATTATTAACTTGTATTATAATGCCTATTTCTTTATTAAGTAATTGATCATCAATATCCGAACATATAAAATGATATGTTATTTTAATATTACTTTTGGAAGTCTTATTGTTAACTGTTTTCTTAGTTTTAGATATTTTATTATTTTATATTTTTTTTGAAAGTATATTACCGCCGCTGTTTTTATTAATAGGAATCTTTGGTTCTAGTAATAGAATAAGAGCTAGTTTTTATTTATTTTTATATACGTTATTAGGTTCACTTTTCCTATTATTATCTATATTATCTATATATAGTATAATGGGTTCTACAGACTTTGATGCCTTGTTTAAAAATAATTTTAATTTTTATACTCAATTATTTTTATTTTACGGTATATTTATAGCTTTTGCAGTAAAAACCCCTGTTATATTTTTAAATATTTGACTTCTAAAGGCACATGTAGAATCGCCTTTAGGAGGTAGTATAATATTAGCTGGTATAGTTTTAAAATTAAGTTTATATGGTGTATTAAGACTGATTTTACCTATATTACCCAAAGCCTCATTATGTTACACTTATATTGTATATGTAATAGGTGTTATTACAATTATATATGCTAGTATAAGTACATTGAGAACTATAGATATAAAAGAATTAATTGCATATAGTTCTGTTAGTCATGCAGCTGTATATCTTTTGGGAGTTTTCAGTAATACAATACAAGGTATAGAAGGTGGAATTTCTTTAGGTTTAGCTCATGGTTTTGTATCTTCGGGACTTTTTATATGCGTAGGAGGTATTCTATATGATAGATCTTCAACAAGATTAATCACTTTTTATAGAGGTATGGCTCAATTAATGCCTTTATTTTCAATCTTATTTTTTATATTATGTTTAAGTAATGCAGGTACTCCATTATCTCTTAACTTTATAGGTGAATTTTTAAGCCTTTATGGAACTTTTGAAAGATTACCTTTATTAGGCGTTTTTGCCAGTTCTTCTATAATTTTTTCTGCTGCTTATACAATTTATATGTTTAATAGAATTGCTTTTGGAGGTAAATATTCTAATTTTTTCAAGGTTAATATTCCTGATGTAAACAAGCGTGAATTTTTTATGTTATTAATTTTAGTTTTATTAACTGTTGTATTTG
>Ga0335069_10016392_pt1 | contig 10334 bp, 8 predicted proteins | sample Lox_Sample_11_FD_206714 | JGI IMG/M metagenome (GOLD analysis project Ga0335069, IMG submission 206714) | Soil microbial communities from Loxahatchee National Wildlife Refuge, Florida, United States - Lox_Sample_1.1 | ecosystem: Environmental > Terrestrial > Soil > Wetlands | place: USA: Florida...
CGACGTCCCGATGGTGCCGTTTTACATCTACTACTCGATGTTCGGCTACCAGCGGGTCGGCGATCTCGTCTGGGCGGGGGCCGACAGCCGCATGCGCGGGTTCATGCTCGGCGGGACCGCGGGGCGCACGACGCTCAACGGCGAAGGGCTCCAGCACGAGGACGGCCACAACCACGTGCTGTTCTCGGTCGTCCCGAGCGTGCGCGCGTACGACCCGGCGTACGGGTACGAGCTCGCCGTGATCATCCAGGACGGCCTGCGGCGGATGGTCGGAGAGCAGGAGGACATCTTCTACTACATCACCTTGATGAACGAGAACTACCAGCACCCGGCGATGCCGGACGGTGCGCAGGACGGGATCCTGCGCGGGATGTACCTGCTGCGTCCGTCAGCGCGTGCGGTCGGCAAGGCCCGCGTGCAGCTGCTCGGTTCGGGGACGATCCTGCGGGAGGTGCTCGCCGCCGCCGAACTGCTCGAGAGCGAGTGGGACGTCGGCGCGGACGTCTGGAGCGTCACCTCGTTCACCGAGTTGCGCCGCGACGGGATCGCGGTCGAGCGCTGGAACATGCTGCATCCAACGGCCGGCGAGCCCCGCCGCGCGTTCGTGTCGGAGTGCCTGTCCGCCGAACGCGGCCCCGTCATCGCGTCGAGCGATTACATCCGCGCGTTTGCCGATCAGATTCGCCAGTGGGTCCCCGGCCGCTACCGCGTGCTCGGGACCGACGGCTTCGGGCGCAGCGACTTCCGCAAGGCGCTGCGGCGGTTCTTCGAGGTCGACCGTCACTACGTGACGATCGCTGCCCTCAAGGAACTGGCCGACAGCGGCGCGATCGAACCGGCACGGGTGCAGGAAGCGATCGATCGCTACGGGATCGATGCCGACGCCCCAATGCCGACGACCGCATGAGTGCGACCGACGTCATCTCGGTCGAGGTTCCGGACATCGGCGACTTCGCCGACGTCCCGGTGATCGAGATCCTCGTCGCCGCCGGCGACACGGTCGGAGTCGACGACCCGCTCGTCACGCTCGAGTCCGACAAGGCGACGATGGACGTGCCGGCCCCGTTCGCCGGGATCGTGCAGGAACTGCGCGTCCAGATCGGAGACCGGGTCTCGGAGGGGTCGCTGCTGTTGACGCTCGCGCGGTCCGACGGGGCGCCGTCCGCCGCGGCTGCGCCGGCAGCGGAGCCCGAGCCTGCAGCGCCGGAGCCTGAGCCCGCGGCGCCGGCGGCCGCCCCCGCGGCGCCTCCGAGTAACGGCGGGGGCCCGATCTACGCGAGCCCGGCGGTGCGCCGGCTTGCGCGGGAGCGCGGGATCGACCTGCGCCAGGTGCACGGAACCGGGCGCAAGGGGCGGATCATCAAGGCCGACGTCGAGGAGTTTGCGACGAAGGGAGCCCCCGCGCCGGCTGCGACGGCGGCGGGGCTGGGGCTCGATCTGCCGCCATGGCCGACCGTCGATTTTTCGAAGTTCGGCGAGATCCAGCGGGTCGAGCGCTCGCGCATCCAGAAGATCTCCGCGCCGAATCTCGCCCGCAACTGGGTGATGATTCCGCACGTCACCCACAACGATGAGGCCGACATCACCGACCTCGAGGCGTGGCGCAAGCGGCTCAACTCCGAGCAGGACGTGAAGGTGACGATGGTCGCGTTCCTGGTCGTCGCGTCGGTGGCGACGCTCAGGGAGTTCCCGATCTTCAACTCCTCGCTCGACGGCGGCGAGCTCATCCTCAAGCGCTACTACAACATCGGCTTCGCGGCCGACACGCCCGGCGGCCTGATCGTGCCGGTGATCAAGAACGCCGACGAGAAGGGGCTGCTGGAGATCGCCGGCGAGCTGGGCGAGCTGTCCTCGAAAGCACGGGCCGGCAAGCTCGGACCCGCCGATCTGCAGGGCTCGACGTTCACGATCTCGTCGCTGGGCGGGATCGGCGGGACGTCGTTCACGCCGATCGTCAACGCGCCCGAGGTCGCGATCCTCGGAGTCACGCGCGCGGCGATGAAGCCCGTGTGGGACGGCGCGGCGTTCGTGCCGCGGCTGATGGTGCCGCTGTCGCTGTCGTATGACCACCGGGTGATCGACGGCGCGGCTGCTGCGCGGTTCGTCGTGCACCTCGTGCGCGTGCTCTCTGACCTGCGTCGAGCGCTGCTGTGAGCGACGAGGTCGAGATCCGCGTCCCCGACATCGGGGACTTCACCGACGTTCCGGTGATCGAGATCCACGTCGGCGCGGGCGACGAGGTGTCGGTCGAGGACCCGCTCGTCACGCTCGAGTCCGACAAGGCGACGATGGACGTGCCGGCGCCGTTTGGGGGCGTCGTGCGCCAGCTGCGCGTCTCGATCGGCGACCGCGTCTCCGAGGGCAGCGTCCTGCTGACGCTCGAGCTGGACGGCGCGGGCCCGTCTGCGGCCGGTGCCCCGCCGTACGACGAGGCCGCTGCAGCGGCGCCTGCTCAGGCGGCCGCGCCGCCCGCCGCCGCGCCGTCGCCCGAGGGCGGTGAGCACGACGCCCAGGTGCTCGTCCTCGGGTCGGGTCCCGGCGGCTACACGGCTGCGTTCCGGGCGGCCGACCTCGGACTGAGGACCGTGCTCGTCGAGCGGTACGAGTCGCTCGGCGGCGTATGCCTGAACGTCGGCTGCATTCCGTCCAAGGCGCTGCTGCACGCGGCGCGGGTCGTGGCCGAGGCTGAGGAGATGGCATCGAAGGGCATCACCTTCGGCAAGCCGCGATTCGACCTGGCGGCGCTGCTCGCCTGGAAGCAGACGGTGGTGGACAAGCTGACGGGCGGCCTCACTGGCCTCGCGAGGCAGCGGAAGGTCGAGGTCGTGCACGGGGTCGGCCGGTTCGTCGGACCCAACACCCTCGCCGTTGGGGATCGCACGATCACGTTTGACAGCTGCATCATCGCCGCCGGGTCGCAGGCCGCGATGCTCCCCGACCTACCCGACGATGAGCGCGTGATCGACTCGACCGGCGCACTGTCACCGGCCGACGTTCCCAAGCGCCTGCTCGTGATCGGCGGCGGGATCATCGGCCTGGAGATGGCGACCGTGTACGACGCGCTCGGGTCCCGCGTGACCGTCGTCGAGTTGATGAGCCAGCTGATCCCAGGGTGCGACAGCGACCTCGTCCGACCGCTCCAGCAGCGGATCTCGGAGCGATACGAGGCGATCCACCTGGAGACATCGGTCGCTTCCGTGAAGGCACAGAAGGGCGGGCTGAAGGTGGAGCTGTCCGACGGTTCCTCGTCGGTGTACGACCGCGTGCTCGTGGCCGTCGGCCGCGTGCCGAACGGGCACGCGATCGATGCGACGGCGGCCGGCGTCGCCGTCGACGAGCGCGGGTTCATCCCGGTCGACCGCCAGATGCGCACGAACGTGCCGTGGATCTACGCGATCGGCGACATCGTCGGCGGGCCGATGCTCGCCCACAAGGCCAGCCACGAGGGCAAGGTGGCGGCCGAGGTGATCGCCGGTGAGGCCGGCGCCGAGTTCGACCCGCGCGCGATCCCGTCGGTCGCGTACACCGATCCGGAGGTGGCGTGGATGGGCCTGACCGAGACCGCCGCTCGCAGCGATGGAGTCGCGTACGAGAAGGCGGTGTTCCCGTGGGCGGCGTCGGGGCGCGCCTTGTCGCTCGGCCGCGCCGACGGAATCACCAAGCTGCTGTTCGAGCCCGGCTCGCGCCGGCTGCTCGGGGCCGGGATCGTGGGCGTCGGCGCCGGCGAACTGATCGCCGAGACGGTCCACGCGCTCGAGATGGGAGCCGATGCCGAGGATCTCGCGCTCACGATCCATCCGCATCCGACGCTGTCGGAAACGATCGGGTTCGCGGCCGAGGTTGCCCACGGGTCGATCACGGACCTGCTCGTCCGCCGCTGACGCGACGTTCTTCCCGGATACCGGGAAGACTGCGCATCGAGCGTCAGCGGCGACGCAGTGAGCGGATGACGAGCAGCGCGAGAATCCCCGCGGCCGCGGCGAGTCCGAGCCGCAGCGGCGTACGTCCGGCTGACCCCGTCGCGTCGAGGGACGCGTGGGGCAGCATTGCGGGCATCGGGAACTCCTCAGCGGCGAGCACATCGTGGGGCTCGGTGATCCCGGCAGGGTCGTCGGGCACGACGACGGGTCCGTGATGAAGCTCCGGATCCGACGCCGGCATCGCGAACGCCTCCGCGGCGAGGATGTCGTGGGCCTGCTCGTCTGGAGTCGGTACGTCGGCCATCGCGCCGGATCATCGCAAATGCGGCCCCTGCGGCACGCGCTCGCGCGGCGGCTGGCCGCACCCCAACATCGTCGCCCTGCCATAATCTGAGCCTCCGAGACTGAGATCCATGATCTCTTGCTATGCTTCTGCTTACCTGACGTAAGCAACTAGCGAAAGTGAAGCAACCCATCGATGAGCCGCCTTCTTCTTGTCCCCCTTGACGACGTCGTCGTCTTCCCAGGGATGTCGCTCACGCTTGCCGTCGATGTCGGCGATGAGGAGCGCGTCTTCCTAGCCCCCCACCACGAATCAGACTTTGCCAACGCCGGCACCGTCGCCGAGATCGCCGACCGGGTTCGGCTGCCCGGTGGCGCGCGCGCTGTCGCGCTCCAGGGACTCCACCGCGGGATCGCCGGCGCGGCCCATACGATGCCCGACGGCCGGCTGTTCGTCGAGGTCGAGGAGCGGCCCGATGAGGTGCCCGTCGACGGGCGCACCCGCAACCTCGAGCGCGAGTACCGTGCCGTCGTCGAGGAGATCCTCGAGCTGCGCGGGGACGACGGCCGGATCGCCGCGTTCGTGCGCAGCATCACCGATCCCGGCGCGCTTGCCGATACGAGCGGCTACAGCCCCGACCTGAGCTACGAGCAGAAGGTCGAGCTGCTGCAGACGCTCGATGTCACCGAGCGCCTCGAGCTCGCGCTCAAGCTGCAGCGCGAGCGCCTCGCGGAACTGCAGGTCCGCAAGCGGATCCGCGACGACGTCGAGTCCGGCGCCGAGAAGCAGCAGCGCGACTATTTCCTGCGCAAGCAGATGGAGTCGATCCGCAAGGAGCTCGGCGAGGACGATGCGTCGATCGTCGAGGAGTACCGGACGAAGATCGAAGAGGCCGGAATGCCCGACGCGGTCAAGGAGCAGGCCGAGAAGGAGCTCGGACGGCTCGAGCGCGTCGGCGAGCAGTCGGCCGAGTCGAGCGTGATCCGCACCTATCTCGACTGGCTGATCAGCGTCCCGTGGAGCAAGCGCTCGGACGAGCGGCTTGACCCGCGGCATGCGCGGGAGGTCCTCGATGCCGATCATGCGGGTCTCGAGGACGTCAAGGACCGGATCGTCGAGTACATCGCGGTGAAGAAGCTGCGCGTCGAGCGCGGGATCACCGAGGACAGACGATCGGGTGCGATCCTGACGCTGATCGGACCGCCCGGCACCGGGAAGACCTCGATCGGCGAGTCGATCGCGCGCGCGACCGGACGTGAGTTCGTCCGCATGTCGCTCGGCGGGGTTCGCGACGAGGCCGAGATCCGCGGCCACCGGCGGACGTACATCGGCGCGTTGCCGGGTCGCCTGGTCAGGGCGCTCAGGGACGCCGGCACGATGAACCCGGTGATCATGCTCGACGAGGTCGACAAGGTCGGCGCCGACTGGCGCGGCGACCCCAGCTCGGCCCTGCTCGAGGTGCTCGACCCAGCCCAGAATCACAGCTTCCGCGACCATTACCTCGACGTCGAGCTCGATCTCAGCCAGGTGCTGTTCATCGCCACCGCGAACGTGGCGGACACGATTCCGGGGCCGCTGCTCGACCGGATGGAGGTGATCCGCTTCGACGGGTACACGACCTCCGAGAAGGTCGCGATCGCACGCGGGTATCTGTGGCCGCGGCAACTCGAGCGCAACGGGCTGAGGCCCGAGGAGGTCGAGATCTCCGACGAACTGCTGCAGACGGTGGCAACCGAGTACACGCGCGAGGCCGGCGTCCGCCAGCTCGAGCGCGAGCTCGGGACGCTGCTGCGCAAGAGCGCCACGAGGATCGCCTCAGGGGCGGCGGACGCTCCGATCGTCATCGACCTCGACGCGACCCGCGACGCCCTCGGCCGCCAGAAGCACTTCCAGGAGTCCGCGATCCGCACCGCCGTCCCCGGCGTCGCGACCGGACTGGCGGTGACCGGCACCGGCGGCGACGTGCTGTTCGTCGAGGCGACGGGAATGCACGGCAAGCCGGGTCTCACGCTGACGGGCCAGCTCGGCGACGTAATGAAGGAATCGGCGCAAATCGCGCTCTCGTATGTCCGCGGGCACGCCGATGCCCTCGGCATCGAGCACAACGCGTTCGAGGAGCGTTCGTTCCACGTCCACGTTCCGGCGGGCGCAATCCCGAAGGACGGCCCGAGCGCCGGCGTCACGATGGTGACGGCGCTGACGTCCCTGTTGAGCGGCCGGCCGGTCCGTCACACGGTCGGGATGACCGGCGAGGTCACGCTTCAGGGCCGCGTCCTGCCGATCGGCGGCGTCAAGCAGAAGGTGCTCGCGGCGCACGCGGCAGGACTTACAGAGGTGGTGCTGCCCGAGCGCAATCGCGGCGACCTCGACGACGTTCCCGACGAGGTCCGCGAGGCGATGAAGTTCCACTTCGCGATGACGATCGACGAGGTCCTCGCCGTCGCGCTCGAGCCGGCGCCGTTGCGTTCAGCGGCATAGGCTGACCGTCCAGGCGCTCCGGGGGCGCTCCGCACACGCGGATCGCCCCGCGACGCCGCGCTCAGAACGCGCGGTAGCTCTGGATGGAGATGAAGAAGCCGTGACCGGTGCTCGTGTTCGTGCAGGTCATCCCGTCCGTCCGGCTCTGGCAGTGAAACGCACCGACGGCGGTGTCGGTGTCGTACGGCAGGACCTTCGCGCTCGGGTCGAGCGACGTATCGCCCGCGCAGACGAGGTGACCGGGTCCGGAACCGGTGACGATCAGGCCCTGCCCGAAGTCGACGATCGGCGGGCACGCGCTCGGTCGCGGCGGCAGCGACCACGACTTGTGCTTGATATCGCAGCGCGCGGTGCCGGCGATGATCATGCAGCCGATGTTGCTCGATGGTGACATGAACGTCGCGAGATGAACGACCGACACCGCTGCGCTCCTCGTCGACGATGCGGTCGTGGTCGTTGGCGTCGCCGACGACGTCGTCGGGGTCTGCGTCCCGCTCAGCGTCGTGATCGGCGGCCCGCTCGTCGACGTGCTCGCCGTGCTCGTGACGGTCACGGTCTTCGTCCCGCTCGATCCGCACCCCGCGAGCAGAGCTGCGATCACCGCTGCGGAGGCACACACCCGGGCGTTCACAGCGCCAAGCCTAGTCCGTGGCGCCGGCTGTCCGATCCGTAGTCGCGCGCAACGAGTTCTCGGTGTCCCCCGGTTTCGCGCGCAGCGGCCGCGTGCAACGCTCGACGATTGCCGGCAGCTCATGGGAAGTGAGGTCACGATGACTCGCAGCAGACATTGGGGCAGGCGGGCGGCGATCGCGAGCGCGGTGACCGCGATCGCGGCGGCGGGGTTGACATCCGGGGCGTCGTCGAAGACGACCATGCCGAGCGGGACCTACAAGGGCAAGACGTCCAACGGCCTCCCTGTCACGTTCAAGATCCAGGGCGGGAAGGTCCGCAACTTCAGCCTGACCGTGCACGCGCTGTGCATCTCGGTCGTCGCGGCGTCCACCCATCTCGACCCGATCCTGCACCACATCACGCCACAGCCCATGCCGATCTCAGCGAGCGGCAAATTCAGCGCCAAGTACTACTGGAAGCAGATCCAGAGCACGCAGGCGCAGGTCGACGGCAAGGCGAATGGCAAGACGGCGAGCGGCCACTACAAGATCAGCTACAGCACGACGGACGGGGTCACATCGCTGGGCGTCCTGATCATCTACGCCTGCCAGGAGCAGGGCACCTGGAAGGCGACCCGCAAGTAGCCGTTGACCTACGCGCAGCGTCGGGTAGGTTGACGGCATGACAACGATCTCCGCTCCCGAAGAACAACGCATCGTCGACGCCGTCCCCAAGCAGCTGTACATCGACGGTGAGTGGCGCGACGGCGCCAAGGGCACGCTGTCGGTCGAGGACCCCGCGACCGGCGAGTCGCTGTGCGCCGTCGCCGACGCCTCGACCGACGACGCACAGGCGGCACTCGACGCCGCCGTCGCCGCCGGACCGCAATGGAGCCAGACCGCCCCACGCGAGCGCGGCGAGATCCTCCGCCGTGCGTTCGAGGCGATCATCGCGCGCGAGGACGAGCTCGCGCTCCTGATGACGCTCGAGATGGGCAAGCCGCTGAGGGAGTCCAAAGCCGAGATCGCGTACGGGGCGGAGTTCCTACGCTGGTTCTCCGAGCAGTCGGTGCGGATCGACGGCCGCTTTGCCGTCGCCCCCAACGGCCAGGGCCGGCTGCTGACGATGAGGCAGCCCGTCGGGCCGTGCCTGCTGATCACGCCGTGGAACTTCCCGCTGGCGATGGGGACCCGGAAGGTCGGCCCCGCGATTGCCGCCGGTTGCACGATCGTCGTCAAGCCCGCGCAGCAGACGCCGCTGTCGATGCTGATGCTCGTCAAGATCCTCGAGGACGCGGGCTTGCCGAAGGGCGTCGTCAACCTGATCACGGCATCGTCCTCGAGCGAGACGATGGCGCCGCTGATCGCCGATCCGCGCCTGCGCAAGCTGTCGTTCACGGGCTCGACCGAGGTGGGTCGCAGGCTGATGGAGCAGGCATCGCAGAACCTCTTGCGGCTGTCGATGGAGCTCGGCGGCAACGCGCCGTTCCTCGTGTTCGACGACGCCGACATCGACGCAGCGGTGCAGGGCGCGATGATCGCGAAGATGCGCAACATCGGCGAGGCCTGCACCGCGGCGAACCGCTTCCACGTCGCCGGGTCCGTCGCCGACGAGTTCTCCACCAAGCTCGCGGAACGGATGGGCGCGCTCACGGTCGGGCGCGGCACCGACGACCGTGTCGACGTCGGACCGCTGATCGACGACATCCAACGCCACAAGGTTGCCGAGCTCGTCGAGGACGCCGTCGGGCAGGGCGCCCACGTCCTCGTCGGCGGCCACGCCCGCGACGGCGCCGGCTACTTCTTCGATCCCACCGTGCTCGCCGACGTGCCGGACGACGCGAAGCTGCTCAAGGAGGAGATCTTCGGTCCCGTCGCGCCGGTCAGGACCTTCTCCGATGAGGACGAGGCGATCGCGGCGGCCAACGACACCGAGTACGGCCTCGTCGCCTACGTGTTCACCCGTGACATCAAGCGCGCGCTGCGCGTCGTCGAGCGACTCGAGACCGGCATGATCGGGCTCAATCAGGGCATGGTGTCCAACGCGGCCGCGCCGTTCGGCGGGATCAAGCAGTCGGGTTTCGGCCGCGAGGGCGGACCCGAGGGGATCGAGGAGTACCTCGAGACGAAGTACGTCGCGATCAACGTGTAGCGGGGATAGGAGATAGAGCCCGCGAAACTGGCGGCTAACGCCGAATTTCCGACATCCAGCGGGTCTGCGCCCTGGGCGCTAGCTCAGCTCAGCTAACGAGCTGGCGCACGCCCCGGCGGACCGACGTTGCGCTCGCCTTGCGGTGCGTCTCGTCGGTGGACTTCCGCTGCTGCCCGCGGCGGTGGTCGAGTGGGAGTGGGCGCGCGCATTCGCACGCGGAGAGCTTCGGAATCGGGTGCTTCGGGTCGGAGCATGACGAGCCCGGCGCGCGCCGCTGATCGAGGTACGTGGCGAGCGGCCCTTCGCGGTCGATCGGCGCTCGGCTCTCCTTCAGCCCGAAGGGGAAGCGGGACTCCGACACGCGCGACATGAGCCGCGCAACGCATCTAACGGTGGCCGCGCTTCCCGCTGCCGGGGATCGCAACACGGATCGTCTTGCTGTTCGCTGTCCCCCCGGTCGGCGTGAAGGTCACCACGAGCACAACCGTGAGCCGGGCGCCTTTCCGGAGTAGCCGCTTTGCGGCTTGTCCCGGTTTGATCTGGAGCGTCACGGCGCCAGATCCGACGGAGGCGAGACTCGTGGCACCGTAGATGATTTTCGGAGCGGTGTTGCGATTGTGGAATCGGGTCGGCACCGTTGCCGTTCCGAGTGCTGTGACCCGTCCAGCCCCGGCGAGGATGATCGAGAACTTGATCGTTCCTGCCTGATTCGCCGATGGGGACGACGACACGTGAAACGCGTTTGAGATCGGTGCGAGCACATAGCCGATGGTCACCGAAGTTACGCCGGTCGAGTCTGCACCGATCGACGTGTTCAGCGCCGATGTGGCAAAGCCACTCGACCCCCCCCCCCCCCCCCCCCCCCCCCCCCCCCCGGCCCGGGCGGGGGC
>Ga0335069_10016393_pt1 | contig 10334 bp, 4 predicted proteins | sample Lox_Sample_11_FD_206714 | JGI IMG/M metagenome (GOLD analysis project Ga0335069, IMG submission 206714) | Soil microbial communities from Loxahatchee National Wildlife Refuge, Florida, United States - Lox_Sample_1.1 | ecosystem: Environmental > Terrestrial > Soil > Wetlands | place: USA: Florida...
ACCAGTTGACCGTGGATGCTGACACGGGAGTCGGGCTCGACGTCGCGCCGGACCAGCCGGGGTACGATCCGCAAATGATCATGCGCTACTCCGACGACCGTGGAAAGACGTGGAGCAACGAGCGCCAGGCTTCGATGGGACGCATTGGGCAGACCAAGACAAGGATCATCTACAACCAGAACGGGAGCTCGAGGATCGGCAAGACGCTCTCGCTGGTAGTCACCGACCCGGTTCCGCTCAACATAAATACCGGGTACCTCAAATTCGGCCAGCCTGACGTTGGGAGGCAGCCGTGAGTTCTCTGCCCATCCAGGTTCCGTACCGTGACATCCTGATCGAGCTACAGGACCAGTTGCGGATGGGATTCGCGACCAAGCGAATGCAGGACTGGATGCTAGCTGTCACCACCGCCCTGCCCACCTACCAGCCGCTCGTGGTGACAGACTTCGGTGCGGGAGGAAATGGGACACGGGATGACACTCCGGCCCTGCAGAAAGCCGTGAACCAGGCTGCGGCGAATGGCGGTGGAACCATAATCATTCCGCCGGGCACGTACGCAATTGGCTCTGTCCAGACGCCGACTGGAGATACCCCCATCACGCTCTTGGGTGCCGGGTCGGCCACCATCCTGAAGCGCAGAGCGGATCTGGCCGATGGAGCGGGGCTGCTTGATATCCTAGGCTCCAACGTCACGCTGGACTCGCTCGTGATCGACGGCGACGTCACGACACCAGCGGGACTGCTTTATAACGGCGGATTCACCGGGTCCGTTCCGAACGACCCCATGGCGTCGTCGCTGACCAAGAACACCTCCGTCTGGCTTCACGGCCCGGCGAGAAACTTCCTGGCCCAGCGGGTCACCTGGCAACATTCCGGAGGCTACGCGGTGCTAATCGACGCGACCAGCGGAGGTATATCGGACGTCCGGCTGTTGGACTGCCTGCTCCAGAACTGCCGCCCTCATCTGTTTGGAATCACCGCAGGACAGGAACTCTATGGCTCCTGGACGGGCGGAATTCACGTGCAGGGAGATGGAAGGCTCGCCAATGCGGGGCGCGTGCTGCGGAGTTTCGCTGTCGAGCGGTGCCGGTTCCTGCGGATGACTGGGAACGCGCTCTGGTCGCACTCCTACGGTCTCGATGAACTCCACGAGGACTTCCGGTTCTTCGCCAACTACTTTTTGGACGTCGGCCTTGATGGGATCGAAGTTGGAGCGGTGACCGGCGGTGCAGTTTCAGGCAACGTATTCCGCCGCATCGGCTACGTTACCATGACCGACTCGGATCAGTCGGTTCCACGGTGGTTACAAAATCTGAATGCGACTGCCCTGGACTCATCGGGACTCGTGAAAGGGGTACCCTACGAGGGCAACTCGTTCCTGTCTGTGAACGGCGGAAACCTCGATCTCGACTCCCACGGATACTCCGTCATCGCGGGAAATGTCTGCCGCATTCCGTACCCCGGAGAGTCCGAATACGACGAGGACCAGATTGCGATCAGTGGTCCGATGAACAACGGGAGCTACAGCTACGGCGTCAACCTCTCCAACTCATCGAACACTCCCTGGGGTGCCGTGAACATTACGCTCGCGGGGAACTCGTTCATCAACCTGCGGGCTGGCGCAGCGCGTCTCTTCGCCGCACGCCGATGCACCTTCACCGCGAATGACATCATTGCCTCGGACAATTCCGTGTACCCACCAGTGGGACTGGGACCGATCGGACCAGGACCAAATCAGCGGTGCTACGAAAACCGGGTTGCTCACAACAAGATCCATTACGCTCCAGCCGCGGCGGCGCCGGCGGTGATCGAGGATGAGACGATGGGAGCCTTCACTGCGGCGGAGGCGAACTCCGTGTTCGGCAACTGCCCCATCGGAGGCAATGGGCTAGCGACGGAGTTTCATCCATCTCCGAACAGTGGGAGCGTGCACTACACCGAGCAGGTGTGGTTCGTATGACGACAACAACGACAGAACCACGCGCTGAACTTCTTGCAGAGGAAACGGTCGAAGCGCCGCCTTCCGGACAGGCCCCGATTACCGAATCGAACGGCATATCGGCACTTCCCAACCAGGGAAACCCTTGCGCTCCGTTGCGCTCGGCTTCGCTCCGACCGGAACCAGAGTACCACATCCGTTTCGAGCGCAGCCACGACCGCGGCCTCATCCGGAGGATCATCACTGCACCGACCGTCTGGAGAATGGCGGCCGACGACGGAGCGCCGCCAGCCGAGAAGTTTCGGATAGGCGATCACGAGTCACTCTGGTACGTGCTCGCCTACGACCAGGACGAACTCCTTGGCTGCTTCGCCCTGATACCCGAGACGTCGACGTGCTGGCAGGTCCACACGTGCCTCTTAGCGACGGCAATACTGGAGCCGGGGCGTTCTCTGGCCGCAGCAAGTGGCCTGATTCAGTGGGTCTGGGACAACACACCCTGTGTCCGGATAACGACACGGGTGCCGGAATTCAACCGCTTGGCTTTACGGTTTGCCAAGATGTCTGGGATGATACAGTGGGGAGTGAACGAGATGAGCTTTCTCAAGCACGGTAAGCTCCACAGTCAGGTGTACTTGGGAATCACCAAGCCGGGGGTGGTGTAGCCATGCCTATCGGCGTTCCCGCAGCCATCGGGATTTCCTCCCTGATCGGAGCCGGTAGCAGTATCGCCGGGTCCCTGATCGGGTCCAGCGCCTCCAAGAACGCCGCCGCGCAACAGGTCGCAGCGCAGCAGAAAGTCATCGACAACACCAACGCCGCGGTCGGACAGGGAAAAGACCTGATCTCCGGCGGAACAGCGGGCGCCAACCAGACCCTATCGGATGCGGTCCAGGCCCAATTGGCGATGTACGCTCCCTACATCCAACAGGCTCCGGGAGCACTGACCAGCATCCAGCAGTTGGCCGGCGCGGGAGGCCCGCTCGATCAGCAATTCTCGTTCAACCCCACCGACCTGCAGAGCGACCCGGGCTATCAATTCACTCTCCAACAGGGACAGCAGGCCATCCAGCGGGCCGCCGCGGCCAAGGGTGGGCTGTTCTCGACCGGAACGATGAAGTCCCTCGCGGGATACACGACAGGAACGGCGGACCAGTACTTCAACGACGCTTACACGAGGGCACTAAATACCTTCAACACGAACCGGCAAACAGCGTTGAGCCGCATCGGCACCCTCCAGGGACTCGCGAATCTTGGATTCAGCGGCACCCAGGGCGCATCGGCGGCCACCGGAACCGGAGCCTCGGAGATCGCTCGCAACACCTACGGTGCCGGAACCACAGAAGCCAACCTGGGAATGCAGGGTGCCGATATCATCGGGCGGGCGCTGGGAGCGCAGGGCAATGCACAAGCGGCCGGAACAGTCGGAAGCGCAAACTCGATCAACGCTGGCATCGGCGGTGTAGCCAACTCGCTCAACCAGGGACTCATCACCCAGTTCCTGTTGAACCGGGGGGTGTTCGGTAGCAGCACCAGCAATAACAACGGCTCCTACCTGTCATCGGGAGCGCCGGGGTATAACACCAACCTGGGAGCGCCGACTCCTTACACGGGAGTGACCACGAATCCCGACGGCTCGATCACGGTTCACTAGGGGAGGATAGCCATGGCAGACGCCGCAATTCCGCTTGCAGTCAAGCAGCCGCAGATCGACCCTTCTCTGGAGCTCCTCCAGCGGGGACTGAGCATTCAGAACCTCGCCACGGTAAACCAACTGAACCAAGTCCACCTTCAGCAGCAAAGGATGATAGAACAAAAGGCCGCTGAGGACCGGGAAGATGCTAACACCATTCAGCAGGAGTTCCTGAACCCAACTCATCTGAAACCAAGCCCCGACGATCCGACGCACAAGGTCCTCGACTGGGACTCCTACCGCAACTCGCTGAACGGGAAGGTGCGGGTACGCAATCTTCAGCAGTTGGACTCCGACCACCTTCAGCAGGTCAAGGCGATACAGGACATTGCGACCACCGACCGCACGAACCAGACCGCGAAACTGGCAAACAGACTAGCAACGAACAAACTCATCGGGCAGGAGATCCAGGGACTCCAGAACCTCTCTGACGCGGACAAACCGGCCTACTACGCGGGAGCGCTCCAGCGGCTCAAGGCAGCAGGAGTGGACATCAGTCAGTTGCCTCCGACCATCCCGCCAGACGGTTCGATGAATCCGCAACTTCAGGCGTATGCCGCATCCTTTGGGTATGAAGGAACTCTGCTCAACGACGCGCTCCGCAAGCAGCGAGCCGAGCGCCTAGCGACCCAGGCGCAACTCGACCAGACGAAGGCCGAGAACCAACAAGCCGAGGAAGCGGCCAAGGCGCAGCAGCGGGCACGGGAGAATGCTGCACGCTCTCACCTAGCGGTGAGCAACCAGCAGCAGCACGATGCGTGGCTGGCGAGCCTCGACCCGTCCATCGCGAGCGAGTATCAGAACCTGAAGCAGTTCACCCCGGAAACACAACGGGCGGTTCAACAGATGGCGGTCACTGCGCAGCAGCGGGCGCAGGACGCGATGACGCAGCAGCTCCGCAACCGGCAGGACCAGCAGGCGCAGGCTCAGATCAACGCCGCCGAGGTCCGTGCCCGGATCGCCCAGCGCCATCTCGAAATCGACGCGGCGCGGCTGGACCTCGAACGGAATAGGACCGGACAGGCCAAGAACGACGCTGAGGCCGACAAACTGGACAGCCTGCTCACCAAAGAGCAGGAGCAGTGGTCGATCCACGGAGCACTAGGGGAATTACTCGACCCGACCAAAGTTCCAGACGACACGATGATCTACAATCCCCTGACCAAATCAGCGATTCCGGTCAAGATGGATGAGAATCTACGGCGCCGTATCCGGCAGGCGTACGACTCCGCAGAATCCACCGCCCTCTCCATCCAGAAGCAGGGGAAGGACATTCAGCGCCGCCACGGATGGGGAGAATTCGCCCCGGGCGGCGGTGCCTCATCTGGGACAGGTGCCCCAATTGGGACTGCCCCAAATCAGGCACCGGTACCGGATCCAAGGCTCCGCAAGTCCTCCATGTTCCCGCAGGACTTTCAGCCGGGCCGGGAATTACCCGAGGACAACGCCGGGGATGTCACCACCTACTGGGACACTCCCGAAGAAGCGGCACTCGCGGAGAAATACAACCTGGAGTTGGACCACTGGAAGCTGTCCCAACAGTCAGGGAAGTCCCCTGCTCAGCAACCAGCCGTTCCTCAGCCTCGTCCTGGCCCATCCATGACGGGACCGCTCACGGGGCCGGGGGCTTCCGCGCCGCCTCCGGCTCCCGCGGCTAAACCAACCCCCCAAACCCCCCGGCAAGCAGTAGCACGCCCAGGAAACACGGTCAGGATGCGCGCGCCGAACGGGGCAGAGAAGGATGTACCGTCCGATCAAGTAGAGCACTACAAAGGACTTGGAGCAGTTGTTGTCAACCGGTAGCCAACCATGGATTGGTTCGACCAGAATCGGCCAGAGAACGCGACCGGGCCACTTATCTTAGCCGAACCACCGGCATCCCAGGGTAAAGACTGGTTCGAGGAAAACGCTCCAAAATCGGCTGGAAGTGACTGGTTTGAGGCAAATTCCCCGTCAAAACAAACCATTGTTTCACGGGAAACAAAACCAGCGGGAAATGTTCCGAGTGTGTACGGAGGCCCGAAACTAGGGACCGTTCAGCCTCCCGGAGCACCGCGGCCAGCCGTTGCTCTCCCTCTCTCTCGCCCGCTGACAGACGAAGAGCGGCTGGCGCTTCCCTTCATTGAAACGAAGTCTCCGCAGGAAGCAGAGCAGTTCCTTGGACAGACGCAGTTCGAGGCGCGGAGCACGCCATCGGCGACCCCGGTCACCCAAGGACTAACGCGCATGGCTACGGGCGCGCGTCAGCTCCTGACTGCCGGCCCGACACCGACTAAGGCGGGGAGCCTCAAGCAAGCAGCGGGCGGACTGACCGGTGTCATCGAGGGAGGATTTGAGGCCGCCTCGCCCTTCGTTCCGCTCGGTGGCGTCGAGGCTCCGGTGACAACTGCCTTAACTCTGGCCGGCGCAACAGCGGGGCAGTATGGAACCCAGGCTGCACTCGAAAAGCTCGGTGTTGACCCAACTTACGCGAGACTAGCTGGAAACCTCGTAGCCCTTGGCGTAGCCGGGAAGGGGGTCGAGCAGATCCTCGGGAGGGCAGATGCGGCGATCGAGGCCCACAACCGGGTAGCCGATATTCTTCTGGAGCAGGAGCGCAGCGAGGGCCTCGCGCGCCAGCGCACAGACGAGATTTTCCAGGGTGAATCGTACCCCATTACCGTGCGCGGCTCCAACGCCACGCTGGAGTATGCCGGGAACGCCATGTGGCGCGTGGTGCGCGCCGACGGAAAGGTGCTGACCGGCGGCCGCGGTGGAGTCGTCAGCGAGTGGCTGCGCTCCAACAACGCCATGCCAGCCACAGGCCAACCACCAGCCCCGGTTCCAGAAACACCCACGGTGACCGCCGAGGCACCCGCTCAGACTGTCCCGCCCGCCCCACAACCCGCCCCTGTCCCCTCCGAACCCACCACCACACCTGCAGCCGAAGGGGAGCCTGCTACCGCTCCCCCCTCTCCTCCGGTGACGATGGAGCATCAGCCAGCCCCGATCACCATCGAAGGCGGGAATACCTACCAGACCCCGAACGGAATTGCAGCGGTGACCAGTGTTGAGGGCAACCGGGTGAAGTTCGACATGACGCTACCCGACGGGACGGTAGTAAAGAACGTTATCAGACCGCTCGGAGTGTTCCAGAAGCTCGTGGTCCAGCCACTCGAGAAGCCGATCACCCAGGAACAGCCGGAGGCTCCCGCCACTGAAACGATTCCGCCTCCCGCTGAAACGAAACCCCAGATTACCGAGACGCCGGAACCGGCGCCGACTCCCGCAACGCCGCCTGCTGAGACGGCAACCGCCCCAAGCCCTGCACCTCCTGGAAAGGAGGCGATCCAACCACAGCCAGAAGAAGTACCGACCACCAAGGAGGTCGCAGGGCAGGGCGGAGGATCGGGAGAACAGTTCAGGGGTGCGTGGAACATCGACCTGAACAATACTGGCCGCCAGCAGATTGCCGAGGCCGCAGAGCGCACCGCTGGCCAGTTCGACCAGATCATCACATCCGACCTGAATCGTCACCAGGAGACAGCGCAGATCTACGCGCAGGCCAATCCACAAGCACCCGTGGTTCAGAACAACGCCTTCCGCCCAATGAACCTAGGACAGTTTGAAGGGCAGGACGTCACTCCCGAAAGGGTAGCACAGGTCAACCGGCACATGGTCGAGACGCCGAACCAGCCACTCCCCGGAACCGGCAAGTACTCGGGCGTCCCCGGCGAGGCCCCGGCAGAGTGGAGCGGACGACTGATCGGCGCCATGCAGCAGGTGATAAGCAACTGGAAGCCGGGCCAGAAGATCCTGATCATCACCAGCGGGCGGGACACTCAGGCTATCCGGGCATGGGTCGCCAAGGGGATGCCGGAAGACGGCAGCATGGACCACCGCATCCTCACGTCGAACTGGCAGACCAAGCCGGGCGAGATGATGCACTTCGACCCGGAGACCGGAGTAGTCCAGGATGGAGACGGGGCAGAGAAACCAGGGATCTACATTGCACGGCACGGCCAGACGGATGCGAACGGTAGGAACGCAGGACCGCAGCCGACCGGCACACCCTCCGCACCTGGGGGCATGGCACCCACAAAGGCTATCGCCAGCGAGTCCCCCAGGGAAGCGGAGGGGACAACTTCTCCTTCTGCTCCCTCTAATGAGGGAGAAAAACAGGCAGTAGAACCATCCAAGCCCTTGACCCCAGAGGAAAAGATAGCGGCCAATCTCCGCCGTATCCAGGAGATCGAGCAGCAACTGGCACAGAAGGGGATCACACCGCAGGCCATCAGCCCCACCCTGACTCCCGAAGTGGAAGAGGAGGCACTCCGCGCATGGGCCGAGAATCGGGCCTACATCGATGGGCAGGGCAATTACCACCTGAAAGGTGTAAATGTCTCAGGCCCCATCGCTCCATGGAACAAGGAGATCAAGGCCAAATATCCGAACTCAACCGTACTCCACCGGGCCGCGCAGAAATACAAACCACAACCGGTTGCCGCTCCAGCAGCGGAGACGCAACCATCTGGCCCGGTAGATCTTCCCGAGATGGAGCGCACCCTAGTTCTGGCAGAGGCGGATCTCCTGAGTGACCGCCGCGAGTTCGAGCGCTGGCAGTCCGCTCTGGACGCCTACAATAAAGGCAACGAACTGCCAGAGGGAATGGGCGAGATTCACGCGCTGAAGCACATCGACCGTGAGGACGAGCTGCTAAAGCGTACCATCCTGGCTGGCCGGAAATACGAAGCACAGCGAATCGCCTACGACGACGCCCTGCGCGTAGCGGCCCGGCAGAATCCGATGCTTCGCTACCAGCCGGAAGCGAGCATCCCAACCCTGGACATTCCGGTGGACAAGGCGGCGGACTCCAACCTGACGGCCAGCACTGATCTAGTCCACGACCGGATGAATGAAATTCTGGAGGCGGAGAAGCTCTTTCAAGAGGAATCCATCAAGGACCTGGCACGGGACATCGCCAGCGAACTGAAGGATCTCGACGCCGACATTCGCGATCTTCCGCAGGCGAGCCCCGATGTGATGGGGACCGCGCTCGATGTGCAGAAACGGGCGCACGCGCTACTGGAGAGGATCGGAGCAGAAGGATATGCGCCACCGTTGCCGGAGCTACCCGAGGGCAGCGTGCGCGTGGTAGGAGCATGGCTGAAGGAGCATCTGCCGCTAACCATCAGGGATACTGACGAATTCGCGCACTACGGGAACCGCGTGGTGTTTCCGCTCAACGACGGGCGGCTGGTGTGGGTGAGCAGTACAACCGATCCGACAGACCCCAGCACGATTCTGAGCCAGAAACTGGTTGCGGTGTCCCCGACTTCCGAGGATCTGGAGCCAGACTTCAAGGCCGAGCAGGACCTCCGTGACAAGCTGAATGACTCTGTAGACGATGGCGAGATGCGCCCCGAAGCCCGGGACCGCATCATGAAGATGTTCGACCGCCCGCGATCCATTGAGCAGGAGGTGTCACCGCCAAAGCCAGCACCGGAGCCGGTGGCCCAGGTCGAGGAACCGGAAGCGCCAGCGGTCGCCGAGGAAAAGCCCGCACTCCCGACCGGCGAACTTGCGGAGATCGCATTACGGCGCCCAGTACATCCCTATCTGAAAGACGTGGCGGCAGAGCAGGAAACGGGGCTAACGAAGGCGCAGCGATCTGATCTGAGTTACGCCGACGGGTGGCGTTCCTACTTGGACCTGCATTCAGGCAAAGAAAAGAACCGCATCCTCGAAGTGTTCGACCCGTACGAGTGGAAGTGGCTTCCCGTAAAGGAATACACGCCCGAATACGCGGGTGCCTACTCCTACGGTGGCTACCGTGGAGTCAAACCCCTGTACTCCTACGCCAAGGAAGAGGATATTGCCAAGTACCCACACGTGCGGCTCGGGCCGCTTGATCAGGGCACGCTGGACGACGTGACCAAATCCTTCAACGCCGATGCTGCTGGAATCTCCGTGCCGATGGCGAAGTCAGTCCGTGCCGGCATGGAGAAGATGAACACCGTCTTCGCGGGCCGACCACTCTGGACCTTCCGCACCGCAGAGATCAAGAGCGCCTACCGGCAATTGGCAGAATGGCGCAAAGGGTACGAACGGTCTCCAGAATGGGACGACCTGTTGACATATCCGCTTCAGCAGATTCTGTACCGCGCCGATGAAGTTGGCCGGTATGGATCCGGCATCGAGCAGGAGCGGCAGGAGAACAAGAAGCTCCAGGCGCTTGCGAACCGCTATCCCAAAACGGCCACGATGGAGATGGTGAAGGAATCGGCGGCGACCGAGGGGATCAAGGACGAGACTACGCTAGTCACCTATAAAGACGGCTGGCGTGTCACGAGGTACTACTACAAGGGGCGTAAGCCCACCTTTACCTTAGAGAGGTTCAATCCGAAAGAATGGGGATGGGAGACCGAACACGCCGCGCATTCGGTGGACAAAGAGCGGGCCATGCGCGAGTTTAAAGACTACTCGACCGGCGAGCCGCTTACGGAAGCCGCGCTCCAGGAGACGGTTAAGCAGGTCAACGCGGACCTGTACTCGCGCGGCAAGGTAAAGCAGACTCCCGAGCAGATCAAAGCCGCCGAACGCGAGCAGGCACTCCCCAACCGCAAGCCGGACATGACGAAGCGCTTCCCCTACGAGGTAGTGGACGACAGCATCCGGTACTACCTGAACTTCCCGGATGGTGAGAGGTGGGGTCCGTCTTCG
>Ga0335069_10016394_pt1 | contig 10334 bp, 5 predicted proteins | sample Lox_Sample_11_FD_206714 | JGI IMG/M metagenome (GOLD analysis project Ga0335069, IMG submission 206714) | Soil microbial communities from Loxahatchee National Wildlife Refuge, Florida, United States - Lox_Sample_1.1 | ecosystem: Environmental > Terrestrial > Soil > Wetlands | place: USA: Florida...
TTCTCCGGCAGCACGATTGGATTCGCCCACGCGGCAAAGGTGGCCAGGAGCGCGGCACCGACGATGCCCGCGCGGCCACCAAAACCGGAGGCCGTGTAGTTCGTCTTCATTTAACACCTGCCTTCGCTGCGGCCTGTGGGTCAATCTCCTTCAACTCGTTCGTCGCATTCATCCGAACATCTCTGTCCGGGTCGCTCAAAAGCCCCACCATGAGCGGGATCGCCCGCTTCCGCTCCTCGGGATACTGCGCGCCAAACTGTGTCAGGAAATTTGCCGCCCCGCTGCGCACGTTTGGAAACCGGTTGGTCAGCCCCTTCATCAGGCACGGCATGGCATCTACCCCCGTGCCCAGGGTGGCAATCATCGCCCGCAACGCCAGGTCGCCACTATCGTCGTCCATCAGCGCGAGCAACCGCGGCAATGCCGGCTTTGCCCGCTCGCCCATCACCATCAGCGCCGTCGCTCCGCTCATGCTCACATCATAATCATCCAGGCCGAACACCGGCTCCCGGTACGTCAACCGGGCCAGCAGCGCCGGAATCACGTTCGTCCCCATCGCCTGGAGCGCCAGCACTGCGTTGGTCTCCAACTCCCAACCATCCCGCCGCATGTTCAACCACTCGCCCAGCGGCTTCCCTTGGTAACTGGGCTCGTTCGGAAACCTCACCGCCACCGCCCCCGGCTTCTCCTTCTCCCTGCGCATCATCTGGCGCATGACCGACAGCGCGTGACGCGCCATCTCAGGATCATCCGATGCGGCCGCCAATTTGAGAGCCTCAGCAATTCCAGGCGTCTGCACATCATACGTGCTGGCCACACTGATTGCTGTCGACCGGCGTCCGCCATCAGCCGCATGCAACTCCACAAGTAACATCCTCAAGGCCAGTTCCGGCGCGATGGCTTTCATATCCCGCAGCGCGATCCCCATCGTCTGCGCGCTCCCGCTCACCACCGCGTTGCTCAGGATCGGCAGCCCTTCGCCGGGAGATAGCTTCGCCACCGCCTTCAACGCCGCACGCCTCCGCGCGTCCATGCCGATCGTGGCCAGATTCGTCAGCGCAGAGAACGCGCTCAACGCATTCGTGCCGAAACCGGCCAACCCCTCCGTGGCCTGGGAGAAAACATGGTCATCCGAATCCCCAAGCGCCGAAATCAGAAGCGGAACGGCCAGCTCTGGAGCCTCATTTTGTGCCGCGATTGCCTGCACCGTCGCAAACCTCACCGCTGGCTCGGCATCGCTCAACCGAGGCTTTATCCGGCCGATGTAAACTTCCACGTCATCGGTCACAGCCGCCAGTGCCGGCACACTCAAATGACGCACGTGCCAATCGCCGTTCGTCAGGCATTGACACAACGCCGCCTCGGCGGCCTTCCCCACATTCTCCAGGCATCGTGCCGCCACGAACGCCAACTCCTTGTCATTCAAAAGCTTCGTCAATTCTCCCACCGCTGGCGCGCAGTTCGTCCCCAGCACCTCAAAACCCGCAATGCCCGCCAACTGGCGATCGACGGCCGAATGCCAATGCAGACTTCGCACCCGGTACTTCTCGGTCTTCTCCATCATCCAGGTGCTCACCGGGTCGTCCTTGGTTCTCACCAGGCGGAGCAGTGTCGGCCACGCCTTCGCCGCCCCAATCGCGCGAATCGCCTCCTGCGCCTCCGCCAGTCGTTGCGTCTCCATCAACGGCGTGTCCGAACACTGCTCCAGCCAACCCGTCAGCGTCCGCCCACGATACCTCGGCTCCGCTCCCCGCGCGGCCACGACCAGGACCAGCACCAGAACCAAGCCACCCAAGGTCAGCCCAGTGATTTTTCCGCGCTTACTCATGCAGTTAGGCCACCCACAGTCATTTCCCTATCCCCAGCCAGTAATCAACTGCCGGCCAGAACGCCAGCACTGACAGTACCATTACAACCAGGCTACCGACCCGTTGCACATCCATTCCTCGTCGCAACACCGGCGCCACACAGACGATGGCCGCTGCCCCTTGCCACCGCATAGACCATCGCCATCCGGACCGCTCGCTCCTCACTGCTCCACACCGCCAACCGCGGCAGCATCACCAACAAAAGAAGATCCGGCGCTGCCCCGATGGCCAGCCGAACCGTCGAAAAGCGCCTCGCCGAATAAGCATTCATTCAAAACCAGGAGCCGGCGGCGGCACAGAAGCGGGCCGGCTGTTAGTTGCTGAGACCCTCGAAGCTGTCAGGCAGGACCTCCTCCGGGTGTTGCGCCTTGTACTCCCTAAAGGCTCCCTGCAACACCAACAGATTAAACTTGCAGGTCCGCCGCATAAATTCGGCATCTTCTGGAGTTTTTGGAAACATCAGGTCAGAATGCGACCGCATCGCATCCAGGCAAGCACGAGCACCCATCCGAATCACGCGCTCATCATTGGTAAGCGCCCGGTTCAACACGGGAACCGCATCCGGACCTATGCGAGCCAGGACAATCAGCGCCCGGTGGTCCGGCGGCTTTTCATGCAACAACCCCTCGAGAGCTGGAACCGCTGCCCTCGCATCCGGGCCGAGTGCATCCAACGCGGCAAGCGCCTCGCATCGCTCATCGATTCGGCGGAAAGGCGCAATCTTCACCACCGACTGCCGGCTCACCAAATCCCGAACCCACTGCTTCCACTTGGGCTCCGGACCAGGACGAGCATGAGCAAGCTGTGGAATCAACCTTGGCACCACACCCGGCCCCATGTGCCCGATGGCCTCAGCCGACCGCCGACGGGCCTCGCCCGTTTCACCATCGAAGCCCCTCAGCCAAGCACGCAGAGACCTTCCCTGATAAAATGGTCCGCGCTGCGCCCACCCCACCGCAACCACCAGCAGGATGCCGCACAACAACGCGATCATTACCCACCACCGCCGCCGCATACGAGCAAGTTAAGACTCACTGCACCCCAAACACAACTACCGATGTCCCCCGACCGCAGCCATCCCGCCATTGCGCCAGCTCCGCATAGACAAAGTTAGTGGGATGTCAATGGATGCGGGGCTGTCACGCCGGTGGCCGACCGCTAGGTCCTCGCCCTGGGCAATTCGGATGTCACCGAGCGAGTCAACGTCCCACCGCTCCGCGACCACGGACGCGCGTCCTGATCCCAAGCGCCACCGCAATTCAATGATCCGCGCCGGCCTGGGCCGAATCTCCATAGCTGGCCCGCGCGGTGTCTACGAATCATATCGCTGGTAGATCACCAGCACCGTTCCGTCCACCCGCACGACGGTTGCGGCTGCTTCCAACTCGCCGGCGCCTGACCCCGTCCGAGCCGCCGCTCCTTTACGTTCATTTCAGCTTTCGATACCATCCCTGCGTGCTTTGCACCCCCAAACCGCGCTCGGATGATGGCGGCCCGGTGGTTGCCGTGCTTATTGCAACGTGCGACCGGCCGGGCCTCCTTGCGCAGCGGTCTCTAAGCTCGGTGCAGCGCCAAACCCGCCGACCCAACTTCCTCGTCGTCGTTGATGACTCCGACCCGACCCTCCGACCCGACAACCGCAACATCGTCAACGACCTCCGCCTCGGCGGCGCAAGGATCGTTTACATCGCCAACACCCGCACCCGCGGGGCATCCGGCGCCTGGAACACGGGCCTTGAATGGCTCCGCCGTCATGCCGGAGACCCGCGAAACCTCTTCGTTGCCGTCCTCGACGATGACGACGAATGGGAACCCGACCACCTCGCGCTCTGTGCGCAGGCCGTCACAGCTCGGCGCCTGGACATGGTAGCGCCGGCAATCGTCCGCATCTCGAGCGACCAGGCCGACCGCACCCAACTCCCGCCCGAAGACCTCGACCCGGCCCTCTTTCTGGTCGGCAATCCGCACATCCAGGGCTCTAATCTCTTCCTCAGGCTCTCGGCGCTCTTGGAAGCAGGGGCGTTCGACGAGTCGCTCACCAGTTCCACTGACCGCGATCTCTGCATCCGCCTCGCCGACCTCGGCAGTGTGCGCTACGCACCGATCCAGTCCCCGACGGTGCGACATCACGCCGACACACACCGCCCACGCCTCTCCTCTCCAACGGGCGATCCGAAAAAGCGCGGCCTCGACAGGTTTTGGACCAAGTGGGCCGGTCGCATGACGGACAGTCAGCGAGACGCCTGCCTCCAACGCTCCAAATCCTTTTTCGGCTGGGCACTATCGCCGACCGCAGAGTCGCCCCCGCCCCCAGCCGGTTCCTACGTTCCCATCCGCGAACCCACGTGCGCCGAGATTGCCCATGCCGATGACCTGGTTCTCGTTGTCGGTGTTATCACCGACCCGGACCACGCCAGCCAATTCTGCTCCCTTCTCGGTGACCTGCTCAACCTGCAGGCGTTTGACCATATTTGCGGCCTCGACGTTGTGGTTCTGCACAACGGTGGACCCCCGCAAGCGCTCGACCCAATCGTCGCAGAATTCCGCGCCCGCGGGCTCGCCATCTTCCTTGCGTCCGAGGCACAGCAAACCGACGACGCTCGGGCCGGCGCGTTCGGGCAGGGTTTCACCCGTCCGGTTGGTCGCGCCCCCATAGGTCCGGCCAGGACTATGCTGCAAACCTACGTGACTCGTGTAGCGAGCCAGCGGTCCGGAGCCATCGCCTGGATCCTCGACGATGACAGCAGCCTGACAAACCTCACCGACGGCCCAACCCCCCAGCCATTTTCCTCCCTGCTCTCGTCGCTGAAAAGAATGCAGTGCCTCGGGGTGGATGTTGTCTTGGGGACGGTATCAGGCGATCCGCCAGTCCCGCCCGGGAGTACGGTTCGCACCCAACTGGTTGACCTCTACCACAACCTGGCATGGCTCCAAAACCTTGCCCCCAATTCCACGCTCCCGAACCGCTCCGCCGACAACCGAGCAACTCGCGCAGCGGCCAGGGATTTCTACTACGACCTCTCTCGTCGCGACACCCACCACCTTGAGTGGCCGTTTTGGCTCACCCCATCACATGCCAGTGAAACCGTCCGGGAAGCCACCGCAAGAATGCTTGCAGCGCTGCCCCGCATTCTCGCAGGCCAGGCCGTCTTCCGCCCGCTCCTTCTGGAGACCGACCAAGACACCATCGCCAGCATGAGGCCATCGGTTCAGCGCGGCACCAACACATTTGTGTTCGATCTCGGCGCCTTCTCCGATTTCCCCAATGCCGCCCCCAGCTTCGCGGGCAGCACCCTCAGACGCTCAGATATGATCTGGGCCTTGCTCAACCGTTACGCTGGCGGCCGTCGCATCGTAAGCGCAACACTCCCCGTCCGCCACGACCGCTCCAGCGAGGCGCCCGTCGGCCTCGACCTCAACCGCCTTGTGCCCGACATTCGCGGCTACGCCCTTTACTCCGCCCTGGAGGATGTCCTCGTCCGCCGACGCGAGCGTCGCCTGCGCGACGGCATTGGCGCGGAGCACCCGGACGACCTCAAATTCCGCGAGGCGGACCTCGACCTGGGGGTCGCCCGGTTCCGAAAGTATCTCACCGAACGCACCGCCGCTCTCCTCCTGAGCTGCTGGCGCATTCAGGGCCTCTGCGAAGCTACTGTGCGGCACGCCAACACAACCGAAACCCCTGCTGCTGCAACCGGCCTGCTGGCTTTCTTGGCCCAGGCCCGCGCCGCCTTCGATACAACCGCCGTGCAGAAAGCCGTCAACCAGGTGCTCGCCGTGCCACCAGAAGAAGTCAGAAGCTTCTTCCGCAGTCTGCCCGCAATGGTCGAGAACCACAAAAACGCCGCCGCCGTCCTCCCCCACAAGGACGCATGGTTTAACTCAGAGCGCGAAGCATCCGCCCGCGCGCTTGCCCAGGCCGTCACGGGCCTAACCCCGCTCCGATTGCTCGGCGCCGGCGGCGAAGGCGTCGTTTTCGAGTCGGGAGGAATCGTCATCAAGGTCATTGACTACTCCAAGCGATCACCCGCGAACGGAGCACGTGACGGAATCGCCAAACTGGCGGCATCCACCGCCGCACTGTCAGGCCTTTATCGCATCACCTTGCCCGCAGCACCCGGCGGTAGGCAGGTCCTCTGCTACCCGTTCGAGCCCTCCGCGCCTTATCGTGGTGGCCGCGCAACCGACATCCTCCAGATACTCCGCGACTGTCGTGCCGCCGGGATCGTCACAACGAATTTCCACCCCAAGAACCTCGCCGTCACACAGAGCGGCGTGAAGCTCATTGATTACGGTTCCGACATTCGCCCATTCACCGACGAATACTACGCCACAATGGCGCAGCGGGCATGGCTTACACTGCACCACCATGACCGCGAGGACCTGGCCACCCTCATGCGGCGGGCCCTCGGCGACAACTCGCTCCCCGAACTGGAAGGCTGGGAAGCGCTGCTCGCCGCCGCTGATGCTCCCACCAAACGAGAGGTGATTGACGAGGCACTTCTCGACATCGTTCGCCCATGGAAACCGCGAAAGGTCCTGGACTTCGGGTGCGGCCACGGGCGCCTGGCCGCCGCTCTCGCGACCGACGGCACACAAGTGACCGCGTACGATCCCGACGAGTCACTCCGCACCCGATGGAACCAGTTCCCGAAGACCAACGGCACCGCAATCCGTTGGCTGTCAGGTCCCCCCGAAGATGCGCTGTCCGGCATGGCTGGGTCGTTCGATACCGTCATCTGCAGCCTGGTCCTCTGCGTGATAGAGCCGGAGGCCGAGTACCGTTCCGCCCTGCGCCGAATTTCCGACGCTCTACCATACGGAGGACGGTTCGCCATAGTCGTCTGCAACCCCGAGGCAACACTCGACGGCGACACCACTCTGCAACGTCGCCTCCCACCCCCGGGCGCCACCGCATCACAAGTCTTCACCTGGTGCAAGCACCTTCCCTCCGGTACTCAGCGGCAGGATGTCCACCGGCCACTGCCCCAACTCGCGAGAGACTTACGCGCGGTCGGCCTGACAATCAATAACACCACAACCACCGGCGGCCTCAGCCTCGACAGGTTCCAGCCAAGCCGCGATTTCCTGATCCTCTGCGGAAAAAAGGCACCCGGCCCGGCCGAAGTGAACGGCCACCAACGGAACCGCAAGCCCCGAGCTCTCCACCGTTGCCCGGGCAACCCGCCGATTCTCTGCTACCATCGCATCCTCCCGGAGGCTCACGACGATGCCATAAGCCGATTCCAGCGTCGCCGCGGAACCGTCGTTGACCTCGCCGTCTTCATCCACCAACTCGACGAAATCCGGCACTTCTTCACGCCCATCTCGCTCTCGGACTACATTTCTTGGCTATGCGATGGTGCGAGCCTGCCACAGGACGCGTGCCTGCTCACGTTCGACGACGGATACCGCGACTTCCTTGATTTCGCACTGCCTTCCCTCAAACAAAGGGGAATCCCGTGTGCCCTGTTCCCGACGGTGTCAGCAGCTAGGGGCGAAGCACTCCTGCCGACAGACAGTCTCTACGCTGCGCTCTCCAAGGCCGAGTGCGAGTCCAGGCTCAGCCCCGACCAAGTCCTCGACTGGGTCGCAGGCGCTAACAAGCGGCGCTATATCCACGCGGACCTCGCGGAGCAGCGCCGCCTCCTGGAAGAGGCTGCCCTTGAGCCTGTAGCGATTGCCGCCGCGAGCCTCTACATCACAGAGCAGGAAATCGCTAGCCTGCCTCCCGGACTAGTGGCCATTGGCGGTCACGGCTGCCGGCATGAACTCCTCGCCAACAAAGAACTCCCCGCGCTCCGCGCCGAACTACGGAAAGTCCGGTTGTGGCTCGAGAACCTAACGGTACCGCGCGCCGACTACATCCCAACGCTCGCCTACCCAAATGGAGCCCAAGACCCCGTCGCCATCTCTGCCGCCATCGAAGCAGGCTTCGCCGCTGCCTTTACCGTCGAACCCTGGCAACCAGCACGCACGGACCACCGCTGGAGGTTGGGGCGCTCCTGTGTGCCCAATCAAGCCAGCGCCATCGCCGACCTCGTCGCTGGGAAGGAACTCCGAATATGAGACAAGAACCTCGTCGCCCAATGGTTGCAGTAATTGGCAACGCCAAGCTCGACCCCGCCGACCCCAAGGTCGCGCTTGCCCAGGAAGTCGGGCGCCTGCTCGTCGAATCCGGTTGCCGGGTCGTCACCGGCGGGCTAGGTGGCGTTATGGCTGCCGCCATGCAGGGCGCCAAGACCGCCCCGAACTCCACTGAAGGCGACACGGTCGCCGTTCTGCCGAGCTACGATCCCAGCGACGCCGACGAAGCTGCTGATATCGTTCTTGCCACCGGAATGAACATCGCCCGCAACATCATCGTCGCCAACGCCGACGCCGTTATCGCCATCGGTGGAGGTGCTGGCACCCTCTCCGAAATCGCTGTCGCCTGGCAGTTACGCCGGCCCGTCGTCGCCCTCGCCGCCGAAGGCTGGAGCGCAAAGCTCGGAGCGAGCCGCATTGACGACCGCACCCGCCAACCGAGCTTGGAAAACGACCAGATCCACGCCGCAGGCACGCCAGCCGAAGCAGTCCAGATGGCTCTCCGGCTAATGCCCCAGCATCCTAGGCGCAAAGGCGCTGTGCGCTGACTAGTAGGAAAATCACCACGGTCACCAACGAACACCTTTGTCAGCAAAGAGTCGGTACAAGCGCTTTGGTTGATACTGGACGATGCTCGTGCGCCGGCGGTCCAGGACGCGAAGGCTCGCGCGAGCGCGCTCCCGTCATGCGAATGCGCTGCCCGCCCAGGTTCATTGTGAGATTCACCGCCGGCTCGCGCGGCTTGAGCGTTCTCGGATCACGCGCTTCATTAGGTCTGCCCGAGCTGCGCAGCAGGTCGTTGTTCCGATACAGATTCGGCCACGGCAGGCTGTAATGAGGCGATACATTGTATTCGAAATAGGCGAACGTGGCGCGAAGGCGGTTAGCCACCTGGGCGGGGTCGGACAAGAGTTCCGGCGCCTTTTCCTCCAGATACCGCTTGAACTCCTGGCCGCTCGCGGGCAGGCCTTCGCGGCCGGTGTAATCGCCCCCGCGCACCAGCCCCTCCGGGCCGTAGTGGAGGTCCGCCAGGTACTGGCTTATCCCGCCCCAATAGACAGCTTTGAGCTGATTCTTGAATCCGCCTGGCTCCTCCATTTTCTCAGTAACACCCAGGACGACGCCGTCGAATGCCTTCCGGTTTTCCGCGCTCAACTCTTCCATCGCCCGGTTCAAACTTAAGCAGCCGTTGTTCCGCGCCATGTTCTGTTTGAACGTCGTGTGAAAAGGCTCCGTCCCTGCCGCAAAAAGCTGGCGGGCCGCCGCCCAACGCGCGAACTCGCTTGCTTTGTTTGCATACATTTCGTCGAACAAATCGTTGATGGTTGCCACCGCCTCGGCAATCAGCCGGCGCCCGGCCTCCGGCGGCACCTGCAAACGGCGCTCGGCAATCAGCTTGCGAAAGGAGGCCAACGCCTCCCTGCGGCAAGTGTCCTCGACCACGTCCTTGCGGATGGCGCCGGCGGCAAACCGTCCAAAGAGTTCTGAGCGCAAAGCCTCAATCCGGTCCTGTTCTCGTTGGAAGGCAGGTTGAATTGCTGCGGTGAGCTCCTTCATCAACTGCATCTTGTCCCGATAGCCAGGCGGCACCAACTTCACCAGCGCAGTCTGGTTGGAGACCTTTCGCACGGCATTGTCGTTGAAAATGCGGTTCATCACCGAGATCAGCGAACCGTCGGAAGCGAACGAAAAATTCACGGGACTGTTTGGGCTTCCCACACGGCCCAGGTCTGCGTTATGACGCAAGATTCTCTGGTGCTGTTGCTGGTTCAGGGCCAGGCGGTCCCGGGCTGTTTGGTATATGTATGCCTGTTGCCGCCGGTCGTACATGACGTAGGTGGCCTCGGTCGAAGGCAGTCCTTCGACAACCCCCGCCGGGATGGCCAGCGAGGGGCGGTTCACCAACTGCAGGTAAAAGTGTTCCTTGCGATCCAGGGCAAGCACCTTGGTCACGCCGCCTTGCTGATAGCTGTAATACAGCTTCATCGGAAGGCCGTACGAATCCTGGCTGGTCTGGTTGGAGAGGCCGTAACGCGACACCGGATGATGCGTCACCTGGACGCCAGGGGGCACCCCGTAGCGCGCCGCCAGTCGCTCCGGCACCTTCAGAGGCCCGGGCCGCGTAGTGGCGGCCGAAAGCTGCCGAGGACGACTTAAGGCATGCAGGAAAAGAGGCGCCCGCATGCTCATGACGTAATAGGGCATGTAACGCAGGTAAAACGGACGATTGGTCCCTGAGTAACTGATGGTGGAGAAAATCCGGTTCATGCCGCCACGGTCCGCGTCGTCCAAGGAGTTGTCGGTTTTGACCTTGGCCTCCAGGTAGATTTCGCCATCTTCCCCCGGCAAATCGAACACGCTCTGCATCGCGCGGCGAAG
>Ga0335069_10016396_pt1 | contig 10333 bp, 9 predicted proteins | sample Lox_Sample_11_FD_206714 | JGI IMG/M metagenome (GOLD analysis project Ga0335069, IMG submission 206714) | Soil microbial communities from Loxahatchee National Wildlife Refuge, Florida, United States - Lox_Sample_1.1 | ecosystem: Environmental > Terrestrial > Soil > Wetlands | place: USA: Florida...
AGGACTGACGGTGGCTGTAAGGGTTACAGCTTGACCAAAGTTTGACGGATTAACTGAAGACGTCAGAGTAGTAATAGTTGGTGTGAGACTGATGTTGATGAGGACGCCTACGACTCCATTGTTGCAAGCTCCGCCGCTTTCGCACAGGTTCGCGGCTAGAAGATCGGGTTTACCATCATCGTTGACGTCGGCTGACGCAACCGAAAGTGCTGCATAACCGCCGGAGTCGAATGTCGCAGCATTTTGAAACGTTCCGTCACCGTTACCCAGTAAAACCCCCAAGCCACCTTCGTAGTTGCCGCCATTGAATCCGGAGAAATTCGCTGCTACTAGATCGAGCCTCCCGTCACCATTCACATCTTCGATGATGACGGACTGGACGCCACCCCCACCGCCGCTACCATAGGTTACCGCTTTCAGGAAGGTTCCATCGCCGTTTCCAAGCAACACACCTAACAGCCCCCCAGAACCGCAACCGTTGTCGCCGCAATTGTTCGCCACAACCAAGTCAGGCCTGCCGTCTCCGTTTACATCCGACACAGCCACAGCAACACTACCTACACCGCCCGATCCATAGGTCACAGCTTTTTGAAATGTTCCATCGCCGTTTCCCAGCAGAACTCCAACGCTTCCTTCAAGGTTGGTACAATTCACATTAGGGCAACCGTTTGCCACCACCACGTCGGGTTTTCCGTCGCCATTCACATCACTCACAACAACCCCATAAGGGCGATAGCTACCCGTAAAGTAGGTCATCGCAGTTTTAAACGTTCCGTCACCATTCCCTAATAGGACTCCTACTGTACCCAATCCTCCATTTGCACAATTGAACTCAGTTCCGCAACCGTTCGAGACGATCAAGTCGGGAACGCCGTCTCCATTGACGTCTGCTACCGAAACAAAAGAAGCATCATACCCACCCGACCCATAGGTTATGGCGGTTTGAAAGGTTCCGTCTCCATTATTTATCAAGACGCCCACGTTACCCTGCGTGCCACTCAAGCAGTTGACGTCGTTGGAACCGCACTGATTGGCTACAAGCAGGTCGGGTTTACCATCGCCGTTGACATCTGCGACAGCTACGGTCATGGCTGCGTGTCCGCCCGAACCGTATGTCACTGCCGGGCGGAACGTTCCATCCCCTTGGCCTAGGAGAACCCCGATTGACCCGTTCGCTTCACAACTGGTGCCGCTAACGCATTGATTCACCACGAACAAGTCTGGATTACCGTCGCCATTTACATCCGCCGCCGCGACCCAATATCCAAACTGATCGCCGGAGTTGTAACTGACTACCGGCGCAAAGTTCGGCTCCTGAGACAACAGTTTTTCAGGTGCAGTTTTTTGCTTTAGCTCTGATAGCCGTCGGATCAGAAGGGACGGCCTTTTTCCGTTAATAGGCGACGCCGCAGAGAACTGAGCCGAACCAACACAGCAAATAAAAAAAAGTGACAAACATGCAGCCGTAAAGAATTCCATATATTCATTCCTTAGACTTGTCACTGCACCGGGGTCTGCTCACGAGGAAGCCCGCTGCGGGGGCAGCGATAGATGAGCGGAGCTATTCTGCTCCGGAAGGTAAGCTGAGTCAAGCAGCATCAGAGGACGCAACAACCAGATTGCGCAGTTTGAAGGGATGGCCAGCCAGTCGGGATTCGTATTTGGTAGCTCCATATTTGACAGCCAATGGCACCCACTCCAGCTAAGAAGCGATGGTTAGCGCAGCATCCAGAAGTCAAGAAAGCCGAACGCCTACGCTACTATCGGCAATTTCAGAAGAACAACCAACGCAAGGGCAAGCGTTGGACTGAGGCGGAAGATCGAAAAATCATGGCGCGAAAGAAACAGCCGGATAGCAAATTGAGCAAGTTGCTAGGTAGATCGGTACAGGCGATCCAGCAGAGACGATGGGATTTGAAGCGGGCATAAAGCGTTTCGCGCCCCGCCTTAGATATTCCTTACTAGATCGACAATTTTGACGCCGAGTGTATCGGCGATGATCTTCAGAGTCTGAATGGTGACGTTGCTTTCACCCCGTTCAATCTCTCCTACATGAGCGCGGTGCAATCCGGATTTTTCTGCAAAAACGTCCTGCGACAGCTTTTTCTTCAATCGCAGTTTGCGAACGTTCGCCCCGACCCGTTTCTGAACGTCTTGCACAACCAGAAGTGTCGGCGTACTCTGCCTAAAGCCATACTGGTTATAACCAGAGTTAACCCAAGACTACGGTTAATACTAGGGAATGAGCGCCGATGCGTGCCTTGTTGGGATTAATTGCCGTCCTCTTGTGCGTGCGACAAGATCAACGTTGGAAGGTGCTGTGCGGTAGCTTGATTGTGGTTGCTGTTTGGAAGATTCCTACAATTCTGGTCATTATCGTGTCCGCTTTCACGTCGCATGACCCTTGGGAATGGGTGACCGTGATCGTGCTGCCAGCAACCGTTTTGTCTCTTTGCCTTCTTTATTATCTGGGTTGGCTGGACTATCGACTGCATGTGGAGCTAAGAAGAGGCTCGCCAATGGCTTTTGCGTCGATGGTGCAACACTGCACAAAAACTTTAAAGTACTCACCGGAAGAAGCGGTCGAAATGGCTGAGCGGGTCAGAAATAGCGAAATGACGCGATGGATGGCGAAACTATACGGTTGGACGAACCGTTGGCTGTAAACCCCACGGATGTGTCGATCTTGATATCGGCTGGAGTTCAGCAACTTGGGGTCAAACTGCCCGCAACTTGATTATGGATTCCACACAGAATCTGCCGCATACACTTAGTGATCGTGCCGATCCGTAGCTAAGCACTTGCGCGGTTCCTTCTCTGGGTCATCCCCCTCCCGGCCAATTGGGCATTACCACCCGCTGTTTCGCTAAGCCATTCGTAATACCAGAGCGTGTGCTAGAATCGCGGCCCTCTGGAGGCTATATGCGTAGAGTCACGCTTTTCGCTTTGATCGTGTTGTGCGTATCGGGAGCAACTTCATGGCAGGGTCAACCACAATGGAGAGTTGTTCAACATTTGGTGCTGACTGGTCAAACTGCGCCAATTCCGCAAACGGAAGTCTTTACGCCAAGCAAGAAGGGTCTTTATCGCCTTAGTGCCTATCTTTCGGCGGGTGGAACGCCACAATCCAATTGGGAAGTGTTTTTCACGTGGAACGATATAGATGGCCATCAGTTTACTAACGGGATTGCGTCCAGCACTGGCCCTTCTGACCTAGGAATGGTCTTTGCCCCTGAACCGCAAGTGCCATTCACTTATTCGGTGACGCCAATTCAAGCTTCGGGAGGATACGATCTGGCATTCACGATTGAGGAATTCCAATAACGATAAATCCACGATGACCCGGTCAGATGGCAGGGCGTGATTTTGCCGACCCGTAGCTAGGCACTTGCGTAGTGTCATTGATGGTCATTCACCCCCGGCCACTTGAGTCGCTACCACCCCCACCCTTCGTAAAAGTTAGTGTCCGGAACAGTGTCCCGAGATTGACTATTGGCATCACTCCACGTCACGTCGGGTGATCGGACACTGTTGTAAGTAGTTGGGGTTACGTCAGGTAGCGCCAGTCTGGACAATTAGGAAACCGCTGCTCTGTCCATCTGAGCTACGGGGCCGATGCGACCTAACCTCATTATCTCATTTCAGTTAACAACGGCTGGCATGCTTAAAAGTTGCCCGTAACGTCTCCTGCGCGCAGAGGACGCGAGCATACATGACCTTTTTGTTCTCCACATAGATAAACGAGATAAGCCGGCAAATCGCGCGGCTCGACGACATACTTTCCCATCTGTACTTCGAATGCGTCGCCATAGTCGCTCATCACGTAGGCATTACCGGGCCGGGCCCGCAAACGAAATTGTCCGGTGGATGCTTCATAGTTTCCATAGCTGAAGCAATGTCCGATGCAGGCGCGATCCAAGGCGTGCAGAAGCGGGCTGACGCGCTTGAGACGGGTGGGGAAATTTCCCAGCACACGTTGTTCCGCAGGCAACTGCGCGACGGCGGCGTCGACATCATCCTCGATGTGGTTCAGCTTCCAGGTATCGGCGAAAATCATGGCGAAAAATACCGTTGCGATTAAGACCAACCCGAGTCTCTCGGTGGTGCTGGCCGGTAAGGCTGCCAGTGCCGCGCAGAGCATGATGGCTGCGCCAAGCGACAAGCGTTGAGTCACCATGCCGAGCGGCGATGCGTATTGCGGGAATGCGATGTTGTTGGGAATCAGACAGACCGCCAACGCATTGAGAAGCCAAAGTTGGATTGGAAGAGCTGCTGTCAGCCCATTGCGTTGCTTTATCAATCGACGCACTCTCCACAGCCACACGATTAGCAGTGGGGCCATCACCAGTGCGTAAGCGGATCCGAAAACCATTACCTCGTTGGCGCCGGTGATCCAATAAAGTTGAGACGACGACCACAAGCAGGTGTACATGTGACTGAGCCACAGATGGACACCGATAATGGCCAGGCTTCCCAGGAAAAAAAGCCAAATCGTGTAACGACGAGACATCTGTTGGGCCAAGACGATGTATGCCGCCATTCCCACTGCCCACACGACCGGCATGGGATGAGCGATCCAGGCAAGTAGAAGAAGCGGCGTTGCCGCCAGCCGCCACCTCCAGTTCGGCGTCCAGATCAGAGCCAGGTACCACATGCAGATTCCCATGGAGATGTAGTAGTTGAAGAATCCCATGTGGTAAACAAAGCCATAACTGAAGATGGCAACGCACGGCAGTGAGAAAGGCCAATTTCTGCCGCCAAGTGTGGTGATGAGCGCCAGCGCACCCGAGGCGAAAATCAGAACAGCCAGCGAAACTGCGATGCGTTGCGCGGCTGCAACCCCAACTCTCGGCAGCAGCCATTGCAGAGCAAAGTCGAAGAGTACGTTGTTATGTTGCGGTGCGAGATATAGGCCCTGCAGTTTGCCCTGTGCGGCGAGTACTGACAACCATGCGTTGTAGATGTGGCTGGAGAGATCAGTGGCTTGTATACGTTTTTGCCAGAAACAGGGTATGAGCAGTGGAACCGAGAGAATCACTGCCGTGGCAAATCGCCGCGCACGATTCTCTGAAGTCCCAATCGACGGATCGCTCAAACCGGTGATGGGAGGCTGTTCCAACACTGGCGAGATTCTACTTGAGCACACCCAATCATGCACTTAGCTCTCGGTTGTGAGAGCTCCCGAATCGGCACGTTGCTGTCACCCTCTGTGACTTGTATCACCGAAATAAGATCGATTTGGCGAGATCATAATCTTACTCGGAACTACATACTCCAACCGGTATCCCCAAACGTACACAGATACGGGGGGGTGCCGCGTCGAGGTGACCGCAGCTTACCTTTGTAACTGGCAACCTCCCGGTTGTGCTGCCATCATCCTCCCGAGGGGTGTGCCCATGTCTTGCAGGACCAACGCTGCATGTCTGCTTGCTTTCGCTCTTTTTTGTTCGGCCACAAAACTTGTGGCCCAGGTGCGGCCTGTTCCGCAAACGGCTCGCCAGGCGCTGCTGGAAATGTTCTTCAGTAAGACCCCGGGGACCTTTGAACAGCATCTGCCGGAGGCGACGCGCGCGGCTATGCATAAGGGTTCGGCGGATACGTCGATGCTGGGGAGTTTGTCGCTACTGACCAGTCAAATGCATGCAGCGGGACAAGACTTTCAGACGTTTGAGACCGGTTCAACCCTGCTGGTCTTTGAGGATCACCGGCAGAACACCAAGTTTGAAATCAGCGTAGAAAGCGATGATCTGCAAGCTGACCGGGACGATATTGTTCTGGGATTTCATGCCTACAAGAATGGTGAAACCCAGACCAGCGGAGTTACGCCCGCGCTTACGCTTACAATGCGGCCGGAATCGGGTACGTGGCGCCTCACAGACCTGGCGGTGACAGTCCAACTCTCGTTGACCGATCCCGCGTTTCTGAAGGCAATATCTACTCCGCGTGCGAGCGCTGGTGCCCCATCCTTCCATTCTGTAAGCAGTGCTTCCGCGACCATTACGCCGACCAGCGGTTTAACCGCGCCGACGTCGGTGCACATTCTTTTGGCGGCTGAGAAGTCGTATGCGAAGCGTTATCCCTCGGTTGGATACACCTGCTCTTTGTCAGACCTTGGTGGTATGGGGGCAGGAGGGGAGGCAGGTGAGCACCAGGCGATGCTGATCAATCCTCGTTTGGCGTCCGGCAAGAAAGACGGTTACGCATTCACTTTTTCGGAATGTAAAGGAAAACCGGCTTCGACTTTCAAACTAACCGCATCGCCGACCGACGACAATGCCGGCATGCCGGCTTACTGCAGCGACGAAACCGAAGTGATTCGCTCCGACCGAGGCGGAAATGCTGGGACGTGCCTGAGTTCCGGTGTTCCTGTGCCTTGATCGCAGGCAATCAAGCGGTGCCTAGCCCATGAACGCTCTTGCCGGTCTTCAGCAAGTAGGCCATGTAGAGAACTACCGCGAGGTTCACCACGAACAATCCGACGTGGAACAGGCTTTGGCGATGAACCAGCTTTACGATTTCAAACGGCAGGTATAAGGATCCTGAGATCAAAGCAATCCACTCTGCCCATGCCCGAGCGTGCCACAGTCCGTAGCCTTCCACGAAACGCAGAATGGAATACGCCAGCGCGGCCGCGGCCACTGTCCAGAGCTTGGCATCGGTCAACGTGTCTGCCCATTCCAGGAACCGGTGGGCGAAATGTCCGTCCGGGCTGATATGTAAAAGGTGGATGAGGCTGTCGGCGACGTCCCAGGGATCTTTGTGGACGAGAAAAACGATTCCAAACGCCGCTGCCAGGACGATCACACCCTTCAATAGTTCAAGGGATGCCACGGCACGCAGCATCTGCAGTTGCGCATCGTGCTTGCGAGGATGGGATGCAGTGGTGGCGGGCACGCTTATTCTCAGTTTATTATCAACCGGCCCAAGTCGCGAATTGTTCCAGTGAGGTGAAAATACGCGCAGGCATCAGCAAAGTACCAAACCCGGGATAAATTCCCAAGCATGAATCGGGCCGTGTCAACTAAGGTTACTTCCGTTGCTTCCGAACCGCGCCGCGCAGTTCCTCAAGGATTTCACGCGCGGCCTTCTGGGCTGCCTCTAACTGCGTGACCTCAAATGAGATCGCGCCTACGCGCGCATGCCCTCCGCCCCCATAGCGTTCGCAAACCTTGGCAAGGTTCACGACCGGCTCGGAGGGTGCCCACGGATTCGAGCCGACTGAGACCTTCACGCGAAAACTGCTCTTGCTAAGGCCAACACTGTAGATCGATTCCGGCTGCAGATAATAAGGTACGAACTTGTTGTATCCCTCAAGTTCATGGTCGGTGACGTCGAAGAAGAGAGTGCCATCTTTCATGTCGATCCGCTGGCGCAAGATATCAACCGATTTTTGATGGCGCTCGAGCAACGGCGGGAGCAAGGGCGCGACGAACGGCTCCTTCAAAATTTCTCCCAACGGCATGGTGGCCAGCAAGGGAATCAGTTTGGGCACGAACCCATAGGTTTGCGTCGATTCAATCACCATGGTGAGCTTCATTGCCGGTTCACGCATCTCGACCGCGGTGCGGGCGTCGGGATAGAGCGCGCCGTCAATGATGTCAGTCCAGTGCACCAAGTCTGCAACTGGAGTACGGTCAAATCCGAAACGCTGTTCGCCCACAGTCGCGATGAAGCTGGTACACGACTTAAAATCTGGGTCGTAAAACTTGCGGTTGCTCTGATCCTGTTCAAAGTGGGCTGCGTCGGCAGGGGTCAGAAACGCGCTCTCATGATGATCGAACCACCAGGTAATCTTAGGAGAGCTGGAGTACTTGAAGTCCACAATAGCGTTTTCGTCGCCATCGAAATCGTTTTCGTTAAACAGGGCACCGGCCCGATGAAGGAGTCCGGAGAAGATGAATTCGGCATCGTCGCGAATGCGCTCGCGATAGAGACGGGAAAAAAGCGCGGCCGAGGATGCCCCATCAAAGCACTTATCGTGGTAAAAGACCCGAACTTTCAACCTGGCTCTCCTGTTGAGTTAAGTGAAACAGACTACCGGAAAGTGACGGGAAGGGAAAGTGACAGGGAGTACCCGTGGCTAGGCTACTCCCTGGTTCGGGCCTTAGGGGATCTACGCGGCTGCCTGCTTCGCGGCCATGTCGCCAATGATAGGTAACTTCCACATCTGGCCCTGATTGGCCTTCAGCAGAAGGATGATCCATATGATCAGGCCTCCGATTCCAAGCAGCGGCCAAATCAAGACGGTCGCCCATCCGATCACTGGAATTGCTCCCACGAAGCTAAGGGCAATCCAAAGCACAGTCCAGGCGATGCCGAAGAAAATCGATTGGAAAGAGTGGAATCGAATAAAGCGATTCCGGTTATAAGGCTCCATTACTAGAAATATGATCGCCGGAATGATGGTCACGTAAGCGAGCATACCTGCAACATTGTCGGTTAATCCGCTGCTGGCGGCGGCACCTCCGCCGCTTGCCTGTGCCGACCCTGCCTGACACGCAGGACAAGCCGTGGCGCCAGCCGGGATTTGGGCTCCGCATGCTGAACAAAATGCCATGAATTCCTCCTTCGAGGCAGGTCGTCAACCCGCCCCAACAACACCATTTAACGCGCGAAGTTAGCAGAATTAGCCCGGTAACGCAAAGAAAATCTCGCGGGCCCGAGTCTCCACTTAACCCTGCCTGCGGCTATACTGGCCACGTTCCTAACGTAGGGTGAGTTGCTGTCCCTACGTAAGAAAGGTCAGGACTTTTGGAACTGTTTCAGCTGATACCACCTGATATCTTCAAAATTGTCCTGGTGCTGTTTCTCTCGTTCTTGATTGGGCTGGAGAGGGAAGAGCATAAGGTTACGGTCGGCTCCTACGCATTCGGCGGAGTCCGCACTTTCCCGCTGATCGGCCTCATCGGTTACTCCATCGCCCTCCTGTCAGGCAATCAATTGCTGCCGGTGACTGTCGGTTTTCTGGTCATCGCCGGGTTTCTATTGCTTTCGTACTGGCACAAACTTTCATCCCCGGAAGCGGCGGGCGTCACTTCCGAGATGTCGGGTCTGGCTACGTTTCTGGTCGGCGCGCTGATCTGCTATGGCCACCTCTGGATCGCCACCACTCTCAGCGTTGCCAGCCTCCTGCTGCTCGATCTGAAGACCGCGTTGGAAAAGCTCGCCACTCGAATTGCTCCGCAGGAGATCCTTACTTTCGCGAAGTTCCTGTTTCTGACTGGCGTGATTTTGCCGGTGCTGCCGAACCAGGAATTCAGCCGGTTTCACATTAATCCATTCAAGACGTGGCTGGTGGTGGCGGCGGTCAGCACTGTCTCGTATGGCAGTTATGTGCTGCAGCGATTGACGAAGAAAGGTGGGATTGTCTTAGCCGCGTTTCTTGGGGGAGCCTATTCCTCCACGCTGACGACCATTGTCATGGCGAAGCGGGCCGCTCGTGAACAGGGCCCTCATCTTTTTGCGGGCAGCATCCTGATAGCATCCGGCGTAATGTACTTACGATTGACCGCGTTGATAGCTCTGTTTAACCGGCAACTGATCTCGCTGCTCGCGGTGCCCTTTCTCATCCTGGCGGCGGCTGCGATTGTTGTGGGATGGCTCTGGTCTCGGCGGCCCGACCGTGTTGCTCAAGGAATCGCCCGCGAGTTCGAGCCAAAGAACCCTTTGGAACTGCTGACCGCCTTCCTCTTCGCGGCTTTGTTCCTCGCCATGCTTATTGGCACACAGCTGGCGGTGACTTATCTGGGCAAGGCCGGTGTAAACACGCTCGCTGCAATCATGGGAGTCACCGATGTTGATCCGTTCATCATGGGAATGACCCAGGCGGCGGGCAGTCTGACTCCATTGAAGATCGCCGCCGCCGCCGTATGTATTGCCGCAGCCAGCAACAATTTGGCGAAGGGGTTTTACGCGTTCAGCCTGGCTGACCGGAACACTGGGGTGCAGAGCCTGGCATTCCTGGCAGCGTTGACGGTTGCCGGGTTGGCGCCAATGTTCTGGCTCGGAAGCTAAGAAAGATTTGTAGTCAGGCCGCTTGCTTCAGATCGGATTTCCGAATGCTTGCCCCGGCTCAATAGTGACTTCTCCAGCCAGCGTGAATGGAATTGTGAAGTAACCCGGCCCTCACATACAGCGAACACCCGATTGCTCACTTTCCTTCCTGCATTCAAACTGCGCAACAGCTGTTTAATGCCTTCTACAATTTTGACCGCCACGAGGCGACTATGCGCAACCCGGATCCGATGGTGCGTCAGGCTTCCCTGCATGAATGGATGCAGCTCTTCGAAGCGACTCTACTCGAACGTGATCCGGTGATTCGGGCACGGCGTTT
>Ga0335069_10016398_pt1 | contig 10333 bp, 6 predicted proteins | sample Lox_Sample_11_FD_206714 | JGI IMG/M metagenome (GOLD analysis project Ga0335069, IMG submission 206714) | Soil microbial communities from Loxahatchee National Wildlife Refuge, Florida, United States - Lox_Sample_1.1 | ecosystem: Environmental > Terrestrial > Soil > Wetlands | place: USA: Florida...
ATCGACCCCAAGATACGGCCCTGCGCCTTCAACGCGACACCTTCCTTGGCTTCGATGGCGGTCTGAAGCCCCGCGGGCCAGCGCCGGTTCAGCGCGATGCGCCCCTTGAACTCGTCGACGGACTGAACGGCCCCGTCCTTCACGATGTAGTGCACGTCGCGACGCAAGAGGGCCTGCGCGTGCAGCGAATCCTGCACGGCAGTGAGCAACTCCAGGTTCTCTTCGGCGTAGAGATTGCCGCAGTCGAAGGATGTCTCAACCGTTCGAATTCCGGCATCGGTCAGCGCGACGTTGCGTCGGTGTTCGTCCACCGTGTAGTGGCGCCAGGCGCGGAAGTGGCGAGTCAGCCGGTCCACTTGGTTCGCCAGTGGTTCCCGCCCATCGTCGCCGCCCGCAATCACCAGCGGGATGCGCGCTTCGTCGACGAGAATCGAGTCGGCTTCGTCGATCACCGCGGCGGCGAATGACCGGTGCACCTGCTCGTGTGGATACATCGCCAGGCCGTCGCGAAGGTAGTCGAATCCAATCTCGTTGGCCGTCGCGTAGGTGATGTCGCAGCCGTAGGCGCGGCGTCGCTCGTCCGTCGCCATGCCTTGATGGATGTGGCCCACCGAAAGCCCCAGGAACCGGTAGATTCCTCCCATCCATTGAGCATCGCGGCGCGCCAAGTAGTCGTTCACTGTCATCACGTGAACACCCCGGCTGTCCTTGGCGAGCCACGCGACGGCGGGAACGGCGGCCAGCGTTTTACCTTCGCCGGTCTGCATCTCCGCCACCTTGCCGTCGGCCAGCGCGAGTGCGCCCTGGAGCTGAACGTCGAACATGTTCAGCCCGATCAGCCGCGACGCGACCGCAGCGGTGAGCGCAAAGACCTGCGGCAAGTCCATCTGCCACCATTCGATAGACTTCAGATCATCATTACTCTTCTGCTCGAACTTCGCGCGATTGCTGTTGATGAGATCGATCATTGACCCGGTGGAAGCCGAGCCATGAAATAAACTCCGCAAGAAACGGCGCACCATGACGCCCTCCTTTCTCTTTCCGGCTGAAACTAGCTGAGAGCGAAGGGAGGAGGACGCTGATAGAGGGAGGCCGCGAAGAACCGGCCGCTTGCGGCCATTTCTTCGGAGGATGGAAAAGCGGCTGGCAGAACGCGGAAGGGCTCGCGCCGCTGAACGGGTATCCGTTGTTCGGCGCGCTGCCGTGCGATCCAGACGATCGCCGAGCCGCTGCCGGAAGCCTGAGCGCGAGCCGACGGCATGGCCGCGCCAGCCGAGATCGCAAGAAGCGCTGCCAGAAGCCAGGTGGTGGCCCGCCGGTTCACTCACTCAAGTATAGGTTATTCACGCGGTTTAGACTGGAGGGAGCATTGAGGAGGCCTGATTCCACTGAAAGTCCGTTTTGCGGCTCTGCTGCTCTGTGCCCTTGCCAATCCAGTCTTGGCTCAGGCTCCCGCTCAAAACCAACCCGAGATCGCGTCGCACGACGAGCCCGTCATCTTCAGTAGCCGCGTCAATTTGATTTCGGTGCCTGTAGTAGTCCGGGAGGCGACCGGGCGGGCAGTCGGAAATCTTGAGAAAGATGATTTTCGCGTCTTCGATAGGGGCAAGCTGCAGGTGATCACCCGGTTTTCGATCGAAAGGAGTGAACGGCCGGTAGAAGTCGCAAGTGCTTCCGTGACGAATCCGCGAGCCAACGCACCGGCGCCAGTCGCCGCACCGGCCGCCTTGCCGGAGAACTACGCGGCGTACCTTGTCGACGACGTTCATCTGGATCGCGGCGACTTGCTGAATACACGTCAGGTGATGCATCGCCACTTGAACGATTCGCTCGATCCGGCCAGCCGTGCAGCAATCTTTACCACGAGCGGCGTCACGCTCATCGATTTCACGGCCCACCGCGAAAAGCTGCACGCCGCCGTGAATCGAATTCAACCTTACTCGAGTGGCATCGACCGGCAATCGGATTGCCCCTACATCAGCCACTATGTCGCGGACCAACTCGTGAACCAGAAGCTTTATCTGGACGGGCGCTTGTTCCCGGACCAGGTGCTGATCCAGGTGATGCCCACAGATCCGCTGCTTTCCGCCACGTTTGCCGAGGCACAAGCATGTACGCCCTGCACGGGAAGCTCTGGCAAGGATCCGTTGACCGGTCTGCCAACGTGTATCGTCGACACATTGACGAAGCTCAGGGCGGCCGTCCGGACCGCGCTCACCTATGGTGACCACGAAACCGTTCTGGGCCTGGGCGCACTCAGCGACGTAATTCGCAAACTCTCCGTCATGCCGGGCAACCGGAATCTGGTTCTGATCTCACCTGGATTCCTGCTGACGCGGGATCATCGGACGGGAGAGTACGGTTTGTTCGAACGGGCCATCCGCGCCAACATCGTGATTAACACCCTGGATGCACGAGGCCTTTTCGCTATCGTTCCGGGAGGGCCGACGGAGCAGGCTTCCCGAATGCACACGGCTCAAGGAACCATCGCTCTCGACCAAGCTGAACGAGAAGCCGCTACCCAATCTCAAGATGTGCTGGCGGAATTGGCGGACGCTACCGGCGGCACCTTTTTTCACAACGACAACGATTTGAAGAAAGGCCTCGGCATCATCGCAGCTCGGCCGGAATACGTCTACGTGCTCGGATTTTCTCCAGAAGATCTGAAATACGATGGTTCCTACCATGCCCTAAGAGTGACAGTGAAGAATTCGCCAGACTCGACGATCCAAGCCAGGCGCGGTTATTGGGCGCCAAGGCACGTGGTTGATCCTGCCGAAGCGGCCAAAGAGGAGATTCAGGATACCGTCTTTTCCCGCGACGAGGTTCACGGCATTCCGCTCGAAGTTCAAACCGAGTTTTTCGAGTCGGGCGACGCGAAGTACGATCTCACGGTCACTGCGCAGTTGGATGCCAAGGCGCTGCGATTTGACAAGACCGGCGACCGCAACGACGATACCGTAACGGTTGTAGCCGGCTTGTTCGACTCTAATGGCAACTACGTCTCCGGCATCGAAAAGGTGTTGGAACTGCATTTGCGCGACCGGACTCTGGCAGCATTTGAGAGTGCAGGCATGAATGTGAAAACGGATTTCTCTGTCGCTCCGGGGCGCTACCTGATTCGTGTGGTGGTGCGGGACTCCGGTGGCAAGAACATTACGGCGAAGAACGTCGGAATCCAAGTTCCATGAAGCGTACACTTTTATTCGTCTGCGCTGCGGGCGCCTTGTTCGCGCAGCCGTCGCCCGTGATTCAAACCGAAACGCGCGAAGTGCTGGTGGATGCCATCGTCACGGCCAAGAATGGCGCGTATGTCGGCGATCTGACTGCGAAGGATTTTCACATCGCTCAGGATGGCAAAGAGCAAGCCATTAAAGGCTTCGCGGTAGAATCCGGGCCCTCCGCTGAGCAGACCCGGTCCATGGTCCTGTTCTTCGACCAGACCAGCATGGAGGCGCGGGACGAAGTTGTGGCTCTACGGGCCGCTGGCCCTTTCATCGATGCTGAAGCCGGCCCGAATCATCGCATGGCAATCATCACGTTCAACGGTTCCATGCGCATCGCACAGAATTTCACCGACAATCCAGGCCGGTTGAAGGACGCTCTGAGCCAGGCCAACTTGCATGGTCTGGCGCCCAGCGCCGCGGATTCCGATCGATCGCACGACCCGAGCCGCAAGGAGGAAGACCTGGTTGTCGGGCGCGCCAACGCCAGTGCCATGGCAACGTCCCTGACGGCGCGCGACATGGTCCATGCACTGGCCGAGTTGGCGCGGAGCCTGGGCGTGCTTCCCGGCAGAAAAATCGTGATCGTGTTCGCGGGTGCGCTTCCGTCCGGCAACGATCCGAAAGCCGAAGTGCACGATGCGATCGAAGCCGCGAACAAATCCAGCGTGGCGTTTTATCCCATCGATGTCCGGCCGGTCTTCACTCAAACCGATCCGGGGGCAGTGCAGCAGACGCCCGAAAGCAGGCCGATCCGGATGGGCGGCCCGTTCGGCCAGGGCCCAGGCGCTCAGGGTGATCCTGGCATGGCGAATTCCCCGATCCCCGATTCAGGCGCTAGCGGCCAGCAGATCCTCGCCAATCTCTCGGGCGGTACAGGAGGGTTTCCCGTGCGCAACACTAGCGATTTGCTGGCCGGATTACAAAACGTTGGAAAGGAACAGGACCAATACTACGTTCTTACCTACGTCGCGCCGGATTCGAAGGAAGGTACCTGCCACTCTCTGAAAGTGAAGGTCGACCGCAAGCAGACCACGGTCCGTGCCCGCACCACTTACTGCGCCGAGAAACCCCTCGATCTGCTGGCAGGCACGGCATCGGCGAGAGGTTTGGAGAAACGCGCAGCGGAAACGCAGGCCGGCGGCATCGGAGCGTCGATGGAAGTGCCCTATTTCTACGTTGCGCCCAACGTCGCGCGGGTCGACGTAGCCATGGAAATTCCGGCCGATGTCGTTAAGTTCGAGAACAGAACGGGGAAGCCGCACGCGGAAGTGAACTTCTTGGGGATCGCCACCGGCGCAGACGGTCAGGCGCGCGGACGCTTCAGCGACGTTCTGAAGCTCGATTTCGACAGCGCTGCGCAGGTTGAGAATCTGAAGGGGAAGTTCCTGCACTACGAAAAGGAGTTCAAGATTGCGGCCGGTGAGTACAGCCTGACGGTGACGTTTGGCCAGGATGAGGCCAGTTTCGGGAAGGTGCAATCGCCGCTGGTGGTGGATTCTTGGGCCGGAGATTTCGGCCTCAGCGCGCTCGCCCTCAGCAGGGAAACTCATCCGGCGGCCGACCTTGGTTTGGTTCCCGCGCTGGAAGGCCGGACGCCGCTCGTCGCCCAAGGCGCCCAAATCGTTCCCTCGGGCGCTGCGGGATTCGCGAGGGCGGAGCCCGTTTTCGTGTACTTCGAAATCTACGGCCAGCAAGCCAACGCGGCTCGTGTCCGATTGCGGCTGCTGGATAGCAAGACCGGGCAAGAAAAATGGGACGGAGGATCTTTGAGCGTTCCAGGGCAAGGCGAAGGCGGCAATCCCAAGATTCCAGCGGGCGCCAAGCTGCCGGTTGAATCTCTGGCGCCGGGTGCCTATCGTCTCGAGGTTACAGCCACGGATACTACCGGCAAGCTGGTGAAGCGCACGGCCGATTTCGAACTCCGGTAGCGGGCGTCGAGTTAAACTGTAGGCTCTCTATGCTGCTCAAACAGTACTACCTGGGCTGCCTCGCGCACGCCTCCTATCTGATCGGGGACGAGGTCAGTGGGACGGCCATCATTGTCGACCCGCAGCGAGACATCCAACAGTACCTGGCAGACGCCGCTAAAGCCGGCCTCCAGATCCGCCACGTCTTCCTCACGCATTTTCACGCCGATTTCGTCGCCGGGCATCTGGAGCTCCGCGACCGCTGCGCTGCGACCATCCATCTCGGTTCGCGCGCGCAGGCGGAGTACTCGTTCCGCCCCATGCGGGACGGCGACATGTTGGAATTTCCCGCGCTGCGCCTCCAGGTGCTGGAGACTCCCGGACATACCATCGAGTCGATCTCGATTCTGGTCTTCGATCTCCAGAAAGACCCCCTCAAGCCATACGCCGTCCTCACCGGAGACACATTGTTCATCGGCGACGTCGGCCGTCCCGACTTGCGGGCTTCGCTGGGATGGAGCGCGAGCGATCTTGGCGCGCATCTCTATGACTCGCTTCGCAACAAGCTTCTGCCGCTTCCCGACGAGACGCTCGTCTACCCGGCTCACGGCGCCGGCTCACTATGTGGAAAGCAGCTTTCCTCCGACACGGTTTCGACGCTCGGAGATCAGCGGCGGTTGAACTACGCTTTGCAGCCCATGTCGAAAGAGGAATTCATACGCCTGGTCACGGCCGACCAGCCCGATGCGCCGCCCTACTTTACCTACGATGCGATCCTCAATACTCGCGAACGCGTCACGCTCGAGGAGAATTTGGAGCACGTTCTGCGCCCCATCGAGCTGGACGAAGTGCTGCGGATGGGCGACGCGGGCGCGCACGTTCTGGATGTCCGCGATCCCGCCGAGTTTGCCAAGGGCCACCTGGCCGGCAGCATCAATATCGGACTCGGCGGCCAGTACGCTACCTGGGCCGGCACGGTGCTGGACCGGGCCAAGCCGATTGTGATCATCGCCGAGCCGGGACGCGAGCAGGAGGCCGCTGTGCGGCTTGGCCGCATTGGGTTCGACCACGTCCAAGGCTATTTGAAGGGAGGCATGGAGGCGCTCGCGGGCCGACCCGACCTGGTTTGGCCAACCGAACGCGTCACTGCGCCCATGGTGGCTGAAGAACTTGCGGCCGCGGAGCCGCCGCTATTGCTTGATATTCGAAATCCGCGCGAGTGGGCCACAAAGCACATCGAGGGGAGCCGGAACGTTCCGCTCAACCATCTGCAGGAACGCATCGCGGAAATCCCGCGCGACCGCCGCGTCGCGGTTCATTGTGCCGGCGGCTACCGTTCGTCCATCGCGGCCAGCATCCTGCACCAGTACGGGATCACAAATCTCATCGAAATGGCCGGTGGCCTGGCGGCGTGGGAGGCGGCCAAACTTCCAGTCGTTACGGGAGCATAGGGCGTCCAGTTCGTCGATGATGGCTCTGAGCGATTTCAGTCGATGGTTGTACAAGGGCAAGCGGCCTAACTGGATCGCCCGGTTCATGAATCGGACATCCGCCGCTATCGCTTCGTTGGGAGTCACCCGCAACTACATGGAGACCTTGGAAGTCACTGGGCGAAAGTCGGGGCGTACGTTCTCTTTGCCAGTAGTCGTCGCGATCGTCGATGGCCAGCGGTACCTGGTGTCGATGTTGGGCGACAACGTGCAATGGGTGAAAAACGTGCGCGCCGCAAGTGGGCGGGCTGCCCTCCGGAGCGCTGGTCTCGAAGCGGTTCAACTGGAAGAGGTCCCGATCGAACGGCGCGCGCCGATTTTGAAGGCATATCTCCAGCGGGCAACAGGAGCGCGGCCACACGTACCCATCGACAAGGATGCTCCGTTGGAGGACTTCGAAACGGTCGCCGCGGCATTTCCGGTCTTCCGGATTAGGTCGGTCCCCAACTAACGCACGGCCTTCTTCAACCACCGACCCGTCAGCGAACGATGCTTGGGCGAGAACTGAGCGGCTGCCGCGTGCAGATACGGACGGAACTCCTCGGCCCAATAGGCCGCATAGCCCCGCTCGTGGATATCGCGGACGACCTGGCTGTAATGCAGCAACACGCTCCCACCCAGCATCTGCCCGGTGCGCCACACTCCTCGATTCGCCGCCCGCGCGATCTTCACCAGGGTGTCCGGCACTCGCGAAATCGCCGCGACCGCCATCATGGAAGAAAGCTCGAACACCGGACGTCCCTGCGACGCGGCCTCAGCCCGAAGTTCCTCCCAGTGACGACCCAGTAGCGCAGGCGAAGGAAGGTTCTTCGGCGGGATCTTCGCGGCGCTCGCTCGGAACGTTGCCCATTCTTTCCGCAATCCGGCGACGTCCAGAGGCGGCGCATTCACCAGGTCGGCCATCTGGCCGGCGGTCTGTTCCAGACCCTCCAACAACTGATCGATGTTCTCGAACTTCGCGTCTTTGGCCAGCAGGCCTTCTTCCTTCATCGCCTCGGCGATCTCGTTGATCATCTGGCGCCCCGCGCCTGAGACGTCAGCCAGCGCCGCCATGATCCAAACCGGCGAAGCGCGAAACGCCAGTAGCCCCGCCAATTCGATCCCATGCCCGGCGGTGCGGCGCAGCAAGAAGTTGCCGGCCAGCTCGCTGCCGGTGGGATAAACACCGCACACCTCGCCCACCTGCTCGATCATGAATCGCAGCGCGACGTCTACCATCATTTGATAGCTTTTCGTGCGCCGGACCGCCGCCGGAACCGACACGTCACCGATCTCCCGAATCAACCCGCCGGCCAGCGCCGCCGCGGAACGCACCACGCGCTCGGGCAGCGAAATGACATAGCGCGCTACCCTTGCACCCGCTTTACCGGGCTTCCGCCGGCCTGGCAACCTTGTCCCGATATTACGATTGTGCCCGATCGGGCGCGCTACAATTTACCAGCGGCCATGGCAGACATCGTTATTCGCCCCAGCATGAAGTTCGTGAAGGCCGGCTATGTCGCCGCTCTGCTGGTGATTTTGGTCGTGACTTTCCTATACTTCCGGTATCGTCAGGAGAATTATCCGTCCTGGCCGCCCGCCGTTTCGATTCTCCTGTTACTTTGGCCCCTGAAGCGGCACCTCCGCCGTCAGACCATCAAGCTGACCATCTCGGGCGAAAAGTTGCGCTATGAAACCGGTTTGGCCTCGAAATCCACAAGGATCATCCAGCTCCCTAAGGTGCAAGACGTTCGAGTGATTCAGTCGCTCGGTCAGCGGATGTTCGATGTCGGCGATGTTTCCATTGAGACCGCAGGCGAAAACTCGCGCCTGGTCGTGGAGAATCTGGATTCGCCTCAGCAACTCGCGGAGCAGATCACCGACGCTTCCGGCAGCGCCCCGGCGGGCGGCGGCGTTCATTAACACCACCTTAACAACCAGCGTTTCAATAACTTCCCGGCGCCGGGCCACCACCCAAGCCCGAGGTTTCTTGTTATGGTAGTACTAAGTGCGACTTCGAAAGCAGGGGACGCAGCCGGCCCTTGGCCTCGTTTGGCTTCTGGTTGCCGCGCTGCCTGCCGTAGGCGGTTGGAGGTTAGCAGGTCCGTACGGAGGTAGCGCGAGATCGATCGCGATTGACCCAAGGCAGGGAAGCCTCCTGCTGGCGGGTTCCCGCGATTCGCTCCTTTTCCGTTCCGACGATGCCGGTGCATCCTGGCGCCTGCTGCCGTTTCCTAAGGGTGGCCCGGGAGTTTTTAATTCGCTCATCATTCACCCCACCGCGTCCGGACACTTTTACGCGGGGCTGGATGCGGGTGATTCGCCGGACTCAGGCGTTTATGAAAGCACGGACGCCGGCGAGCATTGGAGCTTGCTGCCCGGCCTGAAAGGCTTCCCGATTGAGTCGATGGCGATGTGGCCGCAGGATCCGAATATCCTGGCCGCCGGCACAGCCAAGGGCGTTTTCCTCAGCCTGGATGCGGGTGCAACCTGGAACCGCATCTCGGGCATCAATGATCCTGAAATGCAGGATATTACGGCTTTAACGTTTGATCCAGCCGATTCGAAGATCCTTTACGCCGGAACACCCCACTTGCCATGGAAAACGATGGACGCAGGAGCCACCTGGCATTCCATCCATACAGGTTTGATCGACGACTCCGACATCTTCTCGATCCGTGTCGATCCCAAGCGTCCGCAACTGGTTCTGGCCAGCGCCTGCAGCGGCATTTACCGTAGTGACAGCGGCGGCGAGGCCTGGGTCAAGATTCAGGGCATCCCCGGTACCCACCGGCGGACTCACATCATTGCCCAGGATCCTCGCTCTTCGGATGCGATTTTCGCCGGCACCACGCTAGGTCTCTTCAAATCCCCGGACGGCGGGAAAACGTGGCGCAATTTGACGACGGAGCAGGTCAATTGGATGGTGTTCAACCCGGCCGATCCTCGCGTTCTCTACCTCGCCACCGAACACGCCGGGATTTGGAAGAGCGCGGACTCCGGCGAGACGTTCCGGCCGGTGAACCAGGGCTTTGCCAATCATCGCCTCTCGCAGATCGCCAGCGATGGCCGCCGGCTTTATGCCAGCAGCTCTTACGAAGGGCTGTTTGGCGGCGTGTTCGTAAGCGACGACGGGGGCCTGGGATGGTCGCTGCGCGCCAATGAGGACGCGCTCGGCGGCCGCAATCTCAACAGCCTGACGGCGCTCGCGGCAGCATCCGGCAGGATGTTGTTCGCCGCCAGCGAAGATGCGGTGTTGAAATCCTCCGACGACGGGAAGACATGGGCCGCGCTCCCGGTACAGCCTCGCGCGACGGTGGGCAGCCGGACGCAGGCACGCTTTCGGATTCATGCGTTGCAGGCGCTGAAGGCCGACAAGACGTTGCTCTTCGCGGGAACCGAGCAGGGTCTGTTCCTCAGCGCAACCGGCGGAGCCACTTGGGAGCAGGTGAAATCCGCCGGTATCAAGGATGTCCCCATAGTCGCTATCTATGTCCCTCCCCTCGGCGCCTCCCTCCTCGCCGTCCAAACCCGGAACGCCGTCTTTATCTCCCAGGACGCCGGGCGAAGCTGGCGGCTAGCCTCTTTGCCCGATAGCAGCTACTATCTGTACGACCTGGCGCTTCCGTTGGACGCCGGCGATCCCCTGCTGGCAGGAACGTCCCGGGGGCTGCTGCAGTCCGCGGATGGAGGTGCACACTGGAAGCTGGTCACCGACGGACTTCCGGCC
>Ga0335069_10016399_pt1 | contig 10333 bp, 11 predicted proteins | sample Lox_Sample_11_FD_206714 | JGI IMG/M metagenome (GOLD analysis project Ga0335069, IMG submission 206714) | Soil microbial communities from Loxahatchee National Wildlife Refuge, Florida, United States - Lox_Sample_1.1 | ecosystem: Environmental > Terrestrial > Soil > Wetlands | place: USA...
GCCGCCTGATCTCCAATCTTCGCATCCTGGGACCGGTGAGAAAGCAATCTCAGATCGAACTTGCTTTCACGGACGCCATAACGCTTGGGATCGAGGATCTGCCCATCCGTCTTTCGGGGGACATCGCGGGAACTCCCGGGGCCTATGTGATGGGTCCGGCGGGAATGGTCCGTTTGAACGAAGGAGTGATCCGTGCCGCTCCCCATGTCCACATGAATCCTGCCGACGCCTCTTACTACGGGGTCCGCCACAAGGACTTCATGAGGCTGCGAGTCGGCGGCAGCAACGGTGTGATGTTTGACCGCATTATGGTCCGTGTGGATCCTGCCTTTAAGCTTGAAGTTCATCTGGATACCGACGAGGCCAATGCCTGCGGCCTGCACTTGACCAGAGAGGTTGAATTATTGAAGGCCGACTCATAGCTGGATGGCATGAATCAGAATAAACAGGAGAGTGACCTTATGAAGCTAGCGTTGGGCATGATTGAAACACGTGGGCTGGTGGGGCTGATTGAAGCCACCGATGCCGCCTTAAAGGCTGCCAACGTGACCTTTGCTCGCTGGGAACCGGTGGGCTCCGGGTTGGTAACCATGTTCATTGAGGGGGACGTGGCCGCTGTCAAAGCCGCCACCGACGCGGGTGCTGCCGCAGCGGCACGTCTGGGGGAGGTTCTGAGTGTGCAGGTTATCCCGCGGCCCCACGAAGAACTGGTAGCCTTCACAGCTCCTCCACAGGCTCCGAGTGGAGAGAAAGGAGCATCTTGAGACAATGGCCAACCGAAAGAACGAAGAACCGGAAATGAACCAGAAGGCCCTTGGCCTGATTGAGACCAAGGGGTTAGTGGGGTTGGTAGATGCTAGCGATGCCATGTGCAAGGCTGCTAATGTTCAACTGATTAAAATGGTCCAGATCGGCGGTGGCTATGTGACCACTATCGTCCGTGGCGATGTGGGTAGCGTTCGGGCTGCCGTCGATGCGGGTGCAGCGGCTGCCAAGGCCCTCGGCGAACTGGTTTCTGCCCATGTGATCCCGCGACCCCATGAAGGCGTTGAAGAGGGTTATTTGAAGTAAAGCCGGGGCCATTGAGCAGACGCCCATCTGCCTGCGGCAGAGCAGCTAGTGCTGGAGAAGCAGGCTGTCAGTCTGCCGGATACGAAGCATTAGCATCTTCGATAGTAACTGAGAATGTCACCAGCAAGGGCCGGAAGAGAGATTGGGGAGATGAAGGTTCTCGTCGCCAATATCGGAAGCACCTCGTTTAAGTATAGCCTGCTAAACATGCCTGAAGGGACCGTCTTGGGCAAGGGGCGTGTGGAGCGGATTGGCCGGCCAGGCGGCGACTGCTCAACCTACGCGGCTGCCATCGACCGTTGCCTCGAAACCGTCGTGGGAGATGGAAAACCCTTGTCCAGTTTGAAGGAGTTAGCAGCTGTAGGTTTTAAGGCTGTTCATGCCGGTGCCTTGACTGGAGCCAGGCTGGTGAATGAAGAGGTCCTGCAGGCCATGGAAGAAGTTTCATTCCTGGCACCGGCTCATAACCCACCCTATATGGCGGCGATGCGTGCCTTTGCTCTCTCGATTCCCGAGGTTCCCCTGGTGGCGTTGTTTGAGACGGCATTCTTCGATCAGGTTCCGGAAGCGGCCACGACCTATGCCTTGCCGTTTAGCTGGCGGCAACAATCTCAGATCCGCCGTTATGGATTTCATGGTGCCAGCCATCGTTTCGCCTCCGAACGGGCTCAAGCACTTTGCCCTCGCACTAACCTGCGCCACATTTCATGTCATCTGGGTGGCAGTTCCAGCTTGGCCGCCATTCGAGGGGGAGTAGCTATTGACTGTAGTTTCGGGATGTCGCCGCAATCGGGACTCCCCCAGAACAATCGAGCCGGTGATATCGACGTTTTTGCCGTGTTTTATATGATGAAGAAGACTGGAACCGGGGTGGATGAAATGGCCCGGATTTTGTCCAGCGAATCGGGCCTGGAGGGAATCAGCGGCCTCAGTGGGGACGTTCGGGACCTCTCTGAAGCCGCTGCAACCGGGAATCGGCGGGCACAACTGGCTCTGGACGTGTATGTTTACCACGTTCGCCGTTATCTAGGCTCCTTCTTGTTGGAGCTGGGAGGACTGGATATTTTGACCTTTTCCGGAGGCATCGGGGAAAATGACTCCCAGATTCGTTCCGGCATTTGCATCGGACTTGAGAATTTTGGGGTCCAACTCGACGATTCAATAAATGGCTCTGTCTCTGGAGAAACCCGAATCTCTCACGACCATGCGGCTGTAGAGGTGTGGGTGATTCCTACCAACGAGGAGTGGATTGTGGCTCGCGCTGCGGCGGAACTGGTGGGTAGTGAAAATCGAAAGCGTCTCGTTCCTGCTGACTTTCACCTTTCGGTCCTCAGCGAAAGCAAGACGGGAAACCTTTAGCCAATGGGTCAATCGAGAGATGACCCGGGCAGCCGGCGATCGCGGGGCCGGCAACAGATGATCTTCGGGAGAACAGCATGACACAAATGGCAATTGGAATGATTGAAACCCGGGGCCTGGTAGCATTGGTCCACGCTACGGACGCCATGTTGAAGGCAGCTAACGTGTCGTTCAAGGGATGGAAGAAAGTGGGCAGCGGATTGTGTACGAGCTTTGTGACGGGCGACGTAGCGGCCGTCAAGGCTGCTGTGGATGCAGGCGTGGTTGCGGCCAGGTCTATTGGCGAAGTTGTCAGCACCCAGGTAATTCCACGCCCGCACGATGATTTGCATGTGGTCTTGCCTCGCTAGCAATTCTCTCTCAGGATGTGGAAGACATGTTTCTCGCCAAAGTCATTGGCAACGTCGTCTCCACCCAAAAGAACGTGGATTTCCGGGGAATGAAGTTGCTGTTGATTCAGCCTTACATTGCCAAAGACGGAGAACTCGTTCCCTCGGGCCGTTCTATTATTGCGGTTGATAGCGTAGGTGCCGGCGAGGATGAACTGGTTATGTTTACCAAGGGAAGTTCTGCCCGCTTGACGGAGTCGACTCGAAACTGCCCGGTCGATGCGGTCATTGTCGGGATTATAGACACCGTTGAAGTCGGCCGGCGTCTGTTGAAGAAGCCATGAACAAAGACCAGGACGTCAGGGGCTTTAGGATAGTGCTCCCTGAACTATTGGGTTCACCGCAGTCAATGAAAAACGCCTTGGTAGCCACGGTGAGCGCATGGGCGACGGCAGTCGCCGCGAGCCGTGGGCTTCTTGCCGGTTTTGACATGCCCACGCTTCCCGCAAACAGCGCGGTTGGCGTGGCTGCCAAGTCTCGCATTTATGCAAAAGGATTTCCGGTCAGTTTCATTTTGAACTCAGAGTAGAGAAGACTCGCATGAAACAACAAGATCCGATGATCGCCGCGATTGTGCACGAGGTTCTGGAGCGATTGCAGCCACATCTATCGTCTCCACCTCCTACCCATTCCTTCATTTCCTCCAGCGGTGGAGTATTCGCTTCTGTGGACGAAGCCGTCAAAGCGGCGGCGGCGGCTCAATATCCCCTTGCCGCCATGAGTCTGGAAAATCGGGGCCAGATCATCGACCTGATTCGCGAAACCTGTTACGACAAGGCTGAGGAGTGGGGCCGGATGGAATTGGAAGAGACCAAAATTGGTCGGCTAGACCACAAGATCGAGAAGCTAAGATTCCTCCGTCAGGTGCTGGGAGTCGAGGCGCTAAAGACGGATGCTCGTAGTGACTCAAGCGGGGTTTGCCTCATCGAGTATGCGCCGTTCGGTGTGATCGGCCTAGTCTTGCCGGCTACCCATTCGGTTCCCACCATGGCCAGCAATGCCATCAATGTGATTGCCGGAGGCAATACGGCCGTGTTCAGCCCTCATCCAGCAGCCGCCAAGTGCGCCATCCATGCCTTGAAGGTGCTGAATGGAGAAATTGAGAAGAGATTTGCGCTGCCGAACCTGCTGTGCACAGTCCAGTCTCCTTCGATCGAATCGGCTAATGCTTTGTTCAATCACCCCGAGATCGCCTTGATTTGTGTGACGGGTGGGCCGGCCGTTGTCAAAGCGGCTATGCAAGCAGGCAAGCGGGTCATTGCCGCCGGCCCTGGGAATCCACCGGTTGTAGTGGATGAGACCGCCGATCTTGAAAATGCCGCCCGCTGCATTATCGAGGGAGGAGGGTTTGACAATAATTTACTTTGCATTGGGGAGAAGGAAGTGTTTGTGGTAGCCAGTGTGGCCGATGCCTTCGTGTCGGCCATGAAGCGCGCGGGAGCCGTGCAGTTGAACGCCCCGCAGATTGAGAAGTTGACTCAGACCGTGTTCACTTTTGAACCGGGGAAGGGATCCGGCTGCGCACGGGGGCACGTCCGGCGGGAATACATAGGGAAAGATGCGGCAGCCCTGGCGGAAATTGTGGGCCTGCGGCTTCCTTCCAGCACGGATCTGCTCTTTGGCGAGACCCCGGAAGAACACACCTTTGTTCAGGAGGAGCAGATGATGCCATTTGTCCCCATCGTGAGGCTCTCCTCTGTCGATGAGGCGATCCGTGCAGCGGTGAAAGCCGAGCATGGGTTCCGGCACACCGCCATCATCCACTCCCAAAACCTGGCCAATATCACCAGGATGGCCAAAGCCATGAATACTACATTGTTCGTGGTGAATGCTCCCTCGATGGCCAGCCTGGGGAGCAAGGGACCGGGATACCTGAGTTACAGCATTGCGACGCCCACCGGTGAAGGAGTCACAACTCCATTGACCTTTCTTCGGCAGCGACAACTCACCGTGGGCCAGGCGCTCCATGTGGTCTAACGCTGATTATAGCGCGCTGAAGCAGAAGGGATTGCTTCCAGCGTTGGAAAAGGAACTTGCATGCAAAAGGCAGATTTGACGAATCTCAAGGTCATTACCGGCAAAGACCTGGAGGCAGCCCTCAGTTCTGGGGCCAAGGAGGTAATACTCAGACGCAAGGCGGTCTTGACCCCCTCTGCCAAAGACGTGATCCGGGATAGAAGCCTTGTGGTCAGTGAATCTGAGGCCCCGGCAAGTTCTGGTTCAAGTCCAGCGGTGGTGACCGGCAATCCCACGGGGCCTATAGACGCCCTATTCCACTCTCCTGAAGCGGTGGCGATCAAACAGGAGATAATCAAGGTCGGCCAGAAACTCTGGCTACGCGAATATGTGGACGGGAACGGCGGGAATATTTCCTATCGACTTCGGGACGACCTGGTCATTTGTACCCCGACCTTATGCTGCAAAGGGGACATGACCCTCGATGATCTCTGCCTGGTCGACCTGGAAGGCCGGCAAGTTGCCGGGTCACGACCCAGGACTAGCGAAATCCTGATGCATCTGGAAATCTACAAGGCTGTCCCCCAAGCTAAAGGTGTGGTTCACGCCCACCCCCCGCATGCCACGGCATATGCCATTACCGGCATGGTTCCCCCCGCGTGCATTATCCCGGAACAGGAGGTCTTCGTCGGATCGGTCGCCATCTCCCCCTATGAAACGCCCGGCACCAAGGCCTTTGCAGAGACGGTTGTCCCTTACGCCAAAACTCACAACACGATCCTGCTGGCCAATCACGGCGTGGTCTGCTGGGCCGACACCGTGACGCACGCGGAGTGGTATTTGGAGGTGGTTGACACTTATTGCCGGACCTTGATGCTGGCCTCCCAGTTGGGCACTCCTGTGACGCGAATCCCCGACAAGAAAGCCGCCGATCTGCTCGAACTCAAGAAGAAAATGGGCTTGCCTGATGCCCGGTATGAGATGAAAGAGTGCCAGCTGTGTGACCAGCCAGAGTTCCCGGGCGGTATTACCGTGTGCCCCCGGAATTGCCCCAACGACTGTGGAGACAAGAAAGGCACCTGCATCCGAAAGGATCCGGATGTGGAAGCTCTAGTCCAAACAATTACCGATGAAGTGGTACGTGCACTACGACTCTTGAAGTAGTTAAAGGGGACAGTGGACTTCTGCATGCGGACACGCGGAATTCCACTAACTGGGACCAATTCGAACGGCCGGTGTGCTTACGCTGGGCCCAAACCCCCGTCGCAGGAGGGTTTCGGAACGGCTGTCGCTCCAGCGGTCCAAATCATCTTTCTTGCGGTGTTGCAGTTTCGTCTGCTGGAACTCCAGAGAAGCCGGGCCTTCCAGGATGTAACGATTTCCCTGGAGCAAGGTGGCGACCTTCTGCCCGCCTTTGAACCAATCCGCTATACCTTTAAGGGTCAGGATTTCCACACTTCCTGATGGCGTCACCTCGAGACGCCAGCGTCCGCTCTTAACTACCACCAAGTCACCGCAAGGGGTGGAAAGCTGCAGAGAAAAAGGAGTTTTCTTCACATGAGGAGCCTGCAGGATGACTCGGCCGGTCTTGATGCTAAAGTGAATTCGGTCAAGACCCGTGCGATCCGCTACAACTTGCGTGCCCTCCCCGACGCGAAGGTAATTTTCCGGTCCCAGCTCAATTTCCACCTTGTCACCGTTGTGGGTCTCGAGACGATTGCCGGGCTCCAGCATCTTACCGCTGTGATTTCCTCTGGCAGGTCTTGTGACCGTGGGCTTCCCTTCGACGAATGTCAGCAAGCCGGCACGAACTGACATCAAGTACCGGCCGTTGTCTTGAGCAGTCGTATTCACGGACAACAAACAGGCAGCCGACAATAGAAACAGGATCCGGATTCTCCGCGCCATCGCGCCCATAGGGAGACCTGCACCAGAATCAGAAAACGGTTCGTCTGGGACCCGCTTGCATTGACCTCACGACCAATCGAAAGGTCACTGGTCAAACGTTACGGCACCCGGGTACCCCTTCCCTCAGCGGTTTCCTCAGTTGCCGCAACGATAAACTTTTACCCCCATTTCCAAGAGCATTGCGGCCTTGGCGGCCAGTGCTTTCTCTGCCATTTCCGGGGTGTCTGTATAGACTACATTAACATGATTGGCCTTTTGGCGCCCCATAAATTGATCTCGTGTAATGCCGGGCAATATGCCATGCATGATAGGCCACTGTGAGGTGGTTGCTTTCCAGCGGCGCTCAGTCTCAGCCCGTGGAAGTTCGACGGCCTTGGCCCGGCCCATGTCTGCCTGGAGGATGCCTCCTTCGATGTAAATCCGGCTCCAGATGACCTCTCCCGGCTTGCTGACGCCCTTCAAGGTTCCTCCTCCCAGGCGGAAGTACATGGGAGGCTGCCGTTCGCTGCTGGCTCCATGATACCCTCCAATGAAATGGGAGGCTGGGGCCGCCCCTGAAATCAGGAAAACCCAAATGTACTCGGACTTGCCATTGCTTCGGTACCAATCCCCCCAGCGCACATCATGCAAGGTCGTAGCTGGATCCATCCCCATCGCGGTCCAGAGGCGATTTGTCACCAGTGCATCCAGCCCGCAGCACTCGTCGACTTCGTTGAAGTGAGGCACAGCCCGCCCCGCATAAAGCTCCTGACCATTCGAATCGAACACTGGCGGACGCTCCACATTGTTTAGAAGTCCTTCCACCAGGTCGGAAGCGGGTGCCATATCTTTGAGCCCTTGTTGATACTGAATCCCGATGGCATCGCAGCCAAATTCGTGGGCCATGCGCACAGCGGCGATATACATTTTGCATTGCTCGAGGATCTGTGGGTCAGTCAAGTCGGTCTCCGGGTCAGGCCCGGTCACAAATGTGACGCCCTTTCGATCCAGCCAGTCCCGCACAGCCTGCGCCTCCTGGTTGGAAACCTCGCGCATGGCCGCCACCAGGGCCGCCTGGCTCAGCCGTTCCTTATACACTCCCAAGGGATTGAGAAATTCGTCCTCGATGATGGCATTATACATCCCCATACAGCCTTCGTCAAAAACTCCCAGAATGGCCTTCTGGCGCCGCAACTGGCGGGCAAGTGCCCGCCCTAATTCAACCTCTCCAACTGGAAGGGCCCGCAGATCGACCTCTCTGACATGGCCGGCGTCATGAGTGACTTTCCCATCCTTCAGCCATTGGCGGATCCCTTTGAGGAAGAACTCGTCCCTGAAATCTTCGCTCCACAACGTACTGTAGGGAACTCCAGCCTTGGTCAGACATCCGTTCAAATTGAGCATCCCGACTAACCCCGGCCACTGCCCGGACCAGTTGGCACAAGTTAGAATGGGCCCCCGATGACTTCGAAGACCGGCCAGCACGTGATGGCTATATTGCCAGACTGCTTCAGCCACGATCACCTTTGCATCCGGGTGAATGTCGGCGAAGACATCCATTCCCATCCGTTGGTTCCAGATAAATCCATGACCGAGGCGCGGGTCATAAGGATGGGCCCGCTTGACCCGTATGCCCTCGCCCGCGAAAGCAGCCGAGACCTGGGACTCCATCTCCGCCTGAGCAGGCCAGCAGGCCTGGTTGGCAGACTGCCGCAGGTCTCCACTCGCCACCAGCAGCACTTCGTTTGGATTCGGAGGAGGCAATTCCGTTAATTTGGGTATCAAATAAGAAGACATGAGTTAGACTCCTTTCCTGCTGGAAGTAAGGTCAAGCCGGTTGAATCAGGCGACAGAACCGCCCATAAGCCTCATCCCATTCCGAATTATGAGTGGGCTCGTAATGAACTTGGCCCGCAGAAGCCGCAATACTCTCGCGGCCTTCCTTCAGGTTAGAAAGGTGGCCGGTCGCGATAGCCTGAATCATGACATTCCCCAGGGCGGTCGCTTCCACAGGACCCGCTATTACCGGTCGGTCACAAGCATCTGCGGCCCATTGGCAAAGCAGTCGGTTTTGACTCCCGCCTCCGACAATGCGCAAGACCTGGAGTTTCCGCCCGGTCAAATTCTCAAGAGCCCCCAGAACCCATCGGTATCGCAGGGCCAAACTTTCCAGGCAACAACGGACGACCGCTCCTACACTCTCTGGAGCAGTCTGGTTGGTTACGCTGCAGAAAGATCGAATTCCCTCGGGCATGTTCCCCGGGCTCAAGAATTCGGCGGCATCGGGATTGATCAAGCCTTGAAAGGGTCTGGACTGAGAAGCCAATTCCAGCAAATCATCCCAGGAGTAGTCGTGACCCTCGCGTTGCCACTGACGGCGGCTTTCCTGCAAGAGCCATAATCCTGCGATGTTCTTCAAGAATCGATAGGTACCATCGATGCCGCCTTCGTTCGTGAAATTTAAATCCAAGGACTGCTGGTTGATGATAGGTTCGCGGACTTCCACTCCCATCAAGCTCCAAGTCCCGCTGCTGATGTATGCGCTGTCGGGATCCAAACCCGGGATGGCCGCCACCGCACTCGCTGTGTCGTGACTGGCTGGTGAAATGACGGGGGCAGAGGCCTGCAATCCGGTCTCAGCCAGGATTTCGCGCCGGAGATCCCCAATGCAGGTGCCCGGTTCCACGGGTGGCAATAAGAACCGGAAAGGAATGCCCAGCTGAGTCAGTAACCCTTTGGCCCAGCATCTGTCAACACAGCCGAGCATTTGACTGGTGGTGGCAATGGTGTATTCCACTGCCTTTTCGCCGGCTAGCCAGTAGTGGATCAGGTCCGGAATCATCAGCATGGATTCCGCCGTCTCGAGCCGAGGATCGCGTGCCACAACCATACTGAGGAGCTGGAAAAGCGTGTTCAGCTGTAGAAACTGAATGCCGGTTTCCCGGAAAATCTCCTGGCGTGGAACCCGCTGGAAGGCTAACTCGATCATACCATCCGTCCGGCTGTCGCGGTAATGGGAAGGGTTCCCAAGCAATTGGCCCGCACGGTCGAGAAGGGCAAAGTCGACTCCCCATGTGTCGACCCCCACGCCCGCCAGGGGCTGGCCCATAAGGGAGGCAAACCGAGCCAGTCCAGCCATGATTTCATTCCACAACCGCAGAACATCCCAGTAAAGATGTCCATGGATGTTGACCGGACCGTTTTCAAAACGATGCAGCTCTTCGAGTTCAAAACGGGCCCCATCCCAGCGAGCCAGCAGCAGCCGGCCACTGGAAGCTCCCAGGTCGACAGCTACAAAATTGATTTTTGAATGCATAATGTGACACATCCTCGGCTTGAGTAGCCACCCCGGATGCCGCAAACACACTTAGAACTTATGCCTGCAATTTGGAAAGTTGGGGGTGCAAGAAAGGTCGGCACGCCCTGCCCTGTGCGGGCGGCCTCTTCGGACACGTAGCTTCGCGTCCTCGACAGTCTGCCGGAATTCCGACTTCTCTCGGGACGGCATTCTTGCACTTCACAGCAAGCTATCTCATGCTCAGAAAGGCGTTACTTCATGGTGAAGGGAGCCGAAAGGATGGAGGTATCCCACAGGAGTCGGATCTCCGCGCCCTTCCCCGCTTCCTTGAATTCAATAGTGAACATCTCGACTTTCTCAGAGGCCGTGGTCG
>Ga0335069_10016400_pt1 | contig 10332 bp, 4 predicted proteins | sample Lox_Sample_11_FD_206714 | JGI IMG/M metagenome (GOLD analysis project Ga0335069, IMG submission 206714) | Soil microbial communities from Loxahatchee National Wildlife Refuge, Florida, United States - Lox_Sample_1.1 | ecosystem: Environmental > Terrestrial > Soil > Wetlands | place: USA: Florida...
AAATCGCTATCTCAAAGGACCAGATGGGCGCAATGGACCTGCTTGCGCACACTACCCTGCCTGACTGCAATTACACTGTATTCCCCAGGACAACCCGGAATTAGTTCTTGCACAGGTCCTTACGCTCTCCGCCGGCTGGAGCTGGATCGCCGCATCCACGAATTGTTTCGGGCTGGAACGGAACCAGGCGGAACTGGCGCATGAATCCAAACCTCCCGTTGACCGGGCTGCAGGAGCGCCGCATCACCACGATTCTGGCCCGTAACCACTCTATGTTTCAACCCCACGGCATTCTCGACAGCCTGGCGTGCCTGGTGAACGAGCTGAAGCTCGGCACCCTGGAACCCCAGGTCAACGCTTGCCGCAACCAACTGCTGGCCGGCCAGGGAGTTGAGGTCGCGGTGTTCGGGCGCTTTAAGGCGGGCAAAAGTTCGTTCCTCAACCACTTGGCCGGACGCGAGGTGCTGCCCGTCGGCGTAGTGCCGCTCACGGCTGTCATCACCCGCCTGCGCTTTGGCCCGGTCGAGCGGGCCGAGGTGCGCTTCCAGAATGGCGAGGCTCGGCCTATTGCCCTATCCGAGATAGTCCACTTCGTAGCCGAGCGGGACAACCCCGATAATCAGAAGCACGTGGCCGCCGTTGAGGTCGAGTTGCCTCAATTAAGAGAGTTGGCCCCGCTGGCCTTCGTGGACACCCCCGGCCTGGGCAGCGCGCTGGTGCATAACACCCAAGCCGCGCTGCAGTGGCTGCCGAATGCCGGCGCGGCCCTGGTAGCCGTGAGCGCCGATGCCCCGCTGTCCGAGCGGGATGTCGCCCTGATCGAGCAACTGCGGCCACACACCCCCAGCATCGTTCTTCTGCTGACCAAAGCGGACCTGCTCACCGAAGAGCAGCGGGCCGAGGTCATGCATTTTGTGCGCCAGGAGTCCCGCCGCCAGTGGCAGGCGGAACTCCCGCTCTTCTTCTATTCCATACGGCCAGGCTTCGAGCGGCTGCGGCACGAACTCATGCAGCGGCTGCTGCTGCCGCTCGTGAAGGGCCATGCGGAAGCGGGCACCGGGATTCTGCGGCACAAGCTGCTGTCGCTCGCGAGCCAGCTCTCGGATTACCTGCGCGTAGGACTGGCGGCGGCGGAGCAGGAGGAAACGGCGCGACGCGCGCTGGCTGACGGCCTGCGAGCCGAACGGCGCGATGGCGAACTGCTCCGCGCCGAGTTCTCAGGGCTGGGACGCCAGTGGTCGGCGGCGGCATTGGAAACGTCGCTGGCTCGGTTGCAGCCGCTGCAGGCCGAACTCGTTGCCCGGGCCCTCGCGGAGCTTGCGCAGCGCGGCCCCGAATGGCAACCCCCATTGCCCGCCTTGCTCGCCGCCTGGCGCGCCTGGCTGCGATCGTTCCTTCTGCGCGAGTTGGGGGACATCTCCCGTTCCAACCGCGAAATGTTCTGCGAGCCGCTGAGCCTCGCCGAGCGGCACCTCGCCCGGATGTTGCAGGCATTCCAGGATCGCCTCAGCGTTCACGTGCAGGCCGCGCTGGGGGTTACCCTGAGTCGGGGCGCGGTGAGCCTGAAAGTGCCGCAGCCCGCCGCGCCGCCCGTGGACGTGGGCTACGCCTTTGATGAGGCGTTCACTTTAGCCGGCCGGTTCCTGCCCATGGCCGTCCTCCGCCGCCCCGTCCTGCGGGCGCTCAGGCGCAAGACGCGCTGGGAAGTGGAAAAGAACCTCTCGCGCCTTGCCTCCGCGTGGCAGCAGCGGGTCAGCCTCAGCATCGGCGAGCTGGTTCTGCAGGCCGAGACCCAGGCTGCTGCGGAGTTAGCCGCACTGGAACAAATGGTAGTGCAAGCACAGGCAAGCGGGCCCAGGCTGCGGGAATCCCAGAGCCAGGTCGTCGGCATTCAGGAGCAACTCCAGTCACCGCCCTGAAGACGGCGCACCGGCGATCAAGGTCGGTGAGCGCCTTCAAAGCGAAAAACAGACGGTGAAGGCGTCTGCGCCTGCGTTTGCAAATGGAGGAGGCGACGGCATAAGCTCGCGTATGGCAATAAGCATTCGGCGCGTGGGTCTCCGCCCCGGTTGGCTGCTGGGACTAGGGGTTGGCCTGGCGCTGCAATCGGCTCCGTGTGCCACGCCGCGCGAGCTGCAGGTTGGCGAAGCGGGGCATGCCTTCGATCACCTGGGCGGCATCGGCGAGCAGGCGGAGGCGGCTATGGCAGCGGGCGCCAACATCATTTACACCACTGGCTTCGGAGCGGACGGCTACCAGGGCCTGCCCTCGCCGGCAGAATTGGACGCCCGGCGCAAAGCGGTCGCCGACTACGTGCGGCAAGCCAAAGCCCGCGGCATCCGGCTTGCCATCGGGTATGTTTGCGCCACGTCCATCGTGAAGCTGAAGACCTTCGACCGGCACTGGAGCCCGGAGCTGCGGTCGCAGTTCAGCACCCCTCCGGCGCAATGGCTGCAATGCGATGCCAAGGGGGAGCCGTTGCCCTCCTGGTACGGCGGCGATTACCTCCCGGCCTGCATGAATAATCCCGACTGGCGCCGTTACGAGGAGTTCATCGTGCGCCTGCAGCTTGAGTCGGGACACGACGGCATTTTCTTCGATAACCCAACGGTGCATCCGCGGGGTTGCTACTGCGAACATTGCATGAGGAAGTTCGGGGAGTTCCTGGCGGGGGAGGCTACGCCGGTGAAACCGCCGGCCACCAACTCGGTGGCGGCGCTGCGCCAATTGGCGATGAGCCGGCCGGCGGAGTTCATGCGGTTCCGCTGCACGATTGCGCGCGAGTTCCTGGCCGAGATGCGCGCCTTTGCCCGCCGGATCAAGCCCGGCGCGCTCGTCACCTGCAACAACAGCCTCAACGCACCCGAAGCGTTCTATTCCCAGTGCCGCACTTACGCCTACAACATCCAGGAGATGAGCCAGGCCGAGGACCTGGTCGTGGTCGAAGACATGAGCACGCAGCCGCGCATGCTGCCGGGCGGCGGGACTGTGGAGTACGGCCCGGCTTACGCGCTCATCGGCGCCATCGCGCACAGCAAGCCGGTCGTGGCGGTGACCATCGCGGACGGGGACTACCACACCGCTCCCAACCTCGTCCGCCTGGCGATGGCGGAGGCCGCGTCGCGCGAGTCCTCTTACCTGCTTTGGCCCACGTGGCCCGAGAATGTCCGCGCGCGCATGGGCGCCGCCATCCGGCCCCAGGCCGACCTGCTGCGCGCCAACGCCCGGCTGCTGAACGGCACAAAGCCGCGCGCGGATGTCCTGCTCTTCCTTCCGTTCCGGCGCTGGTTGGAAACCCCGGATTGCGTCGCTTGGAAGACCGCCTCAGCGCTTAGCCGTGCCAACGTGCAGTTCGACGTCCTTTCCGAGGAGCACCTTGCCGATGGGCTGCGCCACGGCGGGGCCGCCGTGCTGCTCATGGATTCACCCTCTGCGCTGCAGGGGCCGGAGCGAGACGCCGTCCACGCCTTCGAGGCGCGCGGCGTGCGGGTGCTGGCGACCGAGAAGGCGTCCTGGCCGGAAGAGGTGCGAAGGCTGGTCCGGCCTACGTTGAGCTTGCAGGCGCCGCCGTCGGTTCGCGCCGTGGTGCGGGACCAGGGGCACCGGACCATCGTTCACTTGCTCAACCTGAACATCCAACGCCTCTCCTCGTTCGAGGATAAGGTCACGCCTGCCAGTGACCTCGGGCTCCAGGTCCGCGTTCCCTTCAAACGAGTCCACCGTGTGCGCCTTTTAACAGCGGACGAGCCGCACTCACCGGAGGCGGTTCCCTTCCTGACTCAGGCAGACGGCAGCGGCACAGTTGTGGATTTTCATGTGGGCCGGCTGGCGGTGTCGGCGATTGCGGTGATCGAGTAAACACAGGGCCTATTCATGAAGGGTGGTAGGGACGCGTTCCACCGCGTCCCTGCTATCTCGGGAAGATGGGGACGCGGTGGAACGCGTCCCTACCGGTGAGGAGTATTGTGCTTAGTCTGTCCCGCCCACGGCTGCCTTGCCCCGTTGCCGCGTGGATTGGAGCTCCTGGCTCAGCTTCCGAGTGCGGTCGGGCTGCGCCTGGATGAGGTTGTTGGTTTCGCCCAGGTCATCGTTGAGCTGAAAGAGCTGGCCGCCGGGCTCGCCGCCCAGCTCGGTGTTGGTGTTGGCGTCGCGTTTCGGGCCGCGGGCAGGCTCGATGTACTTCCAGGTGCCGTCGCGCAAGGCGAGCACACGCGCGTGCTCGACCAGCTCCTGGCGGCCGGTTTTGGCTTGGCCCATCAGGGCCGGGAGCACGTTCTCACTGTCGGGCCCCTCGCCCGGCGCCAGCTTCTGCCCGGTAAGCGCGGCAAAGGACGCCAGGAAATCCACGTGGCAAACCAGCGCATCCGACACGCCGGGCGCAATGTGCTGCGGCCAGCGGATGATCAGCGGGATGCGCGTGCCGCCCTCGAAGATGCTGTATTTGCCGCCGCGCAAAGGGCCGGCCGGCCGGTGGCCGTTCAGGTGCGCGACAGAGCCATCACGGTAGCCGTCGTCCACCACTGGGCCGTTGTCGCTGGAAAGGATGACCAGGGTGCGCTGGGCCAGGTCCAGGCGGTCGAGCGTCTTGAGAAGTTCACCCACGCACCAGTCGAACTCCACGATGACATCGCCGCGCACTCCGCAGCCGCTCTTGCCCACAAAGCGCGGATGAGGCACGCGCGGCACGTGCGGGTCATGCGTCGCGAAGTACAGGAAGAACGGCTTGTCCTTGTTCGCTTCAATGAACGCGACGGCTTTCTGAGTAAAGAGGTCGGCTCGATCCTCGTCCACCCAGCGAGCGGCTTTGCCGCCGCTCATGTAGCCGATCCGGCTGATGCCGTTGATGATGGTCCCGTCGTGGCCGTGGCTCGGGTGCATCTTCAGCAACTCGGGATGGTCCTTGCCCGTGGGCTCGCTGCCGATGGGCTGGTCGTAGCTGACCTGGATGGGGTCCTTCGGATCGAGGCCTGCGACGCGCTGGTTTTCGACATACACGCAAGGCACGCGGTCACCCGTGGCCGGCATCAGGAACGAGTAGTCGAACCCCAGTTCGCGCGGCCCGGGCTTGATCTCGCTGTTCCAATCGGGCCCGGCCGGGCCGCCCAGGCCGAGGTGCCATTTGCCGACCACCCCTGTCGTGTAGCCGGCGCGCTTGAGCATCGTGGCCAGGGTAGTCTGGCTTGGCTGGATGATGAGGCCCGCGTTCCCGGGCAGGATGCCAGTGCCCTTCTTGCGCCAAGGATACTGGCCGGTCAGCAACGCGTACCGCGCGGGCGTGCAAGTGGCGGAAGTCGAGTGCGCGTCCGTAAAACGCAGCGACTCCCGGGCAAGCTGGTCCACATTGGGCGTGGGGATTCTGGTCGCCCCGTAAGCGCCCGTGTCGCCGAACCCGAGGTCATCGGCCAGGATGATGAGGATGTTGGGTTTATCGGCGCGGGCATCCGCGGCCTTGGCCGGCGGAACCGCCAGGACCAGGCCGGCCAGCGCCAGCGGAGTTATTAACTTCATACTGTAGTTCTGAGCGGACCGTTCATCGCGCTCAGTCGTCCAGTATAGTTGTATGACCTTCGACGGCAAGGACGGCGGCGATCGGGGTGAGGCTTCCCGGGGCTGGCAACCCCGGGCTTCAAGCGAGCCTCGTCAGCGTAGCTTCGACGAACTGCAGGAGCGGTCCCCCAACGTGGGAACGCGCTGGAGCAAGTGGTTGTCGCTGCGACCGGGGGTGGGCGCTCTCCGGTTAACAGGTCACCCAATAATATGCTTGCAGCACTGGAGGTGGGCGTTACAATACGCCGCGTCGGGAGCGGAGTTTGGAGCAGCCAACGGCTGCATGGTCCTTTCCGCGCCAAGCGCAGATGGTCTCGCGTCAACCGGTTGCGTGTATGCATGGGCAGGCGGAGTCAGCCAGGCTCAAGCTCCGCCGCCGCCCGACGGTTTGCTGTGCCCTCCTCCGGCCAAGGGCCGAGCGCAAATCCACGGCTCTTGTGAGCCGAACGCCGGAGGTTTCCCCCTCCTTGGCGCTGCTGTTACTCGCCGTTCTCGGTTCTCAACTTTCAACTGGGCACGCCGCAGTGACGTTTACCGTGACGCCGTCCGCGGTCAGCAACACCTACAACGGCCAGATCACCTTGCACGTGACCGGGCTGGCGAGCGGCGGCACGGTCGTGGTGCAGAAGTTCCTCGACCTCAACACCAACGGGGTCATTGATGCCCATGATTTGCTCGTGCAGCAGTTCTCGATGACGGACGGGAAAACGGGCATGGCCATCGCCGGCGTGACCAACTTCAACGTCCCGGGGGATACGGACACCACGGCGGGGCAAATCACCGCCAAGCTGAACTTCAACAGCGGCGACTTCCTGCAGACCATCGCCGGTCGCTACCTCTTCAAGCTATCCGGGACCTTCACGCCGCCGATCACCAATGTGTTCACCGTCACCAACTTTCCCTGGCCGCAGACGATCACCGGCAACGTGGTGAGCAACGGCTCCAGCTTCACGCTCTCCAATGCCTTTGTCGTCCTGATGCCGGGCCCGGACGCTTCGCCGATCGCGGGGGTGGTGGCGAGCAAGTCGGGCGCCTACAGCATCCCGGTGCCTCCCGGAACCTATTCGCTGGCGGCGTTCAGGACCAACTATCTATGCAACTTCTCCACGTTGCCCACCGTCTTAGTGAGCAGTGGCGCCACCGTGACTACGAACCTGACGCTGACCGTCGCGACGACTAACATTTCAGGCCGGTTGGTGGATGCGACCAATTCCAGCCTTGGCTTGCCGGGCATTCTGGTGACGGCACGCTCGGCTTCCGGATCGAGGGGTTTTGCGGTCACCGATACCAACGGCAATTTCAACCTGCGCGTCCAATCGGGCCAATGGACGACCAAGGCTGACGCCGCCGCACTGATCGTCCATGGCTACCTGAGATTGGAGAATGGGACCAACGTAGCCCCGGGGCCGACCGCCATCACCATCGCGGTGCCCAGGGCCACGGGCCTGATCTATGGCAGCGTAAAGGATAACCTGGGCAACCCGCTGGCAGGCATTGACGTCTATGCCGATGACAGCAGCCAGCACCTGTATGAAACCGATGGATATACCGGCACGAACGGGAACTACTGCCTGGCCGCGCTGCGCTCGGGCACCAATGACTCATGGGAACTGCAAGCCATCGGCCCCAGTAGCTACATCTTCTCTCAACCCCAGTGGGACGGAACGCTCACCAACAACACGGCTGTGGAACAGGACTTCACCGCCCTTCTCGCCACCAATCACATCAGCGGCATGGTCACGTGCGGCGGCACGAACATCGCAGGCGTGGGGCTGACGGCCAGCGCGACGATTGGGGGAGCGTATTATTCTCAATCCGTTGATACCGACGCCCACGGCAGCTTCTGGTTCAACGTGGCCAACAGCAATCAGTGGGCGGTCGAGCTCAATCTTTCGCACGGCAGCGACAGCCTGGACACGATTTTGGGCGCCGGTAACTATGTGCTGCCGGACACCCAGCTTGTCGCCCTTACCAATCATGACTCTGTCAACAACTTCGCTGTCCAGCCCTGCTCGGGCATTCAGATCCTGACCACCAACCTGCCTGCCGGCGAAGTGGGGGTTCACTACGATCAGTTCATTGGCGCCTGGAGCTGCAGGTCCGGGCTGGCCTGGTCAGTCCTCTCCGGCTCGCTGCCCCAGGGCTTAGTCGCAAATACCGGGAGCGGGGAACTGAGCGGCACGCCGACGAATGCGGGCGTCTTCAACTTCGCCATTCAGGTCAGCAATGCGGCGAACGAAAGCACTAACCATGCGTTTTCAGTGGCCATCGTTTCGGCGCTACAAGTTGCCACCGCGTCGCTGCCCAACGGCACGAATGGCACGGCCTACAGCCAGCAACTCGACTTGGCCGGCGGCCTGCCGCCATTCCAATGGTCGCTCAGCCCCGGCTCATCCAACCTGCCGCCCAACCTGATCCTGGCGACCAATGGCCTACTCTCAGGAACCCTCGCCGGCATTGGCACGTTCAATTTCCGTGTCCGCGTGACCGATTCAGCCGCCGCCATAGCCGATCAACCCTTGTCTCTCAAGCTCACCCAGCCGGCGTTGCAGATCACAACCACCGTGCTGCCCGATGCCACCCAGGGCACGTTTTACAGCACGGCCCTCGGGGCCTTGGGGGGCCAGCCGCCTTACGTATGGTCCCTCGTGCCGGGCTCCGCCAGCTTGCCGCCCAACCTGACGCTGGGGACCAATGGCGTCCTGGCAGGCACGCCGGCCAGCAGCGGCACGAACTGGTTCATTGTGCGGGTGACGGATGCCGCCGCCTCGACCGTGAACCGAGTGTTCTCCCTGGTAGCGACTCCCCCAACCACCAAGCCGGTGGTCTCGATTACCGGCGTCAGGTGGCTGACCAACCGGGAGTTGCAATTCACCTTCAACACGAGCGTCAATACCAGCTATACAATCCAAGCCTCCACGAACCTGGCAAATTGGGATTCCCTCCTGACCCTCGCCGGCTCCGGCGCGCCGATGACGATCATTGACCCCGGTGCCGCCGGCAGCACCCGACGCTTCTACCGCGTGAAGGTCGGACCGTAACGGCTGTGACCCTTTTGAAGTCCCTACAATTCATGAAGGCCCTGCATCCTATAAGAGTGCGAAACCGACCCGTGTCTCGCCGCCGGGCTCCGATGCCCGGTCGCTACCCTGATCCCTCTCGAAGGTGCTTCTGCCTGCGCCGGCTAACGGTTCGCGCGCTGGCAACGTGCGTTTCCACTCTGGCAATCCTGCTTCTGGCGACGGCTCGGACGCCAGGCCAGTGCGGTTGCAATACCAACTACGCATCCTACGGCCCCACCAACATCGGTGACTTCCTTAGCGTAAGCCCCGTTGACATGCAACTTGACTGGGGGGAGGGATCGTCTTCGAGTTGTTATGGTTCGCCACAGAATCCCTGGTGCGCCGAGGCTTCTATTGCCACCAACACGAGTAATATTCAGGGTACCTGCACGGTAAGCTTTACGGGCGACTCACAGGCGGTTTTCGATGCGAGCGCGTCCTGTGGTGGTAATAATGTGGGCGGAGACGTGCCTGGCGTTTCCGTGGCGCCCTTCTGGGGATTCAACCTTCAACACACTGGGCCGGCGGGGGAACGGCGCATGGTCCTGCTAAGCGGATCCGGTCATTGGTCAGCGACGTGGGGTACCGGTGGTTACGCGGGAGCCGTAGCCGCAATATGGAGAGATGAAGGCGTGGTTGGACAGTGGGGCTTTAACAGCGGCGCCGCCGATTTTACTGTTCAGCAGGTCATTCAGCTCCCTGCGGACGCGTACTATTCTACGTTCCAACTGCAAGTGAGCGCCTGGGGGAACGCACCGTCCGCGCCGCCGGCTGTTTCGTTCAGCGCGGATGCGACTCTGCACCTGCAAATCAACGTTTTTACCGGCCTCTGCGCCTCGTGCAGTATCTGGCCAGCCAGCGCGACGTATAGCAACGACGCCGGCAGCGGCATCATCAGCGTGAGCACGGCAGCATCGGACTGCGTTTGGGGGACATCCTGTGACGCCGATTGGGTTTCAATCATCTCCGGGGTCACTAATACCGGCCCGGGCACGGTGAGCTACACCGTGGCGCCCAACTGCGCGACGAATGCGCGCACAGCTACCGTGAGCGTTAACGATCAGCAATTCACCATTACCCAGGCTGGGCTGAGGCTTAACACGAGCCTGGACGTTTACCCTGCCAGCGGCGGTTTCGGCTACAACTACGTCAGCGCGCCGAGCAATTGTCAATGGACCGCGGCCAGCGGCACGGCTTGGATCGTGATCACGAACGGCGCAACGGGAGATGGGCCTGGCTTCGTGATGTTCAGCATCGGCGCGAATAACGGTTGCTGTCCGCGGACGAACACAATGACTCTCGCTGGGCTGCCCTACACGGTCATTCAGGAGGGTGGCCCTAATTTCTATACCATAGCCCCGACTAACGCCGCGTTCGACGCCGGCGGGGGGAATGGCAGCATCGGTGTGACGGCTTTCTCGCAATATTGCCAATGGTTTGCGATACCCGAGGGCACCGAGGACGCGGGATGGATCACGTTTCCCTCCACGGCAACCGGCACCGGCAATGGCAACGTCAGCTACGCCGTAGCTCTCAACGACAGTTCGATCAGCCGAACCGGTGCGGTCCTGGTTGCCGGGCACACGTTCACGGTCACCCAGGCCGGCGGCACGTGCGGCTTCACGTTTGACACTCCTTATGTGGCCTGCGGCTTTGGCTCGAACTACGGCACCGTGCAAGTGCAAGCCGGCTACGATGATTGCGATTGGATCGCTTGGAGCAC
>Ga0335069_10016401_pt1 | contig 10332 bp, 8 predicted proteins | sample Lox_Sample_11_FD_206714 | JGI IMG/M metagenome (GOLD analysis project Ga0335069, IMG submission 206714) | Soil microbial communities from Loxahatchee National Wildlife Refuge, Florida, United States - Lox_Sample_1.1 | ecosystem: Environmental > Terrestrial > Soil > Wetlands | place: USA: Florida...
CGTCGTGCAAGCCGGGCACCGGCGAGGCCGACTGCACGATCAGCATCACCGACGAGGACTTCCAGAAGCTCGTCGAGAACCCCCAGGCCAACGGGATGCAGCTGTTCTTCGCGGGCAAGCTCAAGGTCACGGGCAACCAGATGCTCGCGATGAAGCTGCAGAAGCTCTTCAGCTACCAGCCGTGAGTGAGCCCGCGAGTGCCGCACGCGCCGCGGGAGCGGGCGGTGCGGACTCGAACACCAGACCCAGCGCCCTCGCGGGCGTTCGCGTGCTGGATCTCACGCGCCTCCTTCCCGGCCCGTTCGCGTCGCTGGTCCTGGCGGATCTCGGCGCGCAGGTCGACAAGATCGAGGACACGGGGGCGGGCGACTATCTGCGTCTCGCGCCGCCCCTGGTGGGGGACACATCGGGGATGTTCCTCACGCTCAACCGCAACAAGCGGAGCTGCTGCCTCGACCTGAAGAAGGAGAGCGCTCGGGAGGCGCTGCTGCGGCTGGTGGAACGCAGCGACGTGCTGTTCGAGCAGTTCCGCCCGGGCGTGCTCGACCGGCTCGGGCTGGGGCACCAGACGCTGCTGGCGCGCAACCCGAGGCTCGTCGTCTGCGCCCTCACCGGCTACGGACAGGACGGGCCGATGGCGGCACGCGCCGGGCACGACATCAACTACCTCGCGCGCGCCGGGGTGCTCGGGATGCAGGGACCGGCCGATGGTCCGCCCCAGGTGCCGGGCTTCCAGCTGGCCGACATCGGCGGGGGGCTCTGGAGCGTCATCGGGATCCTCGCCGCCCTGCACGAGCGCGCGCACACCGGCAAGGGGCGCGTCGTGGACGTCGCGATGATCGAGGCCTCCATGGGCTTCGCCATCTCGGGCTACGGGCAGCTCTTCGCGGGGCACACGCCCGCGCGGGGCGACGAGCCACTCAGCGGGGGGATCGCCATCTACAACACGTATGCGACCAAGGACGGCAAGCACGTTTCGCTCGGCGCGCTGGAGCCCAAGTTCTGGCTCGCCTTCTGCGCGGGCGTGGGCATCGACGGCGACCTCTCGGCCCTGATGCCGGGGCCGCACCAGCCGGCGCTCAAGGAGAAGCTGCGCGGCATCTTCGCCTCGCGCACGCGCGCGGAGTGGGAGGCGTTCGGCCGACAGCACGACTGCTGCCTCGAGCCGGTGCTCGAGCCGGGAGAGCTGCGCTCCGACGAGCACCTCGAGGCCCGCGGTCTCTTCTTCGAGATGGACTCCCCGTGGGGCCGCATCACCCAGCTGCGCACGCCCCTGGCTGAACGCGGGGCGACCCACGCGCCTCCCCCGAAGCGCGGAGAGCACACCGACGCGATCCTGCGCGAGGCGGGTCTGGACGATGCCGCGATCGCCGCGATGCGCGCCGAGGGCGCCGCGGCCTGAGCGGGCCTAGATCTTCCGGAACTCCTCGACGAACTCCCAGTCGGCGATGAGCCCCTTGCGGAGCAGGAGCGACAGCAGCGCCGAGAAGATCGCCTCCCACCGTGGCTCTACGCCGAGGATCTCGCTCGCATCGGCCCCGTGGGCCACGGCACGAAGCGCGCTCACCAGGTCACGCGCCGTGAGCTGATCGCTGTACTCCGACCCCTGCGGTCCGGGCGGAGCGGCGGCGGGGCGCTCGACGTCCGACGCCGAGCCCTGCTGCTTCGGCGGCGCCGGGATCGAGATGGTCGTCCCGTCGAGCAGCGTGAGTGACACCATCCTGGGCCGGCTCTTGCGCCTCGGGATAACGGCCTCGCGCTCGGTCGCCTGGATCTCGGGCGCCGAATCGGGGCTGTCCTCCGCACGCACCGAGGGCGGCTGCGCCTGCGACGGCGCGACCTTGGAAGGCGGCGGCTGCGAGTCGGCGACCCTGATGTCCGGCTTGCTCTTTGCGCGCTCGGGCAGCGGCGGCACCGCGGCGGCTCCGGAGGCGGGAGGAGGGGGCACCACCTTCGGGACTGCCGACGACGGGGGCGGCACCGGGACGGGCGCCGGCGGCGGGGGTGGTTCCTCGCCCAGGTAGTAGACGCGGATGGCCGCGCGGATGTCGCTGGGGCACGCGATCATCGGCTTCACCGGCATCGCCGCCGCCTCGGCCACTTCGTGGAGCACCGACTCGTTCGTCGGGTCGTCCATCGCGATGTAGAGCGTCTCCCCCTGCTTGCGCACGCGCCGCACGAAGATGGGGACAAGGCAGTATTTCTCCGCGATCTCGCGCGGTACGAGGTTGAGCAGCGAGCGCGAGAAGTCCACGTGGTAGAGCGACACCCACGGGACGCTCAGCTGCCGCGAGAGCACCTGGGTCACCTGCACTTCGGTCACGAACCCGAGCTCCACGAGCAGCAGACCGAGCTTTCGCCCGTCCTTGCGCTGAGCGAAAAGGGCCTGTTCCAGCTGCGACTGCGAGAGCACGCCGCCCTCGACGAGCAGCTCCCCGATACGCTTCGCCACGTTCGCATCGTACGACAGGGGTGCTTCAGGACGCGAAATCTCGGCGGTTTCGGCCCCAGCCGGACGCGTGGGTCGCCTCCTGGGCCCGCCTCCCGACCGCGCTCGGCGTGTTACCCTCGTGTTACCCGCCGGGGAGCGGGCGGGCTTGTGATGCGACCCTGTCCTCAGTGCGCGAACCCGTGCGACGAATCGCACAAGTTCTGCCCTTCGTGCGGGTTTCCCATCGGCAAGGTCGCGGTCAATCCGGACGACCCGCTCATCGGCCGCACGCTGCCGGGCGGCTACCTCATGCTCGAGCTCGTCGGCATCGGGGGCATGGGCCGGGTTTACCGGGCGGAGCAGACGAACCTGGGGCGCACCGTCGCGGTCAAGATCATCCACCCGCACCTCGTCGGGGAGGAGAACGCCGCCGCACGGTTCATCACCGAGGCGCGCGCCGCCAGCCGTCTGAACCACCCAAACTCGGTCGGGATCATCGACTTCGGCAAGTCCCCGGACGGGCAGCTGTATCTGGTCATGGAGTTCCTGCGCGGGCACGACCTGGCGCGCGTGACCTACGAGGAGGGGCCGCTGCCCTTCCGGCGCATCGTCGACGTGCACCGCGACCTCAAGCCCGAGAACATCATCCTCGAGCCGGTGCGGTCGGGTGGCGACTTCGTGAAGGTCGTGGACTTCGGGCTGGCGAAGATCCGCGCCGACCAGACGCAACCGAGCATCACGAGCCCCGGAATCGTCTGCGGCACGCCTGAGTACATGAGCCCGGAGCAGGCGCGCGGTGATCCGCTCGACGCGCGCAGCGACCTCTACGCGGTGGGCGTGATCCTCTACCAGCTGCTCACGGGCAGGCTGCCGTTCGAGGCCGAGTCGCCGACGCAGGTGGTCCTCGCGCACCTGACGCAGCCGCCGGTGGACCCGCGTTCGGTGGCGCCCGACCGGCAGATCCCGCGGGAGCTGGCGGACCTGGTGCTCAAGGCGCTCTCCAAGGAGCCCAAGGACCGGTTCCAGGACTCCGACGAGCTGTCGGCGGCGCTGGGGACCGCGATCGGAAGCGTCGACCGCGTCTCGATGCGAGGGCCGACACAGTCGGCGGCGCGGTGCCCCAACTGCGGGGCGATGAACCCCATCACGCAGAAGTACTGCGGCGAGTGCGGTCACTCGATCACCTCGACGCAGATGACGACGGTGCCCGGGCGATCGTCGGTGGTGCCCCCGCCCCCGGTGCCCGATCGGCGCGCCGCGGTCACCGATCGCGCGCCGCCGCCCGCGAAGGACAAGGCGCGTCCCGGTCTGCCCTTCGTGGGGCGCGAGGACGATCTCGCGTGGCTGGTGTCGCGACGGAACGAGGCCCGCTCGCTGAGCGGCGCGCGCGTCGTGGGCGACATCGGCATCGGCAAGACGCGCCTGGTGCTCGAGTTCCTCGAGACGGCGGCGGCCGCCGGGGACGTGGTGGTGCAGACGGGACCCGATCCGGCGTGGGCCGAGGTCGGCTACTGGGCGCTGCGGCGGGCGATCGTGCAGCTCGCTTCGCTCCCCGCGACCGGCGGCTCGCTGCGCGACTGGGTCGCGGCGACGGCGGAGGCGAGGCGCGGGCTGGCGGACATCTTCGGCCTCCAGGATGCCGAAGGCACGCTGGGCAGCGGCGGGCTCTCTCCGGACGAGCGCCGCTTCGCCGCCGCCGAGGCGTTGCGTTGGGCGTTCGTGCGTGCCAGCGAGCGGGCGCGCGGGCATCGCGTGGTGCTCGCTGTGGACGATCTGCACCACGTGGACGGAGCGAGCCGCAACGCGTTCGCCGACGCGCTCGGGGACCCTCCGCTCGTGCCTGCGCTGCTCATCGCCACGTATGCGCCGCCGTTCGACCCCGGATGGCCAGCCGACGTCGCGGCGGCACGCGTGCTGACCGGTCTACCCGCGCCCGAGGTGGCCAGAGCCCTCGCGAGCTCCTCGCGGCCGAGCGCCAGCCACGTGGTCGGCGGGCGCACCGTCGTGCCGCTCTACCTCGAGCAGCTCCTGCGCTTCGTGCGCGAGGAGTCCGGGTCGCCTCCGACGGGGCTCGCCGACGTCATCGCGATGCGCGTCGAGCGCCTGCCGGCGGAAGCGCGACGCGTGCTGCAGGCGACCGCGGTGTGGGGCGACGACGCCGACGACCTGGTGCTCTCGCGCATGCTGGGGCAGGACGTGGACCTCGTGGAGGCGCTCGGGTTCCTGCGCAGGGCCGGGATGATCGTCGTGAACGAGGCAGGCATCCGCGCATCGCACCCGCTGGTGCGCGAAGTCACCATCGCGACGATCCCGGCCGCCGTGCGGCGCGAGCTGCATGCGGTGGCGGCCGTCGCGTGCGACGAGCGCGATCTGCCCGTCGAGGTGCGCGCCATGCACGAGTACTGGGGCGGCACCGCCTTCCAGGCCCTGCTGCTCCTCGAGCGGGTGAGCATCCTGTGCACGGCGCGTGGGGATCACCAGGGCGCGATCATGGCGCTCCGCCGCGCCCTCGAGCTGGCGCGGCGCGAGTTGTTCCGCGGGGAGCTCGACGACCCGATGCGCGCGGTGCTCATCTTCAGCCGCAAGCTGGGCGACGCCCTGGTGCGCAGCGGGCACCTGAGCGACGCCGAGGGCGTGCTGCGCGAGGCGCTCGACGTCGCGGGCCCGAGCGGCAAGGACCGCGCGTCGGTGCTGGCGGCGCTCGCGCAGGTCGCCCACGAGCGCGATCGGCGCCAGGAGGCGCGCGACTACCTCCGCGAGGCGCTCGATCTGGCCACGCGCTCCGGCGCCCACGAGCTCGTGAGCTCTCTCGAGACCCTACGTCGCGCGATAGCCGTGTGAGCGCCGCGATGAAGCCCAAGCCCCCTTCGACCCGGGATCCGGAGGTGCGCGTTCGCCGCATCCACCGGCGCGACCTCAACCGGGCCTGGGAGTTCCTCAAGCTCACGTTCCGCGACGTGAACCGCGAGACCGTCGAGTACCAGCGCCCCAGGACCAAGCGGCGCTTCTTCGAGGTCTACGACCTCGAGGACGTCGAGCAATTCATCTTCGAGACGAAGTCGCCGAAGGGCGACGAGATCGTGGGCTACGCCGAGTGCGCCTTCGAGGCGAGCGGCACCGACAACTGGATCAACGTGCGGTACTTCGAGAAGCGCGAGATGCGCCCGCTCTTCGTCGAGGAGCTCGCGGTGCACCCGGCCTACCAGGGGCGGGGCGTCGGCGGCTTCATCGTCGAGCAGCTCGAGCACCTCGCGCGCGTGCGCGGCTGCACGCACCTCGTCCTCGAGGTCGCGGAGAACAACGACAATGCCCTGCGCTTCTACCGGATGCGCAACTTCTACAAGCTCGACGCGGCCATCTTCCTCGCGAAGAAGGTGACGACCGAAGCCGAGCTCCTGCCTCCCAGGAAACTACGCACGCGGCGCGGCGCGGCGGCGAAACCGAACACGTGATAACTCGATGCCCCGTGCACGTCGCGCGGTGGGACCTCGACAAGACGTACCTGCGCACCGAGTTCGACACGCTGCGCGATCTGGTGAAGACCGCGCTGGAACGGCCGGATCAGAAGCGCACGAACCCGGGGGCGTCGACGCTGCTTCGCGAGATGGTGCGCGCGGGGGTGCGCGTGCACATCCTGTCGGGCTCGCCGGAGCAGATGCGCCGGCGCCTCGAGGACAAGCTGCGCCTCGACGGGATCACGTGGGACACCTTCACGCTGAAGCCGAACCTGCAGAACCTGCTGCGCCTGCGGTTCCGCGCCGTGCGCGACCAGCTCGGGTACAAGCTGCCGGCGCTCGTGGCGGCGCGGGCGAAGCTCGCCGAGGGCGGCGAGGCGGCCGGGGCGATCACCGAGACGCTCTTCGGCGACGACGCGGAGGCCGACGCGTACGTCTACTCGCTCTACGCCGACCTGGTCGCGGGGCGCGTGCCGGAGGACGTGCTCCTGAAGGTGCTCGAGCGCGGGCGCGTCTACGAGGACATCGTCGCCGAGACGATGGAGACTGCGCGCACCATCCAGCGTGCCGACGTCGTCGAGCGCGTCCTCATCCACCTCGAGCAGCAGACGCCACCCGACGACTTCCGTGCATACGGTCCGCGCGCCGTGCCCTTCTACAACTACCTGCAGGCGGCCTTCGTGCTGCACGAGGACGGTCGCCTCGGGCCCGACGGCGTGCTGCGCGTGGCGGTGGAGCTCGTCACCGAGCACCTCTTCGACGGCGACGCACTCGCCCGCAGCTACATGGATCTCGCGCGCCGAGGGCACCTCAAGGGCACGCGCATCGATGCGGTGCAGAAGGAGCTCGAGGAATGGCTGGCGCGGGGCAACGTCCCCGCGTCCGAGGAGCTGCGCTCGATGGTGCAGCGGCTGCCCGCGATGGCCGATGGCGCGCGTGCCGGCTGGAGAGAGCGTGATCAGCCGCTGCCCGACTACGTGGCGCTCGTGGAGGCGCACAACCCGCGTCGCCGCGGCAAGTGAGCCTTACACCCAGGCGTTGTTGAGGATCTCTCCGACGCCGCCCGCGCCCGGCACGATGTACTGGTGGTCGTCGAGGCCGCGCTCCTCGTCCCAGCGTGTGCCCGGAACGGTGCGCAGGATCTCCTCGGAGCTCAGGCCGCGGTCGACGCGCAGCGCGTAGATGCTCGTCTCGGGATGCGCTTTGAGCACGGCGCGCAGGTACTCGGGCGTCACGATGAGGTGCAGCGTGATGCACCGCCCCGGCTTGCCCTCGAGGCGCGTCTTGTAGTGATCCATCGCGCTGATGAGCGAGGACCCCGTGGCCCCCATCGGATCGGGGAAGAGCACGATGCGGCCCTCGACGTCGCGTCCGATCTTCGCGTCGTGCCACGTGGCGCCGGTGACGCGGCCCTGCGCGTCGGTGGCGCGCGACATGAAGAGGTGATCCTGCCGCACGCTCGCGGGATCGATGAGCTCGTTCAGCAAGTCGTAGACGATCTGCGACGGCATGGTGCCCGCGCGAGCGATGCCCACGGTCACGACGCGCGTCTGCGGAGCGATGCCGAGGCTGCGCACGACGGCCTGCGGCGACGAGGTGACCATGCGCGTCGGCACGTCGAGGCGGGCCCGCGGGAACTCGGCCGCCACGACGGCGTGCGCCAGCTTCTCGTAGAGGAACCGCACGAGCCGGCCCACCTCGGGCTGCTGCGTGTCGCGCGCGCAGAGGCGCGCGAGCTGCGTCCACGCCAGCGGGTCGTCCAGCAAGTGGACGTTGGGGCCGTAGCGGTGCTCGATCTCGGGCGGCCGATAGCGCGACGTGGCGTACGCCGACTCGCTCACGCTTCAGGTCCAGTGGCCGGCGCGCAGGGCGGCGGCGTCGATGATCTTCACCTTCGGCCCGAGTGCCTCGCGGAACGCATCCTCGTCCTCGTCGTCCATGATGGCGTCGCCGAAGCCGGCGGCGATCTCCATGGCCGTCGCCAGGATGCGCAGGAACTGGGCGAAGCTCGACGCTGCGAGCGTCGGCACCCAGCGGTCCTGGCCGCTCATGGCGGTGTAGACCGGGCAGTCCCCCTCGGGGTCCGGCTTGCTCGTGTCGAGGAAGTAGGGGTCCCCGAGCAGGGAGCTCTCGCCGATGACCACCCATGCGGGCTTCCAGTCCGCAGGGGGGGCGGCGCCGTTTTCCCCAGGGGTCTTGACGAGATCCTGCGCCTTCACGAGCTCCCCGGCCGGAATCAGCCGGATGCGCTCGACGGGCGTGACCGTCTCGACCTTCTCGGGGTTGGCCGCCAGAAGGTAGTTCCGGAAGCGCGGGGGGACGCGGAGCTGCTTCTTGAGCTCGTCCACCAGCGCCTGAGGTGCTTTGCCGAACGTGCAGGGCAGCTTGCGCTTGGCACAGATGGCCTTCAGCGCGTCCACCGCCTCCGCGAGATCACTGTCCACGTGGGTCGCCTCACCGCGAAGATTCGAGAAAAGCTCGTACAAGCTAGCATCCTTCCCCTCGGATTCGTACGGGTGTTTAGAGGCTCTTCACGGTGCAGGTGACCTCCACATCCACCACACCTGCCGACGCCTGGGCCGCCCGGCTCCGGAGGGCCGCTACTGAGCTCGAGACGGCCTCCCGGGCGAGGGATTCCGCGGCAGGAGGCAGCCCAGGGCGGGTCCGGACGTCGGCGTAGGCCCGGGACAGGTCCTCGTCCGGGACCGAGATCCGGAGGCTCAGGCGGACCGAGAGGGTCTGTCCGGGGGTCAAGCCGAACAGGTCCGGCCGCTGGGCGAGGGGGCGGCAGGTCTCGCTCGCCCCTGGGCCGCCGCTCGGGCCGAGGACGCGAGCCGCCCAGGCGCCGATGTCGAGCGGGCCCGAAGCCTGGGGCGCCGCCACGGGCGGGGACTTGCACCTGCCTCCCTCGAGGTGGCTGCCGCGGGGGCACGCGTCGTCGGCGGGGATGCACGCCGTGTGGCGGGACGCGACGACCAGGGCGCCGCCCGCAGGGCAAGCCGGGCCGGTGCGTACGACGAGGCCCAGGGGGACGCAGGAGCCGTCGAGGTCGAGGGCCTCGTTGGCCGCGCACTCGCGGAAGACGCAGGCGCCGCCCGACGACATGCGCGCCGCAGGGCCGCACCACGCGTCACCGACCGCGGGATCGACGCAGGCGCCGAGGAGAGGCACCGTCCCTTCGCGGCAGGGCGCCAGGCCCGCGGGAAAGCGCGCGCTGGGGCACCCAAGCAGCCACAGCGCCATGGCAGCGGGGGCCAGCCGCATCGCCGCGCAACTTACACCGTCTCGTGGCTCTCGTGGGGTTGCGGGCCCCTCCCCCGCACCGTGCTAACCCCAGGAGCGCCATGCTGCCCATCTTCGCGATCGGGACGCCTGAGGCGGAGGCCGCCCTGAAGCGCCTCGAGGGCCGCGGCGAGTGGATGCACGAGAGCGTCGAGCCCGTCGTGCGCGAGATCATCGCGGCCGTACGGGCCGAGGGCGACGTCGCCGTGCTGCGCTACCAGGAGCGCTTCGGGAGGAGACCACCGTCGCTGCTGGTGCGCGACTACCCGGGCGTCGCGGCGCTCGAGCGCCTCGCGCCGCAGGACCGCGCTGCCCTGGAGCTCGCCGCGAACCGGATCCGCACCTTCCACGTGCGGGCCGCCGAGCGAGAGACCAGTTTCCGCTACGAGCACGAGGGGATCACCCTCGGCGTTCGCGTGACGCCCGTGGGGCGCGCGGGCATCTACGCTCCCGGCGGCAAGGCGCGCTACCCCTCGAGCGTGCTCATGGCGGCCATCCCGGCCCAGGTGGCGGGGGTGCGCGAGATCCTGCTCGCCACGCCGCTCGCGGGCGATGCCTCCGACGACTCGCTGTACGCCGCGGCGCACCTGGCGGGGGTGACCGCCATCGTCGACGCCGGCGGGGCCCAGGCCATCGCGGCGCTCGCGTACGGGACGCAGAGCATCCCGCGGGTCGACAAGATCGCCGGCCCCGGCAACGCGTACGTCACGTGCGCGAAGCGGCTCGTCTACGGCGCCGTGGACATCGACTCGATTGCAGGGCCGAGCGAGATCCTCGTCGTCGCCGACGACGAGGCCGACCCGCGCGTCATCGCGGCCGACCTGCTCTCGCAGGCGGAGCACGACGAGGCGGCCTACCCGCTGCTCGTCTGCGCTTCGGACCTGATGGCCCGCGCGGTGGGCCGGGAGCTCGAGGCGCAGCTCGCCACTTTGCCGCGGGCGCGCATCGCTCGCGCCGCTCTCGGCAACGGTGCCGCCTTCGTCGCCGACACGCGCGAGCGCATGGCGCAAGTCGCCGACCGGCTCGCCTCCGAGCATCTGGCGCTGCACGTCGAGGACGCCGCGGGGCTCCTTGCGTCGATCCATCGCGCGGGCGCCGCCTTCGTGGGCCGCACGACTCCCGAGGCCGTCGGCGACTACGTGGCCGGCCCCTCCCACGTGCTCC
>Ga0335069_10016402_pt1 | contig 10332 bp, 11 predicted proteins | sample Lox_Sample_11_FD_206714 | JGI IMG/M metagenome (GOLD analysis project Ga0335069, IMG submission 206714) | Soil microbial communities from Loxahatchee National Wildlife Refuge, Florida, United States - Lox_Sample_1.1 | ecosystem: Environmental > Terrestrial > Soil > Wetlands | place: USA...
GTGCGCGGAAGACGACGAGATCGCCCTGCGCATGGACGCCGGCCGGCGCGCGCTGCTGACGCGCGGCGAGGACGATGCCGGGCCGTACCAGAGCCCGATGGAAGACGGCATGCAGCACTTCCACGAGTGGTACCGCCGCGCGATGGGCTGAACGCCGGCGCCGCGCGCCGCGCGGCGTGGATGATCGTCGTCGCGTCGTTCCTGTTCGCGACGATGGGCGTGTGCGTGAAGGTCGCGTCCGGCGACTACAGCGCCGGCGAGATCGTCTTCTATCGAAGCCTCGTCGGCGCGATCGTGATGGCGGCGATGACGCGCTGGCAGGGCGGCACGCTCGCGACGCGCGTGCCGTCGATGCACTTCTGGCGCAGCACGAGCGGCGTCATCGCGCTTTGCCTGTGGTTCTACGCCATCGGCAACCTGCCGCTCGCCACCGCGATGACGCTCAACTACATGTCCTCGGTGTGGATGGCGGCGTTTCTGATCGGCGGCGCCGCGGCGATCGGCACTGCACGCATCGACGGGCGCATGGTCGCCATCGTGCTGATCGGCTTCCTCGGCGTCGGCCTGGTGCTGCGTCCGACCATCGAGGAGCGCCAGCTCTGGCACGGCCTCATGGGGCTCATCTCCGGCATGCTCGCCGCAGTCGCGTACCTGAACGTGACCGCGCTCGGGCGCGTCGGCGAGCCCGAAGTGCGGGTCGTCTTCTACTTCTCGATCGGCGGCATGGCCGCGGGTCTCGCCACGGTGCCCTGGACCGGGCTGCATGCGCACACGGCCCGCGGGCTCCTCCTGCTGCTCGCGGTCGGCGGGCTGGCCACGGTGGCGCAACTGCTCATGACGCGCGCCTACACGACCGGCGGCACGCTGGTGAACGCGAGCCTGCAATACCTGGGCATCGTGTTCTCGTTCGCGTACGGCGTGTGGCTGTTCGACGATCGCCTGACGACGAGCGCGGTGCTCGGCATCGTGCTGATCGTGGCCGCCGGGCTCGCCGCGACGCTGCTGCGCAGCCGGAGCGTCGCCCACGAGCCGGCGCGACCACCGGCAGAATCGTGAGATGAGCACCCCTGGAACCCTCGTCTCCGTCGCCGAGCTGCGCGCGCTGCAGGCGGGCGATGCCCCGCTGGTCGTGGTCGACACGAGCTTCGATCTGGCCGACACCGAAGCCGGTCGCCGCGCCTGGAGCGCCGGCCATGTGCCGGGCGCGGTGTACCTCCACCTCGACGAGGACCTGTCGGATGGCAAGACCGGCACGAACGGCCGCCATCCGCTGCCCGGGCGCGCTGCCTTCGCCGCGACGCTTGGTCGCATCGGCGTGACGCCGGGGACGGCGGTGATCGTGCTCGACGGGCAAGGCGGCGTGTACGCGGCGCGGCTGTGGTGGATGCTGCGCTGGATGGGCCATGCCGACGCGGCGGTGCTCGACGGCGGCATCGCCGCGTGGACACGCGGCGGCGGCGAGCTCGTCACCGAGGCGCCTGCAGTGAAGGCCGCTCCCCCCTACCCCGATCGCGCGTCGCTCGTGCGCACCGTCGACGCGCCGACCCTGTTGCGCGAGCTCGGACGCCTGCGCGTGCTCGATGCGCGTGCGCCGGAGCGTTTTCGCGGCGACGCGGAACCGATCGATCCGATCGCAGGCCACATCCCCGGCGCCGCGAACCGCTTCCACCGTGCCAACCTCGAACGCGACGGCCTGTTCAAGTCGCGCGAGCGGCTCGCCGAGGAGTTCCGGCAGCTGCTCGGCGGCGCGGACGCCTCGACGCTCGTGCATCAATGCGGCTCGGGCGTGACGGCGTGCCACAACCTTCTCGCGATCGAGCACGCCGGTCTCGGCGGCTCCGCGCTCTACCCCGGATCCTGGAGCGAATGGTCGGCCGATCCGGGCCGACCCATCGCGCGCGGCTGAGCACGACGCTCGGGCCCGCGTCTTGACGGGCCTCGGACCGCTGCTTACCGTGCGGGCGCAAGCGCGCGGCGCACCCTCGCCGCGGCACGACGGGAGCCCGCCATGTTCAAGCGCATCCTGGTCCCGACCGATGGCTCCGAGATCTCCCAGCAGTCGGTGCAGACCGCCGTCGCGCTCGCGAAGTCGGTGAATGCGGAGCTGCACACGGTGTGCGTGAAGGAGCCGTTCCCGTACGGCGCCATCTCCGAGATGCAACCCACGCCCCCGCAGGAGTTCTTCGACGCGCAGGAGCGGATGGCGACGCGTCACGTGGCCGCGGTGGCCGAGAGCTGCAGGCAGGCGGGCGTACCCTGCACCGCGCTGACCGTCGAGGGCCTGCATCCCTGGGAGGAGATCATCGCGCACGCCGAGCGCACGGGCTGCGACCTGATCGTGATGGCGTCCCACGGACGACGCGGCGTGTCGGCCCTGCTGCTCGGCAGCGAGACGCAGAAGGTGCTCACGCACACTCGCATCCCGGTGCTCATCGTGCGTTGACGGGCGAAGACCGGAGCCGATCGGCGCAACTGACTGACGACGAGGAGACGATGCCCGGGCCCACCGCGAGCCAGGCGATCTGGGCCGCCGTGTCCTTCAGGCCGAGCGGGTGCTGCAGCTGGGGGATGAGGTCGGCCGACCGCGCGACGTCGATGAAGCTGCTCGCGGCCACCACCAGCGGGTACGGGAACAGCGCTTCCCATGGCCCGACGACGAGTTAGCCGATCACGCCGCCCACGACCGCGGTGAGGCCCGAGACCGCATTGAAGAACAGCGCACGGCCGCGCGTGAAGCCCGCGTTGATGAGCACGATGGAGTCGCCGACCTCCTGGTCGCGATGCCGAGGCGCTGGTCGGCCAGGAACGCGGCCGCGATGATGATGCCGTCGCAGAGGTTGTGGATGCTGTCGCCGAGGATGACGCTCGAGCCGCCGCGGCCCGCCTGGCGCGCGTCGAAGCCGTGCTGGTGGTCGTGCTCGTCGCCCTCGTGGTGGTGGCTGTGGCGATAGAGCTCCGCCTTCTCGAGCAGGAAGAAGAACAGCAGGCCGACCAGGAGCGTGAGGAACAGCGCCTGGGGCTTCGCGTCGTGGCGCTCGAATGCCTCGGGCAGGATGTCGAGCAGCGCGGTGCCGAGCAGCACGCCCGTCGACAGGCTCACGAGGTGGTGCACCACGCGCATCAGCACGCCGATCGGCAGGCTCGCCGCGATCGCGACGGAGAGCAGCCCGCCGATTGCGGTGGCGGCGAGGATCCAGGCGAGCGTCACGCGAACGCGCGCGCGCCGCAAACGCCGGGCCGCGTCATGCGACGCCGTGCGCGCTCAACCACGCGAGCGCTCGCCCCCAGCCGTCCTGCGCGGCGGCCGCACGATAGCTCGGCCGATAGTCCGCGTGGAAGGCGTGCGGCGCGTCCGGATAGACGACGATCTCCGAGGCTCGCGCCGCCGCGTTGCCGGCGCGCAGCGCCGCGCGCATGCGCTCGACATGCTCGAGCGGGATGCCGGCGTCGGCACCGCCATAGAGACCGAGCACCGGTCCGGAGAGCCGGCCGGCAACGTCGACCGGATGCGCGGGCTGCAGCGGCGTCGGACTGCCCACGAGCCGGCCGTACCACGCGACGGCGGCGCGCACGGGCACGCGCCCGGGCTCGCTGCCGTGCGCGTCGTACAGCCACGTGATGCGACCGCCCCAGCAGAAGCCGCTGATCGCGAGCCGGCCGACGTCTGCGCCCTGCGCGCGCGCCCACCCGACGGACGCATCGAGGTCGCCCATCACCTCCGCATCACCGGTGCGGTCGACGACCTCGCTCATGAGCCGCGCGAGCTCGCCGTAGGTCTGCGGATCGCCGTGGCGCGCGAACAGTTCGGGGGCGACGGCGAAGCAGCCGGCGTGCGCGAAGCGACGCGCCACATCGGCGATGTAGTCGTGCACGCCGAACACTTCCGAGACCACGAGCACGACGGGCAGCTTCGCTCGTCCTTCGGGCATGGCGCGATAGGCCGGCAGGCGAAAGCCGTTCGAGTCGATCGTGACCTCGCCGGTCACGAGGCCGGTGGACGGCGTGCGGATGGCCTGTGCCGACACGGGCAGCACCAGCCCGGCAAGGCCGCTGCCGAGCGTCGCCTGCACGAATTCGCGGCGCCGCTCGATGCACCGCGGCACCAGGCTCTCGAATTCGGCGTCGTGGGAAACCATCGCGGCATGCAGGGGCAGCGGATGCTAACGCGACCTCTGCGTGTCGACGCGGGTCGACGAGCCGCGACAATCGCTGCATGCCGCCCATTGCAGACGCCGACGATGAAGCCTCTGACACGGACCGCTGGCCGGGCCCGCTGGCCGCCGTGGACATGGGATCGAATAGCTTCCGGCTCGAGATCGGTCAGGTCGTCGGCTCGCGCTATCGGCGCATCGAGTATCTGAAGGAGACGGTGCGCCTCGGGGCAGGTCTCGACGCCGACGGCATGCTCGGTGAGGAAGCCTCGGCGCGCGGCCTCGCCTGCCTCGATCGCTTCGCGCGCCGGCTCGAGGGCCTCCAACCCTCCCAGGTGCGCGCAGTCGCGACGCAGACGCTGCGCGAGGCGCGCAACCGCGACCTGTTCCTCGCGCGTGCCCAGCAGGCGCTCGGCGTGCCGATCGAGGTCATCTCCGGGCGCGAGGAAGCACGCCTGATCTACGCCGGTGTCGCACGCCTGCAGCCGTCGGCGGTGCCCCGGCTCGTCATCGACATCGGTGGACGCTCGACCGAGATGATCCTCGGCAAGGGCGCGAAGCCCGTGCACGCCGAGTCGTTCCAGGTCGGCAGCGTCAGCCTCTCGATGCGCTATTTCCCCGACGGGCGCTACACCGAGCAGGGCTTTCGGGAAGCGCAGGTCGCGGCCGGTGCGGAGCTGGAAGAAGGCCTTGAACCGTTCGCGGCACGGCACTGGCGCGAGGCGCTCGGGTCGTCGGGGACGGTCGGCGCGGTGTCGCAGGTGCTGGCTGCCTCGGGCATCGACGACGGGCGCATCACGCCCGCGGGGCTGCGCTGGCTCATGGAGCAATGCCTGCGCGCCGGGCACATGGATCGGCTCCTGCTTCCCGGCCTGAAGGACGAACGCAGGGCCGTGCTGGGAGGCGGCCTCGCGATCCTCTACACGCTCTCGGCGCAGTTCGGCATCGTGGCCTTGCAGCCGGCGCGTGGCGCGTTGCGCCAGGGCGTGATCTTCGATCTCGACGAGCGCCGCCGCGCCGCGGCCGCGGAGCCGCGCGGCCACGACATGCGCGAAGCCTCCGTGCGCGCGCTGCAACGCCGCTTCGGCGCCGACGCCGCGCAGGCCGAGCGCGTGGCACGCATCGCGGAGCGCCTGTACGAGAGCGCGCGCCCCGCGGCGCCGCGCGAGGCGCGTCGCGAGCTGCAGTGGGCGAGTGCCCTGCACGAAGTGGGCATGATGGTGTCGCACCACGACCACCACCGGCACAGCGCCTACCTGCTCGCGCACGTCGACGCGCCCGGCTTCTCGCAGAGTCAGCTGCGCCGAGTCGCCGCGCTCGTGCTCGGCCAGCGCGGCGGCCTGCGCAAGGTCGAGATGCACCTCGCGGGCGAGGAATACCCGTGGCAGGTGCTCGCGCTGCGGATCGCGGCGATCCTCGCGCACGCGCGCGCGGCCACCGAGCCCGCGGTCGTCGACCTGCGTGCGGAGGGCCAGGTCGCGCGGCTCGGCCTCGAGCCGCGATGGGCGGAGCGCAACCCCCGAACGCTGCACCTGCTCGTGGCCGAGGTCGATGCGTGGTCGCGCACCGGGCGGCTGGCGCTCGTGCTCGAGACAGTCGGCCAGCCCAGGCGCAGGCAAGCCGCGTGAGCCGGTGCGACGGCAGGCGCTAGAGGCAGTCGGGCGATTGCACGGCCTGCAGGACCACCGGCGCCACACCTTCGCGATCGCGATTGCGCAGCCACCAGACGGCGCCCTTCTTCACCGCCCAAGGCAGCGCGGCGCCCGTCAGCAGTTCGGCGGCCACGAGACCGAGCGTCGGCTGGTGGCCGACGACCAGCACAGGCTCGGCTGATTCCGGCCAGCGCGCGGCCTTGAGGACGGCCTCCACGTCGCCGCCGGGAGCCAGCGATTCCACGGTCTTGAAAGCGCGACCCAGCGCAGCGACCGTCTGCTGGCAGCGCAGTGCCGGACTGACGAGGATGCGCGTGGAATGCGCGAGGCGCTGGTTGAGCCACTCGGCCATGCGTTGCGCCTGGCGTTCGCCCTTGGGCGTGAGCGCCCGGTGCAGGTCGTCCTGGTCGGGTCTCTCGACCATCGCTTCGGCGTGACGCCACAGGATGAGGTCCACGCGCGTGTCCCCGTCCTCAGCCGGCCTTGTACAGCGTCATCAGCGCCTGTTGCGCCGACGGCCCCTGAGTGCCCACCCGCTCGTAATGGCCGTCGGGCTTCAACGACCACGCGTCCAGGCGGTCGTGCAGGTATGGCGTGAGGCATTCCTCGATGACGCGCCGGCGCAGCGCCGCATCGCGCACCGGCCACGCCACCTCGATGCGGCCGAACATGTTGCGGCCCATCCAGTCGGCGCTCGACAGGTAGAGCGCCTCGTCGTCGTCGCCGCGACCCCAGCAGAAGTAGAGCACGCGCGAGTGCTCGAGGAAGCGGCCCACGATCGAGCGCACGCGGATGCGGTCGGTGACGCCCGGGATTCCGGGCGGCAGCAGGCACGCGCCGCGCACGATGAGGTCGATCTCCGCGCCGTCGCGTCCGGCCTTCACGAGCGCCTGGATCAGCTGGACATCGGTCAGCGCGTTGAGCTTGATCAAGAGCCGCGCCGGCTCCCCCGCCCGCGCGGCCGCGGCCACGCGCTCGATGTGCGCATTGAGCTGCTTGTGCAGCGTGAACGGCGCCTGCAGCAGGCAGTGCGAAGGCCGGAGCCTGCCCAGGCTCGCGAGTTGCTCGAACACCGCGTCGGCATCCGCGGTGAGGTCGGGGTCGGCGGTCATGTAGCCGACGTCGGTGTACAGGCACGCGGTGCGCGGGTTGTAGTTGCCGGTCGAGAGATGCCCGTAACGACGCAGCCCGCCCGACTCGCGGCGGGTCACGACCAGCAGCTTCGCGTGGGTCTTGAGGCCGACGACCCCGTACACCACCTGAGCGCCGACGGCCTCGAGGCGCTCGGCCCAGTTGATGTTGGCCTCCTCGTCGAAGCGCGCCTTCAATTCGACCACGGCCATCACTTCCTTGCCGCGACGCGCCCCTTCGATCAGCAAATCCATCAGCGTGGACTGGGCGCCGGTGCGATAGATGGTCTGCTTGATCGCGAGCACGGCCGGGTCCTGCACCGCCTCGCGCAGGAACTCCACGACCGGCTCGAACGATTCAAAAGGGTGATGCAGCAGCACGTCGCCGCTCTTGAGCCGCGCGAAGATCGAGTCCTGCCTCGGCAGACGGCCCTGCGGCCAGACCGGCTCGTAGGGCGTGAAGCGCAGCGCCGGCGCGTCGGCCTGGTCGATGAGCTCGGTGAGACGCACGAGGTTCACCGGCCCGTGCACGCGGTAGAGCGCGCTATCGGGCAAGGCGAACTGCTGCAGCAGGAACTCCGACAGCTCGTCGGGGCACGTGTCGACGACCTCCAGGCGGATGGCCTTGCCGAAGTGGCGCGTCGTGAGGCCGGTGCGCAGGGCCTGGCGCAGGTTCTTGACGTCGTCGTCGACCTCAAGGTCCGAGTCGCGCGTGATGCGGAACTGCGAGAACGCCTCGACGTTGCGGCCCGGGAACAGCTCGGCCAGGTGAGCGCGGATCACGCTCGTGAGCAGTACGAACGCCTGCCGTCCGTTCGAGAGCGCGTCGGGCAGCCGGATCACGCGCGGCAAGACACGGGGCACCTTCACGATGGCGACGCTGTTCTTGCGCCCGAACGCATCCTTGCCCCCGAGGCGAACGATGAAGTTGAGCGACTTGTTCGCCACCTGCGGGAACGGGTGGGCCGGATCGAGGCCCACCGGCACGAGCAGGGGCTTGACCTGCGTCGCGAAGAAGCGCTCGACCCATTCGGTCTGGGCGGCATCGCGCTCCGCGTGCGTGACCACCACGATGTCGTGCGCGGCGAGCGCGGGCATCACGATGCCGTTGAAGACGGCGTACTGCTCGTCGATCAGCGAATGGGCCGCCGCCGCGATGTTCTCGAGGTCGCGCGCCGACACGCCCGAGCCGGGCCGGGTGACGGCCTCGATCACGTCGGCGAACCGCACCTCGAAAAACTCGTCCATGTTGGACGAGACGATGCACACGTAGCGCAGACGCTCCAGCAGCGGCACGTCCTCGCGCTCGGCTTGCGCGAGCACGCGACGGTTGAACTCGAGGATGGCCCGCTCGCGATCGAGGAGCGCCGGCATGACCAGCGCCCCGGGGGACGCGATCTCGTTCATCGCCACAGTTTAAGAACCTTTTGAGACGCGTCCGTGACAGCGCCTCGACAGGCACCCTGGCGCCCGGCGTCAGGCGTAGGCCGTGATGAGGTGCAGGCTCTCGGTCACGTAGGTCACCACGGTGGGCGGAACGCCCTGCGCGCGCAGGTCTGCCGGCGCCCGCTCGAGCATCTGGGCCCTGCTCCGGTACACGCCGCCGAGCAGCGGCGACTCGAGCGCCCCTGCCCGCACCATGCCGAGGGCATGGCGGCCGTCGCGCAGGATGCTGATCTCGAAACCGTAGCGCACGCCCTGGCAGACCACGTCGTCGACCAGGGTGTGCAGCCGGGTGCGCAGCGGAGCGATGTCCATGCGCCTTTATCGGTCGATCGCGGCCTCGCGCCGGCCGGCCGTCGCCCGCACGCCACGCGCAAGCGTGCAAGATGGGCGGAAAAGAGCCGCCGGTGCACCGGCGGCCCATCGGCCTGCCGCATCGACCGGCAGGCCGTCGACCGGTCAGGGCTGGGACACCGAGATCAGATCACCGAAGCCCTGCCACAACGTGCCGGTGAACTTCGCGAGTTGCGCCTGCTCGATGGGGTAGTAGTCGGTCGGGCCCGTGTTGATCGACATGCCCGGCAGCAGCAGGTTCGACTTGAAGTTCTTCAGGTTCGCCGCCTGCTTCATCACGTTCTCGCGCGTGAGGTCGTTGCCGCACTGCTTGAGGATCTGCACCATCGTCTGGGCGGTGATGTAGGCATAGACGTTACTGGCGTCCTTCGGGTCACCTTCTTTGTAATAGCGGCCCATGAAGCCCCGCCACTCGAGCATCGCCGGGTCGTCCTTCCACTGTGGATCGTTGGGATCCTTGTAGTACTGGACGGTGATCAAGCCCACTGCCTTCTCGACGCCGGCCGGAATGAGCACCGAGCCGACCGAGGAGCTGACGTTGTTGATGATGTGCAGCGGCTTCCAGCCCGAGTCGAAGGCCTTGCGCACGGCCTGCGCACCGAACTTCGGCGTGGTGATGTTGATGAACGTGTCCGCGCCCGAGGACTGCAGCGTCAGGATCTGCGAGTCGACGGTGGCATCCGTCACCTCGTAGGTGACCTCCTTGACGATCATCTTCGCGGCGGCCGCGCCGAGCCCGTCCTTCACGCCCTTCAAGACGTCCTTCCCGTAGTCGTCGTTCTGGTACAGGATGCCGATCTTCGCGGTCGGCTTGTTCTTCAGCAGCCACTTCGCGTAGATGTGGCCCTCGGCCTGATAGCTGAGGTTGAAGCCCATCGTCCACGGGAAGTCCTTGTAGTCGCCCCATTTCGTCGCGCCGGTCGCGAGCAGCAGGTGGGGGACCTTCTTCGCGTTCACGTACTTTTGGATCGCCGAGTTGCTCGGCGTGCCGAGCGTCTGGAACAGCGCGAGCACCTCGTCCTGCTCGACGAGACGGCGCACCTGCTCGACGGTCTTCGGCGGGCTGTAGCCGTCGTCGAGGCTGATCAACGTGATCTTGCGGCCGTTGATGCCACCGTTGTCGTTGATCATCTTGAAATAGGCCTGATGCAGCTTGCCGATCGTGCCGTAGGCCGATGCGGGACCGCTGTACGGCATCGTCTGGCCGAGCTTGATCTCGGTGGCGGACGCGCCGGGGCCGTACTTCGCCGCCTGGGCATGCACGAGCGGGGCCGTGGCCACGGCGGCCAGGGCGGACATGCCGGCAACGAGCCGGCGCAGGGATTGAAGGGTCAGGGGTTTCATCATCGAGCCTCCATCGGACGAAAGAACATGACAACGAGCAGGGGCGGCGAAGGAGCGCGCGCCCCCGCCGCTACGCAGGTCCGCGCGGACGGCGCCGGAACCGGGCCGCCACGCGCTGCACGAAGCCGGCCACGCCGAACGGCATCGCGTACATGAACGCGAGCAGGAACACGCCGTAGAGCGCCCATGGGGCCGCCTTCGAAAGCTGGTCGGCCACGTTGGGCACGAACTGGATGAAGAGAGCGCCGTAGAACGCGC
>Ga0335069_10016403_pt1 | contig 10332 bp, 9 predicted proteins | sample Lox_Sample_11_FD_206714 | JGI IMG/M metagenome (GOLD analysis project Ga0335069, IMG submission 206714) | Soil microbial communities from Loxahatchee National Wildlife Refuge, Florida, United States - Lox_Sample_1.1 | ecosystem: Environmental > Terrestrial > Soil > Wetlands | place: USA: Florida...
GGCGCGGCCCTGCTCGTGTCCGCCTGCATCGGGCCGGATATGGCTGGGATCGGCGATTTCGGCGCGTTCCGCGCCGATCTCTCTACCGCGCCGCAGCCCCATCCTGTCCAGGTCTTCATAGCTTCGACCCGCAAGGGCGAAGACGACGCCGCCGCTCGGGAGCTGGCGCCGGAAGCCCATTTCACGCTGGCGACAATGACGATCCCGCCGGGTCACCGCGCCGGCTCAATCGAGGCCCCCCTCTGGGGCGCGCCGAGCGCCAGCAACGACATCGTGGTCGCGGCCGAGCGCCCGCTCGACGGCGACGATTTCCGCCGGGAGCTTGCGTCGCACCTGTCTGGCCGCATCGGCAGCAATCGCGACATCCTGCTCTTCGTCCACGGCTTCAACACGTCGTACGACGAAGCGAGGGCGCGCGCCGCGCAGATCGTCGCGGATTCGCATTTCGGCGGCGTCGCGGTGCTGTTCACCTGGCCGTCGCAGAGCGAACTCTTCGGCTACGTGTCCGACAAGGACAACGCCATGGCCTCGCGCGATGCGCTTCAGGCGCTGATGCACGACCTCGGCCAGACGCCGGGGGTCGGCAAGATCCAGATTCTCGCGCATTCGATGGGTGGCTGGCTCTCGATGGAAGCGCTGCGTCAGTCCGCGATCGCGGGCGACAAAAACCTCAGCGGCAAACTCGGAACGGTGATCCTCGCTTCGCCCGACATCGACATGGACGTGTTCGCTTCGCAGATGGCGCGGGTCCGGCCCGCCCGGGTGATCGTGCTCGCGACGCCCGCCGACCGCGCGCTGTCGCTCTCCAGCGCCATCGCGCTTTCCCGTCCGCGCCTCGGGGCCATCGACGCCTCGAAGCCCGAGGACCGCGAGGAAATCGAAAAACTCGGCGCCAAGGTCGTCGACATCTCGGCCTATGCCGACGCCGACCGGTTTCTCAGCCATGCCGTTTACGCCGATTCGCCGCAGGTGCTGACGGCCATCGGCTCCACCCTCGCGAAGGCGCGGCCCGAGGACGCCAACACTGTCTCGGACACGGACGCGCGCAACTATCCCGACGCCAACGCCAACCCCGATGCGGTCATCGCCGCGCCGGGCTCGCCGGAGGCGACCGCCGTCGCCGTCTCGCCGCTTCCGCCGCCCGAGGGGGCTTCCGCTGCCCAAACGCCTGCCGCACAGGCTCCTGCCGCACCGGCGGCCGCCGGCCAGACGGCGAACGAGGAAAAGGCTGCGCCCTGACCCTTGAAAAGGGCGCGCCGAGGGGCGATGCTCCAGTCACGAAAAGGTCGCGCGAAAGCGCGATGACTCTTTCACGCCCTTTCCAAGGAGAGCCGTCATGGCGAACAAGCTCGATCAGTTGCGCAGCATGACCACCGTCGTCGCCGACACGGGCGACATGGATTCGATGCGCGCCTTCAAGCCGACGGACGCGACGACCAACCCCTCGCTCATCCTCAAGGCCTCCGAAATGCCGGCCTACGCCAAGCTCGTGGACGAGGCGATTGTGTGGGGCCGCAAGAAGGGGGCTCCGGTCGGCGACGTCACCGACCGGATCGCGGTGAATTTCGGCTCGGAGATCACCAAAATCGTCCCGGGCCGCGTTTCGACCGAAGTGGACGCGGACCTGTCTTTCGACACTGACGCCTGCATCGCCAAGGCCCGCAAGCTCATCGGCCTCTACGCGGAGCGCGGCATCAAGCACGACCGCATCCTGATCAAGCTTGCCTCGACCTGGGAGGGCATGCAGGCCGCGAAAGTTCTTCAGGGCGAGGGCATTGACTGCAACATGACGTTGATGTTCTCGATGGCCCAGGCGATCGCGGCGGCGGAATCGAACGCCTTCCTCGTTTCGCCCTTCGTCGGCCGCATCCTCGACTGGCACGTGAAAGCGGGCGGCGGACCCTACACGCCCGACACCGATCCGGGCGTCGAGTCGGTTCGCGCGATCTACTCCTATTACAAGGCCAACGGCATCAAGACCGTCGTCATGGGCGCTTCGTTCCGCAACACAGGCGAGATCGAGGCGCTCGCGGGCTGCGACCGTCTCACGATCTCGCCCAATCTTCTCGAAGCGCTTTCGAAGGAAGAGGGCGAACTCAAGCGGCAGCTCGATCCCGCGCATGTCGGCTCCGCGCCAAAGAAGATGTCGCTCGACGAGAAGAGTTTTCGCTGGATGCTGAACGAGGACCAGATGGCGACGGAGAAACTCTCCGATGGCATCCGCCTCTTCGCCAAAGATCTTCAAAAGCTCCGGACCATGGTTCAGCAGCAGCTCGCCAAGGCGGCGTAGGCCAAAAGAGGCGCGCTTCCTTTCCGGGCCGCGCGCCTTTGGCGCCTCGATCCGCCGGCCATTGGAGCGGCCCGGCGGGCGGCTCGCCGCTTGAAGTCCTGCGCATCTTTCTGAGACTCGGCCTGACGAGTTTCGGCGGGCCGATCGCGCATCTTGGTTACTTCCGCGACGCATTTGTCGTGCGCCTTGGCTGGCTCGATGAGAAGGCTTACGCCGATCTCGTCGGGCTCTGCCAGTTCCTGCCGGGGCCCGCCAGCAGCCAGGTCGGCTTCGCGATCGGCCTCATGCGCGCCGGCTGGGTCGGGGCTCTTGCGGCGTGGGCCGGATTTACGCTCCCCTCCGCCGTGGCCATGACGGCCGTCGCCTTCGGCGCCGACGCGCTCTCGGGTCCGGCCGGGGAGGGGCTTCTGCACGGGCTCAAGCTGACCGCCGTCGCGGTCGTCGCCCAAGCCGTGCTCGGCATGGCCCGTTCGCTCGCCTACGATGTCCCCCGCTCCGCCATCGCCGTGCTTGCGCTGGCTTTGATGGCTGTCATGTTCGGGGCTGTTGGGCAGATCGGAGCAATTCTCGCCGGCGGGATTTTTGGGCTGGCGTTCTGCCGTGAGGTCGTCGCGGGCGGGGGCCAGGGGGATGGCGCGGCGCCGCCCGTCTCGCGCTCGCTTGGCGCGGCTTTCTTCGCCGCCTATCTGGCGCTGCTGGCGCTGGCGTTCGCGCCATGGCGCGAAAGCGCTCTGGCCTTCCTGGCAGCCGTCTATCGGTCGGGGGCGCTTGTCTTCGGGGGCGGCCATGTCGTTCTGCCGCTGCTGCAAGCCGCGGTGGTCGCGCCGGGCTATGTCACACAGGGGGCGTTCCTCGAAGGCTACGGCGCGGCGCAAGCGATGCCGGGCCCGCTCTTTGCCTTCGCTGCCTTCCTTGGTGCCGCGTCGGGCGCGCCGCCCGGCGGCGGAGTCGGCGCAGCGCTGGCGCTCCTTGCCGTATTCGCGCCTGGACTCCTTGTGCTGCTCGCCGCGCTTCCCTTCTGGCATGAGCTTCGGGCTCGCTCGGGAGCGCGGGCCGCGATGGCGGGAATCAACGCCGCGGTCGTCGGCCTGCTCGCCGCGGCGCTTTACGACCCGGTCTGGACGACCTCTGTCCACAGCCCGCTCGATTTCGCGATGGCCGGAGGCGGATTTACCGCGCTCGTCGCGTGGCGCATGCCCCCGCTCGCCGTCGTCGCGACCCTGGCGGCGGCGGGCGCGGTCCTCGGCTTTGCGGGCGGCTGACTCCGGCGAGGGTCAGCGAATTTCCTTTCAGTCCCCGCGTCAAAACCCTGGCGGTCAACCGTCACGACCACCTTGCCGGGAACCGCCTTCCCGGCGGAACAGCGCCAGTCGTAGATCGTGGCGTGGCCGGTTGCGAACATTGGGATGAAATCGGAATCGGGGTTGTCGCGGCAATAGGCCGTCGCGCCGGGCAAAGCGCGGCGTGCATTTGCCTTGCCGCAGTTGAGATTCGCCCCGACCGTGCAGGCCATCAGCGTGTCGCCCACGCATCGAATCATCGCGTTACGGGCGACTTCGGGCGCGAGTCCGAAAGCCTCGGCGACGCTCGCCTGAAGGGCGGGCGGCGCCGGTTTGACCCCTCTGAGGCCCGGACAGAGCGGCGCGGAGAGGGCAGGAAACGCGACCAGCGTCGCGAGACAGGCAGCATCCGCGAGAATCCGGCTCCGCATTCAGGTCCTTTCGAAGATCTCGGTGCGTGAAACGCCTTATCACGTTGATCCGGCCTTGTGTTTTTGCGCGGCGCAAGCATTGGTGCGTAAAGCGCAATTTTAAGAACCCAGGGACTGGTCGCGCTGTGGCAGATACGCCGCCGGAAATTGAGGAAAACGATTTCGAGCTTATCGAGGCGGCGGTGCGCGAGACCGCGCGGGGTCGCTGGTTTCTCGACGAGTTTGCGCGCCGCCTGCGTTCGGCGGAGATGGCGGAGCTTGTGCGCGCCATCGACCGACTCGATGGTCGGGCTGCTGCGCGCCAGACGGAGGACGAGGGGGCGCGCGAGCACATCCGGAGGATTCTGGACCTTCTCACGCCGCTGATCGACTATCTCGAGGCGCGGGCCGAGTCCTACTCCAGGCAGGACGAGACGTCGGACGAGACCTCGGACGACGGGGCCGTCTCTGGGACTCTGCTCGCGCTGGACGCCCTAGGCGTCGCTGACAAGCTTAAGCTGTTTCGCTGACGGGCGCGCACGCTTCGGTTCGGCTGTCTCCCGGCGCGCCGCGGCGACATTGTCGAGAAACTGTCTCGCGCTCTCTTCCCAGGTGAACTTCAGCGAATATTCGCGCGCCGCTTCGCGCGGGATGGCCAGCGCGCGAAGGCAGGCCGACCGTAGATTTTCGTCGAGAACGCCGGCCTCCCGGCCTACGACGTCGATCGGTCCCGGCGCCGGAAAAGCCGCGACCGGAAGCCCGCTGGCCATGGCCTCGACAAGCACAATCCCGAACGTGTCGGTTCGCGAGGGGAAGACGAAGACGTCCGCCCCGGCGTAGGTCTCGGCGAGCGCCTCGCCCCTCAGCGCGCCGATAAAATGGGCGGCCGGGTAGCGACGCGCCAGCGAGGCGCGAGCCGGACCGTCGCCGACGATCACTTTCGAACCCGGCAGGTCCAGCGCCAGAAAGGCCTCCAGGTTCTTTTCCACCGCCACCCGGCCGACGGAGAGAAAGATCGGGCGCGGCATGTCAAGCGGCCGCGTCTGCCGGGGCCGAAAAAGCGTGTGGTCGACGCCGCGCGTCCAAAGCCGCAGGCGCGGAAAGCCCCGGCGAGTGAGATCGGCGGCTATCGTGGGCGTCGGCGCCATGACGGCCGCCGCCCGGCGGTGAAAATAACGCAGGCCCGCATAGGTCAGACGTTCGGGCAGTCGGGTCCGCGTCCAGATATATTCAGGAAAACGCGTATGATAGCTTGTCGTGAAGATCCGTCCCGTCCGCAGGCAATGGCGGCGCGCGAGCCAGCCTATCGGGCCTTCGGTGGCGATATGAACATGGTCGGGCGCCAACTCTTCGATACGCTCCCGGATTTCGGCGGGACGCGCGAGCGCGATACGGATGTCCGGGTAGGTCGGCATCGGCGCTGTCCACATGCCCAGCGGGGTGAGGAAATCGAACGTCGTCCCAAAGGCGGAGGCCGCGCGGGTCATCTGCTCAAGGGTGGACACGACGCCGTTGACCTGCGGTCTCCAGGCGTCGGTGGCGATCAGGATGCGCATCACGCAGCTTCCGCTTGCGCCTCGTCGTGATCCTCCTCGATCCGCGACTCGATCGCGACGGGAGAGGGGATCGCCAGAGTCGTCGGCCAGCGCAGGACTTCCATCCGGCCGTCCCAGTGTTCGACCACGAGCGAACAGGACTCCACGAAATCGCCGGTGTTGACGTAGGTCACCCCGTCGATTTCCCGGATCACGGGATGATGGATATGCCCGCAGATAACGCCGTCGACCCCGCGCCGCCTTGCCTCGGTCGCCAGCTCCTTCTCGAACGAGCCTATGAAATTGACAGCGTTCTTGACCTTGAGCTTCGCCCACGCGGAGAACGACCAATAGGGAAGCCCGAGCGCCCGGCGTGCGGCGTTGAAATGCGTGTTGACGAAAAGGGCAGTGGTGTAGGCCCAGTCCCCGAAATAGGCGAGCCATTTGGAGTGGCGCACGACCACGTCAAATTCGTCGCCGTGGATGACGAGGTAACGCTTGCCGTCGGCGGCAGTGTGAAAGGCCTGGCGCTTGATTTCGATTCCACCGAACGACAGGCCGAAGAACTGGCGCGCGAACTCGTCGTGGTTGCCCGGAACGAACACCATGTTCGCGCCGCGGCGCACCTTGCGCAAAAGCTTCTGGACGACGTCATTGTGGGCTTGCGGCCAATACCAGCCGCCCTGCAGCCGCCAGCCGTCGATGATGTCCCCGACGAGGTAAATCGTGTCGGCCTCGACGTGGCGAAGCATGTCCAGGATCAGATAAGCTTGGCAACCGCGCGTCCCCAGATGAAGATCCGAAAGGAAGAGCGTACGGTAGCGATGGGTCCCTTGGTTTATGGACAAGGCCCGCCTCTCTCGCGTGAATACAGCCTGACGAGACGTCTTAGCGCAGATTCTCGTGTCGGCTCTGTGACGTAAGACGTTCCGAATCGTTATAAGTCGACAGTTCAAGCCTGTCGAGGCGAGGTTTCCGGAAATGGATCTAGGGATTGCGGGCCGCAGGGCGATCGTTTGCGCCTCGAGCAAAGGGCTCGGGCGCGCCTGTGCTTTGGCGCTCGCGGAAGCCGGCTGCGAACTCGTCGTCAACGGCCGCGACGCGGACGAACTCAGCCGGACCGCCGCCGAAATCCGCAGCGCGACCGGCGTCAACCTGCACGAGGTCGCGGGGGATCTCAACGAACCGGCGACGCGCGAACGCCTGATCGCCGCCGCCCCCGAGGCCGACATCCTCGTCAATAACAATGGAGGTCCGCCTTTTCAGCCGTTCGAAAAGATCGCACGGGAGGACATCCTCAGGGGCCTCGAATCGAACATGCTGACGCCCATTGCGCTCGTCCAGGCGCTGCTGCAGGGCATGGTGAGCCGGAAGTTCGGCCGAATCATCAACATTACCTCGAGTTCGGTGCGGGCCCCGATCGCCGGCCTCGACGTCTCGTCGGGCGCGCGCGCCGGTCTCACCGCCTTCCTGGCCGCAGCGGCGCGCGCGCATGTGAAGGACGGCGTCACGATCAACGCCATCCTTCCGGGCTCCTTCGATACCAATCGCATCCGCTCCTCGCTCGCGAGGCAGGCCGCGCAGCGGGGCATCCCGGTCGAAACCGCCCGGAGGGAAGCCGAAGCGCGCAGCCCTGCGGGACGTTTCGGCCAGCCGGCCGAATTCGGGGCGCTCTGCGCTTTTCTTGCGAGCGCCCACGCCGGCTTCATCAGCGGCCAGAACATTCTGATTGACGGCGGGGCGATATCCTCGACTTTCTGAGGCCGCGACAGCGTTCGATATTCCGGACGGTTCCGTCTATGTTGCGGCTCCGGAAGCGGGGACCGAGAACGCGATGGGCGTTGAAGGCAAGGACAAGGCGAAAGTTCTGGAGGCCGGAGCGGCCTCCGTCGCAAACCAGCTGGGCCTCGCGGTCCAGAATCTCAGGAAAAGCTACGGCCTTTCGCTCTCGGATCTGTCCGGACAGTCGGGCGTCGCCAAGTCGATCATTTCCCAGATCGAGCGCAACGAGACCAACCCGACGCTGACGACCATCTGGCGGCTCGCCCACGCGCTCGATGTTTCCATCGAATCCATGCTGCAGGGTTCGGAGGACAGTCCTTTTATCGAACACCTCCGGAAGGGAACCACGCCGATCTTCGTTTCGGACGACGGATTGTGTCGTCTGGCGGTGATCGGCTGGCTGAGGACGGTGGACTGGCTGCAATGGTACGACTTTCAGGCCGATCCCGGCGGCGTCCTCGAATCGAGCGCCCACGCCCGCGGTTCGATCGAATGCCTTTCGGTTCTCGACGGGGACCTGGAAGTCGAGGTCGGCGGCGCGGTCGACAAGGTAAGCGCCGGCGAGACTCTGCGTTACCGTTGCGATCGGCCGCACCGCATCCGGAACCCCGGAAAAGCGCCGGCGCACGCGACCATGGTCAATATCCTGAAAGCCGCGCAGATGGACTGACAACGGGCTCATTTACCATCCCGCGCGTTCGGCCAACTTCGCCTCTTGCTTTGTACCGTCGGGGCGGGAGCGAATCTGAGGTCGCCGATTCCGGCCCCTTTTGTCCGCGCTTCGTGCCCTATGTCCTGATTTCGACCTCCTCGGGGATCTCCCGCCGCAACGCCTCGGCAACCTTGTATTGACGTTCCGAGCCGCGCGCGAAAATCCTCGCTTGGCATTTCGGAATCGGCTCGCATGATGCGCGGGTCGTCGATTCCGGCCCGCTTTGTACGCGGGATAACCCAAAAGTCCCGTTCGGGGACACGGAACGCGGGAGAGGCGTTGACGATCGCCTTATGCTGAAGGCGGCGTTGTAGGCCGCCCAAAGATTCGACTCGCTTTCGTGCCGAATCCGAGTCCTGATTCCCGGGTCGCCGATTCGTACTTGCTTTGTTTTTGTCCTGATCGCAACTCCCGGAGTGAGGTCGCGGCTGGCGTTCCGCAACGGCGCGCCTCGACAGCGTGCGTCACTTCGTTATAACGGCTTCAGAGGCCACGCCTTCTGGAGCCATCCTTGTCTGACGCGCCATCCGCGACGCGCCAATCCGACGCCGACGAACTGGTGCTTTCGCTCGCCGGAGATTGGGTCATCAGCTATGGATCGCGGCTCGAAGCGAGCGCCGCGATCCTGATCGAGCCGCAGGAAGGACATCCTCGCGACGCGGTTCTCGACCTTTCGGGCGTAAGCCGGATGGACACGGCGGGGGCCTGGGCAATCGATCGGGCGCGAGTCGAACTGTCGGACGCGGGCATCCCCGCCGCCTATCGCGGAGCGAAGCCCGAATATCAGGTCCTGCTCAAGGAGGCGGGCTATCACCCGCCCGAGCCTTCCCGGCGCCTGCATCCCAATCCGCTGATCGCGATCCTCAGGGCGATCGGGGAGTCGGTCTGGGTGACCGGACAGGACATCGCCGAATGGCTGAGCTTCGTAGGCGAGATGGTCGCCATGGCGATCCGGCTGCTGCCGCGTCCGATGGAGTGGCGATGGACGTCGGTCGCCTATCACCTGGAGAATTATTCGCTGCACAGCATACCGATCATCGTGCTGATCAATCTTGTGGTCGGCGCCATCGTCACTCAGCAGGGCATCTTTCAGCTCGCGCGCTTCGGCGCATCGACCTATGCGATCGACCTCGTCGGCGTGCTCGGCCTGAGGGAAATGGGCGTGCTGATGACCGCGATCATGATCGCGGGCCGCACGGGTTCGGCGATCACGGCCGAGATCGGCTCGATGAACATGCGCGAGGAGATCGACGCCTTGAGAGTCATGGCGCTCGATCCTCTGGAAGTGCTGATCATGCCGAGGGTCGTGGCGTTGATCATAGCCTTGCCGATCCTGACCTTCGTCGCGGACATGGCGTCGCTCGCAGGCGGCCTGTTCGTCGCCTGGGTCTATGGCGGCATGGGTCCGCCGGCTTTCATCGCCCGCCTGCACAGCGCAATCGGCGTCCAGACGTTTATGGTTGGCCTGATCAAGTCGCCCTTTATGGCCGCGATGATCGGCCTGATCGCCTCGATCGAGGGCATGACCGTGCATGGCTCGGCAGAATCGCTCGGTCAGAACGTCACGGCCGCGGTCGTGAAGTCGATCTTCATGGTCATCGTGATGGATGGCGTGTTCGCCATGTTCTTCGCTGCGGTGAACTATTGACCGACGCGTCGAAAGGTCCTCCCTCCAATCGCGAGGTCGTCATCAGCGTCCGGAACCTGAGGGTCGGCTTCGGCGACCATCTGGTGATGGAGGGACTTGACCTCGACCTCTATCGCGGCGAGGTCCTGGGCTTCGTCGGCCCTTCGGGCGCGGGCAAGTCGGTCCTCACGCGGACGATCCTGGGATTGATCCCGAAGCGGTCGGGCAGGATCGAGGTCTTCGGCCACGACCTCGATCATCTCACGCCGCGCGAACATCTTGCCGTCGGCGAGCGCTGGGGCGTGCTCTTCCAGGAGGGCGCGCTCTTTTCGAGCCTGACGGTGCGGCAGAACATCCAGGCGCCGATGCGCGAGCATCTCAAGCTCTCCCAGACAATGATGGACGGGCTCGCGGCGCAGAAACTTTCGCTTGTGGGCCTGCCGCCGGACGCCGCCGACAAATTTCCCGACGAACTCTCGGGCGGAATGACGAAACGCGCCGGCCTGGCCCGCGCGCTCGCGCTCGATCCCGAGATCGTCTTTCTCGACGAACCGACCTCGGGCCTGGACCCGATCTCGGCCGGCGATTTCGACGATCTCATAGGCACGCTGCAAAGGACGCTGGGTCTAACTGTCTTTATGGTCACTCACGACCTCGACAGCCTGTTCGCAATCTGCGACCGGGTGGCGGTGCTCG
>Ga0335069_10016406_pt1 | contig 10331 bp, 9 predicted proteins | sample Lox_Sample_11_FD_206714 | JGI IMG/M metagenome (GOLD analysis project Ga0335069, IMG submission 206714) | Soil microbial communities from Loxahatchee National Wildlife Refuge, Florida, United States - Lox_Sample_1.1 | ecosystem: Environmental > Terrestrial > Soil > Wetlands | place: USA: Florida...
GCGATAGCCTTCGCCGCTGCACGCACCGTCGTACTTATCCGCGAATCAGTTCTTCGCGCGCTCTTCCGAGGGATCGAGATTTACGCGTTTATCGCCGGTCTGGTTCTGGTTGGCGAAGCCTTCGGCCCTCTTGCCGGCCACTACGTTCCGTTGATCAGTCGGTCGATGCTCTATTGGGCCAATACATTGTCAGCTGCGATGGACAACGCGACCCTCGTGGCGCTTGAGATGCGCTCGATGGACCCGGTGCGCGCCCGCGAGGCGATGATGGCACTCCTGATTGCCGGCGGGATGCTGATACCCGGGAACGTCCCCAATATCGTCGCGGCCGCCGCACTCCGTATCGGGGCGAGCGACTGGGCCAAGATTGGCATCCCGGCAGGCCTCGTGCTGCTGACGCTTTATTTCATCATCCTGCGGCTCGTCGCCTAACCGAATCTTCGAATTTCTCGCCGGTACGGGTTGAACACTTGACAGCGCGGATATGTTTATACGAGTAGAGGATCCGCAATGAACGCTTGTTCATGCAGGATCCATCGACGGTAGGACGGTTTTGGCTATGCAAAATCAGTTCAGCATTCTCGCGATGATCGAGCAGGGCTGGTACGCCACCTACCCGCTCCTAATCATCTCGGTGATCTGTACGACAATTATCTTCGAGCGGATGTGGGCGCTGTGGGGCGTCGCATCCAGCGCGACCAAGATGGCCGAAGGTGCGCTGCAGCCGCTGAAGCAAGGCAAGTTCGACGAAGCCCTCAAGCTCATCGACGGCCAGGACAGCGCAGGCCATCGAGTGTTCCACGAAATTATCACCGAGGCCCAGACGGGTAATCGCGAACGCCTCGAAAACGTCGACGAAGAGCGTCGCTTTGCCGAGATGCTGCGGCTACGCGGCTCGATCTGGATCCTCGCAACCTCGGGCGCCTCGGCACCTTTTATTGGGCTGTTCGGAACCGTCGTGGGTATTTTGGTCGCCTTCCAGTCGATGGCCGTGATGGGCACGGGCGGCTTTTCGGTTGTCGCGGCCGGTATTTCCGAAGCCCTGATCTCGACGGCTCTCGGCTTGGTAGTCGCGATTATCGCGGTTATTTTCTACAACTTTTTTTCGCAGAAGGTTGAGCAGATCAACGCGACGCTCCATATCTGTGCGGCTCGTCTGATCGATGCCGCGATCGTAGGGAGAGAGCTGCGTGGCCTTTAGTGCACCTCAAGGCCAAGGCGGGATGTTCTGGGAAATCAACATCACGCCCCTGACCGATATCTTCCTCGTCCTGCTCATAATCTTCATGGTGACGGCCTCGGTAGCGGTCGAATCGGCGACGCATGTCGATCTGCCCACCGCCGAATACACTTCACCGGAAAACAAGGGCGTCATCGTCACCTACACCGCCAATCACGAGCTGTTCGTGAATTCGAAGGACGTTCCCGAACGCGAATTTGAACCCGCCCTGCACGACGCACTCGGGCGAGTCGATTCCAAGATCGTGATCTTCCAAGGCGATCGAACGGTGCTGCTGGGCGATATGGTGCGGATTCTCGATATCGCCAAGGTTGCCGGCGCTGATCAGATCGCGATAGCGGCCAAGCGCGCCACCGGCGGTGGCAACGGTTGAAGCGCAGCGTAGGACGGAGCGTCGAATAGTCATGGCGATTCAGAGCGGCGGCGAACAGGGAGGGATGTTTGCCTCGATCAATATCACGCCGCTGACGGACATTTTTCTCGTCCTGCTGATAATTTTCATGGTTGCGACGGCCGTCACTATCGAATCAGCGGCGCACGTCGATCTCCCACGGCTCGAATCGTCGAGTCAGCCGCAGCAGCCGCGCGGAGTGACAGTGACCTACACCGCGGAGCATCAGATTTTCGTAAATCAGAAGCCGGTGCAGGAATCTGAATTGCGGGCGGCGGTCAGCGAAGCACTCACGAAAACCGCCGAAAAGACCGTGATCTTCAACGGCGATCCGCGGGTTATCCTTGGCGATGCGGTCAGGATCGTCGATCTCGCCAAGCAGGCCGGTGCGGAACAGATCGCACTGGCCGTCGAGCATTCTTCCGGGCCTCCTTCGGCAGAGGTGAGTTCGCCTGCCGCCGGCGGGCCGGGACCCGAAGCTGTAACGCCGGGCGGCGGTCCTGCGCCTGAGCCGGTAGCCCCGTCGAGCGGACCCTGATGGATACGCGAACGATTATCTGGCTCGCCATCGTCGGCGCGATCGCGATCGTCGTGCTCACGGTTGCGCTCTATCAACGCGCCGAAGCAAAAGCCAAAGCCGCGCCAATCAATCCCGCGGATGAAGATCCGCTGATGGGCGGGAAGCGCAAGTCGATCTGGAACGTCTTCCGCTTTATCGAAGGTCCATTCGAAATTTCGATCGCGATCCACATCGCGGTCATCCTCGCCCTGCTGTGGGGCGTACATCTTGAAGCCGGTCGCAACCTGATCCGGGTGAACTTGCAAGGCGGAGGAGGCGGCGGCAGTCAGGAGATGAAGCAGCTGGACCTGCCTGAGATGGCAATGCCGGAAATGCACGCGCCGCTGCCGATCGAACGGCCAGTGGTCGCGTCGCAAAGTTCCGAAGCGATCGCGACGGCGACCCACTACGTCCGCAGCGTTGCGGGTAGCGGAATCGGTGCCGGACGCGGCGGCGGAATCGGCAGCGGTTACGGTCGCGGCGTCGGCGCCGGCTTCGGCGGTTTTATCGCCGGACTGCGCAAGACGGGTCTCGAGGTTGCGATAGTTATCGACGGTACCGGATCGATGCTCCGGGTTATCGAAGACGCCAAAGGACGGATGAAGCAGCTTGTCTTCGCGATCCATCGGCTGGTGCCTGGGGCACGCATTGGCGTAGTCGTCTTTGGAGGCCGCGGTGAGCAGATACAGGTGCAACCTCTAACCGCTTCATCTGAAACACTGGTTCACTTTCTCGGCAGTATCGCCGCTCACAATGGCGGCGAATGGCAGGAAGATACGCTGGGCGCAGTCCGGACCGCGGTCGATCGGATGGGCTGGAAGCCCGACACGCACAAGGTGATTATCCTCGTCGGCGACACTCCACCCTTCAAAGAAGACATGGAGCCGGTCCTCGATGAGATCCGCCGGTTGCGTGCTGAGAACGGCTCCTTCAACACGGTCGACGTAACGACGGAGGAGCACGAGCGGTTCATCAAGGAATTTTACGAGCAGATGGGGATGAAGCCTCCGCCTGACGCGGCGAAGAACATGCCCTCCTTTTACAATGAGACGCGTGGCTCATATCAGCAGATGGCCGAGGCGGGCGGCGGTGTCTGGAAAAGCCTGACCAAAGACCAACAGATTAACCAGCAGGTACTGATTCTCGCCTTCGGCACCGAGTGGCAGAACGAGGTCGCAGCTTTCGGCCGAGGCATCACCGCACACTAAGGGTCAGGAACGCAATCACCAGCTTTCGATTTCGGGGCTCATCGCTTCGAGGATCGTTCCGTCCGGGTCCTTGAAGCACATGATTCCGATTTTGCCCCCTTTGGGCCCGTCGTAACGCTGTAATGGCGCAACGAACGCGACGCCCTTAGCCTTCAAGGTTTCGTAGGCCTTCTCGATATCATCGATGATGAAAGCGATCCGGCAGATTCCGATATGGTTGAGCGTCGGATAGGGCTCATCCTTCGGCGGCGGTGGATCGAGAAACTGGACGAGATCGAGCACCGGGGCGTTCGGATCGTCACCGAGGCGCATAAAGACGCCACGAAGCTTCTTCACCTCAACACCCAGAGCCTCGCCGATATTTGGTTTGCCACCGCCGAGGACAAAATCCTGCGCTTTTTTGAAACCCAGATCTTCGTAAAAACGGATCGAGCGTTCCATATCCCGAACGCAGACATTTACGTGAAAGAAGCGACGAAACATTGAATCATCCTTTGCCGGCGAAGCGCCTTTAATTGCCGCGCAAGATACTGTCACAAGCGAGCGAGGGTCAAACGTCCTGCCGTTGCGAGCGACGCGACGGCCCGAGCAGATAGATGCCGCCAGCGAGCGGCGTCGAGAAGATCAACGCAAAGACCAGCCCCCCGATAACGGCGACCGCGAGCGGTTGCTGCACTTTGGCGCCGGCACCCATCCCCATCGCGAGGGGCAAAAGACCGGCGGCGGTCGCGAGGGTCGTCATCAGGATCGGACGCAAGCGAATCGTCGCAGCGTCGATGAGGGCTTGCCTCGGATCAGTTGCGACTGCGGGATCGCGCTCGGCGTGATCGAGCAGCAGGATACCGTTTTTGGCAGTGATTCCCGCAACCATGATCAGCCCCATGAAAGACGAGATATTGAGCGACAACCCCGTCAGATCCAGTGCCGCAAAGCTACCGGCGAGACTCGCCGACGCACTGAGCAAAATCGCAATCGCGGGAGTGAGTCTGCCGAACTCCCACATCAGTACGAGGAACATCGCCACGATCGCGGCAATCAGAACCATCGTTAACTGCTGAAAGGCCCGTTGTTGATCTGCATAGAGTCCGCCGTACTCAAGCGTGACGCCGGCAGGCAGTGCGAACCCTGCCAGATTCGCCTTGATTCGACTGATCGCGGTGCTCAAATCGATATCGTCGACGCGTCCCGTAATGTGCATCACGGGAACCAGTCGCTCGCGATCAAGTTCAGCGCGCTCGCCGCGCCAGCTGAGCGTCGCCAGATTCGAGAGAGGAACGAGTCCGCCTGCGGGTGTGCGCAAAAGCATCGTTGGGATATGGCGCAAATCCTGACGATACTCCTGCGGGTAGCGTACGCGGACCCCGAAGAGTCGATCGCCGGCGCGCACCTCGGTCGCGACGGTTCCTTCCACCGCAGCTTTGAGGGCGTCCAGCACGTCTGACGCATTGAGGCCGTAGCGAGCAGTGGCGGTCTGATCGACCAGGATCTCTTCTTCGGGATTGCTGAGAACGATACCGCTCTTGATATCAACGAGCTTCGGGATCGTACGCAGGCGCGCGGCGATCGCATCAGCCGTCTTTTCAATCGTTACCTGATCGGCCCCGAAGACTTTGATCTCGATCGGTTGCGGGGTTCCCGAGAGATCCCCGATGAAATCCTGGAGCACCTGCGAGAATTCGATCTCGACGTTGGGCAGCGAGACCTCGATATTGTGGCGCACGGAATCCATCACGGCGTCGATATCGCGCGTACGCTTTAATCGTAATCGCACCGAGAAGTCACCGCGGTTCGACTCGGTAAGAAAAAACCCCAACTGCGTTCCGGTCCGCTGGGAAAAGGCCACCACCTCGGGCGTCGCCCTTAGAACGTCGCGGATTTTGCCCAGCAGTACCTGGGCATCATCGACACTGCTTTGTGGAGGCAAAACGTAATCGAGAATAAATCCGCCCTCGTCTAGGGCCGGCAGATAATCACTGCCCGTAGATTGATAGAGAACCAAAGTTAAGGCCAAAGCTCCGACGACACCCAGTGGAGCCAGGACCGGGACGCGCAGAAAAGGACGAAGCGCTGCCAGGTAGATCGTACGCATCAGGGCGAACACTCGACCATGTTCGCGAGCCGGGCGTCGCAACCATTGCAGCATCATCTCGAGCGCAGGCGTGAAATAGAGCGCCAGCAGCATCGAGACAAAGAGTCCACCGCCCAGGGTCAGGGCAAGGGTGCGAAAGAAGACGCCGGTAACCCCCGATACAAAGACCAGTGGCGCGAAAACTACGATTACGGTGGCCGTCGAGGCGATCAGCGGACGCAACAATTCCTTCATCGCCTGCGACACACTGGTTGCGGCACTCTCACCTTCGGCGTGTGCACGATGGATCGCTTCGATCATCACGATCGCGTCGTCGATAAAGAGGCCAATCCCGGCAGCCAGACCTCCGAGGCTCATCATGTTGAAGGTCATTCCCGCCGCCTTCATCACCGCGAACGTAATCGCGATCGTGCACGGCACGACGATAGCGGCGACCAGCGCGCTGACCACGCTCCAGGTGAAGACGAAGACCACCGCCACCGCCAGGACCAGGCCCAGCGCGATCGCGTCGCGTACGGAGTCGAAGGATTCTGTTACGAGTGCCGCCTGATCGTAGGAGAGCGAGAAGCGCACATCGGGATAGCGTGTGCGAAATTGATCGAGCAGCGCATGAGTCGCAATCGAAATCGCGACCGTATTACCGTCGGGCTGGCGGCTCACACCAACGAGGACCGCCGGCCCGCTCTCACTAAAAGTGCGGATGAAATCTTCACGGATAGCGATTTCGACGTACCCTATATCACGCACGTACACGGGCTGATTGTTCACCGCCGCGATCGGTACTGCCGCTAATTCGTCGGCGTCCTGCAGCCCGCCATTCACCACAGTGAGCATCATGCGATGGCTATCGATCAGGCGCCCGGCCGATTCGATCACATTGGCTTTAGCCAAGCCCGCAGTAACGTCCGCTGTCGTAACACCGTGCTGGAGCATCCGGGAGGGATCGAGCTGGACGACATACTCCCGTTCCTTGCCCCCGACCAGTTCAACGCGATGGACTCCTTCAATGCGATGGAGACTCGGGGAAAGGTCGTAGCGGGCAATATCGGTAAGCTCGGCAGGACCACGGACAGAAGAGCTGAGACTAATATCGATGATCGGAAAGGTGATACTGGTGAGCAGCCGGGTCTCAAGTTTGGCAGTCGGCGGCAGCTGTGAGCGCACCTGGGCAAGGGCACTGTTGAGAAGCTGAAAGCTCGCGTCCGAGTCGCCCGTATCGCTAAAAACTACATCGATCTCGCTACTGCCACGGGTCGTAGTCGAGCGGACCTGGCGGACTCCGGTCACGCCGTAGGCGGCTTCTTCGATCGGGCGCGTCACGGCGACCATCATCTGCTGCGAGGGAAGCTCGCCCACGTCAGCGAGAATGATGGCCCGCTTGAACTGTATCTCGGGAAAGACCGCGCTCGGGATAGACAACGCCGCGAACACGCCCAGCATCGAAGCCGCGAGAACCGCGAACAGCGCCAGTATCGAATTACCGCGCTTCATGGGTTCGCGAGGGTGACCTTTACGCGCAGCCCGTCGGCCAAGGCATAACCGCCGGACGTAATAACGATCGTGCCGGGCTGAAGACCGGAGGTAATCTGCGTCTGCTTGTCGTTGCGAAGGCCGAGCTTGACCTCCGTGCGATGAGCTAGTCCGTCATCGCCGGCTACGAAAACATGGTGAGCGCCCGTAGAGGCTTCTTCGAACAACGCCGCATTCGGCACGACGATCGCGTCGGGAAGATCGGCGGTCACAATCTCCACTTCGACTGGTGCGCCGCTCTGCGTTAGACGATCGATGCCCGTGAACTCGATCCGAATCGGCAGCGTCGCACCACCGGCACTGAAATTGGGCGACTCCGCGCCCACGCGCGCAGCATATTGGATCCCGGGATTCAGGGGCGAGGTGACTATCGCGTTAGCCCCGGAATGCAGCTTGGCGAGTTGATCAACCGGCACCGCTGCCTCAACATAGATACTTCGCGGATCGGTCAAGTCGGCGATCGGATCCAGTTCTGCGACGATCTGACCATCGCTGACGATCCGTTGGGCAACGACCAAGTCCTCAGGAACAGTAACTGCAATCGCAGTATTCGAGCTGTGGCGCTTCAACGCGGAAGCCAGCGATGCTGCCTCATTGGGATCGAGGCCACGCGCTATGGCCAAGCCATTTTCAGCTGCTTCCGCCTCGCGATTGATGATTCGCGCAACTATCTGTCCGCGACTAACCTTATCGCCACTCTGCAAGCCCAAGCCGACGATTCGCCCTGCCGCCGGCGCGCGTAACATCAGATGGCGTCGTGCGACGGTCGTCCCCAACAGCCGGACGCGCGATTGCATCGGTCTGCGCGCGACCTTCGCACCTGTAACCGCCATCACTATCGCTGAGGGCGGTGGGGTCTCCTCGTCGCTGTCGGTTCCGCTTGGCTTGGGACCGCACGAGCAGACGAAGAGCATCAGCGCACCAAACATCAGGAAAAGCTTGAGGGCTCGAGTCCTGATCACTGCTCGGCACCAAGGATCATCGTCGCTTCGGCCGTCGCCTGCTGCGAGGCGAATCGGTAATCGAAACGAGCGAACCGCAGGTTCTGCGCCTGCTGGTAGGCATCCATTACTTCGAGGAGAGTGATATTGCCGCCGCCGAGAAACCGCGTCCAGGCTAACGCAAAAGCATCGTCGGCGGTCGTCTGCGATCGATCGAGAATTGTGAGTTGCTCGCGCGCGGTGCGATAACGCGCGGTCGCATCGGCCAGTTGGCGTTGCAGATCGATCTGAATCTGGCGCACTTGAGCGAGTGCCGCGTGCTGTGTCGCTTTCGCCTGATCGATGTGGGCGTTGACCAGTCCACCTTGAAAGATTGGGACGTTGACCATCCCGTCGTAGGAGGCGCCCAGATGATGGCCGAAGGTCTTGGGCGGGTCGATCCCTTCCCATCCGGAGGTTAGGGCCAGTTTGAATGTCGGAGCGGCTTCGGCACGTGCGGCGGCGACCGCCATTCCGGCGGCATCGACCTGGCGTTGAGCAGCTTTAAACACGGGGCTGCTCTCGATATGACCGTCCGGCAGAGCGGGCAGACTAGATACCTCCTCGAGAGGGATGTCGCTATGACCCGGTTCGCCGATGAGCGCGGCGAGAAGAATTCCAGCTTGTTCCGTGGTCTGCTTGGCACTGGCCAGGGCCAGTTCGGTACTGTCATGCGCGGAACGGATTTTCAGGACATCGTTGGCGATTGCGCGTCCGCTGTGACGCAGATTTTCGATAATTGCGAGGTATTGCGAAAGGCGATCGAGGCTCCGCTCCAGTTCACTGACGGCGCCACGGGCTCGAAGCAGATCGAAGTAAGCGACCGTGGTGGCGAAGATAATCTGTGCATGCGTTGCGTTGAGGCCAAGCTTCGCGGCTTCATCGGCGTATCGTGCCGCCTTCAGCTGCGCGGCTCGTTTGCCACCGTCGAGGACGGTGTAATCGAGACCGAGCTGCGCGAGCGTAAGCCCGCGATTCGTGATGGTCTCGTCGTAGCCGGGCGCCTGTGTGTAATCGCCATTGGCGGCGATCGAAGGAAACAACGGCGCGCGGGCCTCCCGCACAGTGGCATCAGCAAGATCGATCTGGGCGCTGGCGATTTCCGCCGCCGGAGCATAGGCAAGCGCGCGACTGAGCGCTTCTTTAAGAGTCAGCGGTTCAGCAGCAAATAGATCGATCGCACGAACGAAGAATACGCACGCGATCGCGATTAGCAGGACGAATCGTCGCGGCATGCGACGATGATAACGCCACGTCCACGATCAGCCTAATTAACAAACGTTAAGCAGAGGACGGTCGCTACTCGCTCTCCCAGTCGGAATCCGTTTGCCACGACGCTTCGGAATATGAGGCGGACCATTTGCTCACTCGCACTGTGTCCGGGGCCAGATAGTCGCTGACCTCAGCTGGAGCAGTCGCTTCGGCAAGTTGGGTAGCCTTGGCGGAATCGTCCTGCCAGGCGAGTTCGGAGGGCGCGGTCGGATTCGCGCGGAGGAAGCGACTCAACGGAACCAGTCCCAAGAGCAATACCAGGCTAGCTGCCGCGGCAAGCCGGCTGCGCCGTTGAGCTTGTTCGCGCCGAGCCTGAACAATGACGCGGTGCGCGAAATCATACGGAAGGTGTTCTCCCGACAACGCCACAAGACTCAACTTATCATTCATCTTCTGACTCCTTCGCGGCCATCAGATGCCGCAGACGCTGCCGCGCACGAAAGAGACGCGATTTGATCGCAGCGAGGCTGTCGCCAGTAATGCGCGCCAGACTTTCATAACTCCATTGCCGATCGCGCATCAGGGTAATCAATTCCCGCTGGTCGTCGGGCAACTGCGCGATCGCTCGCGCCAGCGCGGCGCTCGCGGATTCATTCTCCATCGATGGCGGCTCGGCGGCGACACTGTCGTGCCAATCCTCCCACGCGACGAGATAACGCCGGCTTCGACGATGGCGCAGATGGTCGTAGCAGGCGTTTCTAACGATACGAAACAGCCAAGGCTCGAAGACCTTTAGCGATTTAAGGCGCGGGAGCCCGTGCACCATCTTCACAAAAATCTGCTGACACAGGTCCTGCCAATCCGCGTCGTCACCGATCAGCGTCACGACCATCCGGCCGACGCGCCGCTGATAGTCGCGAATTAACTGTTCCAGCGCAGCTTCATCGCCGCGTTGGGCTCGCGTAAGAAGATCCGCGAAGAGTGGATCGTTGCCATCGAGCCGCTCTGCTGAGTCAGCAATCGCTTGATCGTCGCTGTCACTCACTCGGTCGTACAAAAGCGTCTGATATCCGATCCTGGCCGTCATCGAGAGAGCACCCGCGCTGGACGCCGCGCGCGACG